>ERZ1032130.35-NODE-35-length-41022-cov-10.480924_pt1 | contig 41022 bp, 44 predicted proteins | sample MGYA00517879_ERZ1032130 | MGnify/ENA primary metagenome ERZ1032130 (study PRJEB33719, sample SAMN04262597) | wastewater metagenome | biome: rural village; feature: animal feces; material: feces | host: Bos taurus | place: El Salvador | collected 2012-01-31 ...
TTATTATATCACACTTGGCGGTATATGGCACTTTTTTCTGTGCGGTATTGCCTTATTTTTCCTGCATAACCTCAAGCATGATCCTGGCCCCTAATCGGAAACTGTTCTGGAACAGCAGGCACTCCGCCATGGTCTGATACTCCCGGACGGCATCTGTGTACCGGGAGAACAGCTCCTTTTGTTCCTCCGTAAAGCTGGCCTGAAGCTTTTCCTCGTTTTTGCTGATCAGGCGGAGGACTTCTTTGTACGCCTTACCGGCATCGGCAACATAGTCGGTGGGTTCAAAAATGCCATACCATAATTCTTCAAGAATTTTCATATTCCATACGATTCATACATGGATCAGCTCGTTTCGGATGATCTCATCAACGGTCTGCCGGATGGCGTTCATTTCCTGAACCCAGCGCATCTGATCCCGGGCTTTCAGCTCCTCCGTGATGCCTCGCTGTGCCATCATTCGGGGCAGCATGGTATCAAAGCGGTGCTGCGCTGCCTGATTGATCTCGCTCAGGTGTGGGAACAGCTGCTCCGTCAGAATCAGGTCGCTGTAGAGGATTGGGCAGTGTTCCTTCAGGTATTCCCGGCGCATACGGCCATAGTGTCCGATTTCTCCTTGAAATTCTGCCAGTGCGATGTTTGGAATAAAGTAATCCCCTGTCCGGCGATATGTCAGTGTCATAAAATCGACCTCCTTCGCCTTTATTATAGGGATTTATATCCCATTGGGCGAATGTATGAACACCGGGCCAGAGATTTCATCCAGCCCGGTGCTTTTTCTTGCTCAAGGTGGTTTAGCGTGCATCCTGGCTGCGCTGCCGTTTCTTGTAGTTAGCCTCCAGCATTTGCAGGATCTTCTCCTCCATCTGGTGGGCAGTGTAGCTTTTGGGGAAGTATTTCCGGATCTGGCTCACCTCGATCCGGACACGCTCCTTCTGGTTGGCCTTTTCCTCACTCATGATTTCCAGAATCTTCTCAGGGTCCAGCTGGCCGCTCTGAGAGAGCTTTTTCAGCCGGACAGCCTGGGGACAGGGATGGCGTACAGTCCTCGGACTGCATGATATCCCAAAGCTCCGCCTGCTCCAATTTGGTCAGGTAGGACAGCTCCACGCCGGGAGAGAAAGCAATGCGGCCTTCGTCAACCAGTTCTAGGATGGGTTTGGCGAGGTTAGTTAATCTGATATATCTTCTGACCGTATCTCCACTTATTCCCTCTTGCTGCGCAAGTGCATCGTCAGAACGATAATTCGACGCAACTTGCGGCGAATTCTTTTTAGGGCGACCAGATTGCCGTTTCATGGCTTCCAGTTTCATTTTATAGGCAAACGCCTTCTCGCTGGGCAGCAGATTCTCCCGCTGGATATTGCTGTCCACCATGAGAATGATCGCTTCGTCATCGGTCATCTCTCGGACCAGCACCGGTAGCTTCTCGAGCCCCAGTTTGAGAGCGGCGGAGCGTCTGCGGTGTCCGGACACGATCTCGTAGCCCTCCCCTGTTGGCCTTGCCAGCAGCGGCGACAGAACGCCGTACTCCCGGATGCTGTCGCACAGGGCCTGCATGGATTCATCATCCTTCACATAGAAGGGATGGTTCCGGAACGGATGCAGCTCGGCGATCCGGATTTCCTGTACCTGTTCTTTCATCCTGCCGCACCTCCCTTCCGGAAGGTGCGGTCATCCGGGACGGCGACACAGACATCGATCTGCCACACAGGCTTCACCTTTCGCCGTGTCCCCTCCTGCTCCATGTCCATGGAAAACAGGTATCCCGGAATCGGCACATTCGGGTTTTCGGCCCGGTAGAGAGCCGGAACCCCTTGCAATTCGGGCATTTTTTGATTCTGGTTCCATTTTGACTCTTCTTTAGGCACAGAAGAACTCGGCCATTTGGAGATGGTTGGCGCGCTGGTTCATCAGCTTACACGAAATTTAAAGGACTCCCAGATCAAAGACTCGGGATTTGCGCCCTATTTTGTGGACCACACGGTGGGTGTGTATCCATCAGCCGCATCCGGAGCAGTATACAATACCGGAATGATGCAGGTTAAGGGGGATCCTATTGCGGATTTGGCGGAAGATTTGGGGGCTGAACAAAAAGCCCGTGTCACTTATGATAACATTTTGCGATTGTCGGATGATCCCGATGTCAACGATGTAATTAAATTCCTGCGGGAACGGGAGATCGTTCACTTCCAGCGTTTTGGAGAAGCTATGCAGCTTCTGCGGGAAAAGCTAAATCAAAAGAACGTGTATTTTATGAATCCTGCAATGGATTTATGACAAAAAAGCCGCAGGCATTTGCCTGCGGCTAATTTCAATATGATATTATTTGCGATTTTCCAGCAGAGTTTCGATCTTCTTGATGGGATCACAAATAGAAGAAACGCTCATTTCATGATTGATGGCTGCAACGAAGTAAGCGCAGTACTTAGAGCAGTCAACATCAAAATACCAGCTACGTTCCAGCAGATCAGGCTTGCGATAAGTCAGATTGGTACCCAACACGGCAGTCAAGGTGCCTTCTGCAACAGCTTCATCGAACTTGCTCAGGCCACTGGTGAACAGAGGGAAGGTAGCGTTGGCAATGATATGCTTTGCGCCACGCTTCTTCAGTTCACGAGCAACTTCCAGCATGCTCTCACCGGAAGCAATGATGTCATCGGCAATAAAAACGGTTTTGCCCTCAACACTCTCACCCAGATACTCATGAGCTACAATGGGATTACGACCGTTAACAACGCGGGTATAGTCACGGCGCTTATAGAACATACCAAGATTGCAGCCCAAAACGCTGGAGAAGTACATATTGCGGTTGATAGCACCTTCATCAGGGCTGATAACCATGAAATGATCCTTATCGAAGCTCAGTTCGGGCATATGCGACAGGAGGGTCTTCAAAACCTGATAGGTAGGCATGACATTGTCAAAGCTCATCAGAGGGACAGCATTCATGAGACGAGGATCATGAGCATCAAAGGTGATAATGTTGGCAACTCCCATGCTCTGCAGTTCCTGTAATGCAACTGCACAGTCCAGACTCTCACGGACAATACGGCGATGCTGACGGCCACCATACAGGCTGGGCATAATAACAGTCATTCTGTGAGCACGGCCCGCAACAGCCTGAATCAGACGCTTCAAATTTGCAAAATGATCGTCAGGAGACATGTGGTTTTCAACGCCGAACAGATTGTACGTCAGGCTGTAGTTACCGGGATCAACAACAATGAAGATATCGTCACCACGAACGGATTCCTTTACCAAACCCTTTGCATCACCGCTCTGGAAACGGGGACATGCACAGTCAATGATAAAAGTTTCCTTTTCAATTCCGACTTCCTTAGCCCAAGAACGCAGGTGTCCATCAATCAGGTTGGTCAGTTCTTCTGCACCGGGGCAGGCAATCAACCCAAGATGCGCAACCTGAGTTTCGGGATTGAAAAATTCAGTGGGGGTGACTTTGTTATTAGACATATTCTTTTTCTCCTCCATAAGAATGGTTCTGATTTATCTATGATGGAAACGAAAGGGAATGCATATATTGACGAACGTATTATAGCACATTTTCGCAAGAACTTCCATAGGAATTTTGCAAAAAACGACAATTCTTGCGGAATGCTGATTGAATTACTCTTTTTTGTATAATAACTGGTAAATATGCCCATATACAAAAAATGCCAAATATTAGTCTAATTCTAAGATATATGCAGCTTGAATTTCTCCGTAATAGGCAATGTGAAAATCTATGGTATCTTTTTCATCATCACAGGTCGGATAAAAACGGTTCAAAATATCCTGCGGTATTGTCTCTGGTTCCTGGCCCTGCTGATATACCACCCTGCATTCCAGCGTTAGAGGAAATTCTGCAATTGCAGGAACATCAACCGCATCTCCTGGAATTAAGGTAAGGCCCAGATCCTTAATTTTATCAACATCTCTTCCGGAATTTCTACCGCAGTAATTCAAAACGTTACCATCTACAGATTCCATAGGAATATTTACCGTAAATTTCCCGGATCGATCCAGGAAATCTCTGGTAAATCTACTGTTCCGCACATAAGCAATAAATATAGGACGGTTCCACTGAATTCCAAGGGTTCCCCACCCTATTGTCATGGTATTTACCCGCTCATCTGCCTTGGTAGTCAGCAATACTCCTTTTTGAACAGATTTACATATGTGTCCTGCGTAATCAAAAACATTGATTTGTTTTTTCATAATTAGATCCCTCCGTCTGTGTTTACAGCATTACAAAGAGCAGAATTACCGTAATGGTAATGCTGATGACCATTGCAATGGAATTGAGGGCACTGGACAGCCCCACATCGCCCTTCAGTTCCCCGGTAAATCCGGGAACAGCTGAACCGATGGGACTGCATGCCAAGATGACTAGAGCCTGCCGGACCTCCAGCGGGAACGGCATCAGAAAATAGAAAATAATTGAGAATACAGCAGCAAGGCCATAGCGAATGGACAGAAGCTTTACAATTGTTTTGATCTGGGATTTTTCACCGCCCAGCTTAAATCCGACACCGATCATCAGCATGGCCATAAAGGCATTGGCATTACCGATGCTTCCTGCAAAGGATACGATGAACTGCGGAATCGTGACTTTGGCCAGGTTCAGTGTAAGCATCACAATATAGAAGACAAAGGGAACCGATTTTGAAAGGGCCTTTACGATACGCTTGACAGAGAATCCGCTTCCGTCTTTGATCATACAGGCAAGGCTGAATGCACCACCCAAACAAATTACTGCATTGCCAGTATCGAAAAGACTGACAGCAATAACACCAAGAGGTCCCAGAAAGCTTTGCGCAAAGGGAATCACAAAGGTACCGATATTATAACCCGGAAGATTCAGCATTTCAAAAGCCTGCTGTTCTCTGCTGTTTTTTCTGTTGATGAAATATCCAATACCTACGTAAATCAGACCGCATGCAATGGCCAGAAAAGTAAGACTCAGCATGGAGGGCTCGATTTGCTTTCCTGCAAAACTGGTAACGATGGTAGCTGGAAGGGTAATACGAATGGTAATTCGGGATAGTATTGTAAAATCTTCCGCTTTAAAAAAGCCAATCTTTTTTAGAAAATAGCCCAGAAGAATGATTCCAATAAAACTGCCTGCCCGAGTAATAATATCCAGCATAATTCTCTTGCTCCTAAATTAGTATTTACACTATAATACAACGAAAATTTGTATTTGTAAACGTGGTTTATTTTAGGAACCCCTCTAATAAAGCAAAAAGCCTCTGACCCGAAAAACGGATCAGAGGCTGATTTTATATTCTTCTGTCAGTAAGACTTTTTGCAAGCTGGATCATATATTGGTTATCATCAAAATGCTGTAAAGCATCAATGGCATACTGGGTATATTTTTGAACCAGCATTTCGCATTTTTCAAGACCGTACAAACGAACAAACGTATTTTTTACAGCATCTGTTCCGACACCCTTTCCCATTTCCTCCTGTGTGCCAATGACATCCAGCATATCATCGCGAATCTGGAAGGCAAGTCCAAGACCGGCGGCAAATTGAGCGGCGGCATCGAACTGCATCTCGGTTGCACCGCCAGCAATAGCACCAAGACAGCACGCAATGGAAATCAACTTGCCGGTCTTTCTGGATTGGATATCCAGTACCTCCTGTTCGGTCAGTTCCCGTTCTTCGCTCATGATATCCAGCACCTGACCGCCGACCATACCCAAGGAGCCTGCACCCTCTGCAATCAGTGCAATAGCGGTAGACATTTCTCTTGGATCAGGCAGTTTTGCAGAAGCCGCAACCATAAAGGCATCTGTCAGGAGCGCATCGCCAGCCAATACCGCCATGCCTTCTCCGAAGACTTTATGGTTAGTAGGACGTCCGCGGCGAACGTCGTCATTGTCCATGCAGGGCAAATCATCGTGGATCAGACTGTATGTATGGATCATTTCAATTGCAGCGGCGAAGGGGGCGGCATTTTTCCAATCTGCACCGCACATCCTGCAAAAATCCAATGCTAAGATAGGCCGCAGGCGCTTTCCCCCTGCCAAAAGGCTGTACTCCATAGCCTCAAACAGCATTGTTTGAGGCTCCTCACGAAAACCTGTATAAATGTTTTTGAGATAATCTTCAATAAATTCCCGGTATTCCCGGCTGCGCTCCTCAAAGTTCATCTCGAAAATCCTCCTCAACAGGGCTTCCGTCCGGTGCAGTCATGATCATCTTGACCTGAAGCTTTGCATCATCCAGAAGTTTTTGACAATTGCGGACCAGTTCAGTGCCTTCCTGAAACAGTTTTAGAGATTCTTCCAGCGCAACATCTCCACGCTCCATAGCCCGAACGATTTGCTCCAAACGAGCCATGGATTCTTCGAAGGTTTTTTTAACCTGATTCATTGGATGTTTCCTCCTTTTGCATAACCGTTGCTCGCAGGGAGCCATCACTGAGGGAAATGTAAATGCGTTCACCAATCTCCACTTGACGAACAGAACGGAGCACCTTCCCCTGCTCTGTCTGCGCCATGGAATATCCCCGGGTCAAAACTTTTAGGGGACTCATTGCATCCAGTTTTGAAATAGCTGCGACATAACGTGCGTTCTTTCTGTCAATATTCTGATTTTGTACGGAAACCATACGGTTTTTCAGAAGCACCAATCCCTGCTCACGCTGCTCCAGATAGCCGGTAGGACTTCTCAGCGCCGGAGATTGGGACAAAACCGTTAAATGCTGCTGGGCGTTTTTCACCTGACGGTTCAACGCGGATGCCATTGCAGTCGACATAGTATCTAAGTTTTGCCGCAGGGTATCCTGATCCGGAACCGCAAGCTCTGCGGCATTCGATGGAGTTGCTGCTCGCAAATCCGCAACGAAGTCTGAGATAGTAACATCCGGTTCATGGCCTACTGCAGAAATCACAGGGATTTTAGAATCGTAAATGGCATAGGCAACACGTTCGTCATTGAAGGCCCACAGGTCTTCAATAGACCCACCGCCCCGACCAACAATTAATAAATCTGCAAGTTGATATTGATTTGCATAACGAATGGCAGCCGCAATTTCACTGGGAGCTTCCACGCCCTGGACCCGGACTGGCAACAGCCGCACGTTACTTAATGGAAAGCGCTTGCGCAGTATCCGAAGCATATCATGAACCGCAGCACCAGCAGAACTGGTAATGATTCCGATGGTACCGGGATATTTGGGCAGCGGCTTTTTGTGTGTAGGATCAAACAGGCCCTTCTCCCCTAGCCTTTTCTTCAGCTGTTCAAAGGCGGCGTATAGGTCACCGATACCGTCTATTGTTAAAGCAGTACAGTATAACTGGTAAGCACCATCCCGGGGAAATACGGAAACCTTTCCCCACGCAATGACCTTCATGCCATTTTCCGGGCGAAAGCGGAGCCGCATGGCATTTCCTTTGAACATAACACAGCGCAAAGCGCTGCTTTCATCTTTTAAGGTAAAATAATGATGTCCAGAGGGATACAGCTTATAGTTGCTGATCTCACCTCTGACGGAAACCTGAGTCAGCAGCGGATCGGCATCCATTCTGCTGCGGATATATTCATTTAACTGGGTAATAGACAGAACATTTTGAGCCATTGGATTCCTCCGTTGCGCGATATGCCAATACGGCAACACCCATAGCATTGTCCGTGGAATACTGCGGCTGTGAAAAAATGGGATTCAAAGGAGCCAGAATCCTGCGAAGCATAGAGTTGGATGCCACACCGCCGGAAAAAACCACCCGCATTCCGGGATATGCCTTCAAAGCCTGCTCAGTGGCCATATAGACGGCTTTCGCAGCACACCGAAGTGCATAGGCGGCAGTTTCTGTGCTGTCCATATTGGCACTGTGGAACTGCTGTACCTTATTCTGTACGCCGGAAAGAGAAAATTCCATATTGCTGCATTTTACCTTAAACGTTTCCGTAAGTTGTGCATTCTGGCTCAGCAGATCCAGATGCTTTCCAGAGGGAAAAGGCAGTTCCAGCAACTGTCCGGTACGGTCGATAAGCTGTCCGGCGGAAATATCCGTAGTTCCACCAATTTTGGTACAGATTACGTTTTTTTTCTCTGGTTCCACTAACAGAAGCTCTGTAGTTCCACCGGATAAATGCCACGCAAGATGCGGTTCATCCATCAGTTCCAAGTGCCCTGCACTCCATAGAGAGGCTGCTACATGCCCCTGCTGATGAGATACTTCCACAAGGGGAACATGTAAAAGGTCGGAAAGCATCTTTGCATGGGAAAATCCGACCATAAAGCAAGGCATATAGCTCCCTGTTACAGCTCGGGGGCGGGTACTGACACCAACTGCCGTGATATGTTGTTTCTGTATATCGGAAAACAGCCTGCCAGAGAGCTCTGGCAGGCTTTTTATATGGGCAAATACCGCATCAGACTGGCGCAAACCCAGCTCGCCCTGCTTTACAGGCAGGAGTTTGGAACAATTTTCACCATCAACACCATCAAAAAAAGCAATTGAGGTGGTGTAATTGCTGGTATCGATGCCAATAACACTCATTTTACTTCCTCTGCTTCAGATGCCGTCAGACTGCGGGCAAAACTGCCAAGGATGCCGTTGACAAAGGAACCGGTATCGTCACCATCATATTTCTTTGCTATGCGCACAGCCTCAGAAACAGCAACGCCGGTAGGCACATCTTCCACATACAGAATCTCAAAAATAGCAAGTTGCATAATGCAGCGTGCCAGACGGGAGATACGGCTGATATCCCAGCCGATGGAATACTTGCTGATCTGATCATTCAGATCCTCCTCACGGTTTGCAACGCCAGCCACAACGCTGTCAATGTAGCGAAGCTGAGCGCGGCTGGGGCGGTCAGAGTAGACATCATTTTCTGCTGCCAGCTTTTCGTAGTATTCCTTATCCAAACGGACAGAAACTACCCGTTCGGGTTCTTCGCCGGTAAAAACACGGCCATAAATTAAATGTACAGCCAGTTCTCTGGCATTTCCTCTCGTCATAGCGCATTCCTTTACTTGCGGACAATACCGCATACGTTTACATTTACATCTGTAACAGTAACACCGGTAACTGACTCAACTGCTGTGGTGATAGCTTCCTGAACATTCTTTGCAACATTGATAACGCTTTCACCATAACCAACAATAATATTGCAGCCCAAGATCAGGGAATTGTTCTCAGCAATAGAAATGCGGATGCCTTTCCCCCAGCTCTTCTTTCCGGCAACTTCTGCACCACCTTTAACAACACCATCCACCTCGGTAAGGGCCTGTTCCATGATGGTTGCAATCACATCTTCGGAAATCATAACATTTCCGTTTTCCTGAATCTGTGTGATGTACTGCTTATATTCAGCCATTTGGTTTTCCTCCTAATTGCTCGTCGGCCATACGGCACGACATACTTTTGTTTATTGTACCACAAATCCAAAATAATACAACTATTTTTTGATTCACGGACTGCTTTTTATAAAAAACTCCCCGGATGCATTCGCATCCGGGATAAATCTTATTGCACTTCCACAATGCGGATTTCGTCCAGGGAATAGTCTGACTGTGTCATTACAATGTCCGCGATGACAGCTACATCGTTTTGCTGTAAACCGCCTTCCGGGGATGCTACTGCTACAGAAATTCCCTCTCCAGACATATAGGCAACGCAGTCTTCGTAGCCTTTTGCGATAATCAAACTTTCTATTTGAGCTTCACTAAGTGCAGTCTGAACGATGTCCTCCAATTCCATAGAGGACTCCAACTCCTTAGAGCTTTCCTGGGTACTGTAGGCCATTGCTTCCTGCAAAAGATTGACGGCACTGTCTCTTGCCTGTTGACGGGAAAGACGGACTGCCGCAAAATAGTCGCTGGAAGTTGTCTGCAAATTCCCTCCCGATGCCAATGCAGCCATATCTTCACTCAGAACAAGAGCATCGTCAGACATTACCTTTTCTACATCCAAAACATCCGTTAAATTTGCAGCAGCGTTTTCTTCACTGTAAAGCCAATTGACGTAAATTCCAGCACAAACCGTGACTAACACGGCTGCTGCCACCATATTTTTCTTCCAAATCTTCATAAAAAAGCCTCCATTCATTTCATTTTCAAAACAGTGATATGGTCAGAGGTTAATCCGGTAACACTCATTACCGCCTGAACAATATTGAGCTTTACTTCTGCATTTTCCGCGCCTTGACACAAAATGATCGCTCCCATGTAAACCGGCGGATTGATCTGCTGGATTAATCCAGATTCTGTCCGGTCAGATTCAGTAATCAGTACAGTGTCCTGACGTTTTTTATCTGCAGTGATATCTATATCTGTCTGGTACATGGTTTTCTCACCCTGTGCGCATGACAGCAGGACCTTTACCTTTCCTGCACCGTAGAGATTGCTCAGAATTTCCGATAAAGAATCCTGAAGATCCTGCGGTGATGGTTCTTCTATTGACTGCAAAGGTGCGTCAGGCTCTTTACCGGAAGGAAGGCACATAAAAAATATGCCTGTGATCAGAACGAGTAAAAGATATTTGTACCGCTTGACCCATGAACTACCGGTTTCTTTCAGTGCTATCCAGTCCATGTCTGATTCTCCTTTGGGATTCCTAAATCAGATTGTAGAATGTGCGCAATGTGTTCTTTTTGATGTGGCTTAGCGCTTCCATGCAGGATGACGGCTATGGGGATGCCACGGGGGTCCAAAGAAATCTCTACAGATAAGGCAAGATCCATTTCTTCTGCTTTACTCAAGATATATGCTTTCAATTCCTCCGTTATGCCCTGAAGCATCATCTCCGATGCGAGGGTTTTCCCTTCTTCCACTGCAATATGTGCATCTTGTGTATAAGAAAAAGCTCCCTCTGTTATTGTAGCGAAATCGGTTTGGTAGAAAGGCGAAAGGAGGCACAGCAACAGAAACAGACCGCATAACAGCTTGATGAGTTCAACATTTATGGTATTTTTAGCGATCCTGATTAAAATACTGCACATTAAGGCAGTGCAAACCAGACTTAACATATACTGACGCAGATTCCCCACTACCCTACCCCTTTCATGAAGCAAACTGTGCTGAATAAAAGAAGCAGGCAAACTGCACCAGTTATAGCAAGCAGCAATCCCATTGATGTGGAAAAATCATCTACCATACCAGTAACCTCTTTTGTTCCTAAGATACTGCAGGCAGCAGCTGTTATTTTAAGCATCAGATATTGAATACCGATCCGCAAAAATGGCTCCATAAAAACTGCGAGGATTGCTAATATTCCATAAATTCCCGCGGCATTTTTCATAAGTCCGGCGCTTACCAGCACTGCTTCTGAGGTTTCTGAAAGAATGCCACCAACAACTGGAACAACAGTTGAAATAGTAACTTTTGTGGCTTTCAATGCGGCTGCATCCGTTGTACCACTGACAACTCCTGTAATACTCATATATGTTGTAAAAACAGTGAGGAGTGTCTTAAGGATCCAACTCATGCTGCTTTTTATGAAATCACCTATTTTGCATAGCATATCCTCTCCCAGTGCACGATTTGCGATGGAAACTGATAAGTAACAATATATCATAGGTATCAGAAACTTTGCTAAGATAGAACCGAGCAACGCGTTAAAGAAAGCGGTGCCGGTATACAATGCTGCAGAGGTAGTAATTCCTCCCTGGGCAGCCAATGCCGTAGTCATCACCGGGTATAATAATTTTCCATATTCACTCAGATCCTGGATTGTTTGGGATGCGAGCTGGATCATGGAATTTGCACTGCTGATTAAAATCGCGGCAATCACCGTGCAACCGGCTAGGTTAACGGTTGTTGATACGGAAGCAGACATTGTTCGGATAACCGCAACCAGGATATGCATACAAATGATTCCCAGACAAACCCTCGATGCCTCCGCAAGATCCGGTCGTACCTCCTTGAACACGCTTTTCAGTAATTCCAGCAAGCCATCCCCAAAGGAATACGTGTTTTCCGGCATGTGCGCGGATGCAGATTGTGGAACCTGTGGAGCTTCAATTTCCAATGCGGAAACCTGAGGAGATAATACAAATATCAGAAGAACAGTAATCAGTAGTTTCATGATACTTCTCCGAGAATATCTCGGACAGTTGTAAGCAGTAGTTGAAAGATGGGAATGGACATACACAGAACAGCAGCGGTCCCCAGCATTTGCAGAGTTTTGCCTAATGTTGAATTACCTGAATCACAGCAAACCATAGCAGCGACTTCTGCAACAAGGGCAATACCTACAGCTTTTATCAGGATCCCAGAAATTTCACTGCCATTCTGTAGTAGGCTTTCCAATTCCTGCAACAGATGTATAACCGGTTCCAAGTATAGGAAAATAATGGTTGCTGCTATAACACACACTGCCATAGACAGTACAGCGGCGTAATCCTTTTGATTTTTTTCAATCGTAAGTCCCAAAATGACGGCGATGAGAATGAATCCGACAGCTTTCCAAAATTCTTCCATCAAAACTCAAATAGTGTTTTAACAAGGTCAAACAAATCTGCAATTTTTTGTGCCAGCATCATTAATACAACAACCAGACCAGCCAACGTTGTCATCGTTGCTTGTTCTTCCCGTCCTGATCGGGATAACACCTGGTTTAAAATCGAAACAATGATACCGATAGCAGCTATTTTAAAAATCAAATCAATTTCCATATTCATATAAACAGTATTATCAATGCTGCTCCTGCGCAAAGGGCTAACGTTTGATAGCTGCGTCGCCTAACTTCACAATCCTTTACACACCATTTTGCTTCCTCTGCACAGCGGCAATGTACTGCCTGCAGACCGCTTAGCTGTCCTTCCAAGTCAAATTTTCCTAAAGAATTCCCCAATTGAATCAGCAGCCTTCGTACACTAGATGGTACTTCGCTGGATTTTTGGAGTGCGGTATACATACAACTGCAGGCATCCGGTGCAGTTTGATAATTTAGTTCCTGCTCCAAATTACAGAAGATTTCCTGTAGGATGCCATTTGTTTGGTTTGCGGTTAAATGGCATAACTGAGGCAAGGGGGTAAGTCTGTACCGAAGTTCGTTTTCCATAAATTGCAGTAAGTCTAGAAGTGTATGAAGAAAGTATTCCTCTTTTTTATGCGCTGCTGCTACAGAGCAGCCCATCCCGCCGCAGGCTGCAAATATGAAGACTGCGCCAATCCATTTTAGGCTCATAACAGTATCCTTTCAACCGTATAAGACTTGTCTTCTTTCAGAACTACGAGTGTTTCAAATATTTTTTCTGTTATTAAAACTCGATATACAGATCGTTTGGTGAACTCCTCTACCGAACTAGCGTGAGCTGTTGCCAATAATGAAACTCCGCAATTTGCTGTCTGAACCAGGGCATTACAGTCTTTTTCTGCGGTAATTTCGTCTACTGCTACCCATTGCGGTCCCATAGCTCGCACCAGCATCTCAATTCCGGTGGCTTTTTCACATCCACTTAAGATATCCAACCGCAGCCCCTGAGAAAAAACATCCGGAAACAGTTCCTTCCGCTCATCTACAACAGCTACAATTTCCTTCTGGGAGACAGAACGAATCAGATCACGTAACAGCGTTGTTTTTCCCCATCCGGGGGCGCCAATAATTAGTGTAGATCCTTTTAATGGCAAAACTTTGGAGGCAACACCCGGAAAATCCCTTGCAACGCGAATAGACAAGGATCGAATTTCCCGAATTCCCTCCATAATACCGTCCTTGTATACAGCTTGTCCGCAAATTCCTATGCGATGTCCTCCCGAGGCTGTGAGAAATCCTTGGGATAACGTTCCGGCGCACCAGGGAGAATAATTGCACGCGCAATTGATCACATATTCCAGTTCCTTACGTCCCATAGTTTCAGATAACCAATAACTTTCTCCGGGAAAAATCAATTCTGGCGGAGAATTGATCCTTAGTCGTATCTCCAGAAGCATATCCTTTTTCCGACGGTCTATTTCGTTTTTTAAGCTTGGAGGTAATATAGATATTAATTCCTTCCACGCACATGTCATTTGCATCACTCCTGGGAAATCCTATGCAATAGGATGCAGGAATAACACAAACGCCTCCCGAGTTCTTTCGACTCAGGAGGCGTGATGCTTATTTCTTATTCTTTTTGTAGATGATGTTCAAACCTTTTAATAGAAGATCTTTTTCCAGAATAATATCCCGCTTACACAAAGGCGTAATAAACTGTGCCATACCGCCAGTTGCAATTAATGTAGACGGATGTCCCAGTTCTTCTTCGATACGTTCCACCAAGCCATCAATCATGGCTGCGGTTCCAAACATCATGCCGCTTCTCATACAGTCAATGGTATTTTTTCCGATGACTGCCTTGGGTTTGTCTAAACTGATACCTGGAAGCTGTGCAGCACGGCTTGTCAAAGCATCCAGCGAGATTTTTACACCGGGGAAAATAATACCCCCGAGATACTTATTTTCCGGTTCTACTACTTCTATGGTAGTTGCCGTGCCAAGATCCATCAAAATCAGAGGAGCCTTATACTCTGCGAGTGCTGCCACTGCAATGACAATTCGGTCACTTCCTACCTGAGATGGAACATCCATATGGATATTAAGACCCGTTTTCAAACCAGGGCCAACCACCATCGGTTGTTTTCCAATGACCTTAATCACACCGGTTCGCACCGAATTAAACACCGGAGGAACAACGGAAGAAATAATGCAGTCATCAATATCCGATATTCGGACACCATATGTCTCCATCATATTTTTTATTTCCACGCCATACTGGTCAGAGGTTCTGGTTCTGTCTGTTGCAATGCGTGCTTTGAACAGAATTTTGTCATTCTCGATACAACCAATCACCAAATTGGTGTTGCCTATGTCAATTGCCAACAGCATGCATATCTCTCCTTTCAGCGCTTTTTCAAATGTGCCAGCATATGCAGCAACACCTTGCCAATGACCGTCACCAAAACTGCTGCAATGATGGCTTCAGGAATGCCGGAAGCAGTTATTGTGCCCATAACCAGACCAAAAACAGCACTGACTGCCACATTTTTTGCAGCTGCATACTGCTGTGCCAGTAACAGATAAATACTGCCCATTACAAAGAACGTATGGCAAATCGTTGAGACTGCTGCGGATACGGGCAGCGCAATATAGTCCTGCTTAAACAGCTTCTTGCAGATTTTCCAGAGCCAGCCGGCAACGAAGCCGAACAGAATACGGCATCCTACCGCAATCCAAAGGCTTTTCAGAACTCCGGGCAGGCCTTCTGTTGACATGAAAGGAGAAAAGGCAAAGGAAAGAAGTCCCGGAGTGGTGGTGTTGACCCAAACAGAACATAACCCAAAGACACTGCCCAAGACTGCTCCTGCTGCCGGGCCCAGTAAAATGGCGCCCAATATCACGGGTATGTGCATAGTTGTGGCCTTGATTACTGGAAATGGAATGAAGCCAATACCGGTCATACCCATAACCAGAAGAACACCGCAGAGCATGGCCAGTGTGGCCATATAGTGGGTATCTCGCTTTTTATTTTGCATATTAAATTTACCTCCTGCTGCCGTTCTTCCTGAAGAAGATACAGCGCAATTTACAGTTAAACTGCATAGATGCTATTATATCAGGGACGATAAAAAAATACAAGTAAAATAGAAGCTTTACAGAGTGTACGAAATTCGTTATAATATATAAAATAGTTGAAGGAGGCTATACTTATGCTGAAAGGAAAAACTGTACTCCTGGGTGTAACCGGTGGGATTGCCGCCTACAAAGCCGCCGCCTTGGCATCTGCGCTGGTGAAGCAGCGCGCTGATGTTGAGGTTATTATGACGCACAACGCAACTCAGTTTGTGACACCCCTTACCTTCGAGCAGCTTACCGGGCACCGTACTATGGTGGATACCTTCGACAGAAATTTCAGTCATCAGGTTGAGCACATCTCTCTGGCAGAAAGAACGGATCTGGTCATTATTGCACCCGCAACGGCAAATGTTTGCGCCAAGCTCGCGCACGGACTGGCTGACGATATGCTGACAACGACCGTTCTGGCCTGCAAATGTCCCAAGCTGATTGCTCCCGCCATGAATACCAATATGTACGAGAATCCTGTAACACAGGATAACTTGGAAATTCTGAGACGATATGGCTGGGATGTAATTGAGCCTGCCAGCGGTCGGCTGGCCTGCGGTGCTGTGGGAAAAGGGAAAATGCCGGAACCGGAGGATCTGCTTCAGCATATTCTGCGTTATCTTGCACATCCCCACGATCTTGCCGGAAAGAAAATACTGGTAACTGCCGGACCAACACAGGAAGCACTGGACCCGGTTCGATATCTGACAAATCATTCTACAGGAAAAATGGGATATGCTATCGCGAAAATGGCAATGCTGCGAGGTGCGGAAGTGACACTGATTTCCGGACCTACGTCTATTGTACCACCGCCTTTTGTCAATGTAGTTAAAATTACTTCTGCGCAGGATATGTTTGCTGCTGTCTCCTCTCGTGCGGAAGATTCGGATTTCATATTTAAGGCTGCGGCAGTGGCAGACTATACACCGGCAGAATACAACGATAACAAGACGAAAAAGAAAGACTGTGATCTGACGATTCCGTTAAAGCGGACGCAGGACATTTTGAAATATCTGGGAGAACACCGGGTTTCCGGGCAGATAATTTGTGGATTCTCTATGGAAACACAGAATATGATTGAAAACAGCCGGATAAAACTGAAAAAAAAGAACCTCGATATGATTTGCGCTAACAATCTGAAACAAGCCGGTGCGGGATTCGGTGTTGATACCAATGTAATTACCATTATTACCAAAGCTGAGATGATCGAACTTCCACTTCTTTCTAAAGAAGCTGCAGCAAATGCAATTCTGGATAAGGCATTATCCTTAAGTAAATAACAAAACAGGCAGGTTCGTTTTGAACCTGCCTGTTTGCTTAGTCGATTTCCTCAGGAACAGCACCGTAGCCATCCATATCTTCAAACGCCACTTGTCCAGAACCGTTCTTTTTGGCTTCCCATTGTTCCTTGGTAATGAGAATCGAACGAGGTTTAGAGCCTTGGAAAGGACCAACTATCCCCTTTTCTTCCATTTCATCCACAATTCTTGCGGCACGGGCATAGCCAAGCTTAAGCCGTCGCTGAAGCATGGAGACAGATGCCTGTCCTGTTTCCAAAATCACATCCACCGCAGCGGGGAGCATTTCATCACCTTCCAATTCCTCGTCACTGGGATCAGGATCAGAAACACTGGAAGGCTTCTTGACTGTCTGCTGTGCTTTTTTCTCGATTTCATCCAACACAGCCTGATTATAGTCGGCAACGTAGTTTTCCTTTACGTATTCGGCTACAGATTCCACTTCTCCATCCGTCACGAAGCAACCCTGTACACGTAACGGTTTTCCGCTTCCGATAGGTGCGTAAAGCATATCACCCTTGCCTACCAGCTTTTCTGCGCCCATGGTATCCAGAATAATCCGGGATTCCATGGCGGATGCAACGGAGAAAGCAATACGGGAAGGTATATTGGCTTTCATCAGGCCGGTGATCACATTGGCAGAAGGACGCTGGGTTGCGATAATCAGATGCATGCCTGCAGCGCGGCCCATCTGGGCAATACGGCAAATAGAATCTTCTACTTCCTTTGCCGCAACCATCATCAAGTCTGCCAACTCATCGATAATAATTACCACCTGGGGCAGTTTTTGACCGCCTTCTTCCGAAACAACGATACTATTGTAAGACTCAAGATCCCGCACACCAAGGTCGGACATCATCTTATAACGGCGCAGCATTTCGGTAACGGCCCATTGCAGACTTCCGGCGGCCTTTTTCGGATCGGTAACAACAGGAATCAGCAAATGAGGAATACCGTTGTAAATACCAAGCTCCACCATTTTAGGGTCAACCATAATGAGCTTCACATCCTCGGGACCGGCTTTATAAAGCAGGCTGATGATGATGGAGTTCATGCACACAGATTTACCGGATCCGGTGGTACCGGCAATCAGCAGATGGGGCATTTTAGAAATATTACCAACTACGCAATTTCCGTCAATACTCTTGCCCAGTGCTATGGAAGACTTGGATTTCGCCTTCGCAAACTCTCCGGAATCGATCACCTCCCGCAGGGAAACCGTTGTGACCGTACGGTTTGGCACTTCGATACCAACAACAGAGATTTTTCCGGGTACAGCGGCAATGCGGACACCGGAAGCGCCCAGGCTCAGCGCAATATCATCCGCGCAGCCGGTAATTTTATTCAAGCGCACACCTTTATCCAGTTCCACTTCATATCTGGTAACGCTGGGACCCCGGGTCACATTGATGATGTGGGCGTCAATGTTGAAGCTGGCCAGTGTTTCGTTCAGGCGGCGGGAATTCTCACGCATTTCATCGGTACCGTCTGCACCACCGCGAAGAGGGCGTTTCAATAAATCAATTGGCGGGAAACAGTATTCCGCCTTCTGTGTTGCTTGTGATATTTTAATTTCTTCAGCAACCAGTTTGGCAGATTCAGCAGCATCTTTAGAACTGACTTTTCCCGAATCCATATCTTTAGATTGCTTATGCTCAGCCATGGTGGAGACCGCTTTCAACTCTGTCGAAGCAGTAGAATTCCGTTTCAGTTCGGGCATACGGGTGGGAATGTCTGGTTCTACTCCCTTGGGGGACGGTATTGCAGAGAACGACTCAACAGGTTCTTCAAACACATCAGGAATCGGATCTTCAACATATTTCGAAGTTCCGTTCAAAGGAACACCAATCTCAGCATCTACGCGATTCATGAAAGCTGCACCCTTAGCCGAAATCTGTTTATCAGGATTAGCAATCTTTTCGGAACTTTGTGAAATTGCTTCAACCTTTTTCTCGTCAACCAGCGGTTGCACAAGCGCATTATTCTCCTCAAATACGTGCTTTTGATTTGTTGACAATTTCGGGGAGACAGGTTCAGTTTCTTCTTTTTCCTGAGAAATTCGTTCTCTGCGTTGACGTTTCTGTTCGATTTTTTTGTTTGCGATATGATTGACAACGATTGCTGCGGGTTCAATATAAGTTTCTTCCTCCTCATCCCATTCATCACGGGGACGATTGGCAATTGCGCGAATCAGGCTGGGAATTGTGATCTGCATAGCTCCAAGCAAGGTGAAAACGGCACTCAGAATCGTAACCAAGTAAGAAAGAGGCATGCCGCAGCTCCACCGTAGTAACAGTGCCGCACCACCGCAAAATATGCCTCCGGTTTGTCCGGAAATGCCGCCTTTATAAAGCTCGGAGATTATAGAAAAGCCCTCCGCTTCCATTGCGTTGCACACAAGAAGGTGGTAAATCATACCGCATAAAAAGACAAAGGATGCAGCGCAAGTGCTGCGCATTTTAATTGATACTTTTCGTCCGAATGTATGAATAAAAAACAAAAAGAACAGTGCTGGAATTGAAAAATAAAATCCAGCCTGACCAATCAAACCTAAAACAAAGGATTTTACAACCATTAGCAAGGCACCTTCCGGCTTTATACTCACTAACAGGAAAAGAAGAAACAGAAAGAACGATATAATCGCGGTAAGCGCACTGGAAGAGAGCGGATTCTCGTATTCGGTCTTTACCGCAGGCTGTTTCTTTGCGTTGGTTTTCTTAGACACAGGTTTTTTAGGGGCTTTTACAGATGTTTTGCTGGTTGATGCCTTTTTCTTGGATTGTGACACTATTTTTTCAGCCTGCGTAGCAGATTGCTTCTTTGCCATAAACTTCCTCCATATCAAAGTAGATTGCACGTGAAAATAAATTTTGAAAGTTTCTTATTACTTTGAATTATATCGCTTTTTTATTCATTTGTCAAATTGGGGACAGTCTCTCCTCGTATCCTTTAACAAAATGTATCTATAAAAATACATTGCATATTCTTGAGCCGATGAAATAAAACAATAATTTTTAATTTTACAGTTGAAAAGCGACAAATTTTGTGGTATATTTAAAATTATCCATAATTATGTGGAAAAGGAGCGGACAAAAGCTTGGGTTATCGGGATTATGCAAAAGACTATGAAATAGAATATATTGAACGCCCGGGAAAAAGCAGGCCCCAAATGCGCAGAATTTATGTGGGCCCTTATTTTCGGTTTATCGATACGCCTGAGCATATCTGTCAGCTACGCTGGCACTATCTAATTCTTCTGATATTGACTGCTGTTTCGCTTCTTATTCCGATGTGTGTTGATTGCGTATTCAGCAGAACATGGTATATCGAAGTACCTGCAGTGACTGCTTGCATTCCATGGCTTTTCTCCGCATGTGCGGTTTGGCGATTATGGACAGCGGAAAAGCTTGTAAACCGCGAGCATTATGAGTTAATGCACGACAGAATGAGTGGGGCATCTTTATTTTTAATGGGCTTTTGTACCATAAGTTCAATAGGCTGTATTTATAAGCTGTTGCATCAATCTGCTTCTATGAAGGATGCTGTTGTCTGCCTCTGTTGTCTATTGTCTGTTTTATTTAGCTGCGCTATGTTTGCCAAGCGTAAAGCTTTAGAAATGGTTCAGGTGGAGAATCCAGAAAAATCTCATAAACTAGCAAAATAATTTTCCAAAATGCCATGGCATTTTTCATGGATACAAATGTATCCATGAAGCTTCCCTGTTGCGATATTTTTCGGTTAAAGCCGTTAAATATAAAATTATTATAGGAGGAAAAGAAATGAATTCCAAACTCACCAAGGTTCTGGCCCTGCTGCTGGTTTCCGTGATGGTTATGGGTATCTTCGCAGGCTGCGGCGCCAAGACTGAGCCCGCTGCAACCGAAGCTGCTCCCGCTGCCACCGAAGCCGCTACTGAGGCTGCAACCGCAACCGCTACCGCAGACACTATCGTTTACGCCAACGACTACCTGTCTGAGAAGTTCAGCCCCTTCTTTGCTGATACCTCTTACGACCAGGACGCCGCTCGTATGACACAGGTTACCCTGCTGTCTTCCGACCGTGAAGGCAACGTGGTCCTGCAGGGTAAGAATGGTCAGGTCATTCCCTACAACGGAACTGACTATACCTACTACTCTCTGGCAGACTGCGTCATCACCGAGAATGCGGATGGCACCGTGACCTACGCCATCGACATGCGTGACGATGTGACCTTCTCTGATGGCACTCCCCTGACCGCTGACGATGTCATCTTCAGCATGTATGTTCTGAGTGATCCCACCTACGACGGCTCTTCCACCCTGTACTCTCAGAAGATCGTTGGTATGAAGGCATACCGCGAGGGCATGGACACTCTGATGAATCTGCTGTGCGCTGCTGGCCGCGACAACGCAGACTTCACCTACTGGGATGAGGCTACTCAGACTGCTTTCTGGGCTGACCTGGATCAGGCCGGTGCAAAGTTCGCACAGGAAATCGCTGACTACTGCATCGCTGCCGGTTACGGCACCAATGTTGCAGAGGGCGCTGCTGCATGGGGCTTCGGTGGTCTGGCTGCTGACGCTACCGCTGCTGACTTCTTCAATATGATGTTCGATGCTTACGCAGGTGACCTGAACAACCTGAGCGGCACCGAGTCTGCTGGCACTTCCCTGTTTGACTTCATGGAGAACAGCGCTGCTTACACCGTCGGTGTTTCCACCGGTGCCGGCGCTCCCAACATCGAGGGCATCAAGAAGACTGGCGATTACTCTCTGGAGATCACCGTCGAGACTATTGACCCCACCTTCATCTACCAGCTGACCCTGGCTGTTGCTCCTATGCACTACTACGGCGATGCTGCTCTGTACGATTACGAGAACAACATGTTCGGTTTCACCAAGGGCGATCTGTCCGGTGTCCGTGCAAAGACCACCGTTCCTCTGGGCGCAGGTCCCTACAAGTACGTCTCCTACCAGAACAACATCCTGTCTCTTGAGGCTAACGAGTCTTATTTCCTGGGTGCTCCCAAGATCAAGAATTTCAAATACCAGGGCGTTTCCAATGCCGACAAGCTCACCGGCATGACCACCAACCTGTTTGACGTCACCGTTCCCAACTACAACGATGACGACATTGCCGCCATCAAGACTGCCAACTCCAATGGTGAGCTGCAGGGCGACAAGCTGACCACCATCGCTACCGACTTCCTGGGCTATGGCTACATCGGCATCAATGCTGACAATGTCAAGGTCGGCGAAGACAAGGGTTCCGAAGAGTCCAAGGCTCTGCGCCGCGGCATCGCTACCCTGATGTCCGTTTACCGTGAGCCTGTTGTCTATGCTTACTACGGCGACCGCGCCGCCATCATTCAGTACCCCATCTCCAACACCTCCTGGGCAGCTCCCAAGCCTGCTGACGAGGGCTACAACCTGGCATACTCCAAGGACGCTGACGGCAATGTTGTCGTTACCGCTGACATGACTCAGGACGAGAAGGTCGCTGCCGCTAAGGAAGCCGCCAAGTCCCTGTTCATTGCAGCCGGCTACACCTACGACGATGCTGCTGGCAAGTTCACCGCTGCTCCTGCCGGTGGCGCTATGGAATGGGAAGTCATCATTCCCGCTAACGGTGTTGGTGACCACCCCGCTTATGGTATCCTGACCGAGACCAAGAACGCACTGAACGAGATGGGTATGGATCTGATCATCAACGACCCCGCTGACTCCAATGAGCTGTGGGATGCTCTGGATGCAGGCACCGCTGAAATGTGGGCTGCCGCATGGGGTGCAACTCCCGATCCCGATATGTATCAGGTTTACCACTCCTCCAACATCCACGGTCTGGAGGGTTCCTCCAACTCCAACCACTATGGCATCCAGTCCGATGTTCTGGACGCTCTGATCATGGAAGGCCGTACCTCCACCGACCAGGCATTCCGTAAGGCTACCTATAAGGAAGCTCTGGAAGAGATCATGGCTTGGGGTGTTGAGCTGCCCACCTACCAGAGACAGGAAGCTACTCTGTTCTCCACCGAGCGTGTCAACATCGACACCATCGCTGGTGATCTGACTCCCTTCTACAGCTGGCTGCAAGATATTCACACTGTTGAGATGAACTGATTCTGATTCCCCAAAATCCCGGGAGTCTCTGCGCTCCCGGGATACCGTAAAATTTAAGCCATGGACTAAAAGTCCATGGCTTATAGCGGTATTATGGGTAAGTATTTTTTAACAGCAGATTCCATACAGAAGGCTTTTACGATATTTATTTGATATATCCGTTGTATGAGCAGGCAGATCTGGACCCGATTCGGACGCTCCTGCGGATCCGGATCTGCCTGTTCAAACTTTTTTAGAACAGCTATATCGCCGTCAGTTAATTTTCCTGCGGCGTTTCGATTCTTTCGAAGAAAAAAATTTAGAAAATGGTGATATCATGGGTAAATTTATTTTAAAACGTCTGATTATGTCAGTTGGCATTTTATTCTGTGTCATGCTGATTATCTACGCCCTGATGCACTGCCTCCCTACCAACTACATTGAAACTATGGCACAGCAGCTTGCTCAGCGTCCCGGTTCTACCAAGTCCGCGCAAGAATGGCTGGCCGATCTGAATGCACAGTATGGTATGGACAAAGGCATCATCGGTGGTTTCTTTGTCTGGCTCAAATCGGCAGTAGTCGGTGATTTCGGTGTCAGCTGGGTTCACAATGTTCCCCCTACCGAAAAATTTGCAGATGTTATTTGGGTCAGCTTTATTCTGGGTGCTGTTTCTCTGGTACTGCAGGTTATCATTGCCATTCCTCTGGGCATTATCGCTGCCCGGAAGCAGTACAGCGCCGTTGACTACTCCGTCACTGTTCTGGCAATGGTTTGCATTTCCATGCCCACCTTTTTCGTTGCAACTTTGCTGAAACTCATTTTCGGTGTTTATCTCGGCTGGTTTGAAATTGCAGGTCTAACCTCTGCCAGATATTATGACACGCTGACAGAGTTTGGTAAGGCAATGAATGTTGCATGGCATCTGGTACTGCCTACCATTACCATCGTGATCATCTCTATCGGCGGTCTGATGCGTTATACCCGAACCAATATGTTGGAAGTTCTGAATGCAGACTACATTCGAACTGCCCGTGCTAAGGGTCTTCCTGAAAAGAAGGTTATCAATGTACATGCATTCCGCAATACTTTGATCCCTGTAGTTACCCTGTTGGGTGGCAGCCTTCCCAGTCTGTTCTCCGGTGCATTGATCACCGAGCAGCTTTTCTCTATTCCCGGTATTGGCTATACCGGCTACCAGTCCATGATCGTTGGTGATATTCCCTTTACGATGTTCTATCTGACCTTCATGGCTATCCTTACCCTGCTGGGCAACCTGATTGCTGACCTGCTTTACGCAGCAGTCGATCCCCGCGTTCGTCTGGCATAAGGAGGCTAAACTATGGAAAAACGTAATTTTAATGAAGCGCTGAAGCAGCGTGAGATCCGGGAGCGTGAGGAAAGCGCACGCCGCGCCGGTGATAATGAAATGACTTTGGATGATGCTGCCCGTGTAAAGGTACTTTCCCCCGGCATGCTGGTTTTCAAGCGTTTCATCCGTAATAAGCTGGCCCTGGTCGGTTCCGGTATTCTGATCGTTATGTTCCTGTTCGCATTTCTGGGACCTTACTTCTACCGCTATGGTCAGACTCAGGTTTTCAATACCTATAAACTTCTGAATATTAACTATGCAAATGCAGAAGAACGTACTGAATATACTGTTTATCCCGTGAATGATTTGGGCATCAGCAATACCACCCGTAATATGTTCAACTCTGTTATTCTTACCATGAGCGAACAGGAGACTGACATTTATATGCTGACCGACAACGCCAGCGGACAGGATGTTGTGGTTTCCAAACTGGGTGACGGCGTTTATACCATGTCTGTTGCTGAACCTGAACTGGTTGGCACTTTTGCCATGCAGGAAATCGGTAAATTTAATACAAAGTTCCGTAAGGTTTCCTATACCGGTGAACCACTGGATGCAGGTTTTGATGCTGCCGTTACTGATGCTATTCAGTCTGGTATCAGCCAGATTACCTATGGCGAAGGTGTCTATCTAATTCAAACTGGTGCCAATGCAAAAGAATACGTGATTCTCGGAACTGGCGAAAGTGCCATGAACTACACAAGAACCGATCTGGGTGAAGATTTTGCATTCCTTGTTGGCAAATGTGTTATGGATGGTGTTGCCTCCTTTACACATGATGGCACATATTATGTCATTGAGCAGGGCAAGAATGCAGCCTATGCTGTTTCTGCTATTTCTAATCTGAATACCGCTTTCGTATCTTCCACCTTCGTCTTCGATACATTCGAGAAGGGATTGAGCCTGTCTGACGAATTTAAGACAAATGCGCTTCTTTCAATTTATGATACTGGTAGTTTCACTGCTGACGGTATTACGTATAATGTAATCTCCGATGATGATGGCCTTGTAATCCGTACTTCTGATGGAGCAGACTTTGCTGCAGTTTCTTCCTTTGTTGTTCGCCGTTACAACGGCGAGGATACGCTGGATACTGATTTTAAAGCAAAGGTCCGCGAAGTTGTTATGGAAATGGAAGAAAAGGGTCTGTCCACCATGACCTTCCGTTACAGCCTGCCTCAGTTGGATGAAAATGGCCTGCCTGTTCTGGATGAGAATGGCAAGGAAGTTTTGACCGAGTCCGATCTGAAAGTTACAGACAAAGTAACCACTTATGTTGTTGTTTGCGAACAGTATACCTACATGCTGGACCGCTTTGCAGCCCCCTCCGATGCCCATCCTTTTGGCACAGATGGTGACGGCATGGATATTCTTGCCCGTATGATGGCTGGCGGACGTATTTCTCTGTTAGTTGGTTTCGTTGTTGTTATTCTCGAAATCATTCTGGGTGTTATTATGGGCGGTATCGCAGGCTACTTTGGTGGTTGGGTCGACAATCTGGTCATGAGACTGGTGGATATCTTCTACTGCATCCCCTCTATGCCTATCCTCATTATTCTGGGTTCCATGCTGGATGCTATGCGTATGGAACCTTATGTGCGTCTTATGTGGCTGATGGCTGTTTTGGGCTTCCTTGGTTGGGCTGGTATTGCACGTCTGGTTCGTGGCCAGATTCTGTCTCTGCGTGAGCAGGACTTCATGGTTGCAACTGAAGCTTCCGGACTTCCAATCTCCCGCCGTATTTTCCGTCACCTGATTCCCAATGTTATGCCCCAGCTGATTGTTACTGCTACCATGGGTCTGGGCAGTGTTATTCTGACGGAGTCCACCCTCTCCTTCCTGGGTCTGGGTGTTAAGCACCCCATGGCCACTTGGGGAACCATGATTAACTCTGTCGCCACCAGCGCACAGTCTATGATTACCTATACCTATATTTGGGTTCCTGTCGGTCTGTTGATTTGTCTGACTGTTGTCGCCTTCAACTTTGTCGGCGATGGTCTGCGTGACGCATTTGACCCGAAAATGAAGAGATAAGGAGGTGGGAACCATGGCTGAAAAGAAGAACGAAAAGAAAAGCAGCTATATTTCTGCTAAGAAATCCAGGGAGATTTCCCGCTTTAACCGTAAGCTGACCAAGAAATTGGAAAAAGAGCGTAATGATGCAGGTAAGGATCCCGCTCTGTACACCAGCACCATGAAAGATCCTAACAATGTTGTTGAGTTTGACAATGTATGCAGCTATTTCTTTACCGATATTGGTACTGTTAAGGCTGTTGATGGTGTCAGCTTCAGTGTTCCTAAATGTTCTACTGTTGGTGTTGTTGGTGAATCTGGCTGCGGCAAGTCCGTTACCAGTCTTTCTCTGATGCAGCTGCTGCAGCGTCCGACCGGCCAGACTGTTGGCGGTGAGATTCGTTTCAACATTGGCGATGGTAAGGCGCTGAACATTGCAAAGGTACCTACCGCTAAAATGCAGGAGATCCGCGGCAATCGGATTTCCATGATCTTTCAGGAGCCCATGACCTCCTTGAATCCTGTTTTCCGTATCGGTCAGCAGGTCAATGAGGTCCTGGAACTGCACCATCCTGAGATGTCTGAGGAACAGGTAAAGGCACGTACGCTGGAAATGCTGGAGCTTGTTGGTATCGCCAACAAGGAGGGCGTTTACAATATGTATCCCCATGAGCTGTCCGGTGGTATGCGTCAGCGTGTTATGATCGCTATCGCTCTGGCATGTACTCCCGAACTGATTATCGCAGACGAACCTACCACTGCACTGGATGTTACGATTCAGGCCCAGATTCTGGATCTGCTTCGTGATCTGAAGGATAAAATCAATTCTTCCATTATGTTGATTACCCATGATTTGGGTGTCGTTGCAAACATGGCAGATTATGTTGTTGTTATGTACGCTGGTCGTGTCATTGAAAAGGGTACTGCTGAAGATATTTTCCATCATCCCTGCCATCCCTACACCATTGGTTTGATGAAGTCCAAGCCTGTGGTCGGTAAGAAGGTGGATGCACTCTACAATATCCCCGGCAGCGTTCCCAATCCTGTTGATATGCCCAACTACTGCTACTTCAAAGACCGTTGCGAAATGCAGTGTGAACATTGCAAGGGCCAGTACCCCCCGGAAATCAAGATCAGTGATACCCATATCGTTTCCTGCTATCGGTATATGGATGAGGGCGAGATTCTGGGCTATCCAAAATCTACCAATGTGGAGGAACTGTAATTATGGCAGATGAAATGAAGAAAAACAGCATCAACAACTTTGATGGTGCTGAAAATGACCAGGATTATCTGCTGGTCGTTAAAAATCTGAAAAAGTACTTCCCTATTAAGTCCAGCTTCCTCAAGAAGACCGTTGGCAATGTTAAAGCTGTCGATGGTATCTCCTTCAAAATCAAGCGAGGCACCACCATGGGTCTGGTCGGTGAGTCCGGCTGTGGTAAGTCTACAGTAGGTAAGACCATCCTTCGTTTGCAAGATAAGACAGAAGGTGAAGTCTTTTTCAACGGTACGGAAATTTTCAGCCTGTCTAAGGAGGAACTCCGCAAGAAGCGTCCTGATTTTCAGATTATTTTCCAGGATCCCTACTCTTCTCTGTCTCCCCGTCTTCCCATTGCTGAGATTATCGGTGAGGGCGTCCGTGAGCACAAAATTGTTCCTCCCGAAGAATTTGATGAGTATATTTCCCGGATTATGAAGGCCTGCGGTCTCCAGGAATATCACAAAGATCGTTATCCCCATGAGTTCTCCGGTGGACAGCGTCAGCGTATCTGCATTGCACGTGCACTGGCCCTCAATCCTGATTTTATTCTCTGTGACGAACCCGTTTCCGCACTGGATGTTTCCATTCAGGCACAGATCATCAATCTGCTGCGGGACCTGCAGAAGGAATTTGGAATCACTTATCTGTTTATTTCCCACGACCTGTCTGTAGTTGAACATATCTCCGATACTGTTGGTGTTATGTACCTGGGTAACATGGTAGAGCTTGCTCCCACCGAAAAGCTGTTTGCCAATCCTCTGCATCCCTATACTCAGGCACTGTTCTCTGCCATCCCCGTCCCTGATCCTGACTTTAAGATGGATCGTGTGGTTCTGGAAGGCAGCATCCCCTCCCCTGCCAATCCTCCCTCCGGCTGCAAGTTCCATACCCGCTGCAGCAAATGCATGGAGGTTTGTAAGCACTTTGCTCCTGAGCTTCAGGAAATGGAAGGTGAGCATTTCTGTGCCTGCCATCTGTACAACAGTCCTGAGAGACAGGCTGAACTGGAAGCAGCAATTTCCAAGGAGAAATAAATGGAAAAGAAGAAACGAACCTACGAGGATGATGACGGGCGTGTGATTGCCAGCATGAACGTGGACGGAATGCCGTGGTATCAGCCTAGTTCTTCGCAAAAATTACCTGTACGAAACGATTCCTCCCATTTTGAGGATCTGACAAAGGAGGAAACGCGGGAAATTATCAAAGGTGCCTTAACAGCCTCCTTGTTGATTGCAGGTATCTTCATTTTTGCAATGTTCCTGTTTATTCTCTTCTGTATTTTCGTTTGGTTCCGTTAACCACCAATATGGAAGTATCCGTACAGCTTATGCTGTACGGATGCTTTTTATTTTTCAAAAAGCCGTTGTCAACACTTGGTGATGTGATGACAACGGCTTAGTCTATATTTTGTTATAAGAATAAAGGATCAAGCAATCAGATTCAAGATAAACACAAACAATGCAACACCCCAACAATAAACACCAAAGAAATGGTAATCCATTTTGGAAGCCAGATTACGCAGGACCCGGATGCCAAGCAGCGTACCACAGAAGGCAGCAGCCATCGTAACAAGATACCGAAGAACCATCATAAACGAAAACAGTTCCAGTCCGTTGTTGGCAATTCCTATTATGTCATATACCGCAAAGCCTACAGTGAAGATCATATTCATCATGATGACCATGTTAAGGCTGTAGCTTCTCTCCACACCGCAAACAGATGCAACAGATGTTGCAGCGCCTACAGCAGAAACACCCGGTAAAATGGAAGCAGCGCCTCCCAGTCCCATCAGCACTCCTTCAATCCGCGAGAGTGTTCGGGAGTCTCGATTCCCGGTAGGAAAAAATTGCGGGATATACAGGATGATGCCGTTGATAAATAAAAATACCGCGATCAGAAGCAGATTCTCTTCCCAGTGCTTGGTATACTGATACAGATACATAACCAAAATAGCAGGAATGCAAATCGTTTTCAGCAGACTCCAATCCATCAAGCTCCGTGTATCCAAAGGACGTTTCCTTTTTTTCTTGGGAATCCGAGCCAGTGCACGGGCGCGGTTCATGCGAAGCAAATGTGACTGTGAGCTATAATACAATGCCGCAAAAATTCCAATATGTATCAGCAGTTCAAAAAAAACTGTACTTTCCTTAACGCCGACAAATTTCAGCATCAATATTTTATGTGCTTTTGCAGAAACAGGCAGGATATCCAAAAGTCCAGACAGAAATCCGTAGGTGATACTCTGCAGCCAGCTTAAATCCACAGCTGCCCCTCCTCTTACTTTGTTATCTATATATTATACCATGTTTTTTACAAAATTCCAGTCTTTTTTTCGGTTTAGTTTGCAGAGATCAAGGCAGTTCGTAGATGAACTGCCTTGATCTTATTTTTTCTGTTTTTCAATCATTCGATGCAATGCAGACAATGCATCATTCAAACCGCCAAGTTTATCAATCAACCCAGAGGCCACAGCCTCTTTTCCGTACAGAATTGTACCAACATCGGTAGCAATCTCCCCTGTCGCCATCATATAATGCTCAAAGGTTTCTCTTGTGATTCTTGAGTTCGCTGTAACAAAATCGGCGATTTGCTCCTGGATTCGCTGGAAATAACGGAATGTCTGGGGCGCGCCAACCACCAGACCAGTCATACGGACAGGGTGCACTGTCATACTGGCAGTAGGTGTAATAAAGGATTTCTTTGTACAGACAGCCAGCGGGATTCCAATGGAATGTCCACCGCCCAGGACGAGGGAAACGGTCGGCTTTTTCATGCCTGCAATCATTTCCGCAATAGCAAGACCAGCTTCAATATCACCGCCTACGGTATTCAGCAGTAACAGCAGTCCATCAATATCATCACTCTCTTCGATTCCAGCCAAAAGAGGCAAAACGTGTTCGTATTTGGTGGTTTTCACTGTTTCAGGCGCAACCTGATGTCCCTCCACCTGACCGATGATCGTTAAGGTATATATATTACCTTTGCTGGATTTTGTTATATCGGAGCCCAGTTCTATAATCTGTTCCTGCTCCTGTTTTTTCATTTCTGCATTTTCGTTCATATTCCGTTCCTCCTGTTGTTTTATTCTTAGGATATCCATTTTATTTCCCATAATTCACTCTTGAAACGGAAGCTTTTTTATCGTATAATGAGTGGCGGTGATACTATGGCAACAAAAACCAATGCAGTCCGGCTTGTGCAGCAAGCAGGCATTCCCTGCCGGGAATCTTTCTACGAGTTTGATGAAAATGATCTGAATGGCAATCATGCAGCTGCCGCAATCGGCATGCCTCCGGAGCAGGTATTTAAGACTCTGGTTGCACGAGGTGAGAAAACAGGAATTAATGTATTCTGTATTCCCGTGTGCTGCGAACTGGATCTTAAAAAAGCTGCTAAAGCAGCTGGAGACAAAAACATGATGCTCGTTGCAGTCAAGGAACTGTTGGGATTAACCGGATATATTCGTGGAGGATGCAGCCCAGTAGGTATGAAACGAAAATACCCCACTTACTTTGATGAAACCTGCATTCTCTGGGATGAGATTGCTGTCTCGGCTGGTGCCAGAGGTCACCAGATGATTGTTCCGCCGGAAGCATTAGCTTCTTTGGTGGATGCAGTATTTGCAGATATTATTCTATAAATAGAAAGGATTTTCATATGTATCAGTATAAAACTAAGGGAACCTGCTCTCAGATGATCTACTTTGATGTAGAAGAGAATAAGGTAAAAAATGTACAGTTCATCGGTGGCTGCAATGGTAATTTGAAAGGTATTGCTGCACTGGTAGAAGGCATGGATATCGATGATGTGATTGCCCGCGTAGAAGGCGTTAAGTGCGGCATGAAGTCCACCTCCTGCCCTGATCAGCTGGCTCAGGCACTGAAGGCAGCAAAGGCAAATGTATAATTGCAATCCCCACAGCTTGCTGTAAAACAAGCTGTGGGGATTCTTTTTATCTAAAATATGCCGTAATATCGAGTACGACATCGAAATGATATTTTTTAAATATTGTTCAAATAATGACGGTCAGCCTCAATCAATGCAACACCGGAACTCTGTAGCTTCGAATTTCGATTAAGGACATGAACCTCATAGTTTTTGGTGAAAAATTCCGCGGCATACCGGCTAACAAATACCGCCCCGCCAGTAATAAGCATTTTTCATATTTCATCTCCCTTTCCCGCCCTATTATAGAGTTGAGCAGACTGCAAGTCAAGACTACAATTTTTCTGAAGAGACACTTGTGTATTGCATAGGAAAATAAACAATGCTATAATAAGAAAAAGAGCGAAAGAAGGATGTTTTTGTGACAAATGCAGATCAACATTATATTAAGATGACAGAAACGCCAGTTTCCAGATTGATTTTAAATCTAGGCATTCCCACGACGATTTCCATGCTCATTACCAATATCTACAATATGGCAGACACTTATTTTGTAGGTACCTTGGGAGAAAGCGCTCAGGCTGCAACCGGTATTTTGTTTACAGTTCAAGCCATTATGCAGGGTGTCGCATTTATGTTGGGGCATGGCGGAGGAACTTTCATCGCCCGTGCACTGGCGGATAAAAATACGGAAGATGCAACAAAGTACATATCCAGCGCATTCTGCATAGGTGGAATCATTGGTCTGATTATCACAACACTTGGACTAAGTTTTCTTACCCCTCTTGTCCGCTTTCTTGGAAGTACAGAAACGATTCTTCCCCACGCCAAGGCCTATGGTTTTTGGATTCTGCTGGCTGCACCCTTTATTATCTGTTCATTAATATTAAATAATGGACTCAGATACGAAGGAAAAGCCTTCTATGCCATGTTTGGCTTGACTGCTGGCGGCATTTTAAACATATTGGGAGATTATGTGTTGGTCATGAAAATGAATTTGGGAGTATTTGGTGCAGGCCTTGCAACGGCCGCCTCTCAGGTCATCAGGTTCACGATTCTCCTGTTCATGTACTTGAAAATGGCGCAGAGCACCATTCGATTCACTGCCGTCAGTAAAGATATTAAACTCTACCTTACCATTGCCAAAGTTGGACTTCCCTCTTTGATCCGACAGGGCTTGACCTCAGTGACAAACGGTTTGCTGAATAATCTGACAAACCCCTTCGGTGATGCAGCTATTGCAGCCATGAGTGTCGTCAGCCGGTATTCCAATTTCCTGATGTGTGTAGGACTGGGTATGGGACAGGGATTCCAACCGGTGGCTTCCTTTAACTACCAAGCAAAGAAGTACGACCGGGTCAAAAAGGGGCTCCTGTTTACAACAGCATTTGGATTGGTATTTATCGGGGCAATGTCTTCCATAAGCATTGTTTTTGCAGGCCCCATTGTTTCTATCTTCCAGAAGCATCCTGATGTAATTGCAATCGGCGCAGTTGCTTTGCGATATACGGCAATTGGCATGCTGTTTATGCCCTTCTCCGTTCCAGTAAACATGCTTTATCAAAGCATTCAGCAGCCTACTATCTCCTCAATCCTATCCCTCATTCGTTCGGGAGCTGTTACCATCCCCATGCTTCTGGTTGGTGTTCCGGTTCTTGGCTTGACAGGTATACAAATCGCACAACCTACTGCTGATATAGTAGCCGGATTGTTAAGCATTCCATTTATTATCCGGTTCTTACGCAAATCAAATTAAAAAGAAAAGGTGCTGCCTCTTATGATTCTTGCAAATCATTTTGAGACAGCACCTTTTTTATGAACTTAATGAAACTGTTCCATGACGAAGCTGCCAAATCAGCCGCATCCGCTCCATAAATTCTGGAAGATTTGCCGGGGATACCACATCCTCAGGTGGCTGTTTTTGTATCCACGGAAGATGAATTTCTCCCACCCAAAGAAAAAACGAATTTTCATCTGCGCATTCCGGAACGACTGGGATTGTCCCCACACGCAGAGCCTGGTTTCCCCACTGCAAGATCCTGCCATCTACCCGGTAACAAGCCAGCATCAAGGTTGGCTCAAAGGGCATAAGCTCCATGGGACCCTCTAAATGCACCCCGAATTTATCCATGGCAGGGCGAAGATAAGGATGTGCAAGATCAATAGTATCGTAGAAATTCGTACAGTAGCCGCATTGGCAATGTTCAAAGGAATATTCGGCTGTTCGTTTCCTTGTCGCCTCCACATCTACTATAAAACGCCAATCAGCTATTTCCAGTACCAACGGACTGCTCCTTCACTGCATTCAGTACCTGGCGCACCAACTCCTCGCGTCCATTGCCCTTTTCTGCAGAAAAAGGAATGATAGGACAACTTTCGGGAAGGTTCAAATCCTCGCGAATAGTTTTCAGATTGGGAATAAGTTCGCTCTTTTTCAGTTTATCCATCTTGTTTGCAACAACAACAAAGGGACAACCGCTTTCCAGGAACCAATTAGCCATGGTAATGTCATTATTCGTGGGAGGATGCCGGTAATCAACAATCAACACACCCAGGTCAATGCGGTTGGCGGCAAAGTAATCCTCCATCAATTTTCCCCAGCGGTCTTTTTCTTTCTGGGAAACCTTGGCAAAGCCATAGCCGGGCAGATCCACAAGGTAACACTTCCTGTCGATGACGAAGTAATTTACATGAATGGTTTTTCCGGGCTTTTCACCAACTCTGGCAAAGTTTTTCCGTTGCAAAAGACGGTTGATGACAGAGGACTTACCAACATTGGATTTACCTGCAAAAGCAATCTCCGGCAGACGATTTTTCGGAAAATCCTTGGGAGAAGCTGCAGAAATCAGAAATTCTACGTTTTGAAAATTCATAGATTCCTCCTTACTGCCGAATTTCGGGTTTACGGGGCTTATTTCTTAGATCTTCAGGGATAACGCCCAAAATTGGGGAAATCCCTTCAGACTGTCGATTTAATGCCGCCTCCAAAACAGTATCGATGGTTTGAGCGCTGATGAAATTCAATTGATGACGAACAGTCTGGTCGATTTCCTCCAAATCTCGTTCATTATCTTTGGGGATAATTACAGTACGAATGCCGTGTCGTAATGCAGCCATGGTTTTTTCCTTCAATCCACCGATCCGCATCACCCGTCCCCGAAGGGAGATTTCGCCGGTCATGGCAACATCCCGGCGAACCGTTGTGTTTGTCAGAGCGGACACCATAGCAGTACATACCGTCACACCCGCTGAGGGCCCGTCCTTTGGCACCGCGCCCTCGGGGAAATGAACGTGGATATCTTTTGTTTTATAGAAGTCAGAAGCCACACCAAGCTTCTTAGCATTGGCTCGGATATAGCTCAACGCGGCGTGGGCAGATTCTTTCATTACATCTCCCAAATTGCCGGTAAGCTCCAGTTTGCCGGTTCCATCCATCACATTAACTTCCACTTCAAGCGTTTCGCCACCCACGCTGGTCCATGCAAGCCCCGTCACGAGTCCGACCTCATCTGCACAGGGGAGACGGTCTGGCAAGAACTTGCGAACTCCTAAAAACTGTTCCAAATTGGATGCCGTCACGGTGATACGCTTCGTTTTTTCCTGGGCAAGCAGCTGAATTGCAGTTTTTCGACAGATTTCCGCAAAACTTCTCTCCAAATTACGGACGCCGGATTCACGGGTGTAGCAGGAAATAATTTCACGGATCGCATCCTCTGTAATACGAATTTGGCTTTTCTTGATACCATGCTTCGCAAACTGCTTGGGAATCAAGTGATTCTTGGCAATCATCACCTTTTCTTCGTCGGTATATGAGCCAAGTTCAATGATTTCCATACGATCCAGAAGGGGTCTGGGTATCGAATCCAATGTATTGGCAGTAGTAATAAACATGACATCGGAAAGATCATAAGGAATTTCCAGATAATGATCCCGATAGGTATGATTTTGCTCCGAATCCAGAACTTCAAGTAATGCTGCACTGGGATCACCGCGATGATCGGAACCCATTTTATCAATTTCATCCAGAAGCAAGATAGGATTTTTTGTCCCAGCCTGGTTCAGTGCTGATATGATCCGACCGGGCATTGCACCAACATAGGTCTTTCTATGGCCGCGGATATCCGCCTCATCATGGACACCGCCCAAAGAGATTCTTGCCATTTTTCGGTTCAAACTCTGGGCAATGGAATAGGAGATGGAAGTTTTGCCCACGCCGGGAGGACCAACCAGACACAGGATCTGGGGTGGCATTTCAGGAGCCAGCTGTCTGACGGCGATAGTTTCCAAAATTCGTTCTTTTACTTTTTCCAGACCAAAATGATCTCGATCCAGAATTTTTCTTGCGGCAGATACATCTACGCGTTCTTTTGTCTTTTCTGTCCAGGGCAGTTCAAGAACTATATCCAGATAATTCCGAAGTACCGCTGCTTCCGAAGAACCAAAGGGCTGTTTTTTCAGTCGTTCAACGTCCTTCAAGAGCTTCCTTTCGTGTTCCTCTTCTAAGGACAGTTTTCGAATACGCTGGATATAGGATTCGAATTCTGACTCCTCATCTCCTTCTCCCAGTTCATCCCTCAGCACTTTGATCTGTTCCCGCAGATAATAGTCCTTCTGATTTTGATCGATAGCAGAGCGAGTCTTTTCCTGAATGTCGGACTCAATTTTTGCCATTTCAATTTCATGACGAAGCAAGCGAATGACAGCTTCCAGGCGTCGATTCGGATTCAGCAGACAAAGCATTTTTGCCTTATCCGAAAAATCAATTCCAGAATTTTGTGCAATGGAGTCAGCAACAAAACCGCTGCTTTCGCTGGACATCATACGAAGATAGACAGACTGAGCGGGATATTCCGTCATCTGCAAATATAGGCTGTATAATCCATTTGCCTCGCGGCGCATAGCATGAGCCCGTACAGTATCCCCAGTTTCAGGTACGGGGATAGATTCCACAATTCCGTACAGATAAGGATCAGATTGAGACAGTTCGGTAATTTTACCACGGCAAATACCTGTGACAAGCACGCGAAGATTCTCTCCCTGAGTCTTCAGAACTTGCTTCACTTTAGCAACCGTACCGACTGAATAAAGATCAATCAATTTTGGGTCATCCACCAGCATGTCCTTCTGTGGAATCAGCAGAAGTGTCTGATCTGCTTGCATCGCTGCTTCCAAAGCATGAATGGATTTAGAGCGGCCTACATCAAAATGAACGGTTTGGTCGGGAAATACTGCCAGACCACGCAGTGCCAGAATCGGCATCTTCCCGGCATATAAGGTTTCCGTCAAGGGAAATCCCTCCTTTAGGAAAAAAGGGAGTAGTAAAACTACCCCCTTGAAGATTATCTCTTGCCAGAGAGCTGCTCTCTGGGGTGTGCGGCATCCCGCACAATGACAGGTTCACCACCCTCAATTGCTTCGGAGGTAATGATAACCTTTTTAATGCTAAGGTCAGAGGGGATCAGGTACATAATATTTGTCATGACCTTTTCCAAAATGGCACGCAGACCTCTTGCTCCAATCTGACGATCTAATGCCTTTTGAGCGATCATCAGCAGGGCTTCATCGGAAATATCCAACTCTACGCCATCCATTGCCAACAGGGACTGGTACTGCTTGGTCAGCGCGTTCTTGGGCTCTACCAGAATACGTACCATATCGTTCTGGGACAGACTCTGCAGGGTGGTGATCACAGGCATACGTCCCACGAGCTCAGGAATAATTCCGAACTTCAGAAGGTCATGAGGCTCCACCTGACTAAAGAGTGTACCCACATCTTGCTTCTTCTTGCTCTGAATGGGAGAATCAAAGCCGATTGCGCTTTTGTTCGTCCTCTTTTCAATGATTTTGTCCAGACCGTCAAAGGCACCGCCGCAGATAAACAGAATATTGGTAGTATCCAGAGGAATGGTCTCCTGCTGGGGATGCTTACGTCCTCCCTGTGGGGGAACATTTGCTACTGTACCTTCCAGTATTTTCAGAAGTGCCTGCTGAACACCTTCGCCGGAAACATCCCGAGTGATGGATGTATTTTCACTCTTGCGGGCAATTTTATCCATCTCATCGATGTAAATAATACCCCGCTCTGCCAATTCTACATCAAACTCCGCAGCCTGCAGCAATCGAACCAGAATATTTTCAACATCATCGCCCACATAACCGGCTTCCGTAAGAGTCGTGGCATCAGCAATGGCAAAAGGAACATTCAAAATCTTTGCCAGCGTCTGGGCAAACAAGGTCTTGCCGCTGCCGGTGGGACCGATCAGAAGAATATTGCTCTTCTGAAGCTCAACATCAGAATTCGTGCCGAAATATATGCGTTTATAGTGGTTGTATACCGCAACAGCCAAAGCAATTTTTGCTTCGTCCTGTCCGATGATGTAGTGGTCCATGAAAGATTTAATCTCCATAGGAGTTGGCAGACGCTCCGGTGCTTCCAGGCCCTGTACTTCGTCCAGCTCATACTCATCCCGCAGCAGATCACTGCATGCTGCCACACACTCACCGCAAATATACACCCCAGGACCGGCAATCAGCCGAGATGTCTGATTCTCCCGCTTACCGCAGAAGCTGCAGCGAATCGGCGGCTGTTCGTTATTTCTTGCCATGCACCTGGTACCTCGTTTCTATAATTTTACTTAATGATGCTCCAGAACGCGGTCAATCAGACCAAAGGACAATGCTTCCTCCGCAGACATGAAGTTATCTCGTTCGCAGGCAGCAGTTACTTCCTCGATGGAGCGTCCGGTATTTTCTGCCATGATTCGGTTCATCCGGGCCTTAATCGTCTCCAGACGCTTCAGATGGATGGCCATATCTGTAATCTGACCCTGGGTACCGGCAGAAGGCTGATGAATCATGATTTCGGAATTGGGCAGCGCCATACGCTTACCCTTGGTGCCTGCACTCAGCAGGAAGGCACCCATAGATGCAGCCATACCAACACAAATGGTAGCTACATCACACTTAATGTAACGCATGGTATCATAGATAGCCATACCGGCAGTCACACTGCCGCCAGGAGAATTGATATAGAACTGGATGTCCTTATCAGGGTCCTGTGCTTCCAGATACAGAAGCTGAGCGACAACCAAAGAAGCAGTGGTGTCATTGACTTCTTCTGACAGGAAAATAATGCGGTCATTCAGCAGACGTGAGAAAATGTCATAGCTGCGCTCGCCGCGGCTGGTCTGCTCAACAACATAAGGAACTAAACTCATGGTGATGTCTCCTTTCAGGGTTTGAAACATTCTAACCATTGCGGAGGAAAGTTATTCCTCCGGAAGGAATTTGCGGAAGGCTCGAACCAGAGAAAATTCTGGTTCGAGCTTTTTCACTGTATGGAATTACTCCTCAGTTTTGGGAGCGACTGCAACAGCAGAATCCACGATCAGCTTGGTAGCCTTACGGACAGTCAGGCTGCTGGTCAGTTCGTTCATGGGGACCATTTCCTTGATCTTGGCAACTTCCAGCTCGTACTGCTTAGCCAGAGCCTCGAACTCAGCCTCAATCTCCTCATCGGTAACAGCCAGGCCCTCGACCTCAACGATCTTTTCCAGGGTGACGGAAATCTTAGCCTGCTTCTCAGCAGCGGGACGGAAAGCGTTACGCATAGTATTGATATCGCCGCCCATCATCTGCGCATACTGCTCCATGGAGTAGCCGCTCATCTGCAGCTGGTAAGCAAAACGCTCCATCTGGGAATCCAGCTCAGCCTCAATCAGAGCCTTGGGCATATCAACGGTGGTATTCTCAGCGGCCTTTTCAACAGCAGCATTCTCGAAAGAGGACTGCAGCTGCTTCTCAGCCTGCTCCATAGCCTTAGCGCGGATGTCAGCCTTCAGCTCATCCAGAGTCTCGAACTCAGAAACGTCCTTGGCAAACTCATCGTCCAGCTCAGGAGTGGTGGTAACAGTAACCTTGTTCAGCTTAACATGGAAGACAACAGCCTTGCCAGCCAGCTCAGCATGGTAATTCTCGGGGAAAGTGATGTCGATGTCCTTCTCCTCACCGGCAGCCATACCAACGATCTGCTCCTCAAATCCGGGAACAAACTGGCCGGAGCCCAGCTTCAGATCGAAGTTGTCGCCCTTGCCGCCATCGAAAGGAACGCCGTTGTCGAAGCCCTCAAAGTCAATGTTAGCAGTGTCGCCCATCTCAGCAGCCTTCTCCACAGTCTCAGTGGAAGCAACATTCTGAGCCATACGGTCCAGCTCAGCCTGCACCTGTGCATCGGTGACGGTAGCCTCGGGCTTCTCAATCTCCAGGCCCTTATACTGGCCCAGAGTGACCTCGGGATAAACCTCGGTGGTCAGGGTCAGAGTGACGATATTCTCCTCGCTGATCTGCATATCAGCCAGAGAAGGACGGCCAATAGCCTTCAGGTCCTGCTTCACAACAGCAAAGTCATAAACTTCGGGGAAGATTTCTTCCAGACCGTCTTCATAGAAAACATGAGCACCGTACATTGCCTCAATCATCTTACGGGGGGCCTTGCCGGGCCGGAAGCCGGGAATACGGATGCTCTTGCGAGCCTTCATGTAAGCCTTGTTGACACCGGACTCCATCAGTTCCTTATCGATTTCGACAACGATGGTAGCCTCATTGCCCTTTCTTTCAATGCTCTTAACGTTCATTTGTTGTTATCCTCCTAAATTGGTATCCATGGCGATACCATTTTATATTTTTAATAGCCGATATATTCTATCAAAATTAGACGGATTTGTCCATAGTTTTCTGAAAAAAGTTTTACTAAATTACGCGGTAGGGCTTAAATCCCAGGTAATCAGAAGCTGTCAGCTTAAAATCGACTCCATCCCACAGGCCTTCCATTGCCAGTTTGTGGCTTCCTCCATGAAGATGTCCATAGAAACAGCGGCGAACATCATATTTTTTCAGCAGCTGCAGAATCTCTGCACATTCGTAACCCTTATACCGGGGGGGATAGTGGAGAAAAACCAGTTTGGGCTTATCCCCTGCTGCTTTCAACGATGTTTCCAGGCGAATCAATTCCCGTTTAAATACCTTTTCATCATGCTGACCTGACCGTTCCTCTTCAAAAAACCAGCCTCTGGTACCGCAGATTGCATACCCATCATAATCATAGCAGTTATTATTCAGCAGATACAGGTCTTCGAATCCATTTTCCTGACAAAACTTTGTAAATTTTGCAGCAGTGCTCCACCAGTAATCATGGTTTCCTTTCAGAATTATTTTTCGTCCCGGAATTTTGTTAATCCATGCAAAATCTGACCGTGCATTTTGAAGGTCCAGGGACCAGCTCAAATCCCCAAGAAGAACCGTGGTATCCTCAGGTTGAATTATAGACAAACCTTCTCTCAGTTTCTCCATATACCCCACCCATGCACCGCCAAAGATATCCATGGGCTTTGGTGCTCCAAGGCACAGGTGTAGGTCACCAATTGCATACAGTGCCATGGTACACCTCCTTTAAAATCATTTGTATTATTGAAATAACGCTATCAATGCATTTTCAGCAATATTTAAGGCAATACCGCATAAATGCCACAATCCGCATTATACAACAGGTGCCAAG
>ERZ1032130.36-NODE-36-length-40222-cov-13.191675_pt1 | contig 40222 bp, 36 predicted proteins | sample MGYA00517879_ERZ1032130 | MGnify/ENA primary metagenome ERZ1032130 (study PRJEB33719, sample SAMN04262597) | wastewater metagenome | biome: rural village; feature: animal feces; material: feces | host: Bos taurus | place: El Salvador | collected 2012-01-31 ...
CCTTCAGGATGTTGCCGGGCATGGGAGCGGTGACAGCCTCACCGGCTACGGGAGCGGCAGCCACGGGGGCAGCGGCAACAGGAGCGGGAGCGGCGACAGGAGCAGCCACGGGAGCGGGAGCAGCAACAGGAGCAGCAGCCACAGCGGTGCCGCCGATGGTGCACAGGGTAGCGCCGGTGTCAACAGTGGAGCCCTTGGCGATGGGCAGGCTGGAGATGGTGCCTGCGCAGGGAGCGTAGATCTCGTTTTCCATCTTCATGGCTTCCAGAACGCAGATCAGATCGCCTTCCTTAACGCTCTGGCCCACGGCAACAGCAACCTTCAGGATGTTGCCGGGCATGGGAGCGGCAACGGTCTCACCGCCGGAAACGGTAACACCGCCGGCAGCGGGAGCAGCCACGGGAGCGGCAGCAACAGGAGCAGCAGCCACGGGGGCAGCTGCGGGAGCAGCGGGAGCGATGGCGGCGTACTCGTCGATGAGCATAGCCTTGCCTGCTTCGACCTCCACCTCGTAGGTGCGGCCGTTCAGGGTAACTTTATATTTCATGATTACTTGACCTCCTTGATGGAAATGAAGCGCAGCTCGTTCAGGGGCTTGCCCATCTGGTTGGCTACGATTGCCATGATCATGGCAGCAGTCTTGGGTTCAACATCGTACAGCTTCAGCTGGCCGGCGGAGCCGGGAGCCAGCACGGGAGCGGCAGGAGCGGCGGCGGGAGCAGCCACGGAAACGGATGCCAGAGTCTCCTTGGCAGCAGCGACCTTGGCGGCAGCCTTCTTGTCCTTGGCCATGAAAGCCTTGCCCATGAGGATGATAACACCCATCAGCAGGATCAGGCCGAAGAAAACAACAGCGTAGCCCAGCACAGCCACGATGGCTGCGTCCAGAATGCCGATGTTTACCAGAGTGGAAGTTAACATCATAATGTTACCTCCTCTTAGCACTCAACGATGGTGTAAGTAGCAACGTTTTCTTCCTTAGCCTTGCGCTCTTCCAGGAACTTCTCAGCCAGGTTGGGGAATGCGATGTAGCTCAGGACATCCTCGTCGCACTTTGCCAGATCGCCCAGCTTCTGGCGGGTGGGCTCGACAATGGGAGCCAGAGAGTCGGCGTAGCGGCCCTCCAGGGGCTTCTCGCCGCCCAGAATCTTGGCGCGGACTTCCTCATTGATGGGAGCGGGGGTACGGCCGTATTCACCGCGGCAGTAAGCCTTGATCTCCTTGGAGACCTTCTTGTAGCGCTCACCCTGCAGCACATTGGTAACAGCCTGCACGCCGACCATCTGAGAGGTGGGGGTAACCAGAGGGGGGAAGCCCATGTCTTCACGGACCCGGGGAGTCTCCAGCAGAGCCTCGTCCAGGCGGTCCAGAGCGTTCATCTGCTTCAGCTGGCTCAGCAGGTTGGACAGCATGCCGCCGGGGATCTGGTAAGTCAGACACTGGGTGTCGGTGGCCATGGACTTGGGCATCAGGGTGCCGTCGGCAACGAACTGGTCGCGGACAGTCTTGAAGTAGTCGGCCATTTCCTTGGTGTACTTGTCGTTCAGCTCCACCTCGTAGCCCAGCTGGCGCAGAGCGTAAGCCAGAGTCTCGGTAGCGGGCTGGGAAGTACCGCCGGAGAAGGGGGAGATAGCGGTGTCGATGATGTCGACACCAGCCTCAACAGCCTTCAGGTAGGTCATGAAGGCCAGACCGGTGGTGGAGTGGGTGTGCAGGTCGATGGGCATGCCGGGAACAGCGTCCTTAATGGCGGAAACCATGTCGTAAGCTTCCTGGGGGCCCATGATGCCGGCCATATCCTTAATGCAGATGGTGGAAGCGCCCATTTCCTTCAGTTCCTTGACGATCTCCACATACTTCTTGTGGGTATGCACGGGAGAGGTGGTGTAGGAGATGGTACCGGAAGCGATGGCACCGGCGTTGACGGTGGCTTCCATAGCGACCTTCAGGTTGTTGACGTCGTTCAGGGCGTCGAAGATACGGATGATGTCGATGCCGTTCTCGACAGCCTTCTTGACGAACAGCTTGACGAAGTCATCGGGGTAGTGGGAGTAACCCAGAACGTTCTGACCGCGCAGCAGCATCTGCAGCTTGGTGTTGGGAACAGCAGCGCGGATCTTGCGCAGACGCTCCCAGGGATCTTCGTTCAGGAAGCGCAGGCAGACGTCGAAAGTAGCGCCGCCCCAGCACTCGATTGCGTAGTAGCCGACCTTATCGATGGTGGAGAGCATGGGCTCGAACTTCTCGAAAGGCAGGCGGGTTGCGATCAGAGACTGGTTAGCGTCACGCAGCACAGTCTCCACAAACTGAACTTTTTGAGCCATTTGTAGTAACCTCCGTAGAATGGATTTTTATGGTGGAAGGATCGGGAAATCAACCGGTGAAGTTCCGGTAAAGAACCTGCCGGAAGGCCTCCAAACCGTCCTTATATTTTATCCAACAGCACTTTCTATTGGAAATGCCGGTTGGTAAAAAACAAAGAGTTCGTCGAAAAAGATAAAAAACCGGGAAAATAGACTCGGCTTTTGGGCGCTTTTTTGGAGAAAATCCACTCAAGTCCCAATCTTCACCAAGTACATACTATCATAATGGAATATAAATGTAAATAGAAATTTTCCTTTTTTCGATATAAAATTACTGTTTACGGTGAATCAAAAACATCAGCACTTTGCTGAAAAGAAAACATACATATGTAGGGGGCGGCACATACACCACTGTCATTGCGAGCCAGTGCGCACACTGGCGTGGCAATCCCCTGCAAGTTTCCGAAATATATCTTTTATGGTTCTGCGCAGACCTTTGGAGGGGATTGCCACGTCGCTTTGCTCCTCGCAATGACATGCGGTTTTGTGACCCGCAGCGTTTTAATAATCTGTGCAGAATTCTATACATCCACCATTCTCCCATACAAAATTTAGCGAACTTCCTTATTGCTTTTTTTATATCGATAGTGTATGATAGAATTGCAAAATGTGGGGGGAACCCATATTTGAAATTGTAATTTACTTTAATTTTTATGAAAGAGGTTATATGCTATGATCGATCTGAGCAAGTATGGCATTGTGAATGCCGAGATCATCCACAACCCCTCCTACGAGGAGCTGTTCGAAGCTGAGATGGACCCCACTCTGGAAGGCTTTGAGAAGGGCCAGCTGACTGAGCTGGGCGCTGTCAACGTCATGACCGGCATCTACACCGGCCGTTCCCCCAAAGACAAGTTCATCGTCATGGACGAGAACTCCAAGAATACCGTGTGGTGGACCACCCCCGAGTATGCCAACGACAACAAGCCCGCTTCCCAGGAAGCCTGGAACGAGTGCAAGCGTCTGGCTGTTGAGCAGCTGAGCAACAAGAAGCTGTACGTCATGGATGTCTTCTGCGGCACCAACAAGGATTCCCGCATGGCTGTCCGCTTCATCATGGAAGTGGCATGGCAGGCCCATTTCGTCAAGAACATGTTCATCGCTCCCACTGCTGAAGAGCTGGCAAACTTCGAGCCCGACTTCGTTTCCTACAACGCTGCCAAGGCTAAGGTCACCAACTACAAGGAGCTGGGTCTGAACTCCGAGACTGCTGCTATCTTCAACATCACCTCCAAGGAGCAGGTCATCCTGAACACCTGGTACGGCGGCGAGATGAAGAAGGGCCTGTTCTCCATGATGAACTACTTCCTGCCCCTGAACGGCATGGCTTCCATGCACTGCTCCGCCAACACCGACATGAACGGCGAGAACACCGCTCTGTTCTTCGGCCTGTCCGGCACCGGCAAGACCACCCTGTCCACCGACCCCAAGCGTCTGCTGATCGGCGACGACGAGCACGGCTGGGACGATGAGGGTGTCTTCAACTTCGAGGGCGGCTGCTACGCTAAGGTCATCAACCTGGACCCCGAGTCCGAGCCCGACATCTACAGAGCCATCAAGCGCAACGCTCTGCTGGAGAACGTTACCGTGGATAGCACTGGCAAGTGCGACTTCGCTGACGGCTCCGTCACCGAGAACACCCGCGTTTCCTACCCCATCAACCACATCGAGAAGATCGTCCGTCCCGTCTCCAAGGGTCCCGATGCCAAGAACGTCATCTTCCTGTCCGCTGACGCATTCGGCGTTCTGCCTCCCGTTTCCATCCTGACCCCCGAGCAGACCAAGTACTACTTCCTGTCCGGCTTCACCTCCAAGCTGGCCGGCACCGAGCGCGGCATCACCGAGCCCACTCCCACCTTCTCCGCTTGCTTCGGCGCTGCATTCCTGGAGCTGCATCCCACCAAGTACGGCGAAGAGCTGGTTAAGAAGATGGAAAAGTCCGGCGCAAAGGCTTACCTGGTCAACACCGGCTGGAACGGCACCGGCAAGCGTATCTCCATCAAGGATACCCGCGGCATCATCGACGCCATCCTGGACGGCTCCATCCTGAAGGCTGAGACCAAGACCATCCCCTACTTCAACTTCGAGGTTCCCACCGCTCTGCCCGGCGTTGACACCAACATCCTGGACCCCAGAAACACCTACGCAGACGCTGCTGAGTGGGAGGCAAAGGCTCAGGATCTGTCTGCCCGCTTCATCAAGAACTTCACCAAGTACACCGGCAATGACGAGGGCAAGGCTCTGGTCGCCGCTGGCCCCCAGCTGTAATCTGTACGTAAGTGCATAACGAAACACCCGGCTCACGCCGGGTGTTTTTTGCTGTAGGGACGGAATGGGAAATTGTAGGGTGCAGATATATCTGCACCGGGCATTGTCGATTATTGGGCCTTTGGCTGGATGGTATTGTTCATCGATGTTAGCTGTCCCATCTGGTTAAGGGCTCAATAGATGCAACTGCCCGGTGCGGATGTATCCGCACCCTACAGTGTGAAAAATTCTGTCGCACAATTTCCTGTTTTCCCCATTGCGTTTTCGCTGATTTTCCCAGCGGCGGTGGCGTACAATGGTCCCACTTGAAACCAAGGAGGACGGGCAATGCAATGCCAGAAGCTGAAGACGTATATGGAGACCGGACGGGTGGTCTTTCTCCCGGCCCGGTCCATCCGGCCAAATCCGGCCCAGCCCCGAAAGGTGTTCAAGCCGGAGGCTCTGGACGAGCTGGCGGACTCCATCCGCCAGCATGGGATTCTGCAGCCCCTGTCCGTGCGCCGCTGCGGCCTGAGCTATGAGCTTATTGCCGGGGAGCGGCGGCTCCGGGCGGCAGAACTGGCAGGGGTCACGGATATTCCCTGCATCATCATGAGCATGGACGATAAGGAATCCGGCATGGCCGCCATGGTGGAGAACCTGCAGCGGCAGGACCTGGATTTCATCGAGGAAGCCATGGGCATCCGGCTTCTGATGCAGAATCACGACATGAGCCAGGAGCAGATCGCCCGGCTCCTGGGAAAAAGCCAGAGCGCTGTGGCCAACAAGCTGCGGATCTTAAAACATTCCGACACCGTCCTGACAGCCCTCCGGGAAGCGGGACTGACGGAGCGACACGCCCGGGCACTGCTGAAGCTTGGGGGGGACGAGGCGGTGCTTCCCGCCATTGCCGAGATTGCCCGGCAGGCCATGAGCGTGGCCCGGGCGGAAAAGTACATCGAAAGCCTCCTGTCCAAAAAGGAGGAGTCCCCGCCCAGGGCCAACGTAGGCGCTTTCCTAAACACCCTGACCCAGAATCTCCAGAAGATCCAGCTCTCCGGTATCCCCGCTGTTTCCGAACGCCGGGAAACCGAAAGCCAGATCGTCCTGACCATTACCATTCCCAAAGGATAACTTGCAATTTCCTCAAAAAACCGATAAGATAGACTGTAGGGGACGGCGTCTTCGACGTCCCGCCTCAAAATCCGGCCTCGATGGACGGATTTTGAGAATGATAGGAAAAAATAGAAGGATATTGCCCCATCGAGGTGCAATATCCTTTCGGGGCGTCCGGGAGGCCGCCCCCTACAATGACGTTTTGGGATGATAGGAGAAAGAACATGGACCAGCAATTCATGGCAGAAGCGTTAAAACTGGCGAAGGAGGCCTTTGACGCGGGAGAAGTGCCCGTGGGCTGCGTCATCGTCAAAGATGGCCAGATCGTGGGCCGGGGCCGGAACCGCCGGGAGGGGGACAAGTCCGCCCTGGCCCACGCGGAGATCGAGGCCATTGCCGAGGCCTGCCGGAATTTGGGCGGCTGGCGGCTGTGGCAGTGCACCCTGTATGTCACCCTGGAGCCCTGCCCCATGTGCGCCGGTGCCATCGTCAATGCCCGGATTCCCCGGGTGGTCTACGGCGCGTCGGATCAGAAATGCGGTGCCGTCCGGTCTGTGTGCAGTATGTTCTCCATGGAATTCAACCACCACCCGACAGTGGAGTACGGCATTCTGGAAGCAGAATGCGCCGCTTTGCTGACGGAGTTTTTCCAGAAATTACGGGTGGAGCTGCGCTCCAGACCCAAATGGAAACCAAAAGACGAAAATAACTAATGTAGGGCGCGGATATATCCGCGCCGGGCAGTTGCATTTACTGAGCGTTTAACCAAATTGAATATCCAACATTATAAAATATACCATTCAACCCAAAACATAGGTATCGATGGTGCCCGGGGCGGATATATCCGCCCCCTACAATGCTTTTCCCAAAGGAGGCCTGCCATTGAAGGAATACCGCCGGGCCCGGCGGGTGGGGCTTTGCGCCGTGTTTTCGGCGCTGCTGCTGCGGCTTTGGACCGCGGGAGTACCCCAGGCCCTGATTACCCAAGTGCATATCCCAGCCCTCCTGAACAAGACAGAAACCGGACGAGATGTCCGGTTTTCGTCGTCTTTGGAGGTATTTTCCCCGGATTTCGTGGAATCTCCTCCGCCCTTTGTGCCGGAAGCGGAGGAAACGCTGCCCCCGCCCCTGCCCGCGTTCACCGGAGAGGAGGAAGTGGAGATCTATTACGGAACCAGAAAGACGGCAGACCTTCCTGCCCTGCTGCGCACGCCTCTGACCTGGCAGCTGCGGGGGGAGGAACCCACGGTGCTGATCCTCCATACCCACGCCACGGAAAGCTACACCAAATCCGGGGAAACCTATACCGAGACAGCCCGGTGGCGGACCAGGGACGAAACCTACAATATGCTCTCCATAGGCCACCGGGTGGGAGAGATTCTGGCGGAAAACGGCATCACCGCCATCCAGGACCGCACCCTCCACGATTACCCATCCTATAACGGCTCCTATTCCCACGCCCGGAAATCCATAGAGCAGTATCTGGAGGAATATCCCACCATCGCCCTGGTGCTGGACCTCCACCGGGATGCTTCCGGGGAGGGAACGAGGCAGATGCGCACCAAAGCGGAGGTAAACGGCGTTCCTTCCGCCCAGCTGATGCTGGTGATGGGTGTCAATCCGAGAAATTTCGAGAAAAACTTAGCCTTTTCGTTAAAGCTTCATGTCCAGTTAGAAAATCTCTACCCCGGCATCACCCGCCCACTGCAATTTCGTGCCGCCCGCTATAACCAGGACCTGGCCCCAGCCGCCGTCCTGGTAGAAGTCGGCGCCGCCGGCAATACCCACCAAGAAGCCCTGACCGCCGCCGAAGCACTAGCAGAGGCCATCCTAACACTGGCCGACGGGACGCAGTAAAAAAGGGAACGGCCACAACGGGCCGTTCCCTTAATTTACATTATGCATCCATCAAACCGGGCTGACCAACCAATGGTGTTGGATGACAGACCGGCCATCAGGCTTAAGTTGCCAGCAGCGAAAAAGCCGCTTACTTGAAGTAACGCTCCAGCAGGCCCTTCAGAGCCTTGCCGTGGCGAGCCTCGTCGCGGGCCATCTCGTGGACGGTGTCGTGGATGGCATCCAGGCCGTTCTTCTTGGCGCAGGCGGCCAGATCGAACTTGCCCTGGGTTGCGCCGAACTCGCAGTCAACGCGCCATGCCAGGTTCTCCTTGGTGGAAGCCTTCATGTTGGGCTCCAGGGTGCTGCCCAGCAGCTCTGCGAACTTGGCGGCGTGCTCAGCCTCTTCGTAAGCAGCCTTCTCCCAGTACAGGCCGATTTCGGGATAGCCTTCGCGGTGAGCGATGCGGGCCATGCACAGGTACATGCCGACCTCGGAGCACTCGCCCTCGAAGTTAGCCTTCAGCTGCTCCAGGATGTACTTCTTGTCCTCAGCGGAGATGTCAGCGTTGTTGGCGACGGTAGCCTCGTAAACGCCGAACTCGTGCTCAGCAGCCAGCTTCATCTCGCCCTTCTGCTCCACGAACTTGGAAGCGGGGACCTTGCAAACGGGGCAGCGGAAATCAGCAGCCAGCTCCTCGGCGGTATGGACGTAACCACAAACACTGCAAACAAACTTCTTCATATTATTTTCCTCCAAATAATAATTATTTTTTAAGAATGTAGGGGACGGCGTCCTCGACGTCCCGGCGGGACATGCTTCCGATTCGCCAAAACTTGGGGCGAATACGGAGGCGGTTACTGCGCGGGGCGTCGAGGACGCCGCCCCCTACAGTTAGATGCTTTGGCATTTGCCGCACAGCCCGGTGAAGGTGAGCTGGCAGCCATCCACCCGGCAGCCGCTGGTCTGCTGAACTTCCTCCCCCAGCCGGGGAACAGAGATCTGGTGCAGGTCCAGCACGGCATCGCAGCCGGTGCAGATGAAATGGACATGGGGGTTGGTGTTGGCATCGAAACGCTCGATGCCCCGGACGGTGGCGACGCTCTGGATCAGACCCTGCTGCTTGAACCGGGCCAGATTCCGGTAAACCGTGGCCAGAGAAATGTCGGGATGTTCCGTCTGGAGCATCTCGTGGACCATTTCTGCGGAGGGGTGGGTATCCGTGCCCTGCAGGCAGGTCAGGATGGCGTTGCGCTTTTTGAATTGCTTCGTCTGAGTTTCCATCGGCACCTCCTGTTCGCGGGTGTCGTATTTGCGACTGATTCTTAATTACAAACTGAGTATATCATGCCGATGAAGATTTGTCAATAGGAAAATGAGAATTATTTGCATTTATTTTTAAGCTGTAGGGCGCGGATAAATCCGCGCCGGGCAGTTGTATCTATTGAGCGCTTAACCGGAACGGACAGCTGATAACGAGAAACGCAGCCATTTGACCAAAGTCTCAATAATCGACAGTGCCCGGTGCAGATATATCTGCACCCTACAAATGAAAATGCAGGGCTTCCCGCCCTGCATTTTGGGGATGACTTAATCCAGGCTCTCGCCTACATGGCGGTAGGGGCTTTCGTCGGGGGAAGCGACGGTGGCTTCCTTGGCGTACTTCTCCACGAACTTGGCGGCCTTTTCCACCGGCAGAATGGTGCCGGGACCGGCAACGCAGCCGCCGGGGCAGCCCATGCCCTCCAGCAGGTAGCCCTTGTACTTGCCTGCTTTGGCCATAGCCATCAGCTTGCGGCAGTCCCGCAGGCCTTCGGCCCGGGCGGTCTTGATCTCCAGACCGGGGTTCTCCTTTTCGGCCAGGTCGGTGACGGCCTTTGCAACGCCGCCGGACACAGCGAAGTAACGGCCCGCTGCGGTACCCTCGTTGAGGCCCTCGCTCTCTTCGATATTGGCCCAGTCGATGTCCTTGGCCTCAAACATGCCCATCAGTTCCTCGAAGGTCAGGACGAAGTCCACGTCGGAACGGATGGTTTCCCGGATGGCTTCCAGCTTCTTGGCGGCACAAGGGCCAACGAAGACCACCTTGCAGCCGGGGAAGTGCTTTTTCATCAGACGGGCGGTGAAGACCATGGGAGTCAGGGTCATGGAGATCTTGTCAAATTCGCTGGGGTACAGCTTCTCAATCATGGAGTGCCATGCGGGGCAGCAGGAGGTAGCCATATAGGGCTGCTCATGGGGAACCTTTTCCAGGAAGTCCCTGGCTTCCTCGATGGTGCACATGTCGGCGCCGATGGCCACTTCCACGGTGCGGTCGAAGCCAAGCTGCTTCATGGCGGTGACCAGCTTGCCGGGAGAGGCCTGGCCGCTGAACTGGCCGATGAAGGCGGGCGCCACGATGGCGATGACCTGATCGCCCTTCAGGATGGACTGGATGACCTGGAAAATCTGGCCCTTGTCCACGATGGCACCGAAGGGGCAGCTCACCAGACACTGGCCGCAGGCCACGCACTTGTCCTGATTGATGACGGCCCGGCCGTGCTCGTCGGAGCCGATGGCATCCATGCCGCAGGAGGCGGCGCAGGGACGCTCCAGATGGACGATGGCGTTATAGGGGCAGGCCTTGGCGCATTTGCCGCAGCGGATGCACTTGTCCAGATCAATGTAGGAGCGGTTGTTCCGGACGGAGATGGCATCCTTGGGGCAGACCTTCTCACAGGAACGGGCCAGACAGTTCTGGCAGTAGTTGCTGACCTTGTACTGATTTGTCGGGCAGGCGTGGCAGGCATAGGGAATGATGTTGATGAGGGGCGGCTCGTAATACTGCTCCGCAATGGCAGCGTTGTCCATACCCTCGGACACCAGATGCCGTCCGTCGGCAGGCCGCAGGCTCAGACCCATGGCAAGGCGCACCCGCTCACCGGCAATGGCCCGCTCCAGGAATACAGATTCCCGGTGCAATGGACGGTCGCCGGGGACGATTTTATAAGGCAGCTCGTCAACGCCCTCATAGCCCTTGCCGGCATACGCCATCCGGGCAACCTCCGTAAAGACCTTCTTGCGAATGTCCGTGATCAAAGAAGGGATACCTCTCATCGTAATTTCCTCCGCATCGATATATTCTGTAGGGCGTGGGATCTATCCCCGCCGGATTTCTTGCCTCCCACTCTGAGGGGGCCAAGGGGATATACAAAACGACTCATAAAAGTTTCGGAACGTTCGTTCTCTGAAGCCCATTTTAGCATATCTGTAAGGAGAAAGCTATATCTTTTCCGGAAAAAAAGTTTCCAACTCTGCATATTTATCCCCGGTCTGCCATAGGCTGTACCACGAAGTTTTTGGAGGGAAGCCTATGAAGCGATTTGTGCGGTCTCTGGCGGTGGTTCCGGTGTTATGTCTACTTATCCTCCCGGTCCGGGCGGTGGACATGGACCTGGCGGGAAAAAGCGCCCTGCTGATGGATGTGAACACCGGCACCGTGCTCTATGAATCCAATGCCCACGAAAAACTGGCCCCCGCCAGTGTTACCAAGGTCATGACCATGCTCCTTATTATGGAGGCCATCGACTCCGGGAAGATCGGCTATGATGACATGGTGACAGCCTCGGACACCGCCGCCGCCAAGGGGGGCAGCCAGATCTACTTAAAATCCGGGGAAACCATGTCTGTCACGGACATGCTGAAATCCATTGCCGTTTCCTCTGCCAATGACTGTGCCTGCGCCATGGCAGAGCATCTGGCAGGCTCGGAAACGGCCTTTGTGGAGCGGATGAACGAAAAGGCCCGGGAACTGGGGATGCTGGACACCAATTTCGTCAACTGCACAGGCCTGGACGATGATGCCGATGCCCAGAACCACCGGACTTCCGCCCACGATATCGCCCTCATGTCCCGGGAATTGCTGAAAAACCACCCGGATATTCAGAGATTCACCACCATCTGGATGGATACGGTCCGCGGCGGCACCTTCGGCCTTTCCAACACCAACAAGCTGGTGCGGTTCTATTCCGGGGCCACGGGGTTGAAGACCGGCTTTACCTCCGGGGCGGGCTACTGCCTGTCGGCTACGGCAGAGCGGGATGGGCTGGGTCTCATCGCTGTGGTTATGGGTGCCGACACCGCCGCCAACCGGAATACCGCCTGCAAGCAGCTGCTGGATTTCGGCTTCGCCAATTTCGCCGTAATAAAGCCGGAGCTTCCGGAATCGGAGATCGTGGCGGTGAAGCTGGGAAAAGCGGACACCGTTTCCGCCATTCTGGCAGAGGAAGCTGCCATGCTGGTGGATAAGGGGCAGAAAAATGCCGTTTCCATGGAGCTGACGGTGGAAGAATCCGTGGAAGCCCCTGTCACCCAGGGCCAGCGCCTGGGCACCCTCACCGTCAAAGCCGGGGACCAAATTCTAAAAGAAATCCCTCTGGTGGCGGAAACTTCCGTAGACCGCCTGGGCTTCGGGGATATCTTTATTAAGATCCTGAAGCGGGTGGCCATGGCGAAGACATAATGGGTAACGGTACTTTTCTTGCTTCGCCAAGAAAAGTACCAAAAGAAGGCGACTTAAGAGGCGCTGAGTTCTGCGCTCCCGCGCAGAAAGCCGCCCTCTTAAGAATTACCCGGCGCGCACCATTTTAAGCAAGTGCATTTTCACGGGCAAAACTTGTTTTCTGGCTGAAATTTTACAATAGGCGTCGGCTTCGCTCTCGCCGCCCTGCCGATTCTTGAGCAGGAACACTGCAAGGAAAAAGTCGGAACACTTTTTTCTTGCACGGTATTTAGATTACGTTCCACCAGGCTTGCCAAGTGCGCGCCGGGTGGATTCTTAAGGAGGGTGGCTGTGGCGCGCGGCAGCGCGACTTTCAGCGCCTCCTTAAGCCGACTTCTTTGGTTACTTTCTTGTTCGGAGACAAGAAAGTAACATCCCGAGCAAATTTCTTCATAAATTATTTACGGAATCTTCCATTTTTCCACTTGCATTTTTTTCCGCTATGGGGTATTATGTATTAGCACTCAAAGAAAAGGAGTGCTAAAGAATGTAGATAAATGCAGTTTGTAAACTGCGGTCTAAATACACGATGTATGGAGGAATTACCAATGAAGCTGAAGCCTATGGCTGATAATGTGCTGCTGAAGCAGCATGAGGCCGCTGAGACCACCGTTTCCGGCATCATTCTCGCTACCACCAACAAGGAAAAGCCCGCTATCTACGAGGTCGTTTCCGTTGGTCCCGGCACCAAGGACGTCACCATGACCGTCAAGGCCGGTGAGCGCGTTGTGGTCGGCAAGTTCGTCGGCACCGACGTCACCATCGACAAGGTGGAATACAAGTTTGTCAAGCAGGATGATATCCTTGCTGTTGTCACTGACTAAGGAGGACATTTCAAATGGCAAAAATGATTGTTTACGGCGAGGATGCCCGTAAGAAGCTGCAGTCCGGTATCGACCAGCTGGCAAATACCGTTAAGGTCACCCTGGGCCCCAAGGGCCGCAACGTCGTCCTGGGCAAGAAGTACGGCGCTCCCCTCATCACCAACGACGGCGTTACCATCGCCAAGGAAGTGGAGCTGGAGGACGCTTTTGAGAACATGGGCGCTCAGCTGATCCGCGAGGTCGCCACCAAGACCAATGACGTTGCCGGTGACGGCACCACCACCGCTACCGTTCTGGCACAGGCCATTACCCGCGAGGGTCTGAAGAATCTGTCCGCCGGTGCAAACCCCATGGTCATGCGCAAGGGCATCGACAAGGCTGTTGCAGCTGCCGTTGCCGCCATCAAGGCAAATTCCGTTCCCGTTGAGGACTCCGCTGCCATCGCACGTGTTGGCGCTGTCTCTTCCGGCGACGAGGAGATCGGCAACCTGATCGCCGAGGCTATGAAGAAGGTGGGCACCGAGGGTGTTATCACCATCGAAGAGTCCAAGACCGCTGAGACCGGCCTGGAAGTGGTTGAGGGTATGCAGTTCGACCGGGGCTACATCTCTCCCTACATGGTCACCGATACCGACAAGATGGAAGCTGTCCTGGACGACTGCTACATCCTGATCACCGATAAGAAGATCTCCTCCATCCAGGAGATTCTGCCCATTCTGGAGCCCATCGTCAAGGCCGGCCGCAAGATGATGATCATCGCTGAGGACGTGGAAGGCGACGCTCTGGCAACCCTGCTGCTGAACCGTCTGCAGGGCCGCTTCAACATCGTCTGCGTCAAGGCTCCCGGCTTCGGCGACCGCCGCAAGGAGATGCTGCAGGATATCGCCATCCTCACCGGTGGTACCGTCATCTCCAGCCAGCTGAACATGGAGCTGGCTGACACCCAGCTGACCGATCTGGGCCACTGCCGTCAGATCGTTGTCAACAAGGACACCACCACCATCGTCGATGGTGACGGCGACGCTGCTGCCATCGCAGGCCGCGCCCAGATGATCCGCGCTTCCATCGCTACCACCACCTCCGACTACGACCGTGAGAAGCTGCAGGAGCGCCTGGCAAAGCTTTCCGGCGGTGTTGCTGTCATCAAGGTTGGCGCTCAGACCGAGGTCGCCATGAAGGAACAGAAGCTGAGAGTGGAAGATGCTCTGAACGCTGCCCGTGCAGCTGTTGAGGAAGGCATCGTGGCCGGCGGCGGCACCGCTCAGGTCAATGCTGTGGCTGCTGTTGAGGAGCTGATCGCTACCCTCCACGGCGACGAGAAGACCGGCGCCCGCATCATCGCAGCCGCTCTGCAGGCTCCCATCCGCCAGATTGCTGAGAACGCCGGTGTGGACGGCTCTGTCGTCTACGAGAAGATCCGTTCCTGCGGCAAGGTGGGCTACGGCTACAACGCCTACACCGAGGAATACTGCGACATGATCGCAAACGGCATCGTTGACCCCACCAAGGTTACCCGCTCCTCTCTGGAGAATGCCGCCTCCATCGCTGCCTGCGTCCTGACCACCGAATCTCTGGTTGTGGACAAGCCCGATCCCGCTGCTGACGCTGCTATGGCAGCCGCTGCAGCCCAGGGCGGCGGAATGTACTAATTCCCTAAAATATAAAACGCCGGCAGGAAAATCCTGCCGGCGTTTTTGTAATAAGCCTTCCCCCGGGGGGAAGGTGGCACGGCGTAAGCCGTGACGGATGAGGGATGGCGTGCAGGCCCGACATAGAGTAAGCCTGTTATCTCGTACAAATCGTAACATTACTGCCCGCACTCCTCATCAGTCAAAAATCAAAGATTTTTGCCAGCTAGTAAATCATAGTATGATTGCCACCGGCAATCATTACAATTATGGATTCGCTGCGCGGAGCACCACCCCCGGGGGAAGCCTTGAGCGCTGCCGCGCTTAAAAATCCGGAATAAACCCGATATCGGCGGAATCGGCCTCCTGGGTGAAGCCCTCCAGGTCATTGAGGTACATCCAGCTGAGGACCGCATCGTATTCCTCCTCCGTCACCCGGCGGTTCAGGGGGGCGGGAAGATTGCCCATGGGGGTATACTGCCGCATGAGGCTCACCAGCACTTCTCCGGGAGCGAAATTCTCCCCGATCCAGTCCAGAATCCGCAGGGAATTGTCCACAAAACCCGGCAGGATCAGGTGGCGGATAATGGTGCCCCGGACCACCTTGTCCCCTTCCCACACCACCGGGCCGGTCTGACGCACCATCTCCCGGATGGCGGCGGTGGCCACGGGGAAATAATCTGCCGCTCCGGAGAGGGCCTGCCCCAGCCGGGGGTCCGCATATTTCAGGTCGGGAAGATAGATGTCCACTTTCCCCTCCAATTCCCGGAGGGTCTCGGCGCGCTCATAGCCGCCGCAGTTGTAGATCACCGGAACCGGCAGCTTGGGCGTCAATGCGGGCAAAATCGTGGGCAGAAAATGGGTGGGAGTCACAAGGTCGATGTTTTCCGCCCCTTGGGCGATCAGATCTTCAAAAAGACTGCGAAGCTGGGCACTGTCCATGGCCTGTCCCACCGGGCCGCCGCTGATGGCGGCATTCTGGCAGTATTTGCAGCCCATGGTGCAGCCGCCGAAGAAGACGGCGCCGCTGCCGCCCTTTCCCGCAAGGGCAGGCTCCTCCCATTTGTGGAGCATGCTTTTGGCAACCAGGGCCCCCTCCGGACAGCCGCAGAAGCCCCGCTGCCCAACAGTCCGGTCCACGCCGCACCGCCGGGGACAAAGCTGGCAGTTGACATAATCCATAAAATCACATCCTTTGGCCCTATCATAGCAGTTTTTTCCCCTTTTCACAACCCCCGCCTTTACGCTGAACAAAATTTGTGATATGATAATTTCGTATACACACATCGTAGGGGAGGGGCAAGCCCCTCCCGCCCAAATTGCAGGGCAATTTGGACTTCCCAAAGGGAAATAACCATTGATCACCTGCGGTGATGTAATTTTGCAATGCAAAATTACCGGGAGGGTCAAGACCCTCCCCTACGTATTTCTTCGAAAAGGAAGATGCTTATGGACATCCGATTTGCCGCAGCCCGGGACATCCCCGGGATGATCGCGCTTTTACAGCAGGTGGGCGAGGTGCACCACCGCATCCGGCCGGACATTTTCCGGGCCGGTGCCCAGAAATATGACGAAGCCGCCCTGGAGGCTTTGCTGCATGACCCTCAGCGGCCCATTTTCACCGCCCTGGAGGGAGAAACGCTGCTGGGCTACTGCTTCTGTATCGTGGAAACCACCGAGGGGAACCCGGTGCTGGCGGATGACAAGACCCTTTATATCGACGATCTGTGCGTGGATGAAAATTGCCGTGGCCAGCATGTGGGCAAGGCCCTCTATGAGCACACCTGCGCCTATGCCCGGCAAATCGGCTGCCGGACTGTCACCCTGAATGTCTGGTGCGGCAACGACAGCGCCATGGCCTTCTACGAAAAGCGGGGCCTGAAACCCCGGAAGATCTATATGGAAGCGGTTTTATAAGCCTCCCAATTACTTGTCATTGCGAGGAGCGAAGCGACGTGGCAATCCCCTGAATCGAAGGAGAGATGCTGCTTCTCACAATGGCAGCACTATAGGCATCATGGAGGAACCCAATGCTGATCAAAAACGAAATTTACGAAACCGTCATCACGGATTACACTGCCGAGGGACAGGGTGTGGCCCACATTGAGGGCTGCGCCGTCTTCATCCCCAACGCGGTGGCAGGAGAAACCGTCCGGGTGCGGATCGAGAAGGCCCAGAAGACCTGGGCCGCCGGCAAAATCGTGGAGATTCTGGAAAAATCCCCTCATCGGGTCAACCGGGAGTGCCCCGTGGCGAAGCTCTGCGGCGGCTGCGATTTCTGGCACATGGATTATGAAGAGGAGAGCCGCCTGAAAGCGGAGCGGGTACGCTCCTGCCTGAACCGCATGGGCGGCGAAGCACTGGAGGAAGTGCCCATTCTGGCTGCCCCCACCTGCTACGGCTACCGCAACAAGGCCCAGTATCCCGTGGCTGCCAAAAAGGGCCGTGCCTATGCGGGCTTTTTCCGGGCAGGCACCCATGATGTGGTAGAAAATAAGCGCTGTCTGATCCTGCCCGGGGAAACCGACGCGGTGAAGGATGCGGTTATGGATTATGTCAACCAGTTCCGCGTTTCCGTCTATGATGAAGCGGCCCACAAGGGACTGCTGCGGCACATTTACGTCCGCCGGGGCGTGGTGTCCGGACAGGTGCTGGTGTGTCTGGTGTGCAACGGCGACCGCCTGCCCAAGGTGGAGGAGCTGCTGAAGCGGCTGCAAAAAATTCCGGGCTTCACCACCCTGGTGCTGTCCGTCAACACCAAAAAGGGCAACACCGTGCTGGGGGACAAATTCATCACCCTCCATGGCCCCGGCTACATCGAGGATACCCTCTGCGGTCTGACTTTCCGCCTGTCCCCCCGGTCCTTCTATCAGGTGAACCACCATCAGGCCCAGCGGCTCTACGAAGCCGCCATCTCTCAGGCAGAGATCACCAAAGAGGATCTGGTGCTGGATCTGTACTGCGGTGTCGGCACCATTACCCTGGCCATGGCTTCCGCCGCCGGTAAGGTCATGGGCGTGGAAGTAATCCCCCAGGCAGTGGAGGATGCGAAAGACAACGCCCGGCGCAACGGTATCGAAAATGCGGAATTTTTCTGCGGCGATGCAGGACAGGCGGCGCTGGAACTGGAAGCCAAGGGCATCCGCCCCGACGTGGTGGTGGTAGACCCGCCCCGAAAAGGCCTCAATGCCGACACCATCGAAGCCCTCCACCGCATGTCCCCCCGCCGCATCGTCTACGTCAGCTGCGACCCCGCCACCCTGGCAAGAGATGTGGCCCTCCTGAAGGAGCGGGGCTACACTCTGAAAAACGCCATGGCCGCCGACCTGTTCCCCAGATGCAGCCATGTGGAATCCGTGGTTTGTTTAAGTAGGAAAGAGGTCAGCGACTATCTGCGCATCTCCGTGAATACAGAGGACTTGGAGACCGATGCTGGCAGGATTTACAGCAATGATGACATCAAGCAGTATATCGAGGAGAAGTACGGCTTCAAGGTTCACTCTGCTTACATCGGACAGGTTCGTGAGAAACTGGGCATCCGTGAGCATGAGAACTACAATGATAGCCACACCAGCCCCCGAAAACCTTGCGTCTGCCCCGAAGAAAAGGAAGCAGCCATCATGGAAGCACTGAAGCACTTCGGCTTTATCTCTTGAATATCTGGAAGCAAAAGGACGGCACCCGTAATGGATGCCGTCCTTATCTGTTCGACAAATTAGGATTTATTTGTCTGTTACAGTTCTTTTACCATCTGGATTTCTCTGAATTGCATACCTAAGAATGTGTACTCAATTTCTTTGATTTCCTCAAAACCAATAGAAGCATACATTTTGCGTGCAACCGTATTTTCCAATGACACACTGATATACAGTTTATCAGCATCGTGTTTTTTCTTGAAGTAATCAAGAAATGCTATCGCCGCCCGTTTGCCATAACCTTTTCCTTGGAACTGTTTACCAATCATAAAGCGGCTCATAGACCAGCCAGGGAAGGTATCATCGTAGTCGTACAGCACGAATCCCACCATTGTTTTTTCATGGTAGATTCCCAAAGTATATAATCCGTCCTCGTACGCCACTTCCACCAACGACTGCTTGTTATCTGCAACAAATCCCTCTTGGCTGTCATCAACGGTCAACAATATACAATCCCAGTAGTTGGATTTATCAATTTTTCTAAATTCCATTTTGAACCTCGCTCATTCATACTTGCTTTTTGAAAACAACAGAAAATTCTTCACATACAACTTTCATGTCAGAAGTGAATTTCAGTCCTGCTTCATTCAGACATTCAGCAAAGAATTTTTCATGCACTTCACGCCAATAATCTAAGGATTTATCTCCTTCACCTTCTTTGTATGCGTGTTCTGCTGTTACCTCACTAAATGGGACAACAGTTACTTTTTGGGTTTGAATAATGCAAACACCATTGTCGTTAGAGTCCAAAACAACACTATACGCTCCTGTTTTGGGTAGAGGTTCATTTTCTAATTCATACAGAGGATAAGCCGAAGCGGTAGCTGTTTTCTCACCAATCGCTACTAAATGAGCAAGTAAATCGGCTTCCACGCCAAACGCCCATGCCTCATACCCACAATCTGCAAGATTGTTATTTGTGATAAAGGCTTCCCAAAGGTCTTTTCCTGTCATAATATCTCTCCGTAAAATTCAAGTTTTGCGAACTGTTTGTACCTCCATGATAGCAGATTTGGCCCGTGGATGCTATAAGAAAATGTGAAATTGTAGATGGCAGATAACAAAACAAGGCACGCCCGCGGGGTCATGACCCCGCCCTACAGATGTTGATGCAAACAAAATCCCCTGCGGACCTTGGGTCCGCAGGGGGTAGGGTTAATCATAATCCTTTACATTGCTGCCGGCGGGAAGAATTTCGCCGCAGCGGCATTTGGCGTCAGATACCAGCATACCGGCTTTTTCCGGCGCGGTAATGGCATAGACGGTGACGGCCTTGCCGCAGCTGGGGCATTCCACTTCCTGCATGACGGCGATACGCTCGTCAATACGGGTCAGCGCCTTGTCCATGGCGGCATCGGCGGAATCGGTGATGCGGTCCAGGAAGTTTTCGTCGTAGGCTTCCATGGCCTTGCTGATGCGGACCACCTTGCGCTCCCGGTTGCCGTGGCTCTCGCCCTCCTTCACGGTGAAGATAGGCTCGTAGCTGTAGCCGGTGACCCGGGTGGTGCCGGCGTTGGCATCCTTGGTGATCTCCACATCCAGAACGATGGAGTAGTTGGTGGCACCCCGCTCCGCGTCGCCAAAGAAGTCACCCAGAGAGTAGGCAACCAGCGTACCGGCGGATTCATCAAAGACAATGGGCTGCACCACATGGGGATGGGTGCCGATGATCACATCCACGCCCTGCTTCTGCATCAGGGAGATGATGGTGTTCTGGGTCTTGCTGGTGTCCTCGTTGTACTCGCTGCCCCAATGGAGCAGGGCGATGGTGATGTCGGGCTTTTCCGTCTCCACATTCTTAAGAATATTGGTGATCCGGTCCCGGTCGATCTCCTTGTACTCGGTGGCGTAGTCGGTGTAGAGCAGGTTCACCAGGTTTTCACTGCCGGCAGGCAGGCCGCGGCCGCCCAGACCCTTGGTGAAGGCCACGAAGGCCACCTTGATGCCCTGGACTTCCGTGATGGTGTAGCCCTTGGATTCTTTCAGCTCCTGCTCATTGGCGAAGGCACCCACCGGCTCCAGTCCCACGGACCGGATGGCGTTCAGGGTGGCAGTCAGACCGTTGAGACCGTTGTTGATGGCGCAGGAATTGGCCATCTGGATCAGGTCCACGCCGTAGTTGCGCAGGGCCTGCAGAAGTTCGATGGGCGCGGAGGTGTTCTGGGTGCCGTAGGGCTCGCCGTAGATGTTGCCCTCGAAGTTCATCACCGTCAGATCGGCGCTGGACAAAATGGCGCCCACATCCCGCAGGGGCTTATGGAAATCGAAGCCGCCCACATACACACCGGAGTTCACCACGCTGTCGGTGACATTCAGGTCACCGGCGGCCCGGATGTGGATGGTGGTAATGGGGTCCTTGTCAATGGGCCGGGTGGGACGGGTGGTCTCTGCCTGGGCTGGCTTGGTCTCCTGGGGCAGGAATTCATTCAGCTCCTGCTTGACCTCCTGCGACAGGTTATAGATCACCATGCCGCAGACGATCAGGGCAATGACGGCCAGAAACAGCCTCCGCCGCAGCCGCCGGGCTTCTGCCTCCCGCTTTTTTCGGGCTGCTTCCCGCTTGGCCCGCCGCTTTTCTTCATCATGCTCATAACGGGACATGGTGCTTCCCTCCTGTCTTTTTGTCGTAGTTATGTATTATACCGCATTTTACCCCCAAAAACAAGGGGGCGTTGTGTAAACGTTGTTTGAATGACATGCCTAGATCTTTTTTAAATATTCCCGTGTCTCCTCCGCATTGCGGTGGATCTCTGCCTGCAGATCTTCCAGAGAGGGGAATTTCTGCTCCGGGCGGAGGAAATAATGAAATTCCACGGTGATCTCCCGGTCGTAAAGGTCTCCGGAGTAGTCCAGAATCCAGCTTTCCACCCGGACATGGCGGCCCTCCACGGTAGGACGGGTGCCAAGGTTGGTGACGGCGGGATAGCGGATGCCGTCAATGAGACAGGAAGCGGCATAGACACCGAATTTCGGCACCGCCAGCCCCTGGGGAATGACGATGTTGGCGGTGGGAACACCGATTTTCCGGCCCAGGGCACGGCCATGGATGACGGTGCCCGAGAGCACATGGGGATGGCCCAGGAATTTCACCGCGGTGGCCATGTCGCCGGTTTCCAGCTGCTGCCGGATGTAGGTGCTGGAGATGCGGATGCCGTCCATGGTCTGGTCGGGGACTACAGCGCAGGGAAGGTTTTCTTCCCGGCAGTAGCGTTCCAGCAGCGCGGCATTGCCGCTGCCCCGGTAGCCGAAGCGGAAATCCGCGCCGCAGACGAAGCCCACGGCTCCGAATTTTTCCCGGAGGACGGTGAGAAACGCTTGCCACGGCATGGTGCGCATCTGCTCGTCAAAGGGCAAAGTCACCACGGTATCCATATGAAATTGTTCCTTTAACAGCCACTCCCGGTCCTTGGGGCTGTTGATAAGCCGGGGGGCGTTGTGCAGCACCAGGGCTTCCGGGTGGGTGCCGAAGGTCACCACACCGGCAGCGGCATCCTGCTGCGCTGCCAGCGTGCGGCAGGCAGAAAGCAGGGCCTGATGCCCAATGTGTACCCCGTCAAAAAAGCCCAGGGCATAGATGGTTTTGTTCATAGTATCACCTGCAGCGCGTCAGCGCCAAAAGGCTTCCCCCGGGGGGAAGCTGTCACGAATCTCTGATTCGTGACTGATGAGGAATGCGGGCGGTAATGTTGTGGTTTGTACCATGTTTCAGACCTGCTTGCAGGCTGGAACTGCACGCCACCCCTCATCCGTCACGGCTTCGCCGTGCCACCTTCCCCCGGGGGAAGGCTTTGGCGATCAAACATCAAAAAAACTCTTCACCGTTGTCATCACGCCGTCTTCCACTTTTGCCAGCATGAGAAATTCTCCGCTCTGGCTGTAGGTCCGGTAGGTGCCCTCTGCCAGCGCAATGGAGAAGGAATTGCCGTTGCGGCAGCGCTTTTCCTGATTGGCGGTAAGGGTATGGGCGGGATAGTTGCGGAACATGGTGTCCACAGTGCGAAGATATTTTTCCGGTTCCTGTGTGTCCAGCAGCTCCTGCAGGGGGACTGCTTCTTCCATGGTGTATTCTCCGGCAGAGGTACGGCGCAGCTCCTGCATGCAGCCGCCGCAGCCCAGAGCCTGCCCGATGTCCTTGCAGAGGGTGCGGATATAGGTGCCCTTGGAGCAGCGGACCCGCAGCCGCAGGGTGTTTTCTCCCGTTTCCAGCAGCGTCAGCTCATGGATGGTGATGGGCCGGGGCTGGCGCTCCACTTCCCTGCCCTTCCGGGCCAGGTCGCAGAGCTTCTGGCCGTTTACCTTCAGGGCGGAGTACATGGGAGGAATCTGCAAAATTTCTCCCCGGAACTGCTCCAGAACGGCTTCCACCTGTTCCTGGGTCACAGAAACCTCAGATTCCGACAAAATCGTGCCGGTGGTATCCTCGGTATCGGTGGTCATGCCAAGACGGAGCACTGTTTCATAAGTCTTTTCCGCGTGTTCAAAAAATTCTACGCCCCGGGTGGCACGGCCCACAAATACCGGCAGCACACCGGTGGCCATGGGGTCCAGGGTGCCGCCGTGACCGATGCGCCGGGTGTTGAATACCCGCCGCAGCCGGGCCGTCACATCCTGACTGGTCCATTCCTGAGGCTTGTCTACAATTACGATTCCGTTCATAGGTATCCCTTCCAAGCTTGCACCCTAAGCCTTCCCCCGGGGGGAAGGTGGCACGGCGAAGCCGTGACGGATGAGGGATGGCGAGCGCCTGCAATGTTCAAAACAGTTATATGGATATGGTATAACTGGAAACATTGTACTCCTTCATCGCAAGTGCATTCTGTTCGTAAGCGGCCGCCACCCCTCATCAGTCAAAAATCAAAGATTTTTGACAGCTTCCCCCCGGGGGAAGCCTTGGGGCGCTGCCGCGCCATTGCGTTTCTTACAGTGCCAGCATGACCTGTTCCACCAGCTTGATTGCCTCAGCCATGGGCTTTTTGATGGCAGCGCCGGCGGCACCCTTATGTCCGCCGCCGCCGAAGGGGACGGTGACTTTGGTGGCGTCGTAGCCGGGGACAGCCCGGACAGACATTTTTACATCGCCGTCGTTGGTCTCCCGGAGGGTGGCTGCCATGCAGACACCGGCAACGGTCCGGGGGAAGGAGGAGATGTTGTCCATATCATCTTCCGTGACCCCGATGCTCTCCTCCACAGCCTTGGGGATGGCGCAGATGGCCATTTCGCCGCCGCGAAGCAGCTGCATATGGTCCACGATCCAGGCCTGCATTTTCAGACGGCCCAGGGTGTTGGTTTCAAAGAGCTCCTGGTTCAGCTCGTAAACACGGGCACCGGACCGGGCGCATTCTGCTGCCACAGCGAAGGTGTGGGCGTTGGTATTGGCATAGCGGAAGCAGCCGGTATCGGTGGAAACGCCCACATAGACCGCTTCGCCGATGGCCTTGTCTGCCTGTACGCCCATGATGGACAGAACATCCCAAACCAGCTCCGCGCAGGAGGCACTGCCGCCGTCCACCAGCTCTGCATCCGTAAAGGAAGTGGCGCTGGCATGGTGGTCGATGCGCAGCCGGATCTGTCCCAGAAGGCTCTGGAAAGCCTTGGGCAGCATGCCGGGAGATGCCACATCCACGGACACCAGAATGTCGCCCTCCTCCACGCTTTCCTTGGTCAGCCCCTCATGGAGCCAGGCAAAGCGCGCTGATACCTCGGCGTTGTACAGCACATGGGCAGTTTTTCCCAGCTGCCGCAATCCTAAGCACAGGGCGGCGGTGGAGCCGATGGTATCGCCGTCGGGACGGCGGTGGGAGAGAATGGTGTAGTGGTCATGGGTCAGCAGAAACTGGGCGCACTCATTCCTCGTCAGAATCTTCATCGTGCTTTACTCCCAGAGAGTTGATCAGATTCAGCATTTTTGCGCCGTAGGTGATGGAATCGTCCAGAGCCCAGACGATCTGGGGTGCGTAGCGCAGCCGCAGATTGGTGCCCAGTTGGCGGCGCAGGTAGCCTGCGGCGGATTTCAGACCTGCCATGGCGTCAGTTACCTTGTCCTCCTGGAGGAAGGACACATAGACCTTGGTGTAACGCAGGTCGGGGGTAGTCTCTACCCGGGTGATGGAGATCATCACGTCCTGAACCCGGGGGTCCTTGACAGTGCGCAGAAGGGAAGAAAGCTCCTTCTGGATCTCCTCGTTAATCAGTAAAATACGATTGGATGCCATTTGGTATCCTCCTAAATCAAAAAATGTTTCCCAAACGCCTCGGCCCCCTCTCTGAGGGGGCTGTCAGCGAAGCTGACTGGGGGAGTGTCCTATATTGGGAGGTACACTCCCTCCGTCCCGGCTTACGCCGGGCCACCTCCCTCAAAGAGGGAGGCGAGAGGCTGCGTTTAGAAAAACCAGCCGCGCCGCGTTTTGCGGTGCGGCTGGCAGCAAAATTATCTCTTAACTTCCTGCATTGCGAAGCATTCGAAGATATCAAATTCCTTGATATCGTTGTAACCGGCGATGGTCATGCCGCATTCGTAGCCTGCAGTGACTTCCTTGGCAGCATCCTTGAAGCGCTGCAGGGAGCCGATCTCGCCTTCGTAGATGACGATGTTGTCACGCAGGATGCGGACCTGTGCGTCACGGGTGACCTTGCCGTCCTTGACCATACAGCCGGCAACGGTGCCGATGGCGCTGACCTTGTAGGTCTGGCGGACCTCGGCGTGGCCGATGACCACTTCCTCGTACTTGGGAGCCAGCATGCCCTTCATAGCGGCCTCAATCTCGTCGATGGCATCATAGATGACGCGGTAGAAGCGCATATCCACATTGGCGCGGTGGCCGGAAGCCTGAGCGGCAGCGTCGGGACGGACGTTGAAGCCAACGATGATGGCACCGGAGGTGGAAGCCAGCAGAACGTCGGACTCGTTGATGGCACCGACACCGGCATGGATGACCTTGACCCGGACCTCCTCGTTGGAGATCTTCTCCAGAGAAGCCTTGACGGCCTCGGCGGAGCCCTGGACGTCGGCCTTGACGATCAGGTTCAGGGTCTTCATCTCGCCCTCCTGCATCTTGGCGAAGAGGTTGTCCAGAGAGACCTTCTGCATCAGCTTGGCAGCGGCATCCTTCTGAGCCTGCTTGCGCTGCTCAACCAGCTCACGGGCCATACGCTCGTCGGTAACGGCGTTGAACTCGTCGCCGGGAGCGGGCACTTCGGCCAGACCGGTGATCTCAACAGGGATGGAGGGACCGGCAGTCTTGACGGTGCGGCCCTTGTCGTTGGTCATGACGCGGACACGGCCCACAGCGGTACCGGCGATGACGATGTCGCCCTGCTTCAATGTGCCGTTCTGCACCAGCAGAGTGGCAACGGGACCGCGGTTCTTGTCGAGGCGTGCCTCGATGACGGTGCCCTTGGCGCGGCGGTTGGGGTTGGCCTTCAGTTCCTGGACTTCGGCAGTCAGCAGGACCATTTCCAGCAGCTCATCCAGACCCTTTCCGGTCTTGGCGGAGATGGGAACAATAATGGTGTCGCCGCCCCACTCTTCGGGAACCAGATCATACTTGGTCAGCTGTTCCTTGATCTTGTCGGGGTTGGCGGTGGGCTTATCCATCTTGTTGATGGCCACGATCAGGGGCACTTCGGCAGCCTTGGCGTGGTTGATGGACTCGATGGTCTGGGGCATGATGCCGTCGTCGGCAGCAACCACCAGGATGGCGATGTCGGTGGACTTGGCACCGCGGGCACGCATGGAGGTAAAGGCAGCGTGGCCGGGGGTATCCAGGAAGGTGATCATCTGGCCGTCCACATCCACGGTGTAAGCACCGATGTGCTGGGTGATGCCGCCTGCCTCGCCGGAGGTGACGGAGGTTTTCCGGATGGCGTCCAGAGTGGAGGTCTTACCGTGGTCAACGTGGCCCATGACAACGACGACGGGAGCGCGGGTCTCCAGCTCTTCTGCGGAGTCAACGTGGTCGTCGATGATCTGCTCCTCGATGGTGATGGTGACTTCCTTTTCTACCTTGCAGCCCATTTCGGTGGCCACATATTCAGCGGTGTCGAAGTCGATGGTCTGGTTGATGCCGGCCATAATGCCGTTCTTCATCAGGCACTTGATGACTTCGCCTGCGGTCTTCTTCATCCGGGAAGCCAGCTCGCCAACGGTGATCTCGTCGGGGATCTTCACGGTGACGGGAGCCTTGCGGGCGACCTCCATCTGGAGGCGGCGCATCTTCTCCTGCTCTTCATTGCGGGACTTGTTGCCCTTGAAGTTACCCTTCTGCTGCTTGTTCTGCTGCTTGCCCTTGCCGCCGCCGATGCGCTGCTTGCCGCCCTGATAGTCCTGGACCTTCTCGGAAACCAGATTGTCAACGTCGGCAAAGCGGTTGGCATTCACCTGAACGGCAGAGGTATCAACCACGCGGCGCTCGCGCTTGCGCTCGGGCTCCTTGGGCTTTTCAGCCTGGGGAGCGGGGCGGTTGTTATTCTGCTGCTGGGGACGGCCACTGTTCTGACCCTGGGGACGGCCCTGCTGCTGGGGACGGCCCGCCTGCTGCTGGGGAGCCTTGGGAGCGTCAGCCTTAGGAGCCTCTGCCTTGGGGGCTGGCTTCACGGCGAAGACCTGCTCCAGGGACTTGATCTGATTCTTCTGGGTCATATAATCGAAGACCACGTTCAGCTCAGCATCGGTCAGGACCTGAGAATAGGACTTGGGCTTCTCCATAAACTTGCCGATGATCTCGGTGATCTCCTTGGGAGCCACACCGAAGTCAGAGGCAACTTCTTTTACGCGATACTTAACAAAACTCATTCTATAAACGCACCTCCATAATGATAACAAGCTGCAAAAGAGCAGCGTCTCCTCGGCCCCCTCCCTGAGGGGGCTGTCAGCGAAGCTGACTGGGGGAGTGTCCTGTCCGGGAAGTACACTCCCTCCGTCCCGGCTTGCGCCGGGCCACCTCCCTCAGAGAGGGAGGCAAGGCCGCTTCCACAGCCTGCATGTCGGTCAATAAACTACTTACTCGTTACTTCTTCTTTCCCATCCGCACATTGCGCTTGTGGGCTTTGGCTTCGGCCTGGCGTTTTTTGGCTTTGGCGGCCTTTTCCGTCAGGACTTCCAGGGCAGCCTTGTATTTTTCCGGCTGACCCAGTGCTTTCACCAGTGCCAGCGCCAGCTGCACATCGGTGATGGCGGCGATGGCAAGACTGGTCCGGCCTACCACGAAGCCCATCTCCTCTTTGGTGCAGCCCAGGCGGATGCACTGCTGCTCCGTGCCGGCGGCGTAGGACTTGGCCCGCCGCCAGGTGTGGTCGGAAGCATCTGCGGCTACCAGAATGACGTAGGCCTTTCCGGCACGGGAGATGGCGCCCACGGGCTCCTCGCCCAGTTCTGCCAGACCGCCCTTCCGGGCCAGGGCCAGATAATTCAGTGCTTTATCCATGGCCTGCCTCCATTTCCTTTTCCAGCCGGGCGTAGACATCCTCGGGGATCTCCACTTCCAGGCTCCGTTCCAGAGACTTGGAGCGGATGGCCTTTTTCAGGCATTCCATGTTGGGGCACAGGTAAGCGCCGCGGCCGTTCATTTTGCCGCCGAAATCCAGATTGACGCTGCCCTCAGGGGTCCGCACCACCCGGATCAGCTCCCGCTTTGCCCTGCGCTCACGGCAGCCCATACACTGCCGCTGGGGGATTTTCTTCTGCATTTGGACTACCTCCTTTAATGCCTCCCCCCAAGGACAATGTCATTGCATTAAGAGACTCGTAGGGTGCGGATATATCCGCACCGGGCAGTTTCGACAATTGAGCGTTTTATTCTTTCAGCTCAGTTTTCGGAGGTGCCCGGTTGAGATATATCTCAACCCTACATAGGTTTTCTTAACTTGTCGGCATTGCCTCTCAAGGGGAGCCTTTTTTATTCTTCGACGCTCTCTTCGGCCTCTTCTGCAGCTTCTGCAGCGGGCTCGGCCTGGGAGGCGGGCTTGATGTCGATCTTGTAGCCGGTGAGGCGGGCTGCCAGACGGGCGTTCTGGCCTTCCTTGCCGATGGCCAGGGACAGCTGGTCATCGGGAACGATGACGCGGCAGGCCTTCTGGCCGGGTACCAGAATGACGGACAGCACATCGGCGGGGCTCAGAGCGGCGCGGACGTACTCGCAGGGGTCCTCGGACCAGACAACAATGTCGATCTTCTCGCCATGGAGCTCTTCCACGACAGCGCCGACACGGCCGCCCCGGGGACCGACACAGGCACCCACGGGATCGATGCCCTCCATGGTGGCACGGACGGCCATCTTGGAGCGGGAACCGGCTTCGCGGGCGATGTTGCGGACTTCCACCTGACCCTCGGCGATTTCGGGGGTCTCCAGCTCGAACAGGCGGCGGACCAGGTTGGGATGGGTACGGGACACATGGACCAGAGGACCGCGGTTCGCCTTGTGGACTTCCAGAACGTAAACACGGATGTGATCGCCTTCGGTGTAGGTCTCACCGGGGATCTGCTCGGAGGAACGCAGAACAGCGTCGGACTGCTCGTTGCCCTGGCCGATGCGGACGAACATATCGCCGCTGTGGGGATCGATGCGCAGGACGGTGCCGGTCAGCAGCTCCTGAGACTTGTTGGAGTAGGATTCGAAAACCACACCCCGCTCTGCCTCGCGGATGCCCTGGATGACCACCTGCTTGGCAGTCTGGGCGGCGATGCGGCCGAACTTGGCGATGTCCACGGGGATGGCCACGGTGTCGCCCACGTTCAGGTTGGGGTTGTAGCGGCGGGCGGTGTCGATGTGAATTTCCAGAGCCACATCGTACAGCTCGTCCACAACGGTCTTGACCACGTGCATGGAAAGGCCTTCCTCGCTGAGGTTGACCACGACATTGTCGGCGGGAACGTCCCGGCGGTCTTCCCGGTCCTTGCGGTATGCGTTGGTGAGGGCCTGCTTCAGGCGCTCTACCATATAATCAACAGGGATACCCTTGATCTTTTCCAGTTCCCGCAGGCTGGCGAAGATCTCTGCACCGATATTTACCTGGGGTGCTTCGGGCTGCTTCTTGGCATTCTTTCTGGGTGCCATTTGTCTGTCCTCCTAATTAAAACTCAACACGGAGCCGCACCAGTGCGACTTCGGATTTTTCAAAGGTGATGGTTTCTTTTCCGGCTTCTACGGTAACTTTTCCGTCCTCGTAGCCGCGAAGGACACAGGGGATCTCCTTCAGGCCGTTGCGGGGGCGGTAGAGCTTGACGGTGATGGCGCTTCCCATGAAACGCTCAAAATCAGAGGGCCGCTTCAGCGCCCGCTCCAGACCGGCAGAGCAGACCTCGAAATGGTAGGAGCCGGGAATGGGGTCCTTCTCATCCAGAATGGGGTCTACCGCACGGGAGACGGCTTCGCAGTCGTTGATGTCCACGCCGCCCTCCTTGTCCAGATACAGCCGCAGGAAGTATTCACTGCCCTCCCGGACATATTCCACATCCCAGAGCTCACAGCCGTGAGCTTCCACGATGGGCTTGGCAAAGCCTGCAACCACTTCGGTTACTTTCATCTGCACATTTCCTTTCTTAAGTCAAAAGACTAACAAGAAAGAGAGGCGCGTGCGCCTCTCTTTGCCTACTTACTTACTATTTACGATAGTATTATAACACCGCTTCCCCAGGAATGCAAGGGTTTTTCTGCATAATTTCCGAGGATAATTTAACATTTTCGTGAACAATTTATCCGAAACGCCACAAACCGCCTATGTAGGGTGCAGATACATCTGCACCGGGCAGTATCGACTACGGAGCGTTTGACTGGATGGTATCTTTCCTCGAGGTCAGCTGCAGAAACTGGTTAAGTGCTCAATAGAGGCAACTGCCCGGTGCGGATATATCCGCACCCTACAATTCTGCATGAAGTTACTTGGTCAACACTGCCACGCCGTAGGCGGGGAGGTTCAGGGCAGTGCCCTCCATGGCGATGGCTTCCTCGCTGACGGACAGGGAGGCGGCCAGGGTCCAGCCTTCATAGGCAGACAGATCCACCGCTGTACCTTCCTGGGCGATGTTCATGAGGACGATGCATTCTTCCTCGTTCCAGACCTTCCGGAAGGCGCTGACACAGCCGGTGTTCAGCTCCTTTTCCTCGGTGGTCCTGCCGTGGGAGATCACCGGCAGGGCCTTGCGGATGGCGATGGCCTGACGGTAGTAGTTGTAGATGGAAAGATCATTCCCTTTCTGTTCCTCCAGAGAACCGAAGGGATAGCTTTCGGGAAGCTTGCAGTCCGGGGGCGGATTGGTGGTGCCGTTGTTTCGCTCCGCGTTCCAGTACATGGGTGCCCGCTTGGAGGGATCGTTGTCGCCGCCCAGCATGCCGATCTCCTCGCCGTAGTAAATGAAGGCGCTGCCGGACATAAACAGGTTCATGGCACCTGCCAGCTTGGTTTTCTGTTCATCCCGGGAGACAAAGCCCGCAATGCGGCCCACGTCGTGATTGCTGAGGAAGGGTGCGTCGATGTAGTTGGGATTGGAGCCGGAGTAGGCGGTGTCTGCCTTTTCCAGAGCCTGGGCATAAGTGGGGATCTGGCTGTCATTGCCGGCATTGCGGAGGATGGTGACGATCTTGCCGCCGGAACTGCCGAAGGGGAAGTCGAAGAGACTGGTGATGCCGCTGGTGTAGTAGTCCGTCACCGCGCCGAAGCCGTCCCAGACCTCTGCCACCAGATAGGCGTCTTCCCTGTAGGCTGTGACAGCCTCCTGAATCCAGGACAGAACCTCCACGTTCATGGGGGTGTTGCCGGAGTAGAACTCCTTGGCGGCATCTAAGCGGAAGCCGGCCACACCCATGCCCAGCCAATAGGCCATGATGGCATCGATCTCCTGCCGTACCAGACCGTTTTCCAGCCGCAGGTCCGGCATATCCGGGGAGAATTTTCCCTCATAATACCAGCCGGTTCCGGTGACCGGATAGTACCAGGTGGCCTCCTGCTCCCGGGAGAAGTAGTAATAATCCAGATAGGGGCATTCTTCGGAGCTCGGTTCCTTTCCCTCGGGCAGGGCGCGCAGATAGTCGCAGGCGGCAGTGAACCAGTGGTGGTCGCTGCCGGTATGGTTCAGAACCAGGTCCATGATGAGGTGGATGTCCCGCTTTTCGCATTCTGCCAGCAGTTCCCGGAAATCATCCAGAGAACCGTAGGCGGGGTCGATGGCATAGTAATTGGACACATCGTACTTGTGGTAGGACCGGCTGGGATGGATGGGCATGAGCCAGATGCCGTTAATCCCCAGCTCCTGCAGGTAATCCAGCTTGGAAATGACACCCTGCAGGTCACCAATGCCGTCGCCGTCAGAGTCGCAGAAGGAATAGACGAAAATTTCGTACCAGGTCCGGTAGTTGTCATCGGGACTGGTGCCCAGCTTGCTGATTTCGGCAAGCGCCGCCTCGGTTTTGGTCAGCTTCGGTGCCGGTGCACAGCCCGACAGCAGCAAAAGGGCCAGAAGGACAGCCAGAAGTCTTCTTTTCATATGGGTCAACCTTTCTGTTATGAGAAAGCCTCCCGGCCCCCTCCCTGAGGGGGCTGGCACGGCGTAAGCCGTGACTGGGGGAGTGTCCTGGAATAGGAAGCACACTCCCTCCGGCAAAAATCAAAGATTTTTGCCACCTCCCTCTCTGAGGGAGGCGAGGTCTTCCTGATATGCTTATTCCGTTTCTTCCACCTTATCAGCGTTAATGGCATCCCAGTTGCCGCGGTTGGCCCGGATGGTCATGGCCTTGATCTCCTCAGCCAGCTCCCCGGTGACCTGACCGGGAATCAGACGCCAGCGCCAGTTGAAACCCACGGTGCCGGGCTGGTTCATGCGGCAGGTGTTGGGCAGACCCAGATGGTCCTGAATGGGGATGATGCAGTCCTTGGCAACGGAGGTCATGGCGCAGTTGATGGCAGCCTTGTACATCCGCTTTTCGGCAATGTCGTAATTGCCCAGATAAGCCCGCAGCTGTGCCTTGGCTTCCTTGCTCAGACCGGCGTACCAGCCTGCCAGAGTCTCGTTGTCATGGGTGCCGGTGTAAACGACACAGTTGCGGTTGTAGTTCTGGGGCCAGTAGTCGTTGGACAGGGCAATGTCGGCAGGATCCACAGCGAACTGCAGCACCTTCATGTTGGGGTAGCCGCTGTCTTTCACCAGCTGACGGACACCCTCGGTCATGAGGCCCAGGTCTTCCGCAATGACTTCCACGTCGCCCAAGCGGCGGCGGATGGTGTTGAACAGGTCCATGCCGGGGCCCTTTTCCCAGTGGCCGTACTTGGCGCTGGCCTTATCGGCGGGGATGGAAAAATATTCGTCGAAGCCCCGGAAATGGTCAATGCGGACCACGTCATAGAGCTTGAAGCTGTGCCACATACGGGTGACCCACCACTCGTAGCCGGTGGCCTTGTGGAAATCCCAGCGGTACAGGGGGTTGCCCCAGACCTGACCGTCCTCGGCAAAGGCATCGGGGGGACAGCCGGCGATGGAGGAGCTTTCGTTCTTCTCATCCAGCTGGAACAGCTCGGGATGTGCCCAAACGTCGGCACCGTCGGGAGAAACGTAGATGGGAATATCGCCTACGATCTTGATGTGGTTCTCGTTGGCATACTTTTTCAGCCTGGTCCATTGCTGATCAAACTTGAACTGCAGATACTTCTGGAATTCCACATCGAAATACAGTTCCCGGTTGTAGTAATCCAGGGCGAAGCCCCAGTGCATCCGGATATCCTCGGGCCAGGCACGGAAGGGAACCTCCTTGAAGAAGGCCTTCAGGGCCATGAACAGGGCGTAGTCATTGAGCCACCAGTGGTTATCGCTGCAGAAAGCCTGGAAATCGGGATTCCGGCTGATGTTGCTGCGCTCGTAAGCTAAGTGCAGCAGGGCAAGGCGGTTTTCGTGGAGCTTGTCATAGTCCACCTTGGCGGGGTCGGTGCCGAAGTCCACAGCCTCGCACTCTTCTTCCGTCAGCACGCCCTCGTCGATGAGGTCTTCCAGAGAGATCAGGTAGGGGTTGCCGGCGAAGGCGGAGTAAGCCTGATAGGGGGAATCGTCGCTGCCGCCGTGGGAGGTGGCACCCAGAGGCAGAATCTGCCAGTATTTTTGACCGGCCTTTACCAGCCAGTCCACAAAATCGTAAGCCGCCTGATCAAAACAGCCGATGCCGTACTTGCTGGGCAGACTGGTGACGGACAGAAGAACACCTGCGTAACGCTTCATAAATGAAACACTCCTTATTTATATAGTGTACGTATCAAAAAAAGTATAGTGTTTTTTCCGGGAAAGGTCAATGTTCTGATAGATTCGCAATCAAAACTCAGCGTTAGTGACAAAACAGAAAGGCTGTTTTTGTGCAGATAGTCCTCTGATGCGGAGCACAATAAAAAAGGCGAAGATTCCTCTCAATGTCATTAAGTAAGAAATCTGATGTAGGGTTGAGATATATCTCAACCGGGAACGCCCGAAAACGGAGCGTAAAAAATAAACGCCCAATTATCGAAACTGCCCGGTGCGGATATATCCGCACCCTACAATCTTGCTTAATGACATTGAGATTCCTCTCCGCCCTTTGGGTGATTTACTTGCGCTCCGGCACAAGCATGGGAGTCATCAGTGGCTTTTCAAACAGGGTCACGAACCGCTGGCATTTTACCAGGAAGGCGTAGTAGACATTGTGGCCGCAGCCGAACATGGTCTCCACATTGGCCATGCCCTTGGCCAGAATCACGTCGGCGGTTTCCAGGGCCTCTTTCGCTTCGGCGCTGAGCTGGTCCAGCTGTGTGCCGGGGATGCGGTTGCCGTTGTCGATGACTTTGAAGGGGATGCCCACGGCAGCGGCATCTTCCCGGGTGGCATCATTCAGGGCAATGCCGCCCCGGACGCAGAAGGTGATGTCCAGATGGGGGTACCGGGCTGCGATCTCCTCGGCAAAGACCCGGTCAAAGCCGATCTCACCGGCGTTGTCCGTCAGATACAGCAGCTTCTTTCCGGATTCCAAATCCCGGCAGAACCGGGCAAAAACATCGTGATCCAGATCCAGTTCCAGCGCCTGATCCAACATGGCATCCAGCGTCTCAAAGCTGACCTGCCCCTGCAGCGCGCCGAAATCCAGATAATTGCCCAGCACCGCAAACTGCAGCGCCGCATACAGCGCATCGGCAGCGGAACGTACCTTTTCCCGGATGACATCCAGCCGCTCCAGAACAAAGCGGTTGGAATCCTGCTTTTCCTGCCGCATCCGGTCCTCCGGCAGGCCGTAATGGGTTTGCAGCAGGTCGCTGACCTGGGGATTGAACCAGGTGGAGGGCACATCCGTCGGCCCTTCCAGATAAAGGCGCAGTACCTCCCGGATAAATTCCATGGTCTTCTCTTCCGTGCCCAACGGACGAACCACCTCCAGATTTCTCCGGAGGTGGCACATGAGGCACTGGGAATCCAATGCAATGCTCATTTAGTTGACCTTCAGTTTCACAACGACCTTGACGAAGTCATTGGGAACGTCCAGATGACGGCCGGGCATATGGGCATCCTCGGGGAAAGCCACATAGCAGATGCCCTCGTTGATGGTCATGTACTCAAAGGAGCCTGAGTACTTGCCCACGTCCTTGGCCTCGTTGAACTCGCCTTCCGGCTTGCAGTCAGCCAGGTCAGCCCAGCCCATGATTTCCTTACCCTTGACGATGTACTGGATGTCCAGATAGTTGCGGTGAGCCTCAGCCAGGTCAGGAGCCTTGGTGCCCTGCACGGCGATGAAGAAACGGTTGCCGCCCGACAGAGGATAGTTCTTCTTGTCCTCGTACTCGGTCAGGGCGTTGACGGCATCGAAAGCCTCGTCAATGCCGGGCAGCAGAGCGGCATACTTCTTAATATCTTTCCAGGGACATACGATCATAGTGAATACTTCCTTTCTTATCAGCGGAAAAGTACCGCAATGTTACAAAGTTTTGATTCCTGGCCCCCTCTCTGAGGGGGCTGGCACGGCGTGAGCCGTGACTGGGGGAGTGTGCTTTTTACGGTAGGACACTCCCTCCGTCAAAAATCAAAGATTTTTGCCACCTCCCTCTCGGAGGGAGGCAAGCCTACGCTTACAGCTTAAGCAATTCTTCAAATTTATCAATTTTGGCAACATACCCATCTGGTGTGCCGAAGCCGTAGGTTGCCCAGATGAAGGGGACATCTGCTTCCACGGTGGCTTCGTAGTCGCCCTGGGTGTCTCCGATGTAGGCACAGTTTTGAATGTTATGTTTCTCCATCAGGGTGCGGATGGTCTTTCCCTTGCTGGTGCCGGTGTCGCCGAAGCACATATGGCCCTCGATATAGGGGGTCAGGCCCAGCTTGCCCATGCACAGCTCGGGATAGCCGCACTGGCTGTTGCTGACGATAAACAGCCGGTACTGTTTGGAAAGCTGTGCCACGGTTTCCATAACACCGGGATAGCCGATCTTGCATTCATTTTCAAAGAGGTAGTTGTTCTCCGTCTCCATGCACCGCTCCATGAGGTCATAGCGGTCCTTGGGATCGATGGAGGCGAGAATCACATCGGCAATTTCCGTCATGACCTTGCCGAAGAGGGGCTTTAAGTCCTCGGCGGTGACGCACAGATGGTCCAGCCCTTCCTTTTTCAGCTGGATGTTGTAGCCCTCGGCTACCAGCGCCCGGGAATCCCACAGGGTTCCGTCGATGTCAAAAATCAGACTTTCGTACTTCATACTTCCTCCAGATGCCGCCGGATGCGGCCCATAATCATGTCCAGCGCCACCGTATTCATACCGCCCTCGGGGACGATGATGTTGGCGAATTTCTTGCTGGGCTCCACATACATTTCGTGCATGGGCTTGACGGTGTCCTGATATTGGGTCAGCACGCTTTCCAGAGTCCGGCCCCGCTCGTTGACATCCCGGGCGATGCGGCGGCACAGCCGCACATCGGCATCGGTGTCCACGAAAATGCGAATATCCATCAGGTCCCGCAGTTCCTTGTTCTCAAAAATCAGGATGCCTTCCACGATGATGACCTTGCGGGGCACAATGCGGATGGTCTTGTCGGAGCGGTTGTGCTGGGTGAAATCATAGACCGGGCAGTCGATGGCTTCGCCCTGACGGAGCCGGTCCAAGTGCCGGGCCATCAGGTCCGTTTCCAGTGCCGCAGGCTCGTCATAGTTCAGCCTGCACCGCTCGGCGTAGGTCAGATCATCGTGGCGCTTGTAGTAATTATCATGGCTCAGGAGGGTCACATCCTCCCGGAACGTGTCGATGAGGTTGTTCATTAAGGTGGTCTTGCCGCTGCCGGTACCGCCGGCAATGCCGATGACTAAGATGTTGTCCATATGGTTTCCCTCTCTATCCTGCAGTACTTGTTAGTTGCTGGTGAGCCGTTCCCAGGACAGGCGGATCATTTTCTCATCCTGGGCGCTGTTGATCATGCGGATCTCGCCTTCGCCGTTTTCCAGCAGATCTGCCGCCAGCAGGCGGCGTTTGGTTTCCCGGGCGGTGCCGCCGCCGCCTTCCAGCAGGACCACCCCTTCTCCCAGCACCCGGGAAATAGCTCTGGCTGCGAAGGGATAGTGGGTGCAGCCCAGGACCAGGGCATCCAGCTTTCCCACATAGGGGTCCAGAATCTGATGGAGCAGGTCAGCGGTGTCCTCGTCGTCCACCTTGCCGGCCTCCACCAGCTGCACAAGGCCGGGGGCAGGGATCTTCGTGATGGTGCAGCTTCTTTCGAAGCGGTGCAGCAGCAGGTCGAATTTCTCCTCCCGCAGTGTCACCTCCGTAGCCATGACGCCGATGCGGCCGCCGGGGAAATTGTCCGCAGCCACCTTCAGGGCAGGCTCGATGCCGATGACGATGAGGTCGGGGTAGGCAGCCCGGACATCCTTCACTGCCGCAGCGGTGGCGGTGTTGCAAGCGATGACCAGGGCCTTGATGGGATATTCCGTTGTCAGCTTTTTTGCTGCCGCCAGGGTCAGGTCCCGGACAGCCTCTGTGGTGCGGCTGCCGTAGGGGGCGTTGGCAGAGTCGCCGAAATATAAGTACCGTTCTCCCGGCATCAGAGCACGCAGGTGCCGCAGCACGCTGATGCCGCCCACACCGGAGTCAAAGACGGCAATGTAGTCTGTTTTTTGCATAGTTTCACCTGTTTGACTGCAGGGGCAATCCTTGGCCGTCCCTGCAAATCAGATTTTATATATAGTATCAAACTTAAGCCGTTCTTGCAATGCTTCATTGACTTTTTCATGCAATTTTGATATGTTAAAACCATCAAGTTTAGGGAGGTTATCCTATGGAACGCTATTTATTTGTCATTGACTACCAGAAGGATTTTGTGGACGGGGCGCTGGGCTTCCCCGGAGCGGAAACGCTGGATGCGAAAATCGCCGCCAAGGTCCGGGAATATGGCAAGGGCCGGGTCTTCTTCACCCGGGATACCCATTTTGAAAATTATCTGGAAACCCGGGAGGGAAAGAATCTTCCTGTGGTCCACTGCATCAAAGGAAGCGAGGGCTGGCAGGTCTACGGCGAGACAGCCAAAGCCCTTGCCGAGGTGGAAGCCCCCGGCATCGACAAGCTGGTCTTCGGAATGGATGTGACGGACCCGGCTACTGCTGCTGTTCTGCCCGAAACCGCCGACGAAATTGAACTGGTGGGTCTGGTCAGCAACATCTGCGTGGTCAGCAATGCGGTGGTGCTGCAAAGCAAATATCCCGAAGCCACCATCATCGTGGATGCCGCCTGCACCGATTCCTTTGACAAGTCCCTTCATGAAAAGGTGCTGGACGTGCTCTCCGGCTTCCAGGTGAAGGTCCTGGGCCGGTAATCAGAGGATCATTCAAATTCCGCTTCCCGGGCATGGGCCGCACCGGTCCTGCCTGTGGGGGTGGTGCCTGCGTGGCGGTTGTAGGCCCGGGTGAAGGAGGAATAGCTGTGGAAGCCGCACTGGTAGCAGGCCTCCGTGGCCCGCATACCGCCGTCCATCAGCTCTTTTGCCCGGACCAGCCGCTTCTGGGTGATGTACAGATGGACCGTGGTGCCGGTCTCCCGGCGGAACTGCCGCATCATGTGGTATTTGCTGATGAAAAAGGCTTCGGCAATGGCCCGGGCATCCAGTTCCTCGGAAAGATGGGCATCGATATAGCGCAGGATCTCCATGATCCGGGGAGAACGGGGCATCACCGGGCTGGGGCCGAAGGTTTCCTCCTGGGCCTGATTCCGGCCCAGCTGCACCAGCAGCCGCAGCAGGCCCGCATTGCTGAGAATCTCCCGTCCATATCCCTCTTCTTCCAGATCCCGCTCCAGTTTGGCGGCCATCTGGAAGATTTTTTGTCTGCGGCTGTCGGGCAGGCGCAGCACATGGCCCCTCTCTCCGGAGAAGACGGACAGCAGATTGCAGTCGGGAGTGCTTTGCTGCCGCAGGTATTCCGGGGAAATGTAGAGGATGATCCGCTCATAGGGGGCATCGGTATCCAGTTCCGGCCGGTGGATGCTGCGGCTGCCGATGAGGACGATATCCCCGCTGCGCAGCAGGTAGCGCTGACCATCGATGAAATAGCCCCCGCTGCCGCTGACAAGAAACAGCACCTTGCAGAACTCATGATAATGGTATTCCACCTGCTCCCCGCCCTGGGAACGCAGATGAAACAGCCGGAAATTTTCCAGCAGATATCCCCGCTTTTCGTATTCGGACATGGTACACCTCCGGCTTTTCTGTCATTGCGAGGAGCAAAGCGACGTGGGACCACAGGCATTCCCTTCGGTCCCACGTCGGGCTTTGCCCTCCTCGCAATGACATAGTATATAGCAGCACGATTTGCAATAATTATAGCACAGAACGTGTTTTCTTTGCAATCCCTGTGCTGTAGAATAAACCATGAAAAATGAAATAAGGAGTCATCCCCATGAAGAAATTTCTGAAAAACTACAGCTTCATCCTTATGATGCTCACCGGTATCCTTGCCGGCTGCATCGCGGGCGCCTGCTTCCCCATGGTTAAGGACGGCGACACGGTGCTCAGCGCCGGTGCTGCCGTTCTGGAGCCTCTGGGCACTGTGTTCATCAACCTGATGTTCTGCGTGGTGGTGCCCATGGTGTTCTGCTCCATTTGCTCTGCCATTGCCAACATGGACTCCATGAAGAAGGCCGGCAAGATCATGGGCGTCACCGTAGTCACCTTCTGCGCCACCGCAGGCATTGCCGCCCTCATCATGTACGTGATCTGCCGCATCTTCCCTCTGGTCCAGGGCCAGTATGAAGTGGTGGAGGGCGAAGTGGGTGCCGGCCTGGGTCTGGCAGACATGATCATCAACTTCTTCACCAAGCCCGACTTCCCGGACCTGTGGAGCCGCAAGGCCATCCTGCCTCTCATCGTCTTCGCCGTGCTCTTCGGCTTCGGCATCCAGATGAACGGCGGCAGGGAGACCATGACCGCTAGGCTGCTGGAGGACCTTACCGGCTGCATCATGAAGGTGGTCAAGATCATTACTTACTATGCCCCCATCGGCTTCTTCGGCTTCTTCGCCACCCTGGTAGCCACCTACGGCCCCGAGCTCATCGGTGACTACGGCCGCACCCTCATCCTCTACTATGTGGTGTGCTTTGTGTACATGTTCACTTTCTTCCCCCTCTATGCCCGCTTCGGCGGCGGCAAGGGTGCGGAAAAGGTGATGTTCAAGCACCTGTTAAAGCCCGCAGCCGTGTCCTTTGGCACCTGCTCCAGCGTTGCCACCATTCCCACCAACATGGAGGCCGCTGAGGAGACCGGCATCAGCAAGGACATTTCCGACATCGTGCTGCCCATGGGCGCCACCATGCACATGGACGGCTCCGCCATGTCTGCCATTGTAAAGGTTGCCTTCCTGTTCGGCATCTTCGGCAAGGACTTCGGCACCTGGGAGGCCATCCTCGCCATCATTGTGGCGGTCTTCTCTTCCGTTGCCATGTCCGGCGTTCCCGGCGGCGGCGGTACCGGCGAGCTGGTGCTGTGCACCATCTTCTTCCCCGACC
>ERZ1032130.37-NODE-37-length-40109-cov-5.877990_pt1 | contig 40109 bp, 29 predicted proteins | sample MGYA00517879_ERZ1032130 | MGnify/ENA primary metagenome ERZ1032130 (study PRJEB33719, sample SAMN04262597) | wastewater metagenome | biome: rural village; feature: animal feces; material: feces | host: Bos taurus | place: El Salvador | collected 2012-01-31 ...
GATGTCGCCCTACGATCTCTCACAAGGAAGAATTGCTTTTAGATACAAATAAAAACTATAAAATATGAAAGTAACAGGCTCAGTAAAAAAGCGTACCCCTGAATGCAAGATCGTAAGACGCAAAGGACGCTTATATGTAATAAATAAGAAAAACCCTAAGTATAAACAACGTCAAGGATAAGATTTGTTATTCTTGCAAATAATCATAGTTAAGAATTATGGCAGTAAGAATTGTTGGTGTAGATTTGCCACAAAATAAAAGAGGCGAGATAGCCTTGACTTATATTTTTGGTATCGGACGCAGCGCAGCAAAGACAATCCTTGAGAAAGCAGGCGTCGATGTCAATATCAAAGTGAAAGACTGGACCGATGCTCAGGCAGCAAAGGTGCGTGAAGTGATTGGTGCTGACTACAAGGTAGAGGGTGACCTCCGCAGCGAGATTCAGCTCAACATCAAGCGCCTTATGGACATTGGCTGCTACCGTGGTATCCGTCACCGTATCGGCCTTCCCGTGCGCGGACAGAGCACAAAGAACAACGCCCGTACACGCAAGGGTAAGAAGAAAACAGTTGCTAACAAAAAGAAAGCTACTAAATAATATTAAAGTATGGCAAAAAAGACAGTCGCAGCAAAGAAGAGAAACGTTAAGGTTGACGCAACCGGTCAGCTCCATGTACATTCTTCTTTCAACAACATCATCGTGTGCTTAGCCAACAGCGAGGGCCAGGTAATCTCATGGTCGAGCGCCGGCAAGATGGGATTCCGTGGTTCGAAGAAGAACACTCCCTACGCAGCACAAATGGCAGCACAGGATTGCGCCAAGGTTGCATTCGACCTGGGCTTGAGAAAAGTAAAAGCATACGTAAAGGGACCGGGTAACGGTCGTGAGTCGGCAATCCGCACAATCCATGGTGCAGGCATTGAAGTAACCGAGATCATCGACGTAACACCGCTTCCACACAACGGATGCCGTCCTCCTAAGAGAAGAAGAGTGTAATTACACAAGCGGTAATCAACAAAGCACAGCTTCTAAGAATTAAGAGAAACCAAGACACTCCCGATGTGAATGGATTGCATTATTTAGTATTTCACGACCTCTCTGCAATCGCGGCTGCACTAAGGAGTGCTTGAACAAACTTTAATAAGAAAGGAAATAAAAAAATGGCAAGATATACCGGCCCAAAAACAAAAATCGCTCGCAAATTTGGCGAGCCGATCTTCGGTGATGACAAGGTTCTCGCTAAGAAGAACTATCCACCGGGACAGCACGGTGTGAACAAGAGACGCAAGCTCTCAGAGTATGGCACCCAGCTTCGTGAGAAACAGAAAGCAAAATACACCTACGGTGTGCTCGAGAAGCAGTTCCGCAACCTCTTCGACAAGGCAACCCGCACTAAGGGTGTAAAGGGTGAGGTTCTCCTTCAGCTTCTTGAGTCGCGCCTCGACAACATCGTTTATCGTCTTGGAATCGCTCCTACTCGTGCAGCAGCACGTCAGCTTGTTCTCCACCGTCACATCACAGTAGATGGCGAGGTAGTGAACATCGCATCTTATTCGGTAAAGCCCGGACAAGTAGTAGCAGTGCGTGAGAAGTCGAAGTCGCTTGAGGTGATCGCCGATGCACTTGCAGGCTTCAACCACAGCAAGTATCCATGGATAGAGTGGGACGAGAATGTGAAGGGCGGCAAGATGCTCCACCTGCCTCAGCGTGAGGACATTCCTGAAAACATCAAGGAACAGTTGATTGTAGAGTTGTATTCTAAACAATAATAAAAGATAACGTTACATGGCTATTTTAGCATTTCAAAAACCCGACAAAGTATTAATGTTGGAAGCCGATAACTTCTTCGGCAAGTTCGAGTTCCGTCCACTGGAGCCGGGTTATGGCGTGACCATAGGTAATGCCTTGCGCCGCATCCTGCTTTCGTCGCTCGAAGGTTTTGCAATATCTTCGATTCGCATCGATGGCGTGCAACACGAATTCGCAACAATCCCGGGCGTTAAGGAAGATGTAACCAACATCATCCTGAACCTCAAGAAGGTACGCCTCAAGCAGATTGTAGAGGATACCGAGGCAGAGAAGGCCACAGTGAAAGTTTCGGGTCAGGATGTGTTTAGAGCCAGTGACATTAGCAAGGTATTGACAGGCTTTGAGGTGCTCAACCCCGACCTGGAGATTTGCCACCTCGATTCGAGCGCAGGCTTCCAGATGGAGTTTACCATCAACAAGGGCCGTGGTTACGTGCCGGCAGAGGAGAACCAGAATCCTAACGATGCAGTTGATGTAATCGCTATCGATTCAATCTATACTCCTATTGTTAATGTCAAGTACGCTATCGAGAACTATCGTGTAGAACAAAAGACTGACTACGAGAAGCTTATACTTGAAATCACCACCGACGGCTCAATTCTGCCGAAGGATGCTCTCAAGGAAGCCGCAAAAATCCTTATCCACCACTTCATGCTCTTCTCTGATGAGAAGATCGCCCTTGAGACAACTGAGAGCGAGGGCAATGAAGAGTTTGATGAGGAAGTGCTCCACATGCGTCAGCTCCTGAAGACAAAATTGGTCGATATGGATCTTTCAGTTCGTGCACTCAACTGCCTCAAGTCGGCTGAAGTGGAAACACTTGGCGAGCTTGTGGTATTCAACAAGACCGACCTCTTGAAGTTCCGCAACTTCGGAAAGAAGTCGCTTACCGAGCTTGACGAACTCCTTGCAAATCTGAACCTCTCGTTCGGAATGGATATTTCAAAGTATAAATTAGATAAAGAGTAATAAACGATGAGACACAATAAGAAATTCAATCACTTAGGAAGAAAGAAAGCTCACCGCGACGCCCTCCTGTCGAACATGACTATTTCTCTTATCATGCACAAGAGAATTTTCACCACTTTGGCTAAGGCTAAGGCACTTCGCATCTTTGCAGAGCCTATCATTAACCGTGCCAAGGAGGATTCGACTGCTAACCGTCGCCTCGTGTTCAGCTATCTTCAGGACAAAAAGGCTGTTACTGAGCTTTTCACAGAAGTAGCACAGAAGATTGCTGATCGCCCAGGAGGTTACACTCGTATCCTCAAGACCGGCAACCGCCTCGGTGACAATGCCAAGACTTGCTTCATTGAGCTCGTTGACTACAATGAGAACATGCTCAAGGCTAAGACCGAGAAGAAGCAGACTCGCACTCGCCGCTCACGCAAGAGCAGCAAGCCTGCAGCTGAAGCACCCGTTGCAGAGGCACCTGTAGCTGAGACTCCGGCAGCAGAGTAATATTTTCGACACATTCACCCGCATTGCACTGCGGGAAGCGAAAATAAGAGAAAAACAGCATTTTCCGATTGTTCGGAGGGTGCTGTTTTCTTTTTTTGCCACTTAAATGACAATAATTGTACTTTTCTATACAAATTATGGCAAAAAATATCGCTTTTATGGCTTATTGTTTGAAAATAATGATGTAATTTTGTAGAATGATAAAGAATTGATTAGTAACAACGTAAAAAATTATATTGGTCATGATGAAAAAGTTTTGGACCACGGTGTTAGGTTCGTTTGTCGGCGTATGGCTTGCGCTGACAGTGTTCTCAGTGTTATCCGTTGTGATGAGTTTCGCTTTTATAGGGGCAATGGCGAGCCTCGGAGAGCCAACTAAATCGGTTGAGAAAAATTCAATTCTACACATCGACCTCTCTGGCGAACTTACAGAACGCGATGGCGCCAAGGACTACATGAGCGACCTCATGGGCATGGGTATGGGGCAAGACACCAAGTCGCAGTCGCTCGTGACGCTTGTGAAAGCCCTCCGTGCAGCTAAGGATAACGACAACGTGAAAGGTGTATATATCGAGTGTAACGGAATTGTGGGAGACTTTGCTTCGCTCACCGAGCTGCGCAAGGCAATTGCCGACTTCAAGACCAGTAAGAAATTCGTCTATGCCTATGGCGACAATATCAGCCAGGGCGACTACTATATCGCGTCGGTTGCCGACAGCGTTTTCATCAACACCATTGGCGCAATCGAGCTGACCGGACTCACATCGCTCCAGCCCTACATGAAATCACTTTTCGACAAGCTTGGCATAGAGATGCAAGTGATACGTGTGGGAACATTCAAGAGCGCCGTTGAGCCTTACATTCTCAATGAGATGAGCGATGCCAATCGTCTGCAGCAAGAGTGCTACCTTGGCAGCATCTGGAGCAACCTGGTAGCCGATATTGCCATGTCGCGCAACCTTACGTCGGCCGACATCAATCAGTATGCCGACAGCCTTGTGTCACTCTCGCAGGCACACCAGTTTGTAGAGAAGAAGCTTGCCGATGGTCTTTGCTATCGCTATGAGATGGAAAACAAGCTACGCAAACTCACCGACGTGAAAAAGGACGATGACCTTAAACTCGCTACACCCTCTGAGGTGGCTGCAACTGCTAAAAAGGAGAAAAGCTCGAAAAACAAGGTAGCAGTGTTCTATGCAGTGGGCGAGATTGTGGATAGCGGCGAAGGCGTAGATGCCGGCGAACTCACCCGTAACATCATAGATGCCGCAAACGACGACGACGTGAAGGCAGTGGTTCTTCGCGTAAATTCTCCGGGAGGAAGTGCCTTTGGCTCAGAGCAGATTTGGGCGGCTCTCGAAGAGGTGAAGAAAGCCAAGAAGCCATTTGCCGTGTCGATGGGCGGATATGCAGCATCGGGCGGCTACTATATCTCGTGTGGAGCCGACCGCATCTTCGCGGAGCCTACCACCATTACCGGCTCAATAGGTGTGTTTGGCATGATTCCGTGCTTTGAAAATCTCGCAACAGAGAAGCTTGGCGTGAATTTCTGCAGCGTAAGCACGAATCAGAATACGTCAATGACCACTATGAAGCGACTCACTCCTTTCCAGCGCGAGCGTTTGCAGCAGGGTGTGAACGATTTCTATGAACTGTTCACCTCACGTTGTGCCACAGGCCGAAATATGCCTATCGACTCACTCAAGGCAATTGCCGAGGGTCGTGTGTGGGACGGAGCAACAGCCCTCAAGCTGAAGCTCGTCGATGAATTTGGCGACCTTGATTCGGCAGTGAAATATGTGGCAGGAAAGGCAAATCTCGGTGAGGATTACGAAATCACCGTGATGCCCGATATTGAGGACAACTTCATGAAGTATATCTCGAAATTTGCCGACGCGCGAGCTGAGGCAACACTCAAGGAGAACCTTGGCGTGCTCTACCAGTATCACAAGGAAATCAAGAGAATCATGAGCCGCGACCGGATGCAGTGCATCATGGAGCCGATTGAAATAAGATAACACCGTAACTCACAACAGCAACGCTAAACGAAGAAAATGGCCAATATTTGGGTGAAATACTTGGCAGAAGCCGTGCTTACGCCGCTAAGCTACCTCTACAAGATGGTGGTAGTGGCGCGAAACCGCATGTTCGACCTTCACATCTTGCCGCAGGAGGAATTTGATGTGCCTGTGGTGGTGGTGGGCAACCTCAATGCCGGCGGTACGGGAAAAACGCCTCACACAGAGTATATTGTGGAAGCACTCAGCCACGATTTCCGTGTGGGAGTGCTCAGCCGTGGCTACAAGCGCCAGACGAGCGGATTCATTCTCGCCAACAACAAGCTCACGCCCAATGACCTTGGCGATGAAGCCTATCAGGTGTATCGCAAGTTTGGCAGCTTCATCACACTTGCCGTGTGTGAGAACAGGCGCAAAGGCATCAAGGAGATGCTGCGACTCGACCCGAGAATCGACGTGATAGTGCTCGACGATGCCTTTCAGCACCGCTATGTGAAGCCAAAGGTGTCGGTGGTGCTCACCGAGTATTCGCGCCCCATCTATGAGGACCGTATGCTGCCACTTGGCACTCTGCGCGAGCCTAAGCGAGGCATACTGCGTGCCGACATGGTGGTTGTCACCAAGTGTCCGCGCGAGATAAAGCCAATGGAGCTGAATCTGCTCAAGGCTCATCTCGACCTGTTCCCGTCGCAGCAGTTGTTCTTCTCGGTGGTGCAATACTACAACCTTATGCCCGTGTTCCCTGAGCGAGTGAGCGCAGTGCCCACATTGCAGCAGCTCGATGGCAACGATTCGTTGCTCATTGTCACAGGCATTGCCAACCATCTGCCCTTTGTTCGCTTCCTGAAGGCATTCAAGACGATGTTTAAGGTGATACACTTTGGCGATCACCACAACTTCACGCGCTTCGATTTCGAGCTGATTGCCAACCGCTTTGCCAAGCTCGACGGAAACCGCAAATACATCGTGACCACCGAGAAAGATGCAGTGCGCATGGCAAACAATCCCTACTTCCCCCACGAGCTGAAGGACCGTACTTTCTACGTGCCAATTAAGGTGAGCTTCGACCACCCGGTGGCAGGGCAGGACTTCATCGGTGAGCTGAAGAAAAAGATTCTTGCAAAGAAATAACTGTTTACGATAACACACCGACACACAACTATAATTAAGACACATGAGCAATACAGAAACCGAAATATCGCAGCTTGGAGAGTTTGGCTTGATTGACCATCTCACAAAAGATGCACCCTCAAAGAATGAATCGACGATAAAGGCAGTGGGCGATGATGCCGCAGTGCTCCGATATGGCGACAAGGAGACGCTTGTCACCACCGACCTGCTACTCGAAGGCATTCACTTCGACCTTACCTACTGTCCGCTCAAGCACCTTGGCTACAAGGCTGCGGTGGTGAATTTCTCCGACATTTATGCGATGAACGGCACTCCGCGACAGATTACCGTGTCGCTGGGAGTGTCGAAGCGCTTCACCGTGGAGCATATCGAGGAACTTTATGCCGGCATTAAGCTGGCTTGCAGCATTTATGGAGTGGATTTGGTTGGAGGCGACACCTCGGCATCTGTCACCGGACTGCTTATCAGCATCACCTGCATAGGCGAGGCTGAGAGGGGAGAGGTGGTGTATCGCAGCGGAGCACGCGACACCGACTTGATTTGCGTGAGCGGTGACCTCGGGGCTGCATATATGGGCTTGCAGCTGCTTGAGCGCGAGCGTGTGGTGTCGAAAGACCATCAGGGCGACGATTTCCACCCGGCATTTGAGGGGCGTGAATATCTGCTCGAGCGCCAACTGAAGCCTGAAGCTCGCCGAGATGTGATTGAAGAACTTCGTAGCATCGGTGTGAAGCCTACTGCCATGATGGACGTGAGCGACGGACTCTCGTCGGAGCTGCTGCACATCTGCAAGGAAAGCGGTGTGGGCTGCCGTGTGTATGAGGAGCGCATTCCTATCGACTACCAGACGGCAGTGATGGCTGAGGAATTTGGCATGAACCTCGTGACAGCTGCACTCAATGGCGGCGAAGACTATGAGCTGCTGTTCACCGTGCCCCTTGCCGACCACGAGAAGGTGGCGGCGATGAAGACGGCTCGCATCATAGGCCGCATCACTAAGCCCGAACTCGGCAGCTATCTTGAAAGCCGCGATGGCAATGAGCTGCCCATTCGTGCACAGGGCTGGACGGCATTTTAGCTAACATAAGGCTCTCGCTGTATTAGCCTTGTTCGCTTGATTCATAGTAAAGAATTATTATAGACAAATAGAATATGATTATACAATCATCACTGAAGTCATTTGGCAATTATTGCATCTTCATCAGCCGGGTTTTCACATTTCCCGACAGATGGAAGGAGTTTTTCCGCCGCTATGTGAATGAGATACTGAAGCTCGGCATCGATTCGATTCCGCTCGTGATAGTAATCTCAATCTTTATCGGAGCGGTGTGTACCATTCAGATGTATCTCAATACCACCTCACCGCTGATGCCGCGCTACGCTGTGGGACTTGCCACGCGCGAGATTATCCTGCTTGAGTTCTCCTCGTCGATACTTTGCTTGATATTGGCAGGAAAAGTGGGGTCGAACATAGCCTCAGAGATAGGCACAATGCGCGTAACCGAGCAGATTGATGCCCTTGAGATAATGGGCGTAAATTCAGCCAATTTCCTGGTTCTGCCCAAGGTGATGGCGATGGTGACGTTTATCAATGTGCTTGTGGTGTTCAGTATGTTCACCAGCCTTTGGGGAGGCTATATGGTGTGTGCAGTGACGGGACTTGTGCCTGTTTCAACCTACATATACGGAATTCAAACCCAGTTTAACAGCTGGTATGTGTGGTATGCGCTCATCAAGTCGCTGTTCTTTGCCTTCGTGGTGAGCAGCGTGGCAAGCTACTTTGGCTACTATGTGAAAGGCGGTGCACTCGATGTGGGCAAGGCAAGTACAAACTCTGTGGTCACGAGCAGCATCATCATTCTTCTGCTCGATGTGATTCTTACCAACCTGATGCTGCAATAGAATAAAGGCTATGATTGAAGTTAAGCATATAAACAAGTCGTTCGACGACAAGCAGATTCTGCACGATATAAGTGCCACATTCTACGATGGCAAGACCAATCTCATCATCGGACAGAGTGGCTCTGGCAAGACAGTGCTTATGAAAAGCATTGTGGGACTCATTACGCCCGAAGAGGGTGAAATACTCTACGACGGCCGCGACATCATGAAGATGAACATGAGTCAGCGCAAGCAGATACGCAAGGAGATAGGTATGCTGTTTCAGGGGTCGGCACTGTTTGACTCTGAAACGGTGCTTGGCAACGTGATTTTCCCGCTGAAGATGTTCTCCGATATGGAGCCTGAAGAGCAGCTTGAGCGTGCCCGGTTCTGCATAGAGCGTGTGAACCTGAAAGGTGCCGACGACAAGTATCCCTCGGAGATAAGTGGCGGAATGCAGAAGCGTGTGGCTATTGCGCGTGCCATTGCGCTTAATCCTAAATATCTTTTCTGCGATGAGCCAAACTCGGGCCTCGACCCTAAGACGTCGATTCTCATTGATGAACTTTTGAGCGACATCACCAAGGAATACAATATCACAACGATTATCAACACTCACGATATGAACTCGGTGCTGGGAATAGGTGAGAACATCATATTTGTGAATAAGGGACACAATGGCTGGACGGGAACCAAGGACGATATCTTCGACAGCGAATGTCAGGCACTGAACGACTTTGTGTTTGCGACCGACCTGTTCCAGCGTGTGAAGAACTATGTGAAAGCCACTCGCACGAAGTAAATTGCCTTTATTGCAGTTTCAGCAAAATATCAACCCCTGCCACAGAAGATTGTAGCAGGGGCTTTTTTCGGTATAGCAGCGGGCTGATTTGTTACTCCACGATGCGGATTACGCGGATAGCGGTCCAGGAACGGTTGCGGCGTAGAGTCTCCTTCAGCTCGTCTTTTTCGAGAACTACTTTTTTGTCGGTCGATGAAGCGTGAAGCAGATAAAGCTTGTCGCCCGACTTGATTATTACGCCCATGTGCGACACGTCGAGCCCTTCGGCCTTGGTGACGAGAGCCACAAAGTCTCCGCTCTTGATGGCTTTAGCCTTCTTGGCGTCGAGCCACTCTTTTTTGAGGTAGGGATAGCGGTGCATTCGATACCCAATTTCAAAATTCTTCACTTTAGCCCACATGGCACTGTCGGCGAGCTGCGGATAGCTGTCGCGATGCTTGCTCATGAAGTCGAGAGTCTTTACGTCGTATCGGGCACCGTCTATTTCGGGTGTGATTTCGCGAATGTTACCGCGGTGGAAGTTGTTCACAATCCAGTCGCTGATGTAGTGCAGTCGGGAGGAGTAGTCGCCCAACTGTCCGTCGCGATAGCGGATATTCTCGAGGTTGCGGGCATAGTCGCGCCACGAGGTGCGGCCATCGAGAGTGGTGCGGGTGAGTGCGTAGAGCGTTTCTACGAAGGTGGTGCAATCAAGTTCGTCGATGTTGATGGTGAGCCATTCGCGTTCGCCTTCGAGGGTGTGGGCAACGTAGGGCGTGCCCATCAATTCGCGTGCGTAGAACTCCACCAGAGCGTTAGGCGACTGCTTGCCACTCTGTGCGCCTTTCGATAGAAGTTCATTGATTCGCGCGGTGTCGTTAGCGCAGTGGAAGCGCATATCCTGAGGTGCGGCAGCCCAAGCTGACGCAGCGATGAACAATGTAAATAGGGTAGAAATATAGCTTTTCATATTCTTCAGTTATGATGTTTTTTCATAAATTGATTACAAAATTACACAAAAAATCCTTAATTCGTCAAGAAAGCCTCACCAAATCGCCGAATAACCAGATTTCCCTCCCTTTTCACCAGTGACAGCATCACAACGAAGCACGGAGATTACTTTTGTCGTTTTGTGATTGCGAGTGTGGGGTAAATAGTGAGGGTGGGTTTTGTGGAATCGGTGATTTTGATTAACTTTGTGTGTTGATTCTCCTCCGGCTGTGGCGAGAGGGGAGTTTTCACAATAAGTCAGCTGAATTTATGCAATAACATGCTGAGTTTACAATGGGTATTCAGCAAAAAGAAATCTTGAATTGAGGATATGAAGTTTATTAGTTGGAATGTTAATGGCTTGCGTGCCGTAGTGGGGAAGAATTTCCGCGAGGTTTTTGCGGAGCTTGATGCCGATTTCTTCTGCTTGCAGGAGACGAAGATGCAGGCAGGACAGCTCGACCTTGAGTTTCCGGGTTATCAATCGTGGTGGAATTATGCCGACAAGAAAGGATATAGCGGTACGGCGATTTTCAGCCGTCACCAGCCACTCAATGTCACTTATGGCATAGGCATCGACGAGCACGACCACGAGGGACGTGTGGTGACGCTTGAGATGGACGATTTCTTCCTGGTGTGCGTATATACGCCCAACAGCCAGGACGGATTGCGCCGCCTCGACTACCGCATGCGCTGGGAAGACGATTTCCGCGCCTATCTGCTTGCTCTCGATGCGCGCAAGCCGGTGATAGTGTGTGGCGACATGAACGTGGCTCACGAGGAAATCGACCTGAAGAATCCCAAGACCAACCGCATGAATGCAGGATTTACCGATGAGGAGCGCAGCAAGATGACCACGCTGCTCGGTGCCGGCTTTATCGACACCTTCCGCCATCTACACCCCACGCAGGAGGGGATATATTCGTGGTGGAGCTATCGATTCCGTGCCCGCGAGAAGAATGTGGGGTGGCGTATCGACTACTTCCTCACTTCGCAAAGCCTTGCTCCGCGAGTGCGTGAGGCTAATATCCACACCGAGATTATGGGCAGCGACCATTGCCCTGTGGAGCTGATTATTGAATGACCGCAATTTTCACTTTTCGATTATGATAGAATATATCAAGGGAAAAATTGATGAGATTACGCCTACCTATGCAGTGGTTGAGACACAAGGTGGCGTGGGCTATATGCTAAATATCACGCTCAATGCCTACACGCAGCTCCAGGGACAGCCGTCGGCGCGGCTCTATGTGCATGAGGCGATTCGTGAGGACGCATACGTGCTCTATGGCTTCATCGACCGCCGCGAGCGCGAATTGTTTCTCAATCTCATTTCGGTGTCGGGCGTAGGACCGAGCACGGCGCGTGTGATATTGTCGTCGCTCACAACTGCCGACTTGGAGAATGCCATCATCAGCGGCAACTTGCGAGTGCTCAAGGCAGTGAAAGGAATAGGAGCCAAGACAGCCGAAAGAATAATTGTTGACCTCAAGGATAAAATAAAACCGGGTAGTGATACGTTATCAATACATACGCCGGCTGAAAACGAGGTGTTTGACGAGGCACTGGCTGCATTAGTGATGCTTGGCTTCACCAAGGCGCAGTCAGAGAAAGCCCTCACCAAGCTCTTCAAGGAGAATCCCGGTGTGGCAGTGGAGCAAGCCATAAAGCAGGCACTCAAGATGATGTAGTAGCGAGCCAGGCTTGCGCCGAGGTTTTTATATTACTAGAGGAATTAATGGGCTTTAAGCAAAAAAGCAGGTCGAAAATATTGTTTGCTATGGTGTGCGGAGCATTGATTTGCTCGGCATACGGCTTTTTTGCATTTGCACAGTATAAGACACCCACACTGCCGCCTCCGCCACCAGTACCCGACAACCGCACCGAGGCGACGACCGACTCATCGACAACCCGCTACCGCGTGCACAACACCGTGCCGGCAAGCTACGATGAGCTGCGCGAGGGCGAGCACGCCGTGGATTTGAAAACACCCTCAAATATTACCACTCAAGCTGAATACGACTATGAGACAGGCTGCTATGTGATTCGCACCAAGCTCGGCGACAATGAGATAGCCACTCCGTTCATGCTCTCAAGCGACGAGTATAACAATCTTGTACTCACGCAGTCGATGCAGAGCTACTATCGGCAGAAAAATGCCGAAACAGCCCAGGCAAAGAAAGATCCATTTAACTTCCTCGACATGAATTTCGCCCTCGGGCCGCTTGAGAAGGTGTTCGGTCCCGGCGGCGTACAGCTGAAGACACAAGGCTCGATACAGCTGAAGATGGGAATGAAGTCAAACAAGACCGACAACCCGGCACTTTCGGTGGATGCACGCCGAAAGACCTATTTCGACTTCGACCAGAAGATTCAAGCCACTATTAACGCATCGGTGGGCGATAAAATGAAGTTTAACATGACCTACAACACCGATGCCACCTTTGATTTCGACACCAAGAACCTCAAGTTGCAATATGAAGGCAAGGAGGACGAGATAATCAAGCTTATAGAGGCGGGAAACGTGAGCATGACCACAGGGTCGTCGCTCATCAAGGGTAGTACATCGCTATTCGGTATCAAGACCAAGATGCAGTTTGGCAAACTTACAGCCACGGCACTTGTGTCGCAGCAAAACAGCGAGACGCAGACGGTGAACACCAAGGGAGGAGCACAGACCACCTCTTTCTCGGTGAATGTGGACAACTACGACCAGAACCGCCACTTCTTCCTTGCACAGTATTTCTACGACACCTACGACGAAAACACCAAGCGACTGCCTCTCGTCACTTCGGGAATCGACATCACGCGCATTGAGGTGTGGGTGACCAACAAGAAGAGCAACTACAATGAGTCGCGCAACTTGGTGGCTTTCATGGATATAGGTGAAAACACCCGCCTTGCCAATTCGCACTGGACCACAACGTCGGGCTTCAACAATCCATCTAACACCTCAAACAACCTGCTTGAGGAGGTGAAGCGCGACTATCCCGATGCCCGCGAAATTACCAAGGTGGCAACAGCCTTGCAGCCGCTTGAAGCCTATGGAATAGAGGGCGGACGCGACTATGAGAAGGTGGAGAGTGCACGCCTGCTCACATCGAGCGAATATACACTCAACCGCTCACTCGGCTACATCTCGCTGAAGTCGGCACTTGGAGCCGATGAGGTGCTTGCCGTGGCGTTCCAATACACCTATGGCGGACAGACCTATCAGGTGGGAGAGTTTTCGGGCGATATCACCTCTACATCGCAGTCGCTCTATGTGAAGATGCTGAAAGGTGCTACCGTGTCGCCAAAATTGCCCAACTGGAAGCTCATGATGAAGAATGTGTATTCGCTTGGGGCATACCAGGTGCAGAAGACCAATTTCAAGCTCAACATTAAGTACCTGAGCGACACCACCGGAACCGAAATCAACTACATTCCCGCCGGCGACATTAATGGCAAGCCGCTCATTCAGGTGATGAACCTCGACAATATCGATGCCAACAGCCAGTATAACCCCGATGGACGCTTCGACTTCATCGAGGGCTACACCATCATTGCATCTACCGGAAAGGTGATTTTCCCGGTTGTAGAGCCATTCGGCAACCACTTGCGCAAGAAAATCGGCAACGACCGGCTTGCCGACAAATATGTGTATCAAGAGCTCTACGACTCAACGCTCACCGTGGCACGCCAGTTCCAGGACAAGAACAAATTTGTGCTCTCGGGAGAGTATCAGGCATCTTCAGGCTCACAAATCAGGCTCAACGCCATGAATGTGCCGCGTGGGTCGGTGACGGTGACTGCCGGAGGCGTGACACTCACCGAAAACAGCGACTACACCGTGGATTACAGCATGGGTATCGTCACCATCACCAACCAGAGCATCATCGATGCCGGAACGAGCGTGAGCGTGACACTCGAAAACCAATCCACCTATAGCACCCAGCGAAAGACGCTGCTCGGACTCGACCTCAACTATGCCTTTAGCAAGGACTTCAACGTGGGAGGTACGCTCATGCACTACTCTGAGAAACCGCTCACCGAGAAAGTGGCGATAGGCAACGAGGTGGTGAGCAACACCATCTGGGGCGCTAATTTCTCCTACAAGACACAGTTTATGTGGCTCACCAACCTCTTCAACAAGATACCAACGGTGAATGCCACTGCACCATCTACGCTGCAGATGCGAGGCGAGTTTGCCCAGCTCGTTCCACATCAGCGAGCCACAGGCTCAAGCGCCGGAAGCTCATATATCGACGATTTTGAATCGACGCAGACCGGCATCGACCTTCGCTCGCCTTACTCATGGTTCCTTGCCTCTACACCCTACGATTCGAGTGGCGACGCACTTTTCCCCGAGGCGGGACTTAACGATGATGTGGCTTACGGCAAAAACCGCGCACTCCTTGCATGGAACTATATCGACCGACTTTTCACCCAGCGCAACTCATCGCTTGCTCCGGGCTACATAAAGAACGACCTCGACCAGCTTTCTTACCCCTATGTGCGCGAGGTGAACTATGATGAGATTTTCCCCGACCGCGAGTTGAGCTACGGTGAGTCATCGACCATACAGACGCTCAACCTCTCGTTCTATCCCAAGGAGCGCGGTCCGTATAACCTCGACGTGACCGGAATGGGAAGCGACGGACTGCTGCTTCACCCTGAGAAACGCTGGGGTGGAATCATGCGCAAGCTCGACAACACCAACTTCGAGAACTCCAACATTGAGTATATCCAATTCTGGATGATGGATCCATTCCTTGATGAAGAACTGCCCAACCGCGATGGCGGTGACCTCTATTTCAACCTCGGCGAGGTGAGTGAGGACATCTTGAAAGACGGATATAAATCTTACGAGAACGGTCTCCCAATCGACGGCAACGAAAGCTACATCAAGGAAACCGCCTGGGGACGTGTCTCTACGCAGACATCGCTCAACTATGCCTTCGACACTTCAAATGGCTCACGCCAATTGCAAGATGTGGGTCTTAACGGACTCAGTACGGCTCAGGAGTTTGAGCATGAGAGCTACCGCAACTATGTCGACGGCTTGCGCCAGAAGCTCGACCCTACTACCGTTGCCGAGATGGAGGAAGACAAGTTCTCGCCGTTCAACGACCCTGCCGGCGACAACTACCACTTCTATCGCGGCTACGACTATGATGAGCAGCGACTGAATATCCTTGAACGCTACAAGCACTACAACGGCACCGAGGGTAACTCGCTTTCGTCGCAAGAGGCGGGCGATGCCATGTATCAGTCGGCACGCAGTGTGCCCGATGTGGAGGATATCAACCAGGACAACACGCTCAATGAGTATGAGCGCTACTATCAATACAAGATTTCAATCCGCCCCGAAGACCTCGAGGTGGGCAAGAACCATATCACCGACAAGCGCAGTATCATGAAGCGTATGCGTAACGGACAGGAGATGCCGGTGGTGTGGTATCAGTTCAAGATACCCTTGAAGGAGTATGACAAGGTGGTGGGAAGCATCAGCGATTTCTCCACCATTCGCTTCATTCGCATGTTCATGACCGGTTTCCGGGAGACAACCCACCTGCGTTTTGCCACACTTGAGCTTATCCGCGGCGAGTGGCGCACCTACGACTACAACCTCAACCAGCGCGGCGATGCTCCTGCCGAAGGCTCGCTCACCATCAATGCCGTGAACATTGAGGAGAATGCCGGACGCACACCGGTGAACTACGTGCTGCCTCCGGGCGTGACGCGAATCGTCGATCCCGGTCAGTCGCAGGTGACACAGCTCAACGAGCAGTCGATGGCACTTGAGGTGACAGGACTCCGTGCCGGCGACGCACGGGCAGTGTATAAGAACACCAGCCTCGACCTCCGCATCTACAAGCGTCTGCAAATGCACGTGCACAATGAGGCTCTCATCGACAATTCCACCAACCTGAAAAATGGCGATGTGTCGGTATTCCTGCGCCTTGGAACCGATGTGAAAAACAATTACTATGAGTATGAAGTGCCACTGGAGGTTACTCCCGAAGGAAAATACAGCACTTACAGCGACACCGACCGCGAGACGGTGTGGCCTTCGAGCAACCGCATCGACTGCGACCTCGACATCTTCACCGACGTGAAAAAGAATCGCAACGCCAACAAGATGGCAGGTGTGGAGGGCGTGTCGTATAACCTTCGTTACACTGAATACGACCCCGAGAAGCCGAACAATCGCATCACAGTGATTGGTAACCCATCGCTGAGCGATGTGCGCGTGATGATGATAGGTGTGCGTAACAACTCGGCACAGACCAAGGACTGCATTGTGTGGACCGATGAGCTGCGCGTGACCGACTTCGACGAGTCGGGCGGTTGGGCAGCCAAGGGAACACTCACTCTCAACATGAGCGACATTGCCACCATCAATATGGGCGGACACAAGGAGACAGTGGGATTCGGGTCGGTAGATCAAAGCCTGTCGCAGCGTCGCCTTGATGCCTACGACCAATATAACGTGGCTGTGCAGGTGGATATGGGCCGCTTCTTGCCCGAGAAAGTGAAGCTCAAAGCTCCCATCTACTACTCAATCTCGAAGGAGAAGACTACGCCGAAATATAATCCGCTCGACCAGGACGTGGAGCTGAAAGACGCGCTCGATGCTTGCGCTACCAAGCACCAGCGCGACTCGATTGAGTCGTTTGCCGTGACGCGCAAGACGGTGGAGAGCTTCAGTGTGTCGGGGCTGAAATTCGACGTGCAGAGCAAGAATCCCATGCCGTGGGATCCTGCCAACTTCACATTCAGCTACTCATCGAACAAGCAGCGTAACAACGACCCTAACAATGAGTTTGAGAACACCAGCGACTACCGTGGTAGCTTCCAGTATAACTACACTCCCTATTTCAAGCCGTTCAAGCCATTCAAGGGGCTGAAGAGCAAATCGAAAAATGCCAAGTTCTTGAAAGATTGGGAGCTTAACTGGTTGCCGCAAAACATCAACTTCAACACCAACATGTCGCGCTACTACTATGAGCAGCGCGAGCGCAACACCACCGATGTGCAGGTGGAGCTGCCTGTGTCGGTGAGCAAGAATTTCCTCTGGGACCGCCAGTTTGCAATCACATGGAATTTCACCAAGTCGCTGAGCATGTCGTTCAACTCAAATACCACAGCTCACGTAGATGAGCCTATGGGAGCGGTGAACAAAAAACTGTTCCCCGACAAATACCGCGACTGGAAGGACTCGATATGGAAGAGCATCAAGAGCCTCGGCACGCCATATAGCTATCGACAGACCTTTGTGGGCAGCTACAAGGCTCCGTTCAGCAAGATTGCGTTCCTCGATTATATCACGGCATCGGCAACCTACAATTCCTCTTACAACTGGGAGCGTGGAACCATTATCGACGACCTCAACTCGGGCAACTCGGTGTCGAACCAGTCTTCGTGGAATTTCGACGGACGCTTCAACCTTGAGCAACTTTACAATAAATTCAAGTATCTCAAGGAGGTGAACCAGCGTTTTGGTAACAACACTTCGGTAGCACGCCGCAATCAAGCCAACAAGCAGAAGAAATTTGAGCGAACCATAATGCTCAAGACCGATACTACCACGGTGCTGAAGCACAATCTCAACACGAAGAAGGTGAAAATCACAGCACGCGCGGTCGATGGGCGAGCGTTCACGCTGAAATCACGCGTGGTCGATGACAACTCAATCGAGATTCTCAACAAGGGACGCCGCAGCGTAAAGATTACTGTGGTTGAGGCACAAGAAGAGAAGAAAAAGAGCTTCTGGTGGGACGCAGGGCAGTATGCCACACGTTTTGCCATGTCGGTGCGCAGCTTCAGCATTCGCTACAAGACTACCAAGTCGCTCTCGTTGCCGCAGTTCATACCCGAGATTGGCGATGTGTTCGGACAATCCACTCACTACGACGTGCTTGCCCCGGGACTTGATTTTGCCTTCGGTTTCACCGATGAGAGCTACGTACAGAAGGCAAAAGACCGCGGTTGGTTGCTCTGCGATGAGACGCAGACGTCGCCCGCCATCTTCTCGCGCACATCAGAGTTCCACGCCGAGGCGGTGATTGAGCCTGTTCGCGGCTTGAAAATCACTCTCACCACCAACCGCACCGATAACCGCACCAACCGCATACAGTTCATGTATGACGATATGACTACTACCTACGGCGGTAGCTTCACAATGACGCATTGCGCCATAGGCACGGCGTTGCGTGGTTGCTCGGCAAGCAACGGCTACCGAAGCGGCACTTTCGATAAGTTCTTGGAGTATATTCCGCAGGTTGCTGAGCGAGTGCAAGGACAATATGCCGGCACCACTTATCCTACCACCGGATTCATGCAGGGCAATCCTCTTGCAGGAAAGCCATTTGATGCCAACAACGGTGGCGTGAACCAGATGGGAAGCGATGTGCTTATCCCGGCATTCCTGGCTGCCTACACCGGACAGAAACCCGGCAAGGTGACGCTGAACCCATTCCCGAATCTTGGTGCTATGCGACCCAACTGGCGCATCACCTACGACGGACTCGGCAAGATTGAGAAGCTGAAGAAGTGGTTTAAGACCATCACGCTTTCACACGCTTACCAATGCACCTACTCTGTAGGCTCATTCTCGAGCTACAGCGACTGGATTGCAGTGGGCGAGGGCTTGGGCTACAGCAAGAGTGAGCTTACGCAGAATCCTTATCCTACGTCGCCCTACAATATCTCGTCGGTATCGCTCACTGAGAAGTTTGCGCCTCTCATCGGACTGGCTGCAACTATGAAGAACAATGTGACATTTAATGCCGAGTATCGCGACTCACGCACGCTCACACTCAACTCGTCGGCAGGACAGGTGGTGGAGGCTCTAAGCAAGTCGCTTGTGATAGGAGGAGGCTACAAGATAGCCAATTTCAACTCAATCTTGAAGATTGGCGGTCAGCAGCAGGGTGTGAGCAATGACCTTACGATGAATCTCGACTTCACGCTATCTAACAACAGTGCGCTTATCCGCAAGATTGAGAGCAACATCACGCAAGCAACAAGTGGCACACGCACGCTGTCGATTAATTTCACTGCCAACTATGTGCTGAGCAAGCGCATCACCCTCGGTGCATACTTCGACCACCAGGTGAATACGCCGCTCGTGTCGTCGTCGGCATATCCTACGACCAACAGCAGCTATGGTATCTCAGTAAATCTCTCCCTCACGAAGTAAACGCTAAAGGTAAGAGGTTTTTTAAAGGTAAGAGGTAAGAGGTAAGGGGTAAGAGGTAAGAGAACATCGAGGCTGGGAAAGGACCTGTAGGGTCGCGCCTTGGTGCGACCGAAGCGACTTCCCCGGTGATGGTATGAACGCGCCTTGGTGCGACTTCCCGGTGATGAAAAGGAACACGAATCACACGAATTTCACGAAAAAATCCTTGAAACCACGGTTTCAGAACTCCATGCTGCGGAGGGTGAGGACTAATATCCTTTTGGTTGAGGCAGTCATGGAGTAGAGCGCTCCCGAGCGAATGCCGAGAATCCACACTATGTCGCCGTCGGCGGTGAGAAGCAGCACGCGGCGTTTCTGTGGCTCTGAGAGCTTCAAGTCGCTGAAAATGTCGCTCACAAGTCGGGTACCCTTCATTCCGAACGGGCGGAAACGGTCGCCCTTGCGCCAATGGCGCAATTCGAGTTTGGCATTGAGAATTGATGTGTCGAAGCATACTGCCGTTTTCCCGTCAAGACTACGCGGTGAGAAACCTGTGGCATCGCGAATCATAATGTGCACCACTTCTTCAATAGCCGGCACCTCTTCTTCGACAGCCGGAGGTGCAATATCGATGCAGTCGCGGTTGATTACCACAACATGGCTGCCCGAGATGAATCGGCTACCGGTGGAAGCAGCAAGCATCTCATGAACCTGAGCTGAATTGAAGCCATAATCACGTATAATCTCAAAAAGCGCAGTGTGAATGTTTTCGCCCACTCTATCGCCGAGTGAGGCAAGATTGATGCGCACAATATCTCCGTCGGTAGAGCAGCACGCTTGCTTCAGCTCATCGATATATTGCCGGTAGAGGCTATTGCATTGCTGCACATTGCCAATGGTGCGGAGAATGCCGCTTTGTGCATCGGGGAACTGACGTAGCAGCTCAGGAATGACGATGTTGCGCAGGCGGTTGCGCTTCACGATGCTTTCAAGGTTAGTGCTGTCGGTGACCCATGTTTGCCCGATTTCGGCAGCAAAGGCTTCAATCTCGCCACGCGACACACCGAGCAGTGGGCGTCGAACGTCGCCACTCACGGGGCGCATTGCCGTGAGTCCTGCAATGCCGCTGCCGCGCATAAGGTTAAGGAAAAGAGTTTCTACATTGTCGTCGCTGTGATGAGCCACCACCACAGCATCGAGACTGTGCTCGCGCATCAGCTCGCGGAACCAGGCGTAGCGCAGTTCGCGGCAAGCCATTTCGGTGGAAACACCATGCTCGCGTTCGTAGGCCGGTACATCGAAGTGCGTTACAATGCACTCCACGCCAAGGTCGCGGCAAAGAGCCGTGACAAAGTGCTCATCGCGCACCGATTCCTCGCCACGGAGGTGGAAATTGCAGTGAGCCACCGTGCAGCGGTATCCAAGCTCCAGCATCACACGCAGCAGCACCACCGAGTCGGCACCGCCGCTTACCGCCACAAGATAAGTCTCATCGGGCGACAGAATGTGATGTGATTCAATGAATTTTGCTACTTTTTCAATAAAAACATTCTTTTCCATACCGCAAAATTAATAAGTAAATGTTATTTTTTGTAACTTTGCAGAAAAATTATTTATATAGCACACGTAATTATCATGTTAGAGAAGATAAATACACTTAAAGAGCAGATTGAGGCTTTGACCGCCAGCAATGCAGAGGAAATCGAGGCTCTTCGCATAAAATATTTGAGTAAAAAGGGCGAAGTATCAGCTCTTTTCAATGACTTCCGCAATGTGCCCAACGAGCAGAAGCGCGAAATCGGACAGAAGCTCAATGAGCTGAAGACGCTTGCTACCGAGAAAATCAACGCACTGCGCGAGGCATTTGCAAGCAATGACTCAGCCGATGCAGCTATCGACCTCACACGCACAGCCGCACCCATGGAGGTGGGAACACGCCACCCGCTGTCGCTTGTTTGTCAGGAGATTATCAATATTTTCTCACGTCTTGGCTTCACCGTGGCTGAAGGTCCGGAAGTTGAGGACGATTGGCACGTGTTTGGCGCTCTCAACTTTGCTGAGGATCACCCTGCACGTGACATGCAGGACACCTTCTTCATTCAGCGCTCGCCCGATGTGCTACTTCGCACCCACACCTCATCGGTGCAAAGCCGCGTGATGGAGCACGCACAGCCACCAATCCGCATTGTGTGCCCCGGCCGCGTGTATCGCAATGAGGCAATTTCCTATCGTGCACACTGCTTCTTCCACCAGGTGGAAGGACTCTATATCGACAAAAACGTGTCGTTTACCGACTTGAAGCAGGCACTTCTCTACTTCGCCCGCGAGATGTTTGGACCGGAAACGCAGATACGCCTTCGCCCGTCGTACTTCCCCTTCACAGAGCCATCGGCTGAGATGGATATCTCGTGCGACTTGTGTGGCGGCAAGGGCTGCAACTTCTGCAAGCACACCGGTTGGGTGGAGATTCTTGGCTGCGGTATGGTCGATCCTAATGTGCTTGAAGCTTGTGGCATTGACAGCAAGGTGTATAGCGGCTATGCCTTCGGAATGGGCGTGGAGCGCATTGCCAACCTGAAATATCGCGTGAAAGACTTGCGCATGTTCTCAGAGAACGATGTCCGCTTCCTTGAGGAGTTTAAATCGGCACATTGAGTTTGAGAGGTAAGAGGTGAGAGGTAAGAGGTAAGGGTGAGAGATGCCGGGTGGAATCTTGCTTCTATGCAACTGAAAACTGATTGATGATATGTTCTGGAACTTTCTTGCAGTAGCTCTGGGTGGCGCGATAGGCTCGTGCTTGCGTTACGCCATGTCGCTCACGTTCAACGGCTCGCACTCGGTGCTGCCGTTGCAGACGCTCACTGTGAACATTTTAGGCTCGTTTGCCATTGGGCTTCTCTATGCCTATGTGAGCAATTATACCGTGCCTACGGTGACAAAGATGTTCCTCTTTGTGGGACTTCTTGGCGGTTTCACCACTTTCTCATCGTTCTCGCTTGAGACGGTGGCGATGCTGCGCAACGGCTACTTTGGCGCAGCGGCTCTCTATTCACTCGGAAGCCTTGTGCTGGGATTGGCAGCCGCTTTTGGTGGAATTTTCCTTGGCGACAAGATTATAGGCTGGATAGAGCACTGACAAAAGCCGATAAGTTTTTTTTGACATTTACATAATACGCGCTGGATAGATGACGATAAAGGAGAGATACGCAGGTGTGATAGGGTGGTTTAGCGAAAACCGCCCTATTGCCGAGACGGAGCTGCACTACAGTAACCCCTTTGAGCTGCTTGTGGCTGTGATACTCTCGGCACAGTGCACCGACAAGCGCATCAATATGGTCACTCCCGCACTCTTTGCGGCTTATCCCACCCCTGCCGATATGGCAAATGCCACGGTCGAGGATATCTTTGAGTATATCAAGAGTGTTACGTTTCCCAACAACAAGGCCCGCTCGCTGCTGGGCATGGCAAATGCCCTCGTCGATTTGCATGGCGGTGAGGTCCCTGCCGATATGGACGCGCTGGTGAAGCTGCCCGGCGTGGGTCGTAAGACTGCCAATGTGATACTCTCGGTCATCTTCGGGAAAGCTGCGATGGCGGTTGATACACACGTGTTCCGCGTGTCGAACCGCATCGGACTCACTGCCGATTCGCCTAATCCGCTCGTCACCGAGAAGACCCTTGTGAAGCATATTCCTGAGGCTCTTGTGGGGAAAGCGCATCACTGGCTGATTCTGCATGGCCGATATGTGTGCACCGCGCGTGCTCCCAAGTGCATGGAGTGTGGTATCAAGCAATGGTGCAAGCACTATGCAGCCGCCGGTAGCGGAAAGGAAGCACCGATGGGGAAGAAGAAAGCAAAAGCCGGTGCTGCAAAGAAAGATTCACTGAAATAACCAAGAGCTGAGATATGAACGAATTGTTCCTGTTGATAATAGAGATAGTAGGCACGATAGCCTTTGCCATAAGTGGCATACGACTTGCCGCAGCCAAGAATTTCGACTGGTTTGGCGCATATATGGTAGGACTTGCCACTGCAATTGGAGGCGGCACCGTGCGCGATCTGCTACTCAACACCACACCCTTCTGGATGCTCAATGGCTGGTATCTTGGCGTGACGGGACTTTCGCTGCTTACCGTGATTCTGCTCAAGCGCTACCTTGTGAAACTGAATCAGACGGTGTTTATCTTCGACACCGTGGGGCTTGCGCTGTTTGTGGTGATAGGCATACAGAAGACGCTGCTTTTCGGCTTCCCCATGTGGGTGGCTATATTCATGGGCACCACCACAGGAGCACTTGGAGGTGTGCTTCGCGACATTTTCATCAATGAGGAACCGCTCATATTCCGCAAGGATATATATGGCACTGCGTGCATTGCCGGCGGAATAGTATATTGGGCAATAGCCCTGTTCTCCGACTCGGTAATACTCCAGCAGAGTGCGTGTGGCATAACAGTGATATTGCTGCGTGTGCTTGCCGTGAAATACAACTGGTCCATACCAATTCTCCACAATTATTCAACCAACGAAAAAGAGTAAAAATTATTTATATCGACGTGAAACAGAAAACGAAAACTACAGCCGTACAGTTAGTGAAATATGGACTGGTGGGCGTGAGCAACTCGCTCATCACGCTCGCTGTGATTTTTGTGTGCAACGAATTGCTTGGCTTGAAGCTTATGCTTGCCGATGTGATTGGCTACATTGCCGGCGTAATCAATAGCTTCATCTGGAACAAAAACTGGGTGTTCAAGTCGCACAATCATCGCTTGCGATATGAGATGTCGCTGTTCCTTATAGGTTTTCTGCTCTGTTTCGGGCTTCAGTTCCTCACTGTGCTGGTGCTGCGAAACCCCATGAAGGCACTCGACATAACACTGCTCGGCATGCCGAGCGATGTGGTGGGAGAGTATGCAGCAGTGTGCATAGGTATGGTGGTATATACGCTGAGCAACTTCATCTTCAATCGTTGTCTCACTTTCCGCAAGTAGAACTTAATCGAGAGCTATGAAGCAACACAAGCACCTAAGCACCGACATTGCGCTGCTCATCTTCCTTGCCGGAGTGGTGGCACTGCTTATTTTCCCGATATTAGGCAATTCGGCTCTGAATGGTGTGGAGCTGCGAATGCTCAATGCCATAGCCGAGGGTGATGCTGTGGGCAACCTCAGCAATATCTTCAGCAGTCGTGCCAACATATTCTATGCAGCCTATCAATATCTCGTAGAGCTGCTTGACGGGCTATTGCCCGACCTGCCCGATGCCTTTGTGGTGCGACTGCCCGGAGCGGCAATAGTGATGACGATGACGCTGTGCCTCTTTCGCTTCGACGGCGACTTTGAGCGTCTGAATTCTTCATTCCTTGCTTCGCTGCTTTTCCTTTCAACTACGATTGTGGTGGAGATGACATTCTCTGCGACGCCGGTGTTGCTGCCGGCGGCACTTTTCATCTTTGCAATGATGTGCCTCTATCACTGGCTGCATCACGGCACACGCCGCTACTTCTGGCTGGTGACGTTCTCATCGGCAATAGCCACAATGCTAATCGGAGTGACGGCACCGGTGTCGATGGCGCTAATGGCATACACCTTTATTGCGGCGTCCGACTTCCGTGCCTGGCGGCGCTATCTTGTTATCACAGTGGCACTTGTGGCATCGTGTGTGGCTGCATTCTTCGCAATCTACGTGCTCATCGGCAATGCCGAGACGGCAAAGTGCATCTTCCACCTGCAACACCAGTTTGCGCCAACGGGCACTATCAGCGACAATATGGCATACATCTTCCTGAGCTATGTGGTGCTGGGAATCTTCCCATGGTCGATACCTCTGCTTCTGTCGCTGCCGCGGCTTGCAGGCAGGGCTAACCGCATAGTGGGGATATTCAAGAAACTAACACTTCTGCAACGCTTCGGCGTGATAATATTCCTGTTTTCGCTGCCAATGATGCTGTTTGGCACGGAATTGACAAATATACTGCTTATCACGTCGATATTCTTCAATATGCCCCTCATAGGCAAGTATCTGCTGCTGCAATTCAAGCACCACCCATCGGTGTGGCGCATCACCGGAGCCATTTGTGCCGGTGTCATCGGACTTGGGGCATGTGCCTTCGTGGCGGTGAATCTGCACGAGGCAGTGGCAACCTCCCCCGTGATGGCAACATGGCTCGACGAAGTGTGCGATTTCCTCACCCTGCCCGACGGCTGGAGCAAATGGTGCATCTGCATCACAGCAATGATATTCGTGAGCCTTTACACCCTGTGGCGCAGTGTGCGTGAGATAGGCCACAACAATCGCTTCCTCTACAACATCATTGCCCTCTACCTCCTCGCCGTCACCCTCGTGGTAGGCTACATCGTCCCGTAATCAATAAAGTTGCCCCACACAGCCAGTGGCTACAGCACTGATTGTGTGGGGGCAATGCGATTGCAATGAGAGCTATGATTTACTTGGTCAGCTCGGCAGGGAGAATGGGCATTGCGCCCTTCTGGGTGCACACAAATGCCGAGGTCTGCACTGCACACTGGTGAGCTTCAGCCACCGAGCGTCCTTTGATGATATTTGCAATGAATGCTGCCGTGAAAGAGTCACCTGCGCCTACTGTATCAGCCACCTGCACCTTTGGAGTGGGTTGGAACGATACATTGCCCGGGGTGAACACGTAGCTTCCATTGATTCCACAAGTGAGAATGAGCATCTTCAGATTATACTTGCCGAGCAAAATCCAGCACTTATCCTGCAAGTCGATACCGGGATAGCCAAACATACGGCTCACTGCAACCAATTCTTCATCGTTGATTTTGAGAATATTGCAGCGCGTCATTGAGTTGCAAAGGATTTCCTTGTTGTAGAAGCCTTGACGCAGATTCACGTCGAATACCACAAGCTGTCCGTCACCGCTCGGCATAGCGTCGAGGAAACGGTTGATTGTGTTGCGCGAAACCACGTTTCGCTGAGCGAGCGAGCCAAAGCACACAGCTTGGGTTTTCTCGGCGATAGCTTCGATGTGAGCAGTGTAGGGAATGTTGTCCCAAGCTACATTTTCCTTGATATCGTATTGCGGTATTCCGGCCTGGTCGATTTCAACCTGTACCGTTCCGGTGGGATAGGGCACACGCTCAATCATGTGGTTGAGCCCCTTCGATGTGAAGTTCTTCACAATCTCATCGCCAAGCGAATCCTCACCCACTGCGCTTATCACGCAGCTGTTGAGTCCGAACTGCGACACATGATAGGCGAAATTTGCCGGTGCGCCACCGATTTTCTTACCTTCGGGCAGCACGTCCCAGAGTGCTTCGCCCATTCCTACTACATATTTTTTATCCATGATGTTTCTGTTTTTTTATATTGTTTATTTAATGGTTTTAATTTTCAGAGTATAGTAAATCAGGTATGCCACTCCGGCAGTCATCACAGCCACAGCTCCGGCTTGTCCGACGGCATCGGCTGCATATCCCATAGCAAGCGGGAAGATAGTACCGCCGAAAAGACCCATAATCATAAGACCCGAAACCTCGTTCTTTTTGTCGGGTGATGCAACAAGAGCCTGTGCGAAGATGATTGAGAAAACATTTGAGTTGCCGAAGCCAATCAGTCCTATTCCGGTGTAGAGCACTGCAATCGAACTGCCAACGAATAGCAGCGCCATTCCCACGAGCATCATAGCCACACTCACGGCGAAGAATAGCTTAGGCGACAGCGAGCGCAGAATGATTGCACCGAGGAAGCATCCGGCAGTACGGAAGATGAAATATACGCTTGTGGCAAATCCGGCATCTTCAAGCGGCAAGCCAAGTTGCTCCATGATGATTTTTGGAGCGGTTGTGTTGGTGCCGACGTCGATACCCACGTGGCACATGATGCCAATGAAGCAGAGAATGATGAATGGGCGACCGAGCAGACGCAGGCAATCTAAGATGCCAGAAGCCTTGTCGGGTTTCTCTTCGTTGATTGGTGTAGCTGCAAGGATTGCAATCGAGATGAAACACACGGCAGCATATATCACGAAAAGAGCACGCCAGCCGAGGCCGAAAACGGGCAGGTAGGTGGTAGCTCCCCATGCAGCAAGAATCGGGGCAAGGAATGAGGCAATAGCCTTGACAAACTGTCCGAAAGTTAGGGTAGAAGCCAGCTTGTCGCCCGAAATAAGATTGGTTACGAGGGGGTTGAGCGATGTCTGCATGATTGCGTTACCGATACCGAGCAGAGAGAAAGCGGCAAGCATTGTGTAATAGCTATCTCCAGTGATTGGGATAATCAGTGAAATGATTGTTACCAAGAGGCTTATCAGCACTGTATTCTTGCGGCCGATTTTGTTCATCAGCAACCCGGTGGGAACCGAGAAAAGCAAGAACCAGAAGAAGACGAGCGAGGGAAAGAGGTTGGCTTCGGAGTCGGAGAGACCAAGGTCTTTCTGAACATAATTAGATGCCGTGCCTACGAGATCAACAAATCCCATTGCAAAGAAGCAGAGCATCACGGGAATTATCTGCAGAAGCGACGTTTTTTGTGCTTGTGATTTCATATTTGTTTCCAGTTTGGATAGGTTTGTATTATATTAATGAATATTTCTTGATTCACTTTGTTAGAGTTTTATTCCATAGACATTGAGATTTGTCACCTTTGCCTTTCCACCTTCAGCACTAATGGAGAGTGTGGTGTAGGGCTTGCTTGGGAATACCAGGTTGGTAGTTGCCGAGCGTCCGTTGTCGGTGAATAGCTCAATGCTTGAGCGGTCGATGAAGATTCGGAGCGACACACGTCCGCTCACGTTGCGAGTGGGAGCCACGGTCACTGCGGGGAAGTCGGCGCTGAAGCTTATGTCACCGCTGAGTCGGCGGTCCATCGACACTGTTTCGTCTTTAGGGTTGTAGGTCATCACCACCTTTTCACCTACTGCATTGCTAAGGGTGAGGTTGAATTTATCAGCCTTGCGTGCGTCAACGTCGAGGAGTATCTCGCAGATTCCATTAGCCGGGAGGGCGTATTTTGTGGTTTTGTTTCCCACAGTGGTGCGCTTCACATTCACGGAGAGCTTGTCGCGGAGATCCGTAAGTTCGGGTGACGGTTCACTTGCGAGATAGATATCGCCATCGTCGGCGCGGAAGAGTTTCATCTCGCGAGGCAGAGTGTTTGCGCTGCGGAATTGCTGTGTGGGAACATCGGCAGCATACTGCCAGTTGCTCATCCAGCCAATGATTGTGCGGCGACCATCAGGACCATCGCTGAAGCTTACAGAAGCATAGTTGTCCTTGCCATAGTCCATCCATTTGGTAGGCACATTGCCGATTGCGTCCTTGTCGGGGGTAAAGGTCTTGCCGTCGAAATCACCGATGAAGTATTGAGTGGCACTACCACCGAACGGACCACCGGGGTTGATGTTGCAGATAAGTACCCATTTCGAGAGGTTTTCGCCCTCAACAGGGAGCATAAAGAGGTCGGGGCACTCCCACACACCGTCCTGCTCGCCAAGCCCCTTACCGAAAGAGCTTTCGAGAGTCCACTGTTTCAGGTCGGGAGAGCTGAAGATGAGCATTTCATGTTCGAGGGGGTGAGCAAGGATAATGTTCCACTTGCCGATAGCCTCGTTCCAGAACATATTCGGGTCGCGAGCCTCGCTCTCGAGGGCGCACACCGGGTTTCCATCAAATATCGTGAAAGATTCGCCACCATCGGTGCTTGCAGCAAGGCTCTGCATCTGGCTTGTTCCAGCCGAGGTGTAGAGAGCAATGATAGCATTTTCGCCATAGCCCACGGTGTTCTTGTAGTCGATAGCGCAGCTACCGCTGAACACAGTGCCAAGACCGTTGGGGAGGATTGCATTCGACTCGTGCTTCCAGTGGATGAGGTCGGTAGAAGTAGAGTGACCCCAAGTCATGTTCTGCCACTTCGAGCCGTAGGGGTTGTGCTGATAATAAAGATGCCACACACCGTCTTTGTAGAACATACCATTTGGGTCGTTCATCCATCCGTATAGCGGAGTGTGGTGATATGCTGGGCGATATGCTATCTCGCGGTTGGTAGTGTCGAAGTTGTCGCTGAGCTTCATCTCGCGCCAGCATACATCGCTCTTTGCCTCACGCACTGTACCACGTCCCTGTGGTGTAACCACATCGAGTATCACATTGTGTCCTTTGTAAGGGGTCAGGTCGAAAGGTACGAAGAAGTCGGCTTTCGATTTTGCGAGGCGCACATAGATTGTTTTAGACAGATTGCCATCAACGAGCACATTCACACGTGCATCATCAATTGATTCTTGCACAGGCAAGAGCAGATAGCGGGCATCAGAGTTTACTCGCACCAGAGTGTTGGTGGTGCTGAGGTGATTCATTTCAATCCCATCGGCTGCGGCAGCTGTTGTAGCAGCCGAGACAGCAAGCACGATGGCAGAGAGATAGCTTGACAAATGTTTCATTTTAGCGTATTTTGGTTTTATGTTAATAAGTCGGTATCAGTGCCGATTTTGCTTTCAGCATTGCAAAGCTACTAAAAATATAAGGGTGTTATCTATAAAAAACCGTGCGTATCATATAATTTTTGATGCAATGCACCATTTTTTATATCAAATACCCAATTTTTAATGGATTTTTCTTTAAATTTGTGGGGAATAAACCAAACGCAACAACTGATACAGATGAAAACTGCCTTTTTACGACTATTGCTATGCATCAATATTATTGCGATTGTGCTTCTTGCGAGCTGCAATGAGAAGCGAATATATAAAATAGGTATATCACAGTGTAGCCAGGACGACTGGCGCACCAAAATGAACGAGGAAATCAACCGCGAGGTTATTTCCCGCGATAACGTAATGGTGGAAATCCGCTCAGCCGATGATGACAATGCCAAGCAGATTGCCGATATTGAATATTTCGTGGAAAACGGTTTCGATATAATCATTGTGGCTCCCAATGAGGCGGCGGCACTGACACCGACAATAAAGAAAGTGTATGAAAGCGGAATGCCCGTGATAACATTCGACCGCAACATTATAGGCGATTACTACACAGCACGAGTGGGCGTGGATAATGTGGACATGGGACGTTCGGCGGCTCATTATGCCCTTCATCTCGTAGGGGACAAAGCCAAAGCCATCGAGATTTATGGCTTGCGCGGCTCTACGCCTGCCGACGACCGTCATCGAGGGTTTGTGGATGAATTTACGGGGAATGGCGGTAATATTGTGGCAACCGGTGATGGAAACTGGAACAAGGAGGATGCTATCGTAGTAGCCGATTCGCTGCTGCGGCTGCACCCCGACGTCAATGTGATATATGCCCACAATGACCGTATGGCTATCGGTGCCAGCGAGGTGGCTACACGCATGGGGCTTCGTGACAAAATAAAGATTATCGGCATCGATGCTGCGCCCACCATCGGCATAAGCGCCGTTGCCGACGGCATAATCGATGCTACTTTTGTCTATCCCACTGAAGGATACAGGCTTATTCAGCTTGCAATCGACATTCTCGAGAACAAGCCATTTGATAGAGAACTGGTGCTGCCCCTTGCCTCGGCAGTAGATAAAACCAATGCCGACATCCTGCTTTTGCAGAATGAAACGCTGAAGGAAGAAGCCGGAAAAATACGTGTGCTGAAGAGCAAAATCGACCTCTATTGGAGCCAGTATAATGCACAGACCACACTGTCCTATGCAAGTGTAGTGATAATATTGCTTCTGTCGGGCGTTGGATTCCTGCTGTTAAGGGCATTCTGGCAGCACAAGAAGCACAAGGAAGTGCTGTTGCAGCAGAATCATCTGCTTGAGGAGCAGCGCGACCGCCAGAAGGAGCTGAATGAAAAACTTGAGCAAGCCACACAGTCGAAACTCGTGTTTTTCACAAATGTTTCGCACGACTTGCGCACTCCGCTCACACTTATTGCAGAGCCGGTGGCGCAGCTTGCTGCCGCGAGCAACCTTACCGCTCAACAGAGTGTGCTGATGAAGATTGCCGACAAGAATGTGCACATTCTGCAAAGGCTTATCAACCAGATTCTTGACTTCCGCAAGTATGAAAACGGCAAACTGGAGTTGAACCTCTCGGAAATTGACTTCGGCAAGTCGTTGCAAGGCTGGCTGGAGTCGTTCATCGCAATTGCTCGCCGGCGCGACATATCGCTCACGTTGTTACCACCCGATAATGACAATCAGGTGATAATAGCCGTAGATGCCGAGAAGATGGAACGCATTATCTTCAACCTTTTGTCGAATGCTTTCAAATACACACCCGACAATGGCTCTATCACAGTGAGTTATGAGGTGACCAATGAGAACCTCACGTTGCGGATAACTGATTCTGGCTGTGGAATAGCAAAGGAAGACATGAGCAAGATTTTCGACCGCTTCTATCAAGCCGATAAGGTTCACCCGCAAGGGTCGGGCATCGGACTGGCGCTTGTGAAGGCATTCGTTGAGCTTCATGGAGGCACTATCACCGCCGAGAGCAAACAGGGAAAAGGATCCACATTCACCATTAATTTACCATTGCGAAAGCTTGAAGTTCCACAATCGGCGCCGGAGAAGCGCATTGACGGCACGACTGTCGCCACCGAACTTGGTACAATAGACAGTGAGGTGAAGTTTGATGACGATAAGCCGCTGCTGCTTGTGATCGACGACAATAGCGACATTCAGAACCTGATAGCCGTGCTTCTGGGCAATGAATACAATGTGATTACAGCCTCAAACGGCAGCGAAGGACTGCGCAAAGCCTCAAAATACGTCCCCGACATCATCATTTGCGACGTGATGATGCCAGTGATGGACGGAATGGAGTGCTGCCGGCGCATCAAGGCAGAAGTCTCCACATCGCACATTCCGGTGATTATGCTCACAGCCTGTTCGCTCGATGAGCAGCGAGTGCAATGCTATGAAAGTGGCTCCGATGGCTATATTTCCAAGCCGTTCAACCACGATGTGCTGCGCTCGCGCTGTAAAAGCCTCATGGCCAACCGCAAGCGCATTAAAGAGCTGTGGCAAGGCTCTGCGATAGCTACCACCGTCAAGTCGCAGCCCACCGAGAAACAAAAACTACCACAGCAATCGGGCGACATCGACAACGACTTCTACCGCCGATTTATCGAATTGTTCACCGCAGAAATGGGCAATCCCGAGCTCAACGTCGATGCAATAGCACAGCGCATGGGGCTGGAACGCTCACAATTCTACCGTAAAATCAAGGCACTCACCAACTATTCGCCTGTAGAGCTGATACGTAATCTCCGACTCAAGCAAGCCCGCAAACTACTCACATCCACAGAAAAGACAGTGAGTGAAATCGCCTACGAGTCGGGATTCTCCACACCTGCCTATTTCACCAAGTGCTATCGTGATGCGTATGGAGAAACACCGAGCGAAACACGCTCACACCTGTCGCGATAATATCCAGAACCTGCTGCAATATCTATAAGAAATCGTGTAAAGGCTATCAAAAAGCGTGCATTGCATAAATTTTGATAGCCTGCACAACATTGCTTATATGCCTATAAAATATACACTGCCTAATTTTGCAGCAGAAAAATCAATTTCTAACATAAAATTTAATTAACTAAACCAAAACTAAAAAAGTGACAGCATGAAAAGATTCATTCTTAATGCCATTCTTTTTCTATCAATGGCAATTGCAGCACAAGCACAAAGCATCTCGGTGCAAGGCGTCGTGGTTTCGGCCACCGACGGCGAGCCTCTGATTGGTGCCAGTGTAGTTTCAAGCGCTAAAGGTGCAGTGGGCACAGCTACCGACTTCGACGGACGTTTCACTATCACAGTGCCACAAGGTTCAAGCCTCACGGTTACCTACGTAGGCTACAAGTCCGTTACCCTCAAAGCCACCCCCGAAATGACCATCAAGCTTTCAGAAGACACCGAACTCCTCGACGAAGTGGTAGTGGTGGGTTACTCAACCCAGAAAAAAGCAGATGTTACCGGAGCTATAACAGCGGTCAACGTAGAAGACATAGCAAAACAGAATGAGAACAATCCTGTTAAAGCACTTCAAGGTCGTGTTCCTGGAATGAATATATCAGCTGATGGTAATCCCAGCGGTGCGTCAACTGTGAGAATACGAGGTATCGGTACGCTCAACAACAACGACCCACTTTATATCATCGATGGAGTACCAACTAAATCGGGAATGCACGAACTGAACGGCAATGACATTGAGTCAATACAAATTCTTAAAGATGCAGCATCGGCATCTATCTATGGTTCGCGTGCTGCTAATGGCGTTATCATAATAACCACAAAGAAAGGAAAAGGGCTGAAGGTTACACTTGATGCCTCGGTTGCTGCATCATTCTATGCAAACCGAATGAAAGTGCTAAATGCCGAGCAGTATGGTAGAGCTATGTGGCAGGCATATGTGAATGATGGACAAGATCCAAATACCAATGCTCTTGGATACCACTTTAACTGGGGCTATGATGCATCGGGCTATCCGATACTGAATGGAATAACAATGTCGAAATATCTCGACAGCAATAATACAACACCCGCAGGCGATACCGACTGGTTTGATGAAACAACCCGAACCGGTATTATTCAGAACTATAATTTTTCAGTAAGCGGAAGCACCGACAAGCTATCCTCATTTTTCTCTTTAGGGTACTACAAAAATCTTGGTATCATAAAGTATTCTGATTTTGACCGTATTTCTGCACGTTTCAACACCGAATATAAGCCTATAGAAAACCGGCTCACAATTGGAGAGCATTTCACTCTCAATCGTACCACAGAGCTACAAGCTCCCGATGGGTTCATGCAGAATGTTCTTCAATTCAACCCGTCGTTGCCGGTATATACCGAGGATGGAGAGTTCGCAGGTCCAGTTGGAGGCTATCCCGACCGTGAGAACCCTCTTGCACGCCTTACGCGCAACAAGGATAATCGCTATACCTATTGGAGATTGTTTGGCGATGCTTATGCAAATCTCGACTTTGGTCGTGGCTTCAGTGCCCGTACTACTTTCGGACTTGACTATTCACAAAAGAAGCAGCGCATCTTCACTTATCCGATCACTGAGGGTACTATGGCAAATGCGACAAATGGAGTAGAGGCCAAGCAAGAACACTGGACACGCTGGATGTGGAATGCCGTTGCTTCGTATAACAAGGATTTTGGTCGCAATCACGTTGATGCTCTCGCAGGTATAGAGCTTATTCGCGAATCATCGGAGTGGTTCTCGGGCTATAAGGAAGATTTTGCCATACTAAATCCCGACTATATGTGGCCCGATGCAGGAACCGGCACAGCAATGGCTTATGGCTCAGGAGAGGGCTACTCTCTGGTGTCGTTTTTCGGGAAAGTGAATTATTCATTTGATTCACGATACCTTGCCGGCGTAACACTTCGCCACGATGGTTCATCGCGCTTCGGCAAGAACAACCGCTATGCAACTTTCCCATCGTTCTCTCTTGGTTGGCGCATCAACAATGAGTCGTTCATGAAGGATGTGCAATGGGTGAACGAACTAAAACCGCGACTCTCTTGGGGACAGACCGGAAATCAGGAAATCTCTAACGTTGCCAGATACGCCATCTATGTGCCCCAATATTCAGGCGACACTTGGGGTGGCGGTGGATATGGCACCTCATACGACATTGCAGGAAGCAACGGAGGCTCAAACCTCCAATCGGGTTTCAAGCGTAACCAAATGGGAAATCCCGACATTAAATGGGAAACCACCACACAATACAATGCAGGTGTTGATTTTGCATTCCTCAAGAACCGTCTGCACGGATCTCTCGACTGGTACCATAAGAAAACAACCGACATACTTGTGCAAATGGTCGGTATTGCTGCTATGGGCGAGGGAACCACGCAATGGATAAATGCCGGTGAGATGCTTAATAAAGGTATTGAGCTAAATATTGGCTGGCGTGACAACACGTCGTGGGAACTTACTTATGAAGTAACCGGTAACATCTCTACCTATACTAATGAAATCACAGCTTTGCCGGCTACTGTTGCTGCAAACGGTACGTTTGGAGGTAATGGAGTCGAGAGTGTTATCGGACACCCGATGGGGGCTCAGGTGGGATACATTGCTGATGGAATCTTCCGCTCGCAAGATGAAGTTGACAACCATGCCACTCAGGAGGGTTCAGCTCCCGGAAGAATACGCTGGCGTGACCTTGACGGTAACGGTGTGATTAATGAACAGGACCAAACCTGGATTTATGACCCAACCCCGGCATTCAGCTATGGTTTGAACGTGTATCTACAGTACAAGAACTTCGATTTCACAATGTTCTGGCAAGGAGTGCAGGACGTTGATGTAATTAGTGACCTTAAAAAAGAAACCGACCTATGGAGTGGACTTAACATTGGCTTCCTGAACAAAGGCCAGCGTCTCCTTGATGCCTGGACCCCACAAAATCAGGATTCAACTATTCCTGCTCTTTCACGTACCGATGTGAATAATGAAAAACGAGTATCGACATACTTTGTTGAAGACGGCTCTTTCCTGAAGCTACGCAATGTACAGTTAGGCTATGTTTTCCCAAAGTCGATTACAAACAAGCTCCATATGGACAAACTTCGTCTCTATCTGAGCGCACAGAATCTACTCACAATAAAGAGCAAGAACTTCACCGGCGTAGATCCGGAGAATGCCAACTATGGCTATCCAATCCCTGTGAATATAACTTTTGGTCTTAACGTAAACTTCTAAAAATAGACAAAAATGAAAAAGATAATAACAATAGCAGCTCTTGTGCTGTCGTTATTGGCAGCAAGCTGCAACGACTTCCTCGATGAGCAGGTGCCACAAGGCACGATTGATGAAGATCAGTTGAAGCAACCAGAATACATTGACAATCTTGTGATTTCAGCCTATGCTATCTGGATTTCAGGAGAAGATATCAATTCTTCATTCTCTCTGTGGAACTTTGATGTGAGAAGTGATGATGCCTACAAGGGAGGAAACGGAACAGAGGACGGCGATGTATTTCATGCACTCGAGATATCGCAGGGCGTGATGACAACAGCTTGGAATCTCTCAAGCATTTGGGAGCGCCTCTACAATGCACTTTCACGAGCCAATACAGCTCTTGATCTGCTTAACAAGGTTGATGAGAATGCCTACACTCTCAAGAATCAGCGAATAGCCGAAATGCGTTTCCTCCGTGGCCATGGGCATTTCCTGCTAAAGCAACTTTTCAAGAATATAGTATTTGCCAATCAAGAGAGCCTTTCGCCCGAGGAATACAACAACTTGAGCAATACCACCTACACCAACGATGAGGGTTGGGCGCAGATTGCTGCCGATTTTGAGTTTGCTTATGAGAATCTTCCCGAAACGCAGGCAGAGAAAGGCCGTCCCACTAAGGCTGCCGCTGCAGCATATCTTGCCAAGACTTATCTCTACAAGGCTTACCGACAAGATGATGCCAACACACACGCGGTCACTTCAATAGATGCCGACGACTTGAAGCAAGTGGTGAGATATACCGATGCTTCAATCATGAATGCCGGTGGCTATGGGCTCGAAGCTGATTTCCATAACAATTTCCGCCCCGAGCCTGAATATGAAAACGGAGTGGAATCTCTGTGGGCAATGCAATATTCAATGAATGATGGCTCAAAATATGGAAACTGCAACTGGGCTTATGGTCTTATCGTTCCAAATATTCCCGGTGTAACCGATGGAGGTTGCGACTTCTACAAGCCGAGCCAAAATCTTGTGAATGCTTTCAAAACCGATGCCAACGGACATCCGCTGCTTGACACATTTAACAATAGTGATTATGAGCCTTCAATTGATTATGCCGATCCACGATTGTTTCTCACTATTGGTATTCCGGGACTTCCTTATGAGTTTAATGCCAAATATATAATGGATCGCAGTGCCACATGGAGCCGCTCGAATGGTCTATATGGTTATAATGTAACCTTAAAGCACAATGTAGATCCTGATGGCGGATATATGGTGAAAAATGGTCTTTGGGCAAGTCCGATGAATCACATTGTCCTCCGATATTCCGATGTGATGCTTATGCGTGCCGAGGCTCTAATCCAGCTTAACGATGGCCGCATTCAGGAAGCTATTGACCTCATTAATTCTATCCGCAACCGTGCAAAAAATAGCACAAGTGTAATTAATGATTACGAGAAGACCTACGGCGTACACTTCAATGTACGTCCCTACACAGGCTCATATTCAAAAGACGAGGCAATGAAGCTGCTTAAGATGGAGCGTCGCCTTGAACTTGCGATGGAGAGTGACCGATTCTTCGATCTGGTTCGCTGGGGAGAAGCCGAACAGGTGATAAATAAATATTATGCCGAAGAGGCTGCTAAATGCACCATATATTCAGGGGCACATTTCACTGCCAATAAGAACGAGTATCTTCCTATTCCATTTGCCCAAATCAGCGCAAGCAATGGAAACTACAAGCAGAATATCGGCGGCTGGTAATTATTCAATCTAAAAAAGAATACAAAGATGAAAACAATTGCACAATATTTATTCATATTCTTGACCTTTTTTGTGGTCGATACAGTCCTTACTGGCTGCGATAATGACAATCCATCGAATCTAAGCATCGACGGTAGCACTAAAATCCTTTCGATGCAGGTGGGAGGCTACGATGCCGAAATCGACAACAACAATAAAACCATTTTTGTGGGTGTCCCTGTAGATTGCGATATTACTAATCTTGAAATCACCGGGATTACGCTCGAGACCAATGCTATTGCCGATATGAATGTGGGTGATCGTGTGAATTTCTCCATGCCACGCTCTATTAAGGTTACTAATGGTGATGTATATACCAACTATACAATCACAGTGAAGCATGACAATGTAGAAGTAGCATCGGCTTCGCTTAACAACACTTATGCCGGAACAATCGACAATACTGCCCGCACGATAATGTTCTTCGTGCCTATTGATGCCGATGTTACAGCAATGTCGCTCTATGTGACTCTGAACGATGGAGCATCTATGATCCCTGAGTCGGGTTCGGTACTCGACTTTACTAACCCGGTTGAGGTGACAACTACCTATCGAACTGCTAATATCGTATATACGATAACCGTGGTAAAGGACGAAATGTCGCAAGAGCCTAAGGCGTTTATTGGCAATGCCGATGATGTTGAGAGCCTGGGAAATGAGGCTAAGGCTGCAGCAAAATGGATGATAGCAAATGTGCCTAATGTTACCTTTGTTTCAGTACGCAGTATCATAGATGGCACTGTGAAACTTAGCGACTTTAAGATGATTTGGTGTCATCTCGACTTTACCGACTGGCCAAGTGTGATGTGGGATTCGCGAGATTACTTCAATGACTATTATATTAAGGGTGGAAATATTCTTGCAACGCGTGATGGTGCCCGCTACATAAATGACGTGTGGCGCATAGCTAAAGACCAGCAAAGCCCGAACAACATGTACGGTGGCGATGTGTATGAAACTCTTGAATACGACCTCGGCTTTACCATAACCGGTAATGAAAGCCATCCCCTCTATGAAGGTCTTACTCCTGATGCTGATGGTAGGGTATTCCTCATCGCTAAAGGCTGTACTAATTCAAATCGCACATTGCAATGGTGCATCGACTGGGACGCCTATGGCTCAATGGATGCTTGGCGAGAAAAGACCGGTGCCACAGCACTTGGCAGCACCCACGACTATGACGCCAACCGTGTGACCGTTGCTGAATTTGAACCTCGTGCAATCCTTGATGGCTACCAAAGCGGACGTGTTGTTACTATAGGTACGCCTGCCTACGAATGGTATATTTCAAATGGCCGCACCAACGACTATGAGGCGAACATTGTGAAGCTCACGAAAAACGCTATTAACTATCTTTGTAACTAACTACAATATTTAATTGAATTGATTATGAAAACCAATATATTCTCTATCACTGCATTGTTTGCACTGTTGCTTTCTGCATGCAGCAATGGCGATGACCCTGTTCTCACTACGAAGGATTGGGATAATACATCTACCTATTTTGCGTCGAGTGATGCAAAGAGTTTCACTACCTTCTATAAACCACAAGTGGGCTATGTGGGCGACCCTATGCCATTCTTTGACCCGGTAGCAAAGGATTTCAAAATAATGTATCTTCAGGAATTTCGCCCGAACTCAAATACTTATCACCCAATCTGGTGCGTCAGCACTGCCGATGCAGCAAATTATGTATCGCTTGGAGAAGTAATTCCCACAGGAACGGTCAGTGAGCTTGATGGTGCATTGGGTACGGGTTGTACGGTATATAATGATGCAGACAATACTTATTATACTTTCATCACAGCCCATTCTACCAACTTATCGGCAACCGTAATCAACGAGGCTGTGATGGTAGCCAAATCTACCGACTGCAAATCGTGGACAAAAGATCGTGCTTTTATTCTTTCGGGTGAAGGTGAATATAGCACTAATGACTTCCGTGACCCTTGCGTCTTTCGTACTGACGATGGTATATGGCACATGGTGATTTCTACACAGAAGAATGGAAAGGGAGTTCTTGCTGAGTACGTTTCTCCCGACTTGAATACATGGACATCGGCTGGTGTATTTATGAATATGATGTGGGATCGCTTCTATGAGTGCCCTGATGTGTTTAAAATGGGCGATTGGTGGTATCTTGTGTACAGTGAGAAGCATGCAGCTATCCGCAAAGTGCAATATTTCAAAGGCCGTACTCTTGATGAGCTAAAGGCTTGCACCGCAAATGATGCCGGCATCTGGCCCGACAATCATGAGGGCTTCCTTGATGGTCGTTCATTCTATGCGGGTAAGACAGCTACGAATGGCACAGAACGCTTCATTTGGGGCTGGTGCCCAACTCGACCCGGCAATGACAACACTAACGTTGGCGCTTATCCTGCAGAACCTGAGTGGGCTGGAGCGCTTGTGGCTCA
>ERZ1032130.38-NODE-38-length-39845-cov-11.999020_pt1 | contig 39845 bp, 33 predicted proteins | sample MGYA00517879_ERZ1032130 | MGnify/ENA primary metagenome ERZ1032130 (study PRJEB33719, sample SAMN04262597) | wastewater metagenome | biome: rural village; feature: animal feces; material: feces | host: Bos taurus | place: El Salvador | collected 2012-01-31 ...
GGCTATAATTATAGAGCCAACTTACAAACGAAAAATATGGTCAGATATCATACCCCCAAATCCTTTTCCACAAACAAACAGCCCCCTCGAATCAGATCCGAGAGGGCTGTGTAGGTTTATAGGGTAAAGCGGTTGCCTTTGATTACATTGGTTGCAAAATATTTTGCATTTGCTTTCTCAACGTTGAGATAAGTGAGCAGGATGGCAATTCCGATACTGAGAAGCAAGGGTACCCACAAGTAGAGAATATGCAGCATGGTTACGGTACTTGCAGTCTGCACAGCGGCATTTTCCACATATCCCGCAGAAGCCAGCAACCAGCCGGAGATGGCAGTTCCGATACTGGCGCCCAGTTTAATACCAAAAGAAGCGCAGGAGTACATGCTGCCATCAATTCGTTTGCCCTGTGTCAGGAATGTGTATTCAGAACAGGATGCGATCAAAGCATTCATATCGCCCTGCAGAGGACTGGTGCCAAGGGCAGCGATGCCGGTGAAGAAAAGCATCATGGGAACACTTCCCAGATAGGCGGAGATCAGAACGCCGAGCCGTCCCAAAGTGGCCAGGCCATAACCAACCATGTTGATTTTATACATACCGCGAAGCTTTTTGACCAGCCATGGCGTTAGAATGAGTCCCAGAATCAATGGGATATTGGTGAACCAGGAGAAGGTTTTCAGCAGGTTCTCTGCACCCAGAACATACTTCATGAAATAGACACCCATGCCGAGGCAGGACTGGGATACCTGGGACAGCATATAAATTCCGCAGATCATCAAAAAATAGCGATTGGTTAGCAGTAGTTTGATACCCTCCGGGATGGAGTAACCCGTATCCAGGGATTCGACCTTGCCGAAATCCGTCTTGTACAGTTCCTCGGGATCCATTTCCTTGACGGAGAACACGGAGATGGTATTGGCAACCAGACCAATCACACTGTAGATCAGGGCTACATGCTTCCAGGCATCTGCGGTTCCACCCAGTTCCAGAACGATTACGGAGGTTACGGTCTGGATAATCAGGGTTGTTGCAAATGCGAACATATATCGGATAGATCCAAGCTGCACCCGTTCGGATGTGTTTTTTGTAATCAGAGCGGTCAGGGTTGCATAGGAGATGTTGTTTGCGGTATAAAAAAATGCATTGAGGAGGGTATACGTAATAAAGAAATAGGCATATTGCGCCGTTTCACCCCAAGACTCGGGGATCATAAAGATCGCCGCCAGCAAAATGCCGCAGCCGACATATCCGTACAGCATCCAGGAACGAGCCTTTCCCAATGTACTGCGTGTTCTGTCAAGCAGGTAGCCAAAGAACAGATCGGTGGCGCTGTCCAGTAGCCGGCTGACCGCCATCAGCGTACCGACAATGCCAACGTGCATACCAACGGTATCCGTGAGGTAGAACATCAGGAATGTAGACAGGAAGGCGTAGACTACATTACCTGCAATATCGCCGACACCGTATCCTAATTTATTTTTCCAGTTCAAATACTGCTTATCGATCATGTCGTCTCCTTTCGTATTTCAAGAGAGATGAAATCTTTTATTTGTAAGATTTTGTATGTCCTTATTCTACAGGAAAGAAGACGATTTGGCAATAGACAGGTTTATACTTTTTAAGCACAAAATTAGAGTAATGGATAAAATCGATATGCTACTGATTGGGTAACAAACCGCATGCACAAATTTTGCCGATTTATAGACGAAGTTACCAATATGTGCGATAGGTCTTGACTTGTCAGGAAGAATATGACATCATTATCATAGTTGCAGGCTTAACCCATATGGGAAATCTGTTTCTGTAATATATGAAGAAAACAACAGCATGTTAATACTCAATTGCTTATAGGAGGATTTTTATGAACCCTCGAACGGAATCTGCGGAACACTATCAGCAAGCGCTGAAAGCTGGTAAGAAGGCACAAAAGAATCTGACTCACCTGGGACAGTATCCCTATCTGCAGATTCTGGATGAGATTCTGCCCGAATATTCCCTTGCAGGACAGGAAGAACTAGGCACCATCGAGATTCCGGCTGACAGGATTGTGGGAACCAAAACCAGGGGCCGTGCCGATGCCTTTGCAGCCAATTTTATGCCTTTGATTCCAGACAAGAGTGAATTTGCTTTGAAGTGGCAGAACCTGTGTCAGTATCATCTTGGTGAGGCTGGAATACGGGACCCGATTTTCTGCTATGAATTCCTGGGCCGTTTCTATGTACAGGAAGGCAACAAACGGGTCAGTGTCTTAAAATATTTTGACGCTGCTTCCATCACGGGCAAAGTGATTCGGATTGTACCGGCAGAATGTGAAAAGCCTGAGGTAATTGTATATAAAGAATTCTTAACTTATTATCCGAAAACGAAGCTGTATGAAATTGCGTTTTCCCGTCTCAACAGTTTTCCGAAACTTCAGGCAGCACTGGGCCACGATGTGGACCATATCTGGACAGAAGAGGAGCGCAGAAATTTCCGCTCCAGTTTTTACTACTTCAATCGGGCATTTGAAAAGCTCAGCGATGAGCCAATGACAGCGACCACGGCGGATGCCTTGCTGGAGTGGCTCAAGCTATATCCGTTTGAGGCAATTAAGACCATGTCCAATGCGGAACTTTTGAGCAGTCTTGAGTCCATCTGGCCGACAGTAAAGGGAATCGGAAGAGAAAACGTAATCGAAATCAGCACGCAATCTCCCGCCTCGGATGAGAAAAACTTCAAGAACCGCCGTGCGTTCTCCATGATGCCTTCGTATCTGAATATTGCATTCGTGCATGAGCTGGTTCCGGAGAAGAGCAACTGGGTCAGCTCCCATAATGCCGGTAGCATCTATATGGAAGAATGTCTGGGAGACCAGGTGGTGGTGCAGCGGTTTGCTGGAGTCGGTACCGGTGAGGATGCTGAGCGGATTATGGAAATCGCCATCAAGAATGGTGCTGAAGTCATTTTCACCACCACGGCTCCGATGCTCAAAGCATGCAGACGCGTTGCTGCAAGGCATCCTGAGACCAAGATCCTGAACTGTTCTGTGGGTATGCCTTATACGGATGTTCGGACATACTATAGCCGGATCTATGAAGGTAAATTTATTACCGGTGCCATAGCCGGTGCGCTCAGTAAGCGTGATACCATTGGCTATATTGCCAGCTATCCGATTTTCGGTGTGGCGGCAGGCATCAATGCATTTGCGTTAGGTGCGCAGCTGACAAATCCCAATGCCAAAATCGCTTTGAAGTGGACCCATGTCGCCGGTGAGCCGCTTGCAGAATTACGTGATCTTGGCGTAGACGTGATATCTACCCTGGACATTCCTCAGCAGGGCATGGGCAGGGGACAGTGGGGTATGTTCCGCTATCAGGAGGACGGGCAGCGCGAATGGCTTGGCTCTCCATACTGGGATTGGGGTGCCTTCTACGTTCAGATCGCCAGATCCATTTTAAGCGGTGACTGGGACGCCTCCATCTTCAACCGCAAGGATGAGCGTGCGGTCAATTACTGGTGGGGTATTGCCAATGGTGTGATTGGCCTTGAGTGGACAGAGGATATGCCGGACGGTACGAAGGCATTGGCCAATCTGCTCACGGAAGGCATTCGTCATGGAACCGTTGATCCCTTCCTGCGCAGAATCGTTTCCCAGGATGGAACGGTCCGAAACGAAGGCAGAAATGTATTTACACCGTATGAGATCCTGCATATGGACTGGCTGTGCAATAATGTCATTGGAGCAATTCCTGAATTTGAAGCCCTGTCTGCGAAAGCACAGGAGATCACAAGACTTCAGGGAATCTATAGAGATCAGATTCCTCCCGAAAAGGCAGAAGCGCAGAAAGAGACTCTCTGACAGACTGCGGGTTCCTAAGGAAATCATTAGAATGACCGCCGGATTCTTTGATAGAACCCGGCGGTCATTATTTAGGATTGCGGGGAAACCGAGGGGAGGTTACCAAGATTATTATGTTCGCGATCGCCAGAGACCGTCTTTAAATATGCCGTATCACCGCGGTGAGCGATAACGACTCCCGCAATCTGACCTTGCTTCGCCATGTTTACAGCCTGCTGCTTTTACAAGTCCGATAATTTTCCAGACATCAGGACTGGCTTTCGGAACCTGATCCAATGTGTTTCTTGCGGATAAGTTTTTTCATATGCACCGTGCTGTCCCAATATCGAGAATGTCGATAGGGAAGGACATGTACAAGTTGTGTTTAGCTACAGATAGTGTATAATTGAGGGATATAATATCAAGTTTAATTATGTAAAGAATTTCTATGGTTTTGTTTTGAATAATGGTGGAAAGTCTTATAAACTCTTACTTTTATCACAAGTTCGTAATATGCACATGCTTGAATTTTAATGAAATGGATAAAGAGCTGGAGCAGACATGCTGCTTCAGCTCTTTCAAATATCCTGTCACTTGTTTCGTTCCGCAAGGGATTTGCGATAATCGGAAGGGGAGACACCTTTCTGCTTTTTAAAGATTCGGCTGAAGTACAAGGGATTTTCATAGCCGACGATTGTAGAAATTTCGGTGACGTTATAATCTGTGGTTTCCAGAAGACTGACTGCATTGTTGATGCGGATCGTAAGAATGTACTGCATAGGCGACTTCATAGTCATCTGCTTAAAGTTCCGCAGGAACCAGCTGACACTCATACCGCGGGACTGGGCATATTCCTCAATGCTGATATCTTCGTTGTAATGCTCATTAAAATACTTTCGTGCATAGTCAATCTCTTCCTGGAGATAGGAACTGACAGTGGGCTTGCGCTCTTCCCAGCTGCGCTGAATGAGCAGGAAGATCTGCCGCAGATACATCTCCAGAAGCTCATCAAAACCAGTACGGCAAGTTTGAAGTTCATGGATCATTTCCTTAAATAGATATGCATAAGTAGCAGAGGAACCGGAATAGATCACATACCGATCCAGAGGGATATCATAGTGTCTGAGAATGTTCTTTACATCGGAACCGGTAAAGTGTACCCAGTAAACCTCCGGGCGGTCAACAGCAAAATACTCGTAGTGCTGCTCCTGCTTGGGCTGGAACAAGACCATATGTCCTGCGGCGACTTCCTTGGGCTCTCCATTAAAATAAAAAACCGTTTTGCCGGACGCCACGTACAGCAACTGATAGTCCAGTCGGCCTCTGGGACGCCAGGTGGGAAGACGTTCGTGTGTTCTTAACCGGTATGTACCGCAGCTGCCAACGATCAGGGGCTTGGATTTATCTTTGAAGGGAAGTCTTGAATTATTTAAATATCCCGAGTTTATATACATTGAACAAACCTCCTGCATTTATCTTGTATAAAATGCACACTTGAAACTGTGTAGTTGCGTGAATCGGTGAAAATGAAGTAAATTACGAACGTCAATTTCCTATATAGTATCATTTTGTGTAGGTTTTGTCTATTCTAGTTTATTCATTTTTCCGTAATTTTTTTCTAAAATACAGTCAGAAGAGAAAACGTTAAAGCTCATTAGGGAAAATCAAAATAACGGAGGAGAAAGCTATGATTATTCCTGCTTATTATGAAGACCTGCATACCCATCATGTAGGCACCACTCCCAACCGATCATACTTCATCCCGGCATCCTGCAGAATGGATGACCTGGTGGAGAACCGGGAGCATTCCGATCGGTTCCAGCTGCTGAACGACAACTGGAAATTCAAGTACTGTGAAAGCATCCACGATTTTGAGGATCTCTTCTTTGAAGAGAACTATGACTCCTCTTCCTGGGCTACGATTCCCGTCCCCAGCGTCTGGCAGAATCACGGTTATGACCAGCACCAGTACACCAACATTCGTTATCCTTTCCCCGCTGATCCTCCTTTTGTCCCTTATGAGAATCCTTGCGGTGCCTACCTGTACGACTTCGTGTATGAAGGCAATGCAGATGCACCCAAAGCTTACCTGAATTTTGAAGGTGTTGACTCCTGCTTCTATGTGTGGCTGAACGGTGTGCTCCTGGGCTACAGTGAAGTATCTCACTCTACTTCCGAATTTGATATCACAGAATCCGTCAGAGAAGGCAAGAACACCCTGGCCGTTATGGTCCTGAAATGGTGCGATGGCAGCTATCTGGAGGACCAGGATAAGTTCCGTACCTCCGGTATCTTCCGCGATGTGTATATCCTGAAGCGCCCCGAAAACTGCATCCGCGATTACTTCACCACCACGCTGCTGGATGAGGAAGAAGCCACTGTTCGGATCCGGTTCGCATACAATGGCGAGTTTGTTCCTACCAAGATCAAGCTGCTGAATGCAGCAGAGAAGTGTGTCGGTAGCGGTGCCGTTAAGCCTTTCGATGGCGGTGCATACACGCATCAGGCAATTTTTACCGTTAAGAATCCTACCCTCTGGAATCCTGAGCAGCCCTACCTGTACACCCTGCTGCTGGAAACCCCTGACGAAGTCATCACTGACCGTATCGGCTTCCGGACGATCCATATTGAGAATAACATGGTCCTGCTGAACGGCAGCCCCATCAAGTTCCGCGGTGTCAACCGTCACGACTCCGATCCTGTTACCGGTCCCGTCATCAGCGTCGAGCACATGAAGCGGGATCTGCGGATGATCAAGGAGTTCAACTTCAACGCAGTCCGTACCAGCCACTATCCCAACGCTCCCATGTTCTACCAGCTTTGTGACCAGTATGGATTCATGGTCATCGACGAAGCTGACAACGAAAGCCATGGTGCTTCCGCCCTGTACTGCAAGGAAAATGACATCTGGGAGAATCACGTAGAGACCTGGAACGAACCTTTTGCAGATAACCCCGACTTTATGGAAGCAACCATGGATCGCACCCAGCGCTGTGTCCAGAGAGATAAGAACCGTCCCTCCGTTATCTGCTGGTCCATGGGCAATGAAAGTGCATACGGCTGCTGCTTCGAGGCAGCGCTGGCCTGGACCAAGCACTTTGATCCCGCTCGTCTGACCCATTACGAAAGCTCCCAGTACCGCAGCCGTAAGCGTAAGTACGATTTCTCCAACAACGACCTGTACAGCGATATGTATCCTTCTATGGAGCGCCTGCAGCGTTACCTGGACTCCAATCCTGACAAGCCCTTCCTGATGTGCGAATACGCTCACGCCATGGGCAACGGCCCCGGTGACCTGGAAGACTACTGGCAGTTTATTCAGAAGCATGACATCATGTGCGGCGGTTTCGTCTGGGAGTGGTGTGATCATGCAGTTTACGCCGGTATCGCGGAAAACGGCAAGGAGATGTACCTGTATGGCGGCGACCACGGCGAATGGCCCCATGACGGTAACTTCTGCGTTGATGGCCTGGTTTATCCCGACAGAACCCCCGGCACCGGTCTGATGGAGTACAAGAATGTCCACCGTCCTGCCCGCGTGGAATCCTATGATGCCAAGTCCGGTCAGGTGACCATCCACAACTACATGGACTTTGTTTCTCTGTCTGACTACGTGACTGCTGCTTATGAAGTCAATTGTGACGGTGTTGTGGTATCCAGCGGCAAGATTGAAAAGCTCCCCGCAGTTGCTCCTCACTGCGACGGATCCTTCCTCTTAAACGTTGATGTTCCCGAAAAGGGCCGCTGCTACCTGAAGCTGTCTTACAAGCTGAAGAATGCCACCGAGATCCTGCCTGAAGGCTTTGATCTGGGCTTCGATGAGATTCTGCTGGAAAATGCGGATGGCCGGAACCAGACTGCTCTGCGGATCTGGAAGTCCAAGCCTCAGAGTGAGGACAGCATTACCACCACGGAAGGTGACCGCTACATTACCATCAGCACCAACACCTTTACTTATCAGTATGATAAGTTCACCGGTATGTTCGCCAAGATGACCGTTGGCGGCAAGGAAGTTCTGGAAAGAGGCATGAACTTCAACATCTGGAGAGCTCCCACCGACAATGACCGGAAGCTGAAGCTGCACTGGATGGCTGCTTACTACGATCACATGGTGACCCGCGCCTACAACACTCACTTCGTAGCTACGGAAAACGAAGTCAGAATCCACTCCAATGTTTCTATCGCCGCGACAACCATCCAGAAGTTCATCACCATCGAGTTGGATTGGACGGTCAGCGTGACCGGTGCCATCACCATGGACTGCCTGGCTAAGCGTAATCCCGAGTTCCCCGAGCTGCCTCGTTTCGGTCTGAGAATGTTCCTGCCCGAGCGTCTGGAGAATGTGACCTACTACGGCCTGGGCCCCATGGAGAACTACCTGGATAAGCGCAACGCTGCATGGCACGGCCTGTTTAATGACACGGTTACCGGCCTGCATGAAGATTACATCCGTCCTCAGGAAAACGGCGCACACGGCGATTGTGACTATGCGGTCCTGGAAAGCGATGACCTGCGTATGACTGTCGTCAGCACCGAAGGCTTCAGCTTCAACGCATCCCATTACACTCAGGAAGAACTGACCAATAAGGGTCATAACTTCGAACTGGAAAACAGCGGCAGCACAGTCCTGTGCCTGGACTACCGTCACAATGGCATCGGCTCCAACAGCTGTGGCCCTGAACTGATCGAGAAGTACCGTCTGACTGACGAAACCATTGATTTCAGCATCCGCATCATCCCTGAATCTAAATAAAAGAGGAGAATGACTATGAACGAGAAGAAATATCTGAAGTGGTACAACAAGGTCGGTTACGGCTCCGGTGATATTGCCGGCAACGTTGTCTACGCATTCCTGTCCACCTTTATGATGTTCTACCTGACGGATACCGTCGGTATGAACATGGGTATGGTCGGTACCCTGATGGCCCTGTCCAAGCTGTTTGACGGCGTCACCGACCTGTTCTTCGGCAACCTGATCGACAAGACCCACACCAAGATGGGTAAAGCCCGTCCCTGGATGATCTACGGCTTCATCGGCTGTGCAGTGTGTCTGGCTGCCTGCTTCATGGTCCCCACATCCTGGGGTGCAAATGCGCAGTATGCATACTTCTTTATCGCATACACCATGCTGAATGCCGTCTTCTACACCGCTAACAACATTGCTTACGCATCCCTGACCGCACTGGTCACCAAGAACTCCTCCGAGCGTGTCCAGCTGGGCTCCATCCGCTTCATGTTCGCATTCGGCACCTCTCTGATCATCCAGGCTGTGACCCTGCCCATCGTCCAGAAGCTGGGCGGCGGTGCGGAAGCCTGGAAGGTGGTTGCCATCGGCTACGCCATCATCGGCCTGATCACCAACACCATCTCCGGTCTGTCCGTTAAGGAACTATCCGACGAGGAACTGAACGAAGGCCACGAGGATGGCAATGATCCCAACGAAAAGCTGACCCTGCTGCAGTCCGGCAAGCTCCTGTTCTCCAACAAGTACTATGTTATGATCTGCGTTACCTACCTGCTGACCCAGCTCTGCCAGTCCACCATCAACATGGGTGTCTACTTCATGAAGTACATCCTGGGCGATGAGAACCTGCTGTCCACTTTCTCTCTGTTTATCAACATTCCTCTGATCCTGGGCCTGGTTGTTACTCCCTGGCTGGTTGCTAAGATGAAGGGTATGTACAAGATCAACATCATCGGCTACACCGTTGGTATTCTCGGCAGAATCGGTGTCATGGTTGGCGGCTACATGATGAATGTTCCCATGATGCTCATCTGCACTGCAATTGCTTCCCTGGGTACCAGCCCCCTGCAGGGCGACCTGAACGCACTGATCGCCTGCTGCTCCGAACACACCTACCTGAAGACCGGTAAGCGCATCGACGGTATGATGTACTCCTGCTCCTCCTTCGGCATCAAGGTCGGCGGCAGCCTGGGCACCGCCATCTGCGGCTGGATGCTGGCAGCAGTTGGTTACGTAGAGAATGCCGCTGCTCAGAATGTTGGCACCATCGACATGCTGCATTTCCTGTACCTGTGGGCTCCCGTCATCTTCTATGTCCTGGTTACCGTTGTCCTGAGCCTGCTGAATGTTGAGAAGGCTAACGACAAGATCCTGGCAACCCGCAATGCATAAGAATCAATCACGCTCTCTGATTTAGGATTTACGATTATGGAAAAACACTTTGTATTCTCTGCCCCTGGCAGAACGGAAATCAGTGGTAACCATACCGATCACCAGCACGGATGCGTTCTCGCAGCCGCAGTGAATCTGGAAACCGTTGCAGATGTCTGCCTCAATGGCACCAATACCATCCGGGTACAGTCCGAGGGATATCCCGCTCTTGAGGTTTCTCTGGATGACCTGGCTGTCCGGGAAGAAGAAAAGAACACTACAGCAGCTTTGATTCGCGGTGTTGCCTCCTGCTTTGCCCAGAAGGGTGCCAAACTGGAAGGTTTTGATGCAGCTGTCAGTTCCACGGTTCTTCCCGGCAGCGGCCTCAGTTCCTCTGCTGCATTTGAGGTGCTGTTCGGTACCATTCTGAACGAACTGTTCTATGACAAGAGGCTGTCTGCAGTAGAGATCGCACAGATTGGCCAGTACGCCGAGAATGTTTACTTCGGCAAGCCCTGCGGTCTGATGGATCAGATGGCATCCAGCGTTGGCGGCCTGGTTTACATTGACTTTGAGGATCCCGCACAGCCCAAGATCGAGAAGATCAACTTCGATCTTGCCAAAGCAGGATATGCGCTTTGCATCATTGACAGCGGCGCTGACCACGCAGATCTGACGGATGAATATGCGGCAATTCCCAATGAACTGAAGGAAGTGTGCAGATTCTTCGGTAAGGATGTCCTTCGTCAGATTCCTGAGGAGGAGTTCCTGGAAAAGCTTCCGGAACTGAGAAAGCAGGTTTCTGACCGTGCCATCCTCCGTGCCATCCATGTGTACCAGGAGAATAAGCGTGTAAAAATTCTGGCATCCGCTCTGCGTAATGAAGATCTCTATGCATTCTTCCATATGGTAAGACAGTCCGGACAAAGCTCCTGGATGTACTTACAGAATATCTATCCTTCTGGAGCCGTAGCAAAGCAGGAGGTTGCTGTTGCGCTGACTCTGTGTGATACCCTCCTGCATGGCAGAGGCGCATACCGCGTTCACGGCGGCGGATTCGCCGGTACTGTCCAGGCATTTGTTCCCTTTGATCTGCTTACCAAGTTTAAGTCTGAAATCGAAAGAGTTCTTGGTGAAGGTAAGTGTCATGTACTTAACATCCGCGCGGATGGCGGTATCCGGGTAAAGTAACCCGAAATGAGCAATCCCATTTATTGTCATACATGTGTTTAACTATAGATAAATAACACGATCCTGTAAGCTTTCGAAATCGAGTTGGAGGATCCTTCCTCCAACTCGACCAGTCAACCCGTTGAAACAAAGGAGCGATTTGTTATGGATGTAAACGAGAATATTTCCGCTTTGGTTCAATATGGCTTGGACAAGAAATTGATCGAGCCCTGCGACAAGGCGTTTATTATAAACCAGCTGCTTACTCCCCAGCAGCTGCACAGCTTTGAACCTGTAGAGGTCCGTCCTATGCCCCTGGAGCAAGTCCTGAACGGCCTGGCGGATGATGCAGTGAATAGAGGTATCATTGAAGATGATATCACCAGCCGGGATCTGTACGATACCAAACTCATGGGTATTTTGACACCACCCCCGCGGGAAGTTAGAAAACAATTCGAAGAACTCTATGCCCAAAGCCCCAAGGCTGCAACCAACTGGTTTTACAAGTTCTCCCAGGATACGGATTATATCCGGCGCTACCGTATCCAGAAGGATGTGCGTTGGAAAACGGTTACAGAATACGGAACTCTTGATGTGACCATTAACCTGAGTAAGCCGGAAAAAGATCCCAAGGCGATTGCTGCTGCAAAGGAAGCTCCCCAATCCGGTTACCCGAAGTGCCAGCTTTGTGTAGAGAATGAAGGCTATGAGGGACGCATCAATCATCCCGCCCGCCAGAACCACCGGATCATTCCCATTACCATTGGCGGACAGCCCTGGTGCCTGCAGTACAGTCCCTATGTCTACTACAATGAGCACTGCATCGCCTTTAACGCAAAGCACACACCTATGAAGATCGATAAGGCAGCCTTTGAGAAGCTGTTGGATTTTGTAACGATATTCCCGCACTATTTTATCGGCAGCAATGCAGATCTTCCCATTGTAGGCGGCAGCATCCTGAGTCATGAGCACTTCCAGGGCGGTTGTTACACGTTCCCTATGGAACGTGCCCCCATTGACCGGAAAATCAAGTTCAGCGGCTATGAAGATGTGAAGGCCGGTGTTGTTAAGTGGCCCATGAGCGTCATTCGTCTGCGCTGCGCGGATAAGACTCGCCTGGCAGACCTGGCCGATAAGATCCTCCAGTCCTGGCGCGGTTATACCGATGCAGATGCCTTCATCTTCGCAAAGACCAAGGGAGAACCCCACAATACCATTACTCCCATTGCGCGCAGAAGGGGAGAGGACTACGAACTGGATCTGGTTCTGCGCAACAACATCACGACTGAGGAACATCCTTTGGGTGTATTCCATCCTCATGCAGAACTGCATCATATCAAGAAAGAGAATATTGGTCTGATTGAAGTAATGGGCCTTGCGGTTCTTCCTGCCAGACTGAAACAGGAACTGAAGGCAATCGAAGAAGCGATTCTGGAAGATGAGCCTTTGGTCGGTGAGCTGAGCAAGCATGCCGCATGGATCGAAGAATTGAAGACCCGGTGCACGTTTACTATGGAAAACACAGAGATGATTCTGAAGATGGAAGTTGGTAAGGTGTTTGCCAAAGTGCTGACTCACGCAGGTGTATTTAAGAGGACTCCGGAAGGCGAAGCAGCCTTTGACCGGTTTGTCCGTTATGTAAATAGAGAGGTGTAAATATATGAATATTCTTGTAAGTGGTGGCGCCGGATATATCGGCAGCCATACCGTTGTAGAACTGATGAATGCTGGTCATCATCCCATCATTGTGGATGACCTCAGCAATGCCCACTGGGATGTCCGCAACCGGATTGGTGAGATCACCGGTCGCGTTCCCGCTTTTTATGAAATCGACTGCGCCGACAAGAAGGAACTGCGTCAGGTTTTCAGGGACTATAAAATTGACGCTGTGATTCACTTCGCAGGCTTCAAGGCCGTGGGCGAGAGTGTCCGGGAACCTCTGAAATATTACCGTAACAACCTGGACAGCACTCTGTCCCTGCTGGAAATCATGGAGGAATACGGTTGCAAGAAGCTGGTGTTCTCTTCTTCTGCAACGGTCTATGGCCCCAACAATCCCCACCCCTATAAGGAAGAGATGCCTGCGATCCAGTCTTCTTCTCCCTACGGCTGGACCAAGGTCATGATCGAGCGGATCCTGACTGACTACTGCACTGCACATCCTGACTTCTGCGCCATTCTCCTGCGTTACTTCAATCCCATCGGTGCCCATGATTCCGGCCTTCTGGGCGATGATCCCAACGGCATCCCTAATAACCTGATGCCTTACATTGGCCGCGTTGCTGCCGGTAAGCTGGAGAAGCTGACCATCTTCGGCGGCGATTATGATACTCCCGACGGAACCTGCCAGCGCGACTATCTCCATGTTGTAGATTTGGCTGTGGGCCACCTGAAGGCGCTGGAATATGCTGCAGAACATGAGGGTGTCGAGGCTATCAACCTGGGTACCGGTAACGGTATCTCTGTTCTGGAACTGGTCAACGCCTTCCAGAAGGTCAATGGCATTGAACTGCCTTATGTCATCGGTCCCCGCCGCGATGGCGACCTGCCTGCTTTCTGGGCAGACGCAACGAAGGCGAAAAAACTCCTGGGCTGGGAAGCGGTCCACACAGTTGAAGATATGTGCCGCAGTTCCTGGCAGTTTGCCAAGAATGCGTCCATATAAACTCTCTCCATTCTTAAACGGGTATCCCGGATCCTGCGATCCGGGATATTCGTTTTTGGATTCTATTGCAGATATTATGATATGATTGACTAGGAACCGCCTTTTGATTAAAATAGGAATATAAAACACAATGAATTATTTAAGGAGGATACTGTATGCAATGGGAACAACTTCTCAGTGATGCGCACTACACCAATCAGGATTGCCAAGGGCGTAAGTCCTTTCGTAATGATTATGATACCATTATTTGCAGTACGCTCTTTCGCAGACTTCAGGATAAGGCTCAGGTATTTCCGCTGGATGAAGATGATTATGTCAGAACCCGACTGACCCATTCTCTGGAGGTTTCTGCCATTGGAAAGAAGCTGGGGGAGTATGTATTTCGCAGACTAAAGAATGCGAAGAAAGATCCATGGTTCTCTTCGCATACAGAGAAAGAATTTTCAGATGTGCTCCTGTGTGCAGGTCTTGTTCATGACATTGGCAATCCTCCTTTTGGCCATTTCGGCGAATATGCTATTCGGGAATGGTTCCAGAAGAACCTTCACAATCTTCGTGTCGGTGACCGTCCCGTAACTGAGATCCTGTCCCAGTGGCAGATCCAGGACCTGCTTCACTTTGAAGGCAACGCACAGTCCGTTCGACTGCTTTCCAAAACACCATACCTTGGCGCATATAACGGTTTTGATCTATCCTACAGAGTGCTTGGCAGCATCATCAAATATCCCGTTTCCTCTGAGGAACTGGCCGAAAGCCGGTACAAGAAAATCGGTTATCATTATTCTGAACGGGAACTGTTTTCTCAGCTCAGTACTGCCATGGGCCTGAACGGATCGCGGCATCCGCTTTCTTTCCTCTTGGAAGCAGCGGATGATATCGCATACAGAACATCGGATCTGGAAGATGCTATGGTAAAGAAGGTAATTTCTTATCAGCAGATTGCAGGCATTTTTAAAAACAGACAGTTGCCATATAAGAAGGATTATGATATGGACTCCTACACCTGTATGAGCGGGCTTTCTCAGTTCTACCGGGAAGCCATTGACAATAAGATCCGTAATCCGGAACTGACCGCAGTTCAGAGATGGAGTCAATACATTCAGGAAATCATGATCGAGGAAGCAGGGGAGTCCTTTGTCAAGCATTACGATGCGCTGATGTGCGGAGACTTCTGCGGAGACCTGTTCGATGATACGTTCTCCGGATATTTGATTATGGCTATTTCGGAGCTTAGTGAGAAGTATATCTATACCAGTTCTGTTAAGACAAAGACAGAACTCTTTGGCCGCCGTGTGATTCACTCATTGCTGGATCAGTTCCTGCCTGCGGTTCTGCTGTATGATACGGAAGAAAAGATGACCTTCATCCAAAGAAGAACAGTAGACACTGTGTCCAATTTCTATAAGTCCATGTACCATGAACAGTCTAAGGGGAAAACGGACGCAGAACGTCTGTACTTGAGAATGATCATGATCACCGACTTCATCAGCGGTATGACCGACAATTACGCCAAGCGCTTGTACAGAGAATTGAATGTATAATAATGGTTGGAAGGGAAGTATCAAACAAAGCAGTTTTGTGCATGATTAGAATCATTCTCTTCATTCCAAAACCGCGGTTTATCCGATATAATAAGGTCAAACAAAAGAACTTCACAGGGCTGATAAGAAATAAACAGGTTTCCGATAGCCCGATTTTATAAAATTTGATTCTTGCCTTCTTCCTTTCCTCCTCCCTCTTTCCGGAACGCCCCGAATCTTCGCCAGATTCGGGGTGTTCCGGATTTTCGAGGAAACAAATCAGCTATTTCATAACCAAGTGAAAAGGGGAGGCGTAGATGTGCGATTTTGTGCATGTTCCTACAAATTCCGTTTATTTCAGGATGGTATACTACATGATATAATGACAGAGTGAGTATAAGTTATTCCTGATTGAATTTATCTGTATTACAAAAGGAGGATAATATGGATCCTATTTATGTTACCGGCCACCGGAATCCGGATACGGACTCTATTGTTGCGGCAATTGCCTATGCATCTTTGCGCAATGCCCTGGGAGACCGGGAATACCAGGCAGCCTGCCTTGGCCGGGTTTCCGATGAGACACAGCTGGTTCTGAATCAGTTCGGTTATTCTTCGCCAACCTTGATTTCCAATGTATATACCCAGGTCCAGGACCTGGAATTTGATAAGCCCCCTATTCTGAGCGCTGCCGTTACCGTTGGACGGGCGTGGAAGGCACTTCAGGAGCGTAAGGAGATTCCTGCCATTCCTGTGGCCAATGAAGACGGAACCTTGTTCGGTATGATGTCCAGAGAAGACATCGCAAGCTATAACATGGAACTGAATAACTCCTGCATTCTGGATAAAGTGCCTTTGTTCAACGTCCTTTCTGTGCTGGAGGGAAAGGTGATCAATGAGGCAGGTGAGTACCTGGATACTGTATCTGGCGAAGTCATCCTGGCAATCCCTGAGAGCAGAGGCCCTTCTTTGTTCTCTAACAAAAACTCCGTTGTGATCTGCGGCAATCAGCCGGATCTGATCCGCCAGGCACTGGAGCGTAATGTCAGCTGTCTTGTACTGTGCCGGGCAGAGTTGGATCCGGATCTGTTAAAGATCGATACCAAAACCTGCATTATTTCCACACCTTTGGATGCATACAGAGCCACCAGACTGATTTTTCAGTCCACCCCTGTCGGAAGAGTGTGCCGTACAAAAGATCTGGTTTGTTTCCATTTGCATGACCGACTGGACGACGTAAAAGAGCTGGTTCTGAAGTACAGAGAGTCCTGCTATCCTGTTCTGGACGAAAATGAAAAAATCGTTGGTGTTCTGACCCGATACCATCTGCTTCGCCACAGAAAGAAGCGTGTGGTTCTCGTGGACCACAATGAGGCCGCACAGTCTGTCCCGGGTCTGGAGGAAGCGGAGATCATGGAGATCATTGACCATCACCGCCTGGCTGACATCCAGACCAACAATCCAATTTTTGTCAGAAATGAGCCTGTAGGTTCTACCAATACCATCATCGCATCCATGTTCCAGGACAGAGGCCTGATCCCGTCCGAAAATCTGGCCGGTATGATGGCAGCAGCAATTCTCTCCGATACAGTTATGTTCAAGTCTCCCACCTGCACAGTGCGTGATATCCGGACAGCGGAAAGAATGGCACGCATCGCAGATATTTCTCTGGAGGAGTTGGGTAAGAAGATCTTCTCTGCATCCATTGAAGGCAAAACTGCAAAGGAACTGCTGTTTACCGATTACAAAGAGTTTCACATCGCGGGTCACGATCTGGCAGTCGCACAGGTTACCTGCGTGGACAGTGCCAATATGCTGTCCCGAAAAGAAGAATTACTTTCTGAAATGAAGACCGCGGCAAAGAAGAAGGGAGTTTCTCTGGTAATTCTGATGCTGACTGACGTTCTTTTGGAAGGAACCCAGCTGCTGTACGTTGGTGAAGATGATGTTATCAGCCAGGCATTTGGCATCACACCCAAAGGTAATGAAGTATTCCTTCCCAAGGTGATGAGCAGAAAGAAGCAGATTATTCCCAGTCTGTCTGCTTTGTGGGGTTAATAAAGTAATTTAGTGCATAATCCATGCTGAATACTGTTACCTTCTTAGAAATATCTGTGAATCTTTAAAGCCGCTCTTACCGGGCGGCTTTTCCATATCTATCCATGAGTCGAGTTTTGTCATCGCATAAAAAAGTTCCGGATACGAGAGTGATAATATCTGTCTAATTTTGTGTATATATGAACATTGTTTGTACATTCCATTTGCTCTCAATTTTGCTATAATACTATCAAACAAAGGGAACACAAAAACATGAATAACGATACCATCAATGACTTGTCATTGTTTTCCTCCTCCTTCACCTTCCTGAAGATCCCCAGGTCCAAGTGATCTGGGGATCTTCAGGTAATAATGAAGAAACAGTAGGGAAGTATCGTTCAATTCTTATGATGAGGTATTCGGTATGAGTATTTATGTCATGTCAGATATACATGGAGAAGATGAACTGTTCCATGCAATGTTAAAACAGATACACTTCTCAGAGAAAGATACTTTGTACATTCTTGGAGATGTAATCGATCGTGGACCGAATGGTATCGCATTACTTCAGGAAATTATGAAGACTCCCAATATGGTCATGCTTCGCGGAAATCATGAAGAAATGATGCTGCAGTGTTGCAATAAAAAGGCCTCAGCTTTGGAGTTTTTGCGATGGAACAGAAATGGAAATGCTGCAACGCTGTCAGCTTTGCGCCGTCTGAATGTGGAGGAACAAAAATCTATTCTTGAGTATCTTAGGAGCCTACCGAATCATTTGCGGATTCAGGTTGATGGGATACCTTACTATCTTGTACACGGTTTTCCCTCAGATAATCCGGATGAAGAATTGTGGAAGCGTCCAGTACTGAATGAAACGAATCCGATTCCCGGAACCCGTGTTATTATTGGCCACACACCGGTATTGAATCTGGTCGTTCCAAGAAATGATTTAAACCGCTTCATTCAAATTATGGATAAGCGCAATGAGCATCCGCAGATTCTTTTTGCGCGTGGATATATAGATATTGATTGTGGCTGCAGCTACGGCGAACCGTTGAAAACCCTTGGGTGCTTACGACTGGAGGATCTCGCTGAATTCTACGAGGTTTCTAAGACATATCCGGTGCAGCAGATGGTGAAAAATGCAGTTTAGTGCATATATCGGCATACTTCGTCCATTCTTTTTGCAAGAAAATTGTTGTAATATATACATACAAACCAACTTCACATGAAAATGATATATTTGCTACCAGTCGATGAATTTTGTTCATTGTGCCTCCTTCTTCCTGAAAACCCCTGATCCTTTCGATCAGGGGTTTTCGGCAGTTTCACCAGATTTTTTGCTGAAAAAACACTTGATTTCTAACTTTTCAGAGGCAACTTGAATGAAGTAATTTTGTGCATATAAGGGCAAAGATTGTTTATTCAAATTTTGACATTTTCAATTTATTATGTAGAAGAACAAAGCAAATAACCAGCGATCACCAGAATGAAATGAAACGTAGAAAATAAGCAAATAGAATCGAAAGGGGTATATTAAGATGAATCACAAGTATGTCTATCTGTTCACTGAGGGCAACGGTTCCATGCGCGAGCTGCTGGGCGGCAAGGGTGCCAACCTGGCTGAGATGACCAACATCGGTCTGCCTGTCCCTCAGGGCTTTACTATCTCCACCGAGGCCTGCACCCAGTATTATGAGGATGGCCGCAAGATCAACGACGAGATCCAGGCTCAGATCATGGAATACGTTGACAAGCTGGAAGGCGTTACCGGCAAGAAGTTCGGCGACAAAGAGAATCCTCTGCTGGTCTCCGTCCGTTCCGGTGCCCGTGCCTCCATGCCCGGCATGATGGACACCATCCTGAACCTGGGTTTGAATGAGGACGTTGTTGAGGTTATGGCAGAGAAGTCCGGTAATCCCCGCTGGGCTTATGACTGCTATCGCCGGTTCATCCAGATGTACTCCGATGTTGTCATGGAAGTTGGCAAGAAGTACTTCGAGGTCCTGATCGACGAAATGAAGGAAAAGAAGGGTGTCATCCTGGACGTAGATCTGACCGCAGAGGATCTGAAGGAACTGGCAGCCCAGTTCAAGGCTGAGTACAAGGCCAAGATCGGCGCAGAATTCCCCACTGATCCCAAGGAGCAGCTGATGGGCGCAGTTCAGGCGGTCTTCCGCTCCTGGGACAATCCCCGTGCAAATGTCTATCGCCGTGACAACGACATTCCTTACTCCTGGGGCACTGCCGTCAATGTCCAGTCCATGGCCTTTGGTAACATGGGTGACGACTGCGGCACCGGCGTTGCCTTTACCCGTGACCCTGCAACCGGCGAGAAGAAGCTGATGGGCGAGTTCCTGACCAATGCCCAGGGCGAAGACGTTGTTGCCGGTGTCCGTACTCCCATGCCCATCGCTGAGATGGAAAACAAGTTCCCCGAAGCATTCAAGCAGTTCGTGGAAGTCTGCAACATTCTGGAAAACCACTACCACGATATGCAGGATATGGAGTTCACCGTCGAGCATGGCAAGCTGTATATGCTGCAGACCCGTAACGGCAAGCGTACCGCTCCTGCCGCCCTGCAGATCGCTGTTGACCTGGTTGCCGAAGGCCATAAGACTGAGGCTGAGGCTGTTCTGATGATCGATCCCCGTAACCTGGACACCCTGCTGCATCCCCAGTTCGATGCCAAGGCTCTGAAGGCAGCTACTCCTATCGGCAAGGGCCTGGGTGCTTCTCCCGGAGCTGCCTGCGGTCAGATCGTGTTCTCTGCTGAGGATGCTGAAACCTGGAAGAACGCGGGTAAAAAGGTTGTTCTGGTCCGTCTGGAGACCTCTCCTGAGGATATCACCGGCATGAAGGCTGCCCAGGGTATCCTGACTGTCCGCGGTGGTATGACCTCCCACGCAGCTGTCGTAGCCCGTGGTATGGGTAAGTGCTGTGTCTCCGGCTGCGGCGAAATCAACATGGATGAAGAGAACAAGCAGTTCACTCTGGCAGGCAAGACCTACCGTGAAGGTGATTGCATCTCCATTGACGGTTCCACCGGCAACATCTACGATGGCCTGATCCCCACTGTGGACGCTGAGATCTCCGGCAACTTCGGCACCATTATGGGTTGGGCTGACAAGTTCCGTACCCTGAAGGTCCGCACCAATGCTGACACCCCCACGGATGCCAAGAAGGCTCGTGAGCTGGGTGCTGAAGGCATCGGCCTGTGCCGTACCGAGCACATGTTCTTTGAGGCTGACCGTATTGCCGCCTTCCGTGAAATGATCTGCTCTGATACTGCTGAGGAGCGCGAGGTTGCTCTCCAGAAGATTCTGCCTTACCAGCAGTCTGACTTTGAAAAGCTGTATGAGGCTCTGGAGGGCATGCCCGTATGTATCCGTTTCCTGGATCCCCCTCTGCATGAGTTCGTTCCTACCACCGAGGAGGACATCGCACTGCTGGCTAAAGCACAGGGTAAGAGTGTCCAGCAGATCAAGGACATCATCTCCAGCCTCCATGAGTTCAACCCCATGATGGGCCACCGTGGCTGCCGTCTGGCTGTCACTTATCCCGAAATCGCCAAGATGCAGACCTCCGCTGTCATCCGTGCTGCTATCAACGTCCAGAAGGCTCATCCCGAGTGGAATATGGTTCCCGAGATCATGATTCCCCTGGTCGGCGATGTCAAGGAGCTGAAGTACGTCAAGAAGGTCGTTGTGGAGACCGCCAACGCTGAAATCGCTGCTGCCGGTGTGGATCTCAAGTATGAGGTTGGTACCATGATCGAGATTCCCCGTGCCTGCCTGACTGCTGACGAAATCGCACAGAACGCTGATTTCTTCTGCTTCGGCACCAACGACCTGACCCAGATGACCTATGGTTTCTCCCGTGACGATGCCGGTAAGTTCCTGAATGCCTACTACGATTCCAAGATCTTCGAGAATGATCCCTTCGCCAAGCTGGATCAGACCGGTGTTGGCAAGCTGATGAACCTGGCCTGCAAGGATGGCCGCGCCAACAATTCCAAACTGCACATCGGTATCTGCGGTGAGCACGGCGGCGACCCCACGTCCGTTGAGTTCTGCCACAAGCTGGGTCTGGACTATGTTTCCTGCAGCCCCTTCCGTGTGCCCATTGCCCGCCTCGCAGCTGCACAGGCCGCAATCAACGCTTCCAAGTAACTCGAATCATATCTCCCTGGAGTTTCCGGGGAGATTCTGATACATCCATAGAAGGAGGATTCTCGTGCATTTATGTGACAGAATCAGCAGCGGAATGCTGTTTTACGAGCACGGCCATACCGATCCCATCGATATCCAGCAGGAAAAGCAGCTCCAGGAGGAGCGTGATCACTGCAAGGAAATGATGTTCGAATACAACAACACCAACCCCAGAGAGAATGCGCGGAGACAGGCCATCATGAAGAGCATTCTGGGCAGCAGCGGGGAACGGTTCTTCTTCGAGCCGCCTGTGCATATGTCCTATGGCAATCATGTCCATATCGGTGAGAATTTCTATTCCAACTTCAACCTGGTCCTGGTGGATGATGGAGAGATTTTTATCGGTGACAAGGTCATGATCGGCCCCAATGTAACACTGTGCACTACCGGTCACCCGGTATATCCGCTATATCGGGAAATGGTTGCCCATTACTCTCTGCCCATCCGCATTGGTAACAATGTCTGGATCGGTGCCCATAGTGTTGTTCTGCCCGGTGTGACCATTGGTGACAATGCCGTCATCGGTGCAGGCAGCATCGTAACCCGGGACATTCCTGCAAATACCGTGGCTGTGGGAAATCCCTGCAGAGTCCTGCGTGAGATTTCTGACCGGGACAAAGAATTCTATTTCCGTGATCTGAAGGTAGATTATCCCTATACACTCAGACAGGAATAAAATATAGTAAGCCATAAACATTTCTAAACAATAGAAGTTCTTAGGAAAATGGTAATTGCCTGCCGAAGGAGTAACACTCTCAGGCATCTGATTTCAGATAAAGACTAAGAATGGATGTGGCTCTGGAGAATCCCAGCCAACTGGGTACCGAAGGTGCAAGGCGAATACATCGCTGAATCTCTCAGGTAAAAGGACAGAGTAAACGACAATGAGATTTAACCTTCGTACCCATTTTTAATAAATCCATTATATTTGCGTGCCATCATGCAAAAAGTAAATAAAGAGAGGTAATTAAAAATGGAAACGATTCTAACTAATGTTGTTGCTTTTGTCAACGACATTCTCTGGAACAAGTATCTTCTGCTGCTGTTCCTTCTGCTGGGCAGTGGTGTGTTCTTCACCGTTCGCACAAACTTCGTTCAGGTACGAAAGTTCGGAGAAGGTATGCGCCTGGTCTTCGGCAACATCAGCCTGAAGGGCAAGGCTGCCGGTAAGGACGGTATGAGCTCCTTCCAGGCATTGGCAACTGCCATTGCCGCCCAGGTTGGCACCGGCAATATCGCCGGCTGTGCCTCAGCTCTGGTTTCCGGTGGTCCCGGTGCTGTGTTCTGGATGTGGGTCTCCGCCTTCTTCGGCATGGCTACCATCTACGGCGAAGCCGTTCTGGCCCAGAAGTACAAGACTGTGGGTGAGGATGGCGCTGTTTCCGGCGGCCCCATCTACTACATCATGGCTGCCTTCAAGGGCAAGCTGGGTACCTTCATGGCTGGTTTCTTTGCTGTTGCCATCATTCTGGCTTTGGGCTTCATGGGCAACATGGTCCAGTCCAACTCCATCGGTGATGCGTTCTTCACTGCATTCGGTGTGCCTAAGCTGGCTATGGGCATTGCCGTGTCTGCTGTCTCTGCATTTATCTTCCTGGGCGGTGTGAAGCGTATCGCTGCCATCACCGAGAAGCTGGTCCCCATCATGGCAATCTTCTACATCTGCGGTTCTCTGATCGCTATAGGCATGAATGCAGAAAATATTCTGCCCGCTCTGAAGTCCGTCTTCGTGGGTGCCTTTACCCCTGAGGCTGTCATGGGCGGTGCCATCGGTATCAGTATCAAGGAAGCTGTCCGCTTCGGCGTTGCCCGCGGCCTGTTCTCCAATGAGGCCGGTATGGGTTCTACTCCCCATGCCCATGCTATGGCAAAGGTTACCAAGCCCCAGGACCAGGGTGCTGTGGCAATGGTCGGTGTGTTTATCGATACCTTCATCGTTCTGACCATGACTGCACTGGTTATCCTGACCTCCGGCATGCTGGGCACCACCGGTGCTGACGGTGAGATGCTCACTGCAACTGCGCTGGCACAGGCTGCCTTCAACAACGCTTTTGGTACTTTCGGTAATGCTTTTGTAGCCGTTTGCCTGCTTTTCTTCGCCTTCTCCACCATCATCGGCTGGTACTTCTTCGGTGAGGCTAACGTCAAGGCCCTGTTTGGCGGCAGCAAGAAGGCTACCGCCATCTACGGCATCATCGCACTGGTTTTCATCGTGGTTGGTTCCTTCCAGAAGGTGGGCCTGGTCTGGGATATGTCCGATATGTTCAATGGCCTGATGGTCATTCCCAACCTGCTCGCCTGTCTGGCACTTAGCGGTATCGTTGCGAAATTTGCAAAAGATGATAACTACTTAGGAGATATTTGATCTAAAGTAATGGCATAAAAAAGACTCGCACAGGACTGCAATGCTCCTGTGCGAGTTTCCTTATTTTGAATGAATTAACCAGTTATGCTTCAGAAAACTGATCCTTGCCAACCAGACACATGGGGCATTCAAAGTCTTCCGGAACATCTTCCCAAGCGGTATCAGGTGCAATGCCGACTTCTGCATAGCCCTTCTCTTCGTCATACTCCCATCCGCAAAGATCACATACATACTTCATACTATCAGCCTCCGGTTAAATGTTGTTGGTGTTCTGATGGACCCACTATAGCAAATTCCGCCATGTGATTCAAGTGTGAAGTACGATAAATAACCAATTAATGGAAATCGTGTTATAAAACCATCAGCAAGGTTCCGAACGTAATGAAGAGGCACCCGATAATAGATTTTACTGTGAACTGCTCATGCAGAATAACCGCTGCAAGCACCATGGTTATAACCACACTGAGTTTATCGATGGGGACAACCTTGGAAGCTTCCCCAATCTGTAAAGCCTTATAATAGCACAGCCAGGATGCACCGGTTGCAAGGCCGGAAAGAATCAGAAAAAGCCAGCTCCTTCTGCTAATGTCAGCCAATCCAGCCTGGGTGTTTGTCAAAAACACCATTCCCCAGGACATTAGCAGAACCACACCGGTACGAATGGCAGTTGCCAGATTGGAATTGACTCCGTCAATACCGATTTTTGCGAGAATAGAGGTAAGTGCTGCAAAGAGGGAAGATGCCAAAGCCAGAATCAACCACATACGGTGTTACCTCTTTCTCCTATTTAGTTAAGGCTGAAAAAAGCGTTTCTTCCTGGATACCGGGCATTGCTGCCAAGTTCTTCTTCGATTCTTAAAAGCTGGTTGTACTTGGCAACACGATCACTGCGACTGGGGGCACCGGTCTTGATTTGTCCTGCATTTACAGCCACAGACAGATCAGCGATGGTGGTGTCTTCCGTTTCGCCGGATCGGTGGGAAATGATAGCGGTGTAGCCTGCACGGTTTGCCATAGAAATGGCATCCAGGGTCTCCGTGAGGGTACCGATCTGATTGACCTTGATCAGAATGGAATTGCCGATGCCTTTCTCAATGCCTTGCGCCAGCCGCTCGGTATTGGTAACAAACAGATCATCACCCACCAGCTGTACATTACGGCCAATGGCTTTGGTGAGCATATCCCAGCCCAACCAGTCGGTTTCTGCCATGCCATCTTCCAGAGAGATAATCGGGTACTTTCCGGCAAGTCGTTTCCACATGGCAACCATCTGCTTCCGGTCCAACTGCTTACCGGACTTGGGCAGTTTATAAAGACCCGTTTCTTCTTCATACCATTCAGAAGATGCAGCATCGATTGCAATCATGAAATCTTTCCCGGGAATATAGCCAGCCTTAGAGATCGCTTCCACGATCACAGCCAGTGCGTCTTCATCCTTTTTTAGGTTAGGGGCATAGCCGCCTTCATCACCAACACCGGTGGCAGGGATTCCTTTTTCTTTTAGTACACCCTTCAGGGTATGGAATACTTCTGCCGAGCGACGCAAAGCGTCAGCAAAATTAGGGGCAGAAACAGGCATGATCATAAATTCCTGGATGTCAACATTATTGGCAGCGTGGGCGCCGCCGTTGAGGATGTTCATCATGGGAACGGGCAGAACTTTCGCATTGCTTCCGCCGACATAACGATAAAGGCTGATACCCAGAGAGGCAGATGCAGCTCTGGCAACCGCAAGAGAAACACCCAGAATGGCATTTGCGCCCAGTCTGCTCTTGGTTGGGGTTCCATCCAGCTGGATCAGCAACCGATCAAGTCCGGCCTGATCCAGTGCATCCAAACCGGTCAATGCATCACGGATTTCCGTATTGACATTATGTACTGCGTTACGGACGCCTTTGCCCAGATACCGGTCCGCATCCTGATCACGCAGCTCGCAGGCTTCATAGATACCGGTGGACGCACCGGAAGGAACGGAGGCTCTGCCAATGCTGCCGTCTTCCAACAGCACTTCAACTTCAACAGTGGGATTACCTCGGGAATCCAGGATCTCTCGTGCGTGAATGTTTTGAATTTTCTTCATTTAGATACACACTCCTTTTTTTCTTTGTGTAATTAGTATATACCAGACAGACACGGAATTCGGTGACAAAGTTACATATTTTTCCTGTTTCCATATCTATAATAAGATAAAAAATGAGGGAGGCTTTGCTATGGAAGCCATCAGCAAGAAGATTTTTTTGAGTCTCAAGATGCCTGACGAGCATGCACCAATCAGCGATGCTGCTCGGATCAAGCTGGCATTGGACTCTTTGGGATATAATCCGGTATCCATTCCGCTTTCAGCGCTGAAAAAACTGTATCCGCTTTGCAGAAATGCAGACTTTGATATCACGGTAACCATGGTCAGACGGGAATGGGATTGGGTGCTGACAGAGGTAGAGGCAGGCGACACTACAAAACAGCATTTCGGTCTGGCGGTGGATTATGGTTCTACTACGATTATCCTGCAGCTGGTTGATCTGAATTCCGGGGCAGTGCTGTGTGAAGAAAAGCGTGTCAACGGTCAGACGGAATTCGGTACGGATATCCTGACCCGGATCACCTATGCCATGGAAGATCCCTCCCACATAGAGGATCTGCACCAGGCAACGATCGATACCTTCCGGAATTTGCTGGACGCTGTTACGGAGGCAACCGGCATCCGGGCAGAAAAATGTCCTGTTATGATCCTTTCCGGTAATACTACCATGATTCATTTCCTGCTGAAGCTGGATGCCTGGACGGTATTTGCGTCGCCCTATGCACCTGTCACTTCGGATCCCGGCTTCTTCTGGGGCGGGGAACTGGGGATCCCATTTGAGGGGCAGGTATATATCATACCTGCGGCTTCCAACTATGTTGGCGGCGATATCGTCAGCGGCCTGCTGACGCTGGATATGCATAGGCACGAGAAAACCAGCCTCTTCTTTGATATCGGCACCAATGGAGAATTGGTGCTCGGTAACCGGGAATGGCTCCTGGCTGGTGCCGGTGCTGCAGGGCCTGCACTGGAAGGCTATATCAGCCGCTATGGCATGCGGGCAGGGGAGGGAACCATCGATTCTGTGAAGATACAGGGAGATAAACTCCGGTTTACAACCATTGGTGATCAGAAACCTATCGGAATCTGTGGTTCCGGGATTATTGACCTGATTGCGCAAATGCGTCTAAATGGCTGGATCAATATTGCAGGGGAATTGAATCCTGAAGCATCCTCCCGGATACGGAGAATGGGTGGGGAACTGGCAGCAGTTTACGCAACGGAAGAAGAATCTGCATTAGGGATTCCTCTGTATTTTTCCCAGACGGATATCATGCAGTACCTGGATACCAAGGCTGCTGCCTATACGATGGTAGAGTGCCTTATGGAATCGGCAGGTATCTCCTTCGAAGAATTGGATAAATGCTATCTATCCGGTGCTTTCCCGGCACATTCCGATCTGGAATCTGCTATCACCGTTGGCATGTTTCCGGATCTGCCCCGGGAGAAATTCCAAATTCTCAGAAATTCTTCTCTGGACGGGGCCAGAACGCTGCTGCTGGACAGCTCCCGTCTGTCAGAAATCCAGGACCTGCTGGAACGGATCTACTGTGTCCAGTTTGCATCCATACCGGATTTTCTCGTAAGAATGCAGGCGGCGAAATTCATCCCCCATACGGATATGGCCCGCTATCCAACGATCCAGAGAAAGCTGCAATAGAAGAATCGCCTGCCAAAACGGCAGGCGATTTCTGATTAGTAGTTTTCTGCGCGAACTTCAAAGTATGCCTGAGCATGCTTACAGACGGGGCAGACATCAGGAGCCTTAACACCCATCACCAGATGACCGCAGTTACGGCATTCCCACAGAGTAACACCGCTCTTTTCGAAGACAGCTTTGGCCTCAACGTTGTGCAGCAGCTTACGATAGCGCTCTTCGTGAGCCTTCTCAATGGCAGCAACACCGCGCATTTGCGCAGCCAGTTCGTGGAATCCTTCTTCGTCAGCATCCTTAGCCATGCGGTCATACATATCGGTCCATTCGTAGTTTTCGCCTTCTGCGGCATGCAGCAGGTTGGCTGCGGTATCACCCAGCTCACCCAGTGCCTTGAACCACAGCTTTGCGTGCTCCTGCTCATTTTGAGCAGTCTGCAGGAAGATGGCGGCAATCTGCTCGAAGCCAGCCTTCTTTGCGACAGAAGCGAAGTAGGTGTACTTGCCGCGGGCCATAGATTCACCGGCAAATGCCTCCCACAGATTCTTTTCCGTCTTGGTTCCGGCCAGAGGATTCTTAGCTGCTGCAGGGGCTTCCTCCACCTTTACGAATTTATTGGCACCGACTTTGCAAATGGGGCACTTAAAGTCCTGGGGCATAGGACCCTCATGGGTATAACCGCAAACAGAACACTTCCACTTTTCCATAATTAAACCTCCACAAAATTGAATTTCGTATTTTTAAAGGTCAGTCTGGCAGCAACCCGAAGCAGTATCTTACTGTGCCGCAGACTTACTTTTTATTATAGTGTATTTTGCAGCTTTGTCAATACTGGTAAAGGTCGACTCCAATAGATATATTTCACCGAACTTTAAAATAGAATGATGAAATTATACTTGAAATATATGTCGAAATAATGTATAATCTAAACGTTTGGGCATTTATTTGTATTGGGATATGGAGGTAGCTATGAAACAAATTAACAGCAACAAGCTTGCACTGAAAATGATGGGTGCGATGCTGGCTGGTATTTTGACAGGTCTGTTGCTTATGGTGTTCCGGGAACACACAGGTGCCGATAGCGAGCTTTGGCGAAATATTAACAATTTGCTATTTCAGGACATTACAGCTCCAGGCGGAGAGCGTTCTTTGGGCCTTTTCTATCTGGGTGGACAGCTTTTTATCCGGGCCTTGCAGTTGATTATCGTACCAATGGTATTCAGCTCTGTGGTGATGGCAATCAGTGAGATCAGTGAAGCATCCACATTAGGTCGCGTCTCTGCGAAAACAATTTGCTGGTTCACGTTTACAAGCTTTATCGCCCTGTTCTTTGCAGGCATTATTGGCCTGCTGTTCTTTAAATCCGGTATCTTCAGCGTCACAATCGAAGGACTGAGCGTTTCTACCGGAACCGCTGCAAGTAATCCGCTGAACGTAATCTTAAACATTATTCCCAGTAATATCATCTCCACGTTCGGTGTGAATAACGCAGTTTTGGGAATCGTCTTTATTGCGGTTGTCGTTGGCCTGGGCATGAATAAACTAGACATGGGAAAAGAAAGTGTGATCTATCGCTTCTGTGATGAAGCAAGCAGGATCATCGTGGTTTTCCTGAATTATATGGTCAATAAATTTGGCCCATGCGCTATCTTCATGCTTTTGTGCCGGACCTTTGCAACGTATGGCATTGATTACTTAAAGCCTGCTTTGGCATACTTTCTGATCTGCACTGTTCTTCTGCTTGCTTACCTGCTTATCGGTTATCCCTGTATTCTGGCATTCATTTGTAAAATGAATCCCGTAATCTTCATTCGTAAGATTTTTGGTGTCATTATTTTTGGTTTCTCCACTTCCTCCAGCGCGGCAACGCTGCCGATGAATTTGGATGTCTGTAAGAAAGAGCTTGGCGTAGACGCAGAGATTGCATCCTTTGTTCTGCCGCTTGGTATGACAATTAACATGGATGGCACCGCCATTATGCAGGTCATTGCCACACTGTTTATTGCCGGTTGCGGCGGCTATGATGTGACTGTTTTCCAGCTAATTATTATCATGGCTCTTGCATTGATTGCATCTATGGGAACCCCTGCTGCTCCCGGTGCTGGGGCGGTAATCCTGTTTACCATTTTATCCGGTGTAGGCTTTACCGGGGATCTGGCACTGATTGCGTATTCTCTGATTTTGGCCATCAATCGTCCTATCGAAATGCTTGTTACTTCTTTGAACTGCGTGGGCGATTCTGTTGCAGCAATTGCGGTTGCGAAAAGTGAGGGAAAGCTGAACGAGCAAACCTATAATACCTGATATCTGCTTAAGAGAGCACCCTTCCACAGGAAGGGTGCTCCAGACTGTCAAAAAAGCCTCGCAGAGTTCGCCGCGGATGCGGCGAATAAAATGCAAACCGTTTTTGGCCGCGGCGTGTACGTGGACAAAAACACTTCTCAGACTGCAAGTGTGGGAGTTGTGCGCCAAGGGCGCACAAGGAGTGCGCGCAGCAGGCTGCTAAAATCTGGTGGAAAACCCCGAAGGGGTTTTTCGACAAGCTCGAGCACCCTTCCACAGGAAGGGTGCACTTCATGCATTCTCTGACTGGATTTACATGCACAAACTTCTCTGACATGAACAGGAATGTATGAACGACGTAGTTTTATGAGAATGATTTTGTGCATATATAGACACACTTTGTCTATTCAATAATGTATGATTTGCTGGTACAATACACTCAAACAACAGAGAAAACAGGGAAATAGAGAACTTTCCAGTTCGTTCCTGCCTCCTGGTGTGAGAGGAGAGTGTCAGTATGGATTACCAGCGCGAAGCGCATGAAGAATATCAGAAAGCTTATTCAATTGCCATAAGAAACCAATTAAAAGATAAGAAGCAGCGTGTTGCGCCTTATCCTTCCATACTGGATGCCATCCTGAACGAGAGAATGATTTCCAGCCGCCAGGATCTTGGCGTTATGGATATTCCTACCAATCTGATCGTCGGTGTATCTGAGTATAGCGACGTTCTGCTGAAGTATACAAAAGATTTCCTGCCGCTTGCAGATCCCAACAGTCAAATAGCGATGCAGTGGCGCCGAGCATATCAGGCTCTGAGAGGAAAGGAGATCAGTAAGGAAATTCTCTGCCTGGAATATCTCGGAAAGTTCTATGTTGTCGATGGCCTTCAAGAGGTAAGTGTAGCAAAATATTCCGGTACCTATCAGATCAGATCCCACGTTACCCGCATCCTGCCCGTCAAAACGGAGTCCAGCACCGTTGAACATTATTACGATTTTCTGGTTCAGTTTGATTTAACCAACTTGTATCAGCTGCAGTTTACGCAGCCTGGATATTTTGAAAAACTCCAATCAGCGCTTAACAAGCAAGAGAATGCCGCGTGGACTGACACCGATAGGAAAAAGTTTCTTACGCATTGGCCCAAAATTGAGCGGGCATTCCAAAAATCATTTGACAATTGCCTGAATATTACCTCTGCCGATGCACTGGTTGTTTTATTGGATAAATACACATTTACACAGCTCGCTCAGCTGGATTCCTGGGTTCTGGCCCGTCTTTTCCAGGCATCCTGGAAAGAACTATGCCGATTAAGCCACGCCAACCGCGCAGAAGTCGATTCCAATATGGGAACCCTTTACACGGCTTAATTTGATTCATGGGGTATTCGGACACCTAGCTTTCTCCTTCACACCTCTTTCAACCATTTATACTGCTTTTGCCATTCCGAATACCATTTGAATATGTCCCGGGCCCCTGCTGGTCCGGGATATTCTTTCTTTCAAAGACAAATAAGTGCATATTGTATTTGGCAAGGGAAACAATATACCAGTTGCAGAAAAACACAGAAAGTGCATATTGTCTCGATTCTCGTTTGATTTGCTTACTTTCCAATAGGTTAATTAGAAAACGATTGAGAATTGCAGGATTGAATATAAAAAACAGGACAAGTCCTAAATACGGAGGAAAACCGTTCTTTCGTTATGCTCCTGTAAACAGAGTATTTCGAAAATGTACATGTAAGATCAGAAGTTCAGCATCTTTACTTTTTTAGTCCATTTTGCAAAAAGCAAAAAAGTGCATGTATTGTATTACTTTGTCTATATTCTTTTTTGTGTATGTAAGTTATAATGACAGGTATTCTCAAAAATGCAAATGGCTTTGGTGTAAGCAACAATGCAATTTTAGGTAAAGGAGGAAAAATCATGCGTATTCAGGCAGAATCCTGGGCAGTGTACCGAAAAGCGTATAATGCCGGTAAAAAGAACGCAAGAAAGATGACCAAACAGGGGACAGATCCTTATCTTCCTGTATTGACAGATATCCTGTCGGAGGATATGATTTCTGAGAAAGTGACCATTGGTACCATGGGCATCCCTACAGATCGAATTTGCGGTCTGGCGATAGATACAGATAAAGAGCGTTATACCCATGATTTTTTGCCGCTACCTTCTCCGGACAGCGATTTTGCAACCAAATGGTGCAAAATTTACTGGCACTATCTCGGCAATAAAGGTGGTTGCTGCCCCATTACTTGCTATGAATATCTGGGTGTATTTTACATTATTGATGGTGCCAAAAGAGTCAGTATTGCAAGATGCCATGGTATTCCGACAATTACCGCTTCCGTTATTCGGCTGATGCCTGTGAAAACCGGAGATCCGGTCATTCAGCAGTATTATGATTTTGTAAGCTGTTTTGAAAAAACCGGATTGTATCAGGTGATGTTCTCTCGGCCCTATTCCTTGCCCAGATTCCAGAAGGCATTGGGCTTTGAACCTGAGCATGTGTGGAACGATTCTGACCGACTGGATTTCCTGTTCAACTGGCATATTTTTGAACTGGCATTTCAGGAGGCGTACAGCGGTTATCTCAATATTACTCCGGCAGACGCATTCCTGGTATTGCTGGAGAATCATCCCTATGAAAAGATCCGTGAAATGCCTCCTATTATCTTAATTCAGCTGATGAGAAATGTCTGGGACAAGCTTTACGCCATCCAGAATGCTTCAAGCAAATAATAGAAGAGAGTTATTTAGCAAGATATAACCATTATGGGGGATGAGAATCAAACACCCACGGTTTCTTGATATCGTTGCAAAGATCATAAATAAATTCTTAGAATGGATCTGGGACATAGTAGTGTCTATGAGAATGTTGTGTGAAATGAGATCATTACCATTGCCGCTAAGCAGGAGTATAGGCAGTGATGGATTATGTCCGTAAAGTGGATCCGACAGCCTTTATTGCGGTTTATTCCGTCAACGAAATCAGTTATCGGCAAAAAGTCAGAAAATAATGTAAGAAAAACTCCTGATGATTCAGGAGTTTTTCTTTTTTATCCGCAATAAGATTTGACAGACATTTTACTTTTTCTCGCTTTCGGATTTTACATCGGATGGGTATCATGAAGCCATACGGATGAAAATTCCAACACAAACATGATTTAAAGGAGAAACTGTATTATGAAAAAACTGACTGCAATTTTGCTGGTTATCTGCATGGCTGTGTCTCTGGCAGCCTGTGGCAGCACCACTACTGAGGAAACCAAGGGAGCCGCCCCAGCGGTTGCCGATGCGTCCAAGGTTACCGGTACCGTATCCACGGATGGTTCCACCTCCATGGAAAAGGTCATCGGTGGTCTGGGCGAGATGTTCATGGAAATGAATGACGGTGTTTCGTTTACCTACAATCCCACTGGTTCCGGCACTGGAATCAAGGCGGTAGCAGAAGGCCGGTGTGATATCGGACTGAGTTCCCGTTTCCTGAAGGATGAGGAAAAGGCGCAGGGCCTTGTGGAATCTGTTCTGGCTTACGACGGTATCGCTGTCATCGTCAACCCCGAAAACAGCGTTGCAGATCTGACCATCCAGCAGATTGCGGCTATTTTCACTGGTGAGATCAGCAACTGGTCTGATCTGGGCGGCAATGATGCAGAGATCGTTCTGATTGGTCGTGAGGCAGGCTCCGGTACCCGCGGAGGCTTCGAGGAGATCGTGGACGTGGAAGATAAGTGCCTGTACCGTCAGGAGCTGACTTCCACTGGCGATGTTATTACTGCGGTATCCCAGAACCCCGGCGCCATTGGCTACGCATCCCTGGCCTCCGTGAAGAATACCGTCAAGGCTGTCAATGTTGGCGGTGTTGCTCCCAGTGAGGAAACCGTGAAGAATGAAACCTACGCCATCCAGAGACCTTTCGTTCTGGTTACTATGGAAGGTACCGAACTGAATGCTGCTGCGCAGGCTTTCTTTGACTACGCTCTGAGTGCGGAGGCAAACGAAGTTATCGCTGCTGCCGGTGTTGTTCCTGCTTCCAACTGATATCTTCACCAAAGCCCGTTCAAATCGAACGGGCTTTACATTTTTTATACAAACCGAGAAAAGTTTGACGTGAGTTTTACCGTTATTGTGTTTTGGATTTTACAAGGAAACGGTATGATGAGTTTGTAAGAACGAGAGTTCAAAAAACTACCTTTTTGAAAGGTTGATATCATGAAGAAAAACAACAATATTATCGAAAGGATTATCCAATGGATTTTCCTGCTGTTGGGACTTGTAACCATAGGCTGTGTTCTGCTGATCACTGTCTATCTGGTGATCTCCGGTATTCCTGCCATTCGTGAAATCGGTCTTGTTGACTTCCTCTTGGGCGATACTTGGGCATCCACAGCAGCGCAGCCGCAGTATGGTATCCTGCCATTTATCCTTACCAGTATCTACGGAACCGCCGGGGCTATACTGATTGGTGTTCCCATCGGTTTTCTTACGGCTGTCTATCTTTCCAAAATGGCTTCCCAGAAGATAAAGACGTTGATGGGACAGGCGGTATCCATGCTGGCAGGCATTCCTTCTGTGGTCTACGGCCTGGTTGGCATGATGGTTCTGGTTCCAGGTATCCGAAAAGTGTTTGATGTTCCGGATGGTGCAAGCCTGCTGGCAGCCATGATTGTTCTCGCCATTATGATCCTGCCGTCCATCATTAAAATGTCTGTCACTGCCCTGGAAGCAGTTCCAAAAGAGTATGAAGATGCATCCCTGGCACTGGGTGCAACACCGGAAGAAACCTGGTTCCGGGTATCTGTTCCCGCAGCCAAGAGCGGCATTGCTGCTGCTGTGGTACTGGGTGTAGGACGTGCTATTGGCGAAGCTATGGCTGTTATGATGGTCGCCGGTAATGCTGCCAATATGCCGGATAGCCTGTTCCAGTCTGTGCGGTTTCTGACCACTGCTGTGGCTTCGGAAATGTCCTATTCCAGCGGTCTGCAGCGGCAGGCTTTGTTCTCTATTGCACTGGTCCTGTTCTTGTTTATCATGTTGATCAATGCGGCGCTGAACTACTTTCTGAAGGGAGAAAAGAAATGAAGAAGGTAAGTAAAAATAATATATTTCAGTGGACATTACGTGGACGACCCTACTGGATCCTTGCTTCCAGCAGCCTGCTTCTGCTGATTGGTATGTTAGGAGTTGCGGCATTATGAAACGAAATTCCTTTGTATGGACAGTCCGGATTCTGATGTGGCTTGCCACAGCTGTGACTGCTTTGCTGACCTTGTTTGTCGTTGGATATGTTCTGATCCGTGGAATACCGAACTTAAGCTGGAATTTTATCAGTACCAAACCAAGCTACTTAAGCGGCAACATCGGTATTCTGCCGGATATTCTCAATACGCTGTACATCGTGATCGCAACGTTGGTGATCGTTCTGCCGCTGGGTGTTGGCGCGGCTGTCTACCTGACGGAGTATGCCACCAACAAAAAATTGGTAGCAGTTATTGAATATGCAGCGGAAGCCCTGTCCGGCATTCCGTCCATTATTTATGGACTTGTGGGAATGCTGGTTTTCTCCAATAGCCTGGGTACAAGTCTGATGTCCGGCGCATTGACATTGGTGATCATGAATCTGCCCACCATTATGCGCAATGCCCAGGAAAGTCTGAAGACTGTACCACAGTCCTATCGGGAAGGTGCATTCGGACTTGGAGCAGGGAAGTGGCGCGTTGTTCGTACCGTGGTACTGCCCGGATGTGTAGATGGTGTGATTACCGGATGCATCCTGTCTGTTGGCCGTATCCTGGGTGAATCTGCCGCACTGCTGTTTACTGCCGGATTCGCACATAGCCTCAACGGTTTCTTAGATGGGTTGTCCAACGCTGGAGCTACCCTGACCGTTGCGTTGTATGTCTATGCCAAGGAGCAGGGCGAATTTGGTGTGGCTTTTGCCATCGCTGCCATTCTTATGGTATTGGCTTTCCTTATCAACCTGTCTGCCGCTGCGGTAACGAAATGTTTCCAGAAAAAGAACGCTGTGTAAAGGAGCGAACTATGAACAAGCCTATTATTACTGTCAATGACCTGAACCTCTGGTACGGCCAGGCCCAGGCATTGAAAAATATCAATATTGAGATTCCTGAAAAGTCCATTACTGCCCTGATTGGCCCCTCGGGCTGCGGTAAGTCCACCTTTCTGAAGACCCTGAACCGGATGAACGACCTGATTCCCTCTGTGAAAATCAACGGCGAGGTGACATACAATGGTCAAAACATTTTCGAGACGGATGTGAACAATCTGCGCAAGGAAGTGGGCATGGTTTTCCAGAAGCCCAATCCCTTCCCAATGAGTATTTTCGATAACATTGCCTACGGCCCCCGGACCCATGGCATTAAGAACAAGGCACAACTGGATGACATCGTGGAAAAGGCACTTCGTGGTGCAGCAATCTGGGATGAAGTCAAGGATCGTCTGAAGAAGAATGCCCTTGGTATGTCCGGCGGTCAGCAGCAGCGGCTTTGCATCGCCCGTGCTCTTGCAGTGGAACCCACGGTGCTGCTGATGGACGAACCCACTTCCGCGCTGGACCCCATCTCCACCAGCCGCATTGAGGATCTTGCCATGGAGCTGAAGGAGAAGTACACCATCGTTATTGTCACCCACAATATGCAGCAGGCAGTCCGTATTTCCGACCAGACCGCTTTCTTCCTGCTGGGTGACCTGGTGGAGTATGGAAACACTGAAGAGATGTTCTCTCAGCCCAGAGACAAGAGAACCGAAGATTACATCACCGGCAGATTTGGTTAATGGAGGTATGAAAACATGAGAGTTTTTTTCCAGGAACAGCTGAACGAACTGAACAGCGAGTTGATCCGAATGGGTGCAGCCTGCGAGGAGATCATCGCTCTGGCTTCCCATGCGCTGACAGACTGGGATGAAGAACTGGTTCGCAAGGTGAACACCATCGGTTCCCAGATCGATGAGAGCGAACGAACCATTGAGAGTATCTGCCTGAAGCTTCTCCTGCGTCAGCAGCCTATAGCCCGTGACCTGCGGCAAATCAGTGCCGCTATGAAGATGATTACGGACATGGAGCGCATTGGTGACCAAGCAGAGGATATTGTGGAGATCGTACCCTACATGACTGCCCATCCCGACGAAAAGTTCCCCAAAATCCGGGAGATGGCAAAGGCTGCCCAGGCAATGGTCACGGAAGCCGTGGATGCTTATGTGAAGCAGGATCTGGATCTTGCCAGAAAGGTCATGGGTCATGATGATGTGGTGGACGATTATTTCTGCCGGATGAAAACCGACATCATTGATATGATTGCCAAGAATCCAAATTATGGAGAATATGCGCTGGATCTTCTCATGATTGCCAAATATTTCGAGCGCATCGGTGACCATTGCACCAATATTGCGGAGTGGGTAGAGTTTTCCGTAACCGGAGTACATAAGGAATGTCAGTAGGTAAAATATATGTAAAATTCGTTCGTAATCTTGAATTTTTCTGTTTCAACCGCTATTATTGTAAAAACAAGGAGGTGTCTATATGATTTGGTGTGTGGAAGACGATGCCAGTATCCGCGATATCGAAGTCTACGCGTTGACTTCTACCGGCTTTGATGCTAAGGGATTTGAAGATGGAGATAGTTTTTGGAATGCCTTACAGACTGAGCAGCCGAGACTTGTTGTTTTGGATGTGATGCTCCCTGGAATCGATGGCGTTGAGCTTTTGAAAAGAATGAAAGCTTCCGAGGAGTTCCGTGATATTCCTGTGATTATGGCGACTGCCAAAGGAATGGAATATGATAAGATCCAAAGCCTGGACCTTGGTGCGGATGACTATCTGGTAAAGCCCTTCGGAATCATGGAAATGGTTTCGCGGGTCAAAGCTGTCCTGCGCCGCTGCAAACGGACACAGAGCGGTAATTTGCTTAGTGTGGATGGCCTTGTGCTGAATCTTGGGGAGCATACGGTTTCCGTTGATGGGGAACGGGTAACCCTGACCTATAAGGAGTATGAGCTTCTCCATCTGTTCCTGTCTCAGCCGGGTATCGCGTTTACAAGAGAGCAGCTGCTGTCCAGTGTCTGGAATTCTGAATACTTTGGCGAGACACGGACCGTAGATATGCATATCCGAACACTTCGTCAGAAGCTGGGACCTTATGGTCATTTGATCGAAACCGTCCGAAACGTGGGCTACCGTCTGGAGGCAAAGCATGACAAGTAAGATCTTCCGATCGACATTCTTTGTGGTCATCGTTATCTTGCTGTGCGCAATAGGTATCATTCTTGGTGTTCTCTACGGTTATTTCGATGATGTCCAGATTGGTCAGTTGAAGGATGAACTGCGCCTGGCCTCCATCGGAACGGAAGAAAGCGGTCTTTCATTTTTGAAAAGAATAGACTCAGGTCACTTCCGGCTTACATGGGTCGCGGCAGACGGCACAGTCATTTACGATACCCATAAGGACGCATCTGCATTGGAAAACCATGCAGACCGCGAGGAAATCCAGGAAGCATTCCAGACCGGTTTCGGCGAAGATTTTCGTCATTCCAATACGTTACTGGAACGTACCGTATATGAAGCCATGCGTCTGTCAGATGGAAGTGTCCTTAGAATTTCAGTCAGTCAGAAGACAATGATGATTCTGGTAGTCGGGATGCTGCATCCGGTTAGTGTTGTCATCGTGATTGCCATTGCATTGTCTGCATTGCTTGCCAGAAGAATGGCAAACAAGATCGTCGATCCTTTGAATAATCTGAATTTGGAACAGCCTTTGGCGAATGATACATATGAAGAGCTGTCGCCATTGCTGCGGCGAATCAATCAGCAGCACCGGCAGATTGAAGATCAGATGTGTAAGCTTCAGCGAAAAACCGATGAATTTCAGCAGATTACTTCCAACATGCAGGAAGGTCTTGTGGTTTTGGATAAGGAAACCAATATCAGATCCATGAATTCAGCAGCCCAGAAGATATTTTCTGCAGATGAGTCCTGTTTGGGTAAAAGCTTTTTTATGGTAAATCGAAGCAGTTTGCTGAGAGCTGCTTTGAATGATGCCCTGGATCACGGACATGGAAGTACGCAGCTGGAGCTGAGTGGAAAAGCGTATCGCTTCGATCTGAGCTGCATCCGCTCAGATGGAAACCTTCTGGGTGCCGTGATTTTGGCGGTAGATGTTACAGAGTCCCGAAATGCAGAACAGCTTCGCAGAGAATTCTCAGCAAATGTCTCCCATGAGCTGAAAACCCCCTTGCAGGGTATCATTGGTAGTGCAGAACTACTGGAAAGCGGCATCGTAAAGCCGGAAGACGAAAAACGGTTTGTAGGCCATATCCGCAAAGAGGCATCCCGACTGGTAAATCTGATTGAGGATATTATCCGCATTTCGCAGCTGGATGAAGGTGTGCAGCTTCCGATGGAGGAAGTGGATCTTCTCGGCCTTGCTGAAGAAGTGAAGGCGATTCTGGAACCCAGTGCCATGGAAAAGAATGTGTCCGTTGAAGTATGCGGAAACGGTTTTTCTGTGTTGGGTGTCCGTCGGCTGTTATATGAGATCCTGTATAATCTTTGTGACAATGCTATCAAATATAATGTTCCCAACGGCAGTGTCCGGATTTTGCTTGAGGACCGAAAGCTGACAGTGAAAGATACCGGCATTGGTATCCCGGCAAAACACCAGAAAAGAGTGTTTGAGCGGTTCTACCGTGTGGATAAGAGCCATTCCAAAGCCTCGGGTGGTACCGGACTAGGTCTTTCCATTGTCAAACATGCAGCAGCCTACCACAAAGCTGCAATGACCCTGGAAAGTGTCCCGGGACAGGGAACTGCAATTACCATCCAATTCTGATATCAGGCCGCATCCTATTCGGATGCGGCCTCAGCTTGTCGAAAAAGGCCTGCGGCCTTTTCCGCCAGTTTTTTGCAGTCTG
>ERZ1032130.39-NODE-39-length-39664-cov-7.636951_pt1 | contig 39664 bp, 35 predicted proteins | sample MGYA00517879_ERZ1032130 | MGnify/ENA primary metagenome ERZ1032130 (study PRJEB33719, sample SAMN04262597) | wastewater metagenome | biome: rural village; feature: animal feces; material: feces | host: Bos taurus | place: El Salvador | collected 2012-01-31 ...
AGCAGCACCGCCGTCTGTTTCGTCACAAAAAACAGGGCTATGGTGATCCCGGACATGGAGAGGACAAGCCCCATTGCCACCCGGCCAAACAGCCGCTTTACCGAGAGGTTTTGAAACTTCATTTTGCCTCGCCTCCCGTCCATTGATAGCCCATGCCGTAAACAGTCTTGATGTAGGGCGCGCCGCCGTCGGCTTCAATCTTGCTGCGAATCCGGCTGATAGAGGTTGTCAGGGTGTGTTCGTCTACAAACCTTTCGTCTATATCCCACAGCTTTTCCAAAAGCTGCCCACGGGTCAGCACTTGCCGGGGATTTCTGCGGAACAGGTTCAGCATTTTGTACTCCATCGGGGATAGGGTCAGGGGCTTGCCATTTAAGGAAGCCGTCTGCTCCGAGAAGTCCAGAAACAGCCGCCCGTCGTCGTAAATGTCCTTGGCCGGTTTGTGGTGTTCCAGCATGGCGAACATGGCTTTGATTTTCCGCTGCAAGGCCCCGATCACAAAGGGCTTTGTGATGTAGTCCACCGCGCCCACCTCATAGCCCCGTATCTGGTCGCTCTCCTGATCGTTGGCGGTCAGGAAAATTACAATGGTGTCCGGGTGCTGGGGCTTTATCAGCTTGCACAGCTCAAAACCGTTGCCGTCCGGTAGGTTGATGTCCAGCAGCACAAGATCAAATTCCCGCTGGCGGATGGCGTCGGCTGCGGTTCTGGCATTTAGGGCAGAAGTCACGCCGTAGCCGTCTGCGGTCAGGTTGTAGTCTAACATCTTATTCAAAAAACTGTCGTCCTCGACAATTAAAATCTGCTTCATATTTTCACTTCCTTTGCTTTTTGCAGATAGTATAACAGGCAAATGTCCTTTGTTGCAGAAAACACAATTTTCTGATAAAGGAAAATTTACTCCATTGTTTTAATGCGCTCGATCACAGGATGTCTTTTGCTATATCGTACAGAGAAAACGGAGTAAGCTGCCAGTATGAAGAAAAGCGCTACAAAATATATGCTTATTTCTAAAACTGGAAAATGATAAGTCAATGTCCCGAATGTCCCAACCTGATTGAAAACTTTGCAAAGTACAAATCCTGTTAAAGTTCCAATCGTTAAAGTTAGAATAGCCGTACCAGAAACATAATAGAAACATTCTGTTTGCAGCATTTTGGAGAATTGCTTACTGCTCAATCCCACAGACTGTAAAATACCAAATTCCTGCTGTCTTGATATAATGTTTGTCATTAGCGTGTTGATAAGGCTGATTAGCCCAAAAACAGCAATGAAAAATACCAATCCGTATAACGGCATTTTTATGTTATCCATTTCCTCTTGCAGATAAGTAATAATATCGCTGATACTGAAAACTTCTATACCTCCACGATTTTCCGCCAACTGGAAAATCTTATTCTCAACTTCTGTAAGCTGATCTCTTTCCACATCTACAATGCAGGTTATGTTGAAGTTGGAAACATTTTCTTTCATCATAGGTAAGAGTTTCTGCGGAAAATAGAAAGAAGCTGAATCCCCACCGAGATTAGGAGCTTTCCCAATCCCCATTACAGTAAATTCTTCCCATTGTCCATCCGCTGTTTCCACTTTGACTATATCGCCAATTTGAGGGGTGTAATTATAATAGTCGCTTAACAGCTTGGCGGAATTATCAACGATAACTCCTTTTCCATTGATAAGTTTCTGGCGGTCTGCGGTTCCCTCAATTAGTCCTTGTGAAAAGGCCTCGTACTGATTTTCGGGGATTCCAATTTGGGTAAAGAAATGGCTGTTACCATCCTTGAAAGGAGTGGGAAATTCCATATTTGAAACACAGCCCTGTATAAATTCAATATTCTTTACGCCATCCATATCTGAAATCGTTTCTTCCAAAACTTCATCCAATGGATTTTTCGTTTGAAGCGCATTGATCCCGGCGGGGCGATCTTCCGCATTTGTGTTGGCGGGATCAAGGGAAAGTACAATGTCGCCATTTGCAAATTGCTGTTTTGCCATGCTTTCTACATCAGTTGAATTAAGGTAGGTGGCGGCACACATCAGTAAAACTCCGGCAAATCCCAAAGACAATACGGTTAGTATAGCTTTTTTCTTGTTCCGGGCAAAGCTCATTCGGGCAAGCGAAGATGGCGTGATTTTTCGATGTTCGATCCGTGTTTTTTCTGTCGCCGGTGTATCAGTCGTATTGATTCGCAGCGCCTCAATAGGCGATACCATAGAGGCTTTCTTTACAGGGGTATGGACAGCAATTTTCAAGGCAATTTCTGTAACAAGGGCAATCACAACGGCACATTCCAGTGTAGTCATCCAATGCCAGCCGTCCGGGACGAAACAATAGCCCAAAACACTTCCCAATACAACGCCGATAGGAATTGCAGCACAGGATAACAAAAAACTTTCTTTTCGCACGATACGCTTGATCTGAACCGATGTAGCCCCCAGCACACGCAATCTGCCATACTCATGTGTTTTCCCGATAACAGAAATGTAGAACAGACTGTAAATAACCAAAGAACAGGCCAGTACAATTAAACTACTTGCTCCGATAATCACCAATAGCTCCTGCGTGGATTTTTCTTCTGCCAATCCAAAGTAGGTAGAGCTATACATAACATACTGTTCAGGTACACCGCTTTGTTCCGCAATTTCGTTTATCAACAGCTTCAAAGTTTCGCTGTCCATATTTTCAGTATTTTTCAAGCGAACCAAAAGATCGTAACAGTTTGCTTTTCCATACCGGCTATATAAGCCATCCGATACAATGACTTGATAAATACGGGACGCATTACTGCTTTGAATAATGCCGCAAACATGATATGTCTGATTTTCTCCAAAAGGCATATCCAGTGTAACGGTTTGATCCAGTTGAACCGGCAGCCCTAAATGCTCCAAATAGGACTGTTCCACAATGATTTCATTTTCTGCCTCCGGCATTTTTCCCAGTAAGTCGGTAACGCCTTTTAGTTCAAGTGCATTTTGATCTCTGTAATACACATCCAAAGTGTAGTCATTGATACGGCTCGTTCCCATTGCAGCCTCTTTGCCGACTGCTTCAATCTGGTTGTTATGTTCCAGTTTTTCAAAGACGGTACTGGTACTGTTAATAAAGCTACCCTGATAGCGTCCTTGCAGATAAAGCCTATTTTCACGGTCTGTTCCGAGATTATATAGTGCTAATACCATCATCAAACTAACTGCAAAAGCAATCGTTATGATAATAAACGCATTGCGTCTTTTATCCGCTTTCATGCTCCGGTCTGCTAATTTTTTTACAATGGCGCTGGTGTCATTCTCAAAAGGCCATGTCATAGTTGTATCACCTCCATATTTGATAAGGCCATTGTAAACCCCAAATGTCCGCGAAATGTTACAGCGGACGGATTTTTTCAAAAAACTTTCCATCTATATTATAATTTGATTCAGTTACTGATACAAGGATGGCATTTTAGTCCTCTTAAAAAAATCGGCATAATCAAGCCTATTGACAAGCATAATAAGGTTATTCCTTTGTGCAAATCGGCACGATAGAATATACTTGAGGTGAGTGATTATGCCGATTGATGATTTGACCGCTTTGGGGCAAAAAATGCGGGAAGCCCGAAAGAAAAAAGATCTGACACAGCAGGAGCTTGCGGATCTGAGCCATGTATCTGTAAAACAGATTGCCAATATTGAAAAGGGAAAGATGAATCCATCTTACTTGATTTTGAAGGCATTGGCAAAGGTGCTGCCGCTCTCTCTGGACACTCTGATCAATCCAGATGTTTCTCCAGAAGATGAGGGAGCCAGTCAGATGAAGATGCTTTATTGCAGCTGTCCGTCAGAAATGCGTGAAACCCTCTTGCACCATACGCAGGAAACCGCGAAAGAACTAACAGAACTATCCGAGAAATTTGAAACGAATTGAGCCGGTGAGTGAAATTTGACGGTTTCCTCACTGGCTCATTTTATTTCCGGGTAAAAAGAGGCAAGCAATGCCGGTGTTAATACACTCGGCCCGCAGAGGGAAAAATCCTGCCGTGATTTTCCCCTCCGCTTTGCTTGTTGAGGGCAGCGCCCCCAAACCCCTTTGAACGCAGAATTTCATTCTGCGGCTGCGCGTTCTGCGAACGCTTTGGACCATGACCGGCTCACCGCTGGCCGTGGTCTTTTTCCTGTTCTTTTTTCTGTTCCTCATCCATTTTCAGCAGCCGGTCCACATTGGCCTTTGCCGTCAGAAGTTCCCGCATTTCTTCACGGGAGCGCCGGTATTCGGCGTAGGTTTTCTTCTTTTCCTCCAGCAGTTTGGCATACTCGGCTTGCAGGTCCCTGACCTTGGGCAGCTTCTTCACGCCCATCTCGTCAAAGGCATTTTTGGCTGCCTGATGGAGCAGGATTTCTTCCTCATGTTCCTCGCGGAATTTCTTGGAGTAACCAGATTTCCGGTAGGCCACATAGGTCTCACGGGTTTTGGCATAATTGATGATATGAGTTCGCAGGACAGCAATCTCTGCCATGCGTTTCTCCGCTGCCTTGATTTGCGCCGACAGTTCGTTGTGGTGGGCGGTGGCCGCCGCCGCTTTTTCTGCCAGCTCCCCATAGTCCAGCAGGTTATGTTCGGTGAGAAAGTTCACGGTCTGCGCCATCTGTTTCAGATTGAAAACCTTAGCCCATCGAGCATAGCCGGCACCTTTCCCGGCCTGCAATTTGGCCTGAATGTCCACCAGCAGATTAACCTTGGGCGGCTCCGGCTGCACGATGGATTTCTTACGGGGCGTATGCTGTTTTTCACCGGACAGCACCGCACGAATTTCCGCTTCACTGTACCCAGCCCCCAGCTTGTCATCCATGCGGGCTACATTCTTCCAGCCTGGTGCTTTGAGCCGGATCGCTTTCCCACGCCGGGACACCTCGCAGCCCATTTCTGAGAGCAGCTTCAGCAGCGCGTCAAAGTCTGCCGGTTTCTGTTCCAGCGCCCGGTCAATCATCACACGCAGCTGTTCCCGGTGGGAGGGCTTGGCCTGATCGCCCAGCCATTTGTTGTAGCTTTTTCCGTGGGGCTTGGGGTCCTCCACAATGGACAATCCGTTCTCGATACAGATGGTATCGCTTAAGCGCCGGACGGCCCTGGTGCTGCCCCAAAAGTTGCGGAACTTCCGGTCACAATCCGTATTGACCGCCGACCAGATGATGTGATTATGGATGTGCGATTTGTCTATGTGGGTACAGACCACAAAGGCGTGTTTGCCCTTGGTGAACCGTTTGGCAAATTCCACGCCCAAGCGGTTGGCTTCTTCCGGTGTGATCTCTCCAGGTCTGAATGACTGGCGCACATGGTAGGCGATCACATCATCGGCACCGCGTACCCGCCCGGTGGCAGCAAGGTACTGCCGCTTCGCCAGCAGAAATTCTGCATCGGCGGTCCGGCTGTCACAGCCATAGCCGGTAATCAGTTTTCCGTTGTCGGTCTTTTGCGGATTTGCCACATAATCAATAATGTCGCTGACCGCCTGACTTTCGGTGCGACCCTTGCCGATATGCAATGGCATAATGCGTGTGGTTGCCATAAAGTTTCCCTCCCTTCAAAAACAAAGAGCAGGAGCCATTTTCAGGTTCCTGCTCGGTGGTACCGCTGGTGAGCGGCTATTGTTTAATTACATTTCTTTGTCAAACTTAAAGCGATAGTAGAGGGCAAAGCCGTGAACAAGAAGGTATGCAAAAACAAGTAGAAGTACAGCAACCATATCTATCCCCATAAGGGCAAATGATAACATTAAAGCCCCAAAAACAAAGGTCATCATATCAAACGCTTTTCCCTTAGCCCGGTTTGCAATCGCCACATTACGCTCGTCATTTTTTTCAATATCCAGTTTCCTTTTTAATTCGGGGTAACTATTAATGGCCCGTTCAGAAATCACATTTCCCATACCATGTCCAAACAAGCCACACCCAATGCCAATACAGACATAGGGTAATGTTCTCATTATTCCCTGCGGATCATTGCTTGTTTTAATTAGGTACAAGCTCACCGCCAGCAGAAGTAACCCCATAATGAGAGTTGCATAATTTGTAATTTTAGATTTCATTGTTCATCCTCCTCATAAATAAAAATTTCCTCAATCGTCATATGAAAATATCGGGCAATTTTGAACGCCAGCTGAATAGATGGATTGTAGCGCCCGTTTTCTAAAGAGCCGATTGTTTGTCGTGATACTTCCAGGGCGCTTGCCAATTCTTCTTGCTTGATTCCTCGTTGTTTGCGAAGTTCTTCCAGTCGATTTTTCATACAAGCCTCCTTTCTGATGGAAAGTTTACTTTCCGTATTCTTAGTATAACACATTTGGGCGAGATGTCAAGTTTACTTTCCATCAAAGAAATTGTTTTTTTGAATAAGAGTTTAATATCAGGAACAATAAGACCTCCGACGAACTTCTCCGGAGGTCTTATCATAAGCAGAACACCCTCTCCATCAACGGGAGAGGGTGTATTTTAGCTGTAAACCAAATCCTGTATTGCAAACTTCAAATCCTGCACCTTGCCAAGCAGCCAAAAGGCCAGTTTTGGCAATCCAAAGGGGCTGATAAGAAATGCCATCACCAGCAGAATGAGGCCATTTTGCGGGGAGTATGTCACCAGGACGGCCACACCCAGTAGAGCAATCACCATACTGAGAAGCCCCAGCACCAGACCGGAGACATAGACGATCCCCACACAAATCCAAACGAACAGGGTCAGCGCCAAAATCACCGGAGCCACTAAAATCTTCAACAGTAGTTTCAGAATAAACCAAATCACCTTCATGTTTCTTCCTCCTCCCATTGTTTCCGAAAGCTCTGGCAAAGAAGTTCCGCCTGCCTTTCATCTTCTTCCGTGACTTCCCGGCGGCCTTTGGTCAGCTTCATCATCTCGTAGCCGCTGTAATCGGAAAGCAGCACTTCAAACAGCTCGTCCGGTGTCCGGCTGAGAAGTCCGTCCACACAATAGCGGGAATCCCCATTCCACGTTACACGGAGATACCCATTCCTGCAAGGGAGGACTTCTTCTTCCAGATCACAGTCCAGATAATCCCGAAATATCTCCAACACTTTTTCAAAGGTTTTCATCTATTCTCAACTCCTTTGCGGCAATCTGTTTTCTATCCATATTATCCTGCCAGTACAGCCAAAAGGCAAGGATACGGGCAAAAGAAAAAACGGAGGAAGGCGCGGCGAAAAGAACGCCGTTCCTCCCTCCGCAGATGGGGTAACTGTTCCTGTTACGAAAGTTTGGAGAGCCGGGTCAGTATCTCCTTAACGCCGTCCCATAACTGTTCTTGCCGCTGGGATATATCCTCCAGATCGGCATCGTAGATACGCCCGGTTTCATGCACCTTGCGGGTCAGCTGATTCAAGTTGTTGCTGCTCCGGCGCAGCAGGGATACCAGTTCCTTCAGCTCCGGCAAATCCAGCTGCACCACATAGCCGTCCACAGCCATTTTCCGCAGATAGGCGCTCAGGTTTTTTGTCCCAAACTGCGCCATTTTCTGTTGAATCAACTCCATTTCATCAGCGGATACCCAAAACAGAACCGGCACATCCCGCTTGCGCTTGGGGCTGCTCATCGCTCCGGCTCCCGTTTCTTCGGGGCGGCAGGCTTGCGGACCGGCGGTTCCTGTCTGAGTTTTTGCAGGACAGAGCTTTTCTGCTGTTCCTGCATAGTTTTTCTGGCCTGCCTGATAAACAGATCGGTCAGACCGGGATTGACCCCATCCACAACCAGATAGGCACAGTGGCGGGAAGCGCCGCTGTCCTCCGGCATGGGAATGGTTTTTGCCCAGGCTTTATTGTCCTGAGAGATACGCCCGTCATGGTTCTTGTGCTGGATGGTGTTGGCAAGAATAAACTGTACCCGTTCCGTCCCGAACTTTTCCAGCACATCTTTGACCGCCGCCTCCGTATCCAGCCGGTTCTCTGCATAGTGAGCGCTGATAGCCTGTTCAATGGCTTCTTTGCAGGCGCTGTTCGCCTGATATGAGAGGTTATATTGTGCCATCTCCCCATGCTCGGACGCATAGGCGGCAGAATGGGGGTAGAGAGGGGCAGTCCGTAATTCTTCCTGCGCCCTGCACACATCATCCGCCCGGTTTTCAATGCTGTCCCGGATCACATCCATGTAGCCGGTCTCCAGCTTTTCAAAATAACGGTACACATCAGCCAGGGGTGTGGGCGAATCCAAAAGCGCCTGGGCCTGTGCGTCGGTCAGTTCCAGTTGCTCCATCGCCATCACGATGTCTTCCCGGGCCGTGTACTCATAAGTGTGGTGCAGGATTTCTTCCAGGGGCTGGCTTTTCAGCCAGTCCCTGTAGTTGTCCTGTTCAGCGGTCATCTTTTCATAGAGAGCCGTATTCAGATCGTTGGTATTCATGTTATCGTACCTCCTCGTGTTGTTTCGGTTTCTTTTCGGGGCTGCGGGGCGGCACCGGGCGTTTCAGGCTGTCCAGCACCGAGGGACGCGCACTCTTGGCAACCACGGTTTCCGGCTGGGCATGGCCCTTGCCGTCAATGTTCAGCAGCGTGTCCAGTTCCACCAGACGGGCGGACTTGACCCGCAGATCGTCCTCAAAGGGGAACGGCTTGCCAACTTCCTCCTTGGCAGCGGCCTGCTGCTGGTAAAGGTTCTCCAACTGGTTTTTGACCGCTTCCAAACGCTGGGGCATCTGCGCCAGGGCGTTGTCGATACGGGTAAGATTTCCGCGCGGGTCTGTACCCAGGGTCGCCCGATGGGTCATTTGCCCTTTCAGCAGGAGTGTATATTCCTGTTTCCACGCTTGAAATTCCACCGACATAGTGAATCCACGGTAACTGCCGATCTGCACCGGATCGGAGGTTTTGACCTCCTTACAGGCATCCAGCAGGGCTGCACCGGCATTTTCTTTGTCGGTCAGCACATCGCCCCGGATTTCCATACCGGCAAAGCCATCTGCCGGGTGTGGGTGGGCAGCCAGTGTTTCCAAATCGGCTTCAAAGCCCTGAATATACCCCTTGTTGGTTTCGATTTCCTGCGGGAAGTATTTGAGCAGCTGGTCCTCCAGACGGTACTGCTTGCTCTGGTGGTCGGCTTTCATCAGCTTCAGCTTGGCAACCTCCACATCCAAATCCATACGTTCCTTGATACGGGGGTCTCCGGCGCACAGAGCCTTGATCTCGGCAAAGGAAAGCGCCGTTTCGTCCACATCATCGCAGGAACGAACCGGGCTTTTGCTGGTCATAATCTGGCTGATGAATTTCTGTTTGTTCTCCACCGTCTGCCAGAGATACGCGTCAAACGTCCCTTCGGTGACATAGCGGTACACATGGACAAGGGGGTTCTGGTTGCCCTGACGCTCGATACGGCCCTTGCGCTGGGCAAGGTCTCCGGGCCGCCACGGGCAGTCCAAATCGTGCAGCGCCACAAGGCGGTCCTGCACATTGGTTCCAGCGCCCATTTTGGCAGTGCTTCCTAATAGGACACGCACCTGCCCGGTGCGGACCTTGGAGAACAGTTCCTTTTTCCGCACCTCTGTGTTGGCTTCATGGATAAAGGCAATCTGCTCGGCAGGCATCCCCTGGGCGATGAGCTTTTGCCGGATGTCCTCATAGATGGTAAAGGCAGGCTCCGGCTCATCCAATGGGATTGCTTCTTCCAACCCGTGAAGCAGCGGATTATCCAGCTGTTTGGCTGCCTTTTTGGATGGGGCTGCCTGGGGCGTGGAAATATCGCAGAACACCAGCTGAGTCAGCTTGTCTGCATCCCCGTCCCGCCAGATCTGCATGATGTTGTCCACGCATTGATTGACCTTGGTGCCGGGTTCATCCGGCAGCAGCTGGTTGATGATGCGCTGGTCCAGCCCCAGCTTGCGGCCATCCGAGGTGATTTTGAGCATATTATCCACCGACGGGTCCACACTGCCTCTGTGTACTTCGGAAGCGCGCTCGGAGAGAACCTGCACCATCTCTTTTTGGTGTTCCGTAGGCTGGGCCACGATGTTGTGGTATTCTACCTCCGGGGTAGGCAGGTTCAGCTGGTCGGCGGTTTTGATGTCCGCCACCTCTTTGAACAGGTTCATTAGCTCCGGCAGGTTAAAGAACTTGGAGAATCGGGTGCGCGCCCGATAGCCGGTTCCCTCCGGGGCCAGTTCCAACGCCGTGACGGTTTCTCCGAAACGGCTGGCCCAGCAGTCGAAATGGGTCATATTCAGTTCTTGCAGGCGGTCATATTGAAGATACCGCTGCATGGTATAAAGCTCGGTCATGGAGTTGCTGACCGGGGTTCCGGTTGCAAAGATAACGCCACGGTTTCCGGTCAGCTCATCCATATAGCGGCACTTGGCGAACATATCGGAAGATTTCTGCGCGTCCGATGTGGATAAGCCCGCCACATTCCGCATTTTTGTGTATAAAAACAGGTTCTTGTAGTTGTGTGCCTCGTCCACAAACAGCCGATCCACGCCCAGCTGTTCAAATGTTACCACATCGTCCTTGCGGCTCTCGGCCTGCAATTTCTCCAGCCTGGCTTCCAGCGATTTGCGGGTGCGTTCCAGCTGCTTGACCGTAAAACGCTCGCCGCCGCTGGCCTGTACCTCGGCAATCCCCTCGGTGATCTCGTCGATCTGCTCATAGAGGAGCCGTTCCTGACGCTCTCGGCTGATGGGGATTTTCTCAAACTGGGAATGGCCCATGATGATAGCGTCATAGTCACCGGTGGCAATCCGGGCGCAGAACTTCTTGCGGTTGTGGGTTTCAAAGTCCTTTTTGGTAGTGACAAGGATGTTGGCGGAGGGATAGAGCCGCAGAAATTCCGAAGCCCACTGCTCGGTCAGGTGGTTCGGCACCACAAAGAGAGATTTCTGACACAAGCCCAGGCGCTTACTCTCCATGGCGGCAGCCACCATTTCAAAGGTTTTGCCAGCGCCTACCTCGTGTGCCAGCAGCGTATTGCCGCCGTACAGCACATGAGCGATAGCGTTTTTCTGGTGTTCCCGCAAGGTGATGGCCGGGTTCATGCCGCCGAAAGTAATGTGTCCGCCGTCGTATTCACGGGGACGGGTGGAGTTCATTTCCTCATTGTACTGGCGGACCAGAGCTTGGCGGCGGTCCGGGTCTTTCCAAATCCAGTCTTTGAAAGCGTCCCGGATGGCTTGCTGCTTTTGGGCGGCCAGGGTGGTCTCTTTGGCATTCAGCACCCGGCGCTCTTTGCCGTCTGCATCCTCTATGGTGTCGTAGATACGGACATCCCGCAGGTTCAGGCTGTCCTCCAGAATCTTGTAGGCATTTGCACGGCTGGTTCCGTAGGTGGTATAGGCTGCCACATTGTTCTGGCTTACAGAGCTTTTGCCGGTGATCTGCCACTCAGCGGTGAAAGAAGAATAGTTGACCTCGATATTGCGCTGGAGATAAAACGGCGTATCGAAGGTCTCATACATAAACTGCTGGATGTACTCTTGGTCAATCCAGGTAGCGCCCAAGCGCACCTCAATCTCCAACGCATCCAGGTCTTTGGGTTGGGCAGCGGTAAGGGCTTCCACATTGGCGGCAAAGGACGGGTCCTGCTGTGCTGCCCGCTGTGCCTGACGCAGCTTACGGCGTACATTGCCGGACAGGTATTCGTCGGCAGTCACATAATGGGGAGTGCCGTCTTTCTCCACCTGTCCCGGCACACGGAAGATCACGCCTTGCAGCTCGGCAGCCAGTTCGTCGCTGGTCTTACCGGTCAGCTCCGACATATACGCCATATCCACACAGGCCCTCTCCGCAATAGAGACAGCAAGGGCTTCACTGGCGGTATCCACGGTTTCCACCGCCTTGTGGGGCTTGATGGTACGCTTGGTGAACATATCCGCCTTGCGCTCCAGCTTGCCGTCCTCGTCAATGACTTCCAACGCGCAGAGCAGATAGTAGCTGGAATCATCAGCAAAGGCCAGCCGGTTCGCCCGGTCATTGATAAGACCATATTTTGCAGAGAAGCTGTCATAGAGCCGGTTCAGTTCAGTCTGTTTGTCCCGGATGGCGCTGTCCGGTGTGGCGGCGTCCATTTGCAGATCAATGAGCTGCTGGACACATTCCCGCAGACCCACCAGTCCTTTCACACGGGCTTCGGCGGTGGCATTCAGGTCAGGCCGTACCATACGGCTGTTTTCACGGTAATACACATCGCCGTCCACAACGGTGTAGGAGTAATTTTTCACATTGGGGTCAGCAGGGATAGAAGTGTCGATGGTTTCGCCCTCGCCCAGCTCCGGCAGCTCGGCCTCCCGGTAGGTGCCGCGAATATACTTCACGGCATCATGCAGCTGATCGGCAAGCTCCAGCCCCTCGATGGGGTTCACGGTGTAGTCCATGCCGTGAGCGGTGCTTTCCGGTTCCTGTCGGCCCAGCACCATTTCCGGGTGGTCCAGAAAATAGCGGTTGATGGCAAAGCCGTCCTCGGTCTGCCCGGTCTGCGTCCACTCTGGCACGATGTCCAACGGACGGTCACGCTTTTGCAGGAAGATGATGTCCGAAACGACCTCGGCACCTGCGTTCTTTTTGAAAGCGTCATTGGGCAGACGGATGGCCCCCAGCAGTTCGGCGCGCTGAGCAAGATACCGGCGCACGGTGGAATCCTTGGCGTCCATCGTGTAGCGGCTGGTGACAAAGGCCACTACGCCGCCGGGACGGACCTGATCCAGCGCCTTGGCGAAAAAGTAGTTATGAATGCTGAAATTCAGCTTGTCATAGGCTTTATCCCGAACCTGATACTGGCCAAACGGAACATTGCCCACCGCCAGATCATAGAAATCCCGCCTATCGGTGGTCTCAAACCCTGCCACGGTGATGTCGGCCTTGGGGTAGAGCTGCTGGGCAATACGCCCGCTGATGGAATCCAGCTCCACGCCGTAAAGACGGCTGTTTCGCATTTCCTCCGGCAGCATACCGAAGAAATTGCCCACACCACAGGACGGCTCCAGGATATTGCCCGTCTCAAATCCCATGCGGCCCACAGCCTCGTAAATCGCTTTGATGACCGTAGGACTGGTGTAGTGCGCGTTGAGGGTGGAACCTCTGGCAGCGGCATATTCCTCCGGGGTCAGCAGCTCCTTCAGCTGGGCATATTCCTTGCTCCAGCTTTCCTTGTCGGGGTCAAAGGCATCGGCAAGGCCGCCCCAGCCCACATACCGGGAAAGGATTTTCTGCTGTTCCGGCGTTGCCTGCCCGGTGGTTTCCTCCAAATATTTCAGCAGCTTGATTGCCGTGATGTTGGCCTGAAACTTGGCTTTCGGACCGCCTTCGCCCAGGTGATCGTCAGTGATATGGAAATTCTCGGCGCTGCGGCGCAGATTGGCCTTATATTCCTCATAAGAGGCTTCCTCGGCAGCTTTGACATTGGGGAAGGTCTGCCACTCGCCGTTTACCTGAATGGAAACGGGGTGTTCGTCCAGCACTTCATCCAGAGTTTTTTCTGGCTCTGTGGCAGGCGTGGGCGGCTCTGGTTCCTGCTCCAAATGCTGACGGATTACTGAAATCGGTTCCACCCGGAAGATGGGGAATCCCACCGCATTTGCAAAGGTCACATCTTGAAGTTCCACCCGGCCAACATCCGGCTCCAGCTTGCTGACCCGGAAAGTGCGCCCATCCAATGCAAAGGTGGTCTCGCCGGGAATTAGGTTGTGACGGGCATACTCAGCATCAGAAAGCGGTTGGTTCGACTGCTCCTGTTCTTCAGCGGCAATCTGCTCCACATCCGCCATCACGCGCTGAATGAATGGGTCATTGTCCAGCTTTTCTTCGTCCACCAGCTCGCCATTCACAATGCCGCGCTCGGCCAGCGCCTCCCGGATGGCGATGGGGTCGATGTTGTCAAACCGGTCCTGTTCCGCTTCGGTGTAGAACCGATTCTCCTTGATGAGCTGGGCAATCCTGCGCTGCACCTTGGGCCAGGGCAGCTCAATTCCCTCCGGACTTCCGGCGCGGATCACAAACAGGCTCTTGCTGTCACTGCCGCTGTATTCCTGAGCCAGCCATGCGGCGGTATCTTTTTCCCGTCCATGCTTTTCCATGTAGCGGACAACAGCGTGTTTGCTCTGAATATCACCATTCCATGCACGGATGGCATCATCAATATCATCCTGTGAGAGAGGACGCAGCATTTCATGGAGCCGTGGATAGGTCTCGTCAATAATTTCCCGGTGCAGGCGCTGACGGAACACCAGCACATCGGAATAGAGCCGAATCAGCTCCAAATCACTGGAGCCAAGGATGGCACGACGAATCGCGGCATTGCCCTCAATCACAGCATTTTCGCGGTCGCTGTGACCGCAGGCATTGCGGTATGGCACATCCTCCATAACAGCGGCAAGCACAATGGGCTTGTATTTCTCATGCAGCTCCCGGATCGTAGGGGCTGCTGCTTCGGTCTCCTGGAACACTCTGATTCCGTCTGCGCCAAACTCCGCTTCCTGAGCGTCGATGGCCTGTTCCGCCTCATGGTCGATGGAAGGCATGGAATATTCCTGACGCTCCCTGCCGCCCTCCGGGACAGCGGAAATGGTCACATCATGCCGATCCCGCAGCTGTTCCACAACCTGTTCCAGCCGGTTTGCCGGAAAGCCGCACATTTCCACACGGCCACCGCCGGAGATAGCGCGGGTTGTAAGGTTGAATCCCAGCTCCGCAGCGGCGGTTTTGGCATCCTCGCCGTACAGCTCAAAGAAATCGCCCATTTGATACAAAACCATATCATCCGGGTGACGCTCCTTGACCCCGTTGTATTCCCATATCTCCGGGGTCGGCTGCTGGGCTTGCAGGGCATCTTCTTCCGCCAGGGCCTTTTCTTCCTGGATTTTGTCGTACTCCGTCTGTTCCTGTTCGGTGAGATAGCGGCCCTTTTGAATCAGATCGGTAATCCGCTTGGCGACTTTCTCCCATGTGAAATGCACATCCGGGCAGCCATCCTTTTTGTAGTGCAGACCTTTTCCATCGTGATCTTCCCAGCTGCCCCCAGCGCCGGACAGGGCGTGAGAGTGGCCGCCAGTGCCGTACTCATTCTTGAGAAAATCCACCTTTTCTTTGTCCGTATGGGGGTTCTGGAAAAAGGTGAAAATCCGGCCTTTACCACTTTCAAATCCGCTGCCTCTGGTCATGGCTGCGTCGATCTCGTCCTCTGTGATGAACTGCTTGACCGCAGGTACTTCCATCAGCTGAGAGGTAAAGGCAGTGCGGGGCAGGGACAGGTCTTTCAGGTTTTCCCAAATCTCTCTCGGTTTGTGGTAGTGGAAGCGCAGCAACTCCCGGTCCTGCTGGTAGGCCGTCCAGAAGGCGGCGTATTCTTCCGCAAGGGTCTGGCGAAACTCCGGGCGGTTCAGCTGTTCGGCAAGCCATGCGGATTCCTCCGGGAAACCACGACCCGGATTACCTGCGAGGCTGGGCAGATACCCGGCTTCTCTGGCTTCCTCGCTGAAATCGTGGTACAGATTCCAGAACTTTTCCGCAAGGAGGGAGCGTTCATAGCCTGCCGCCTCGGTCAGCTCCACATTGGCGGCAAACTGGCCATCCTGCAAAAGCTGGCCGATACGCTCGGCGGCGCTCTCCCAGGAAATGACCTGGGCGGACTTGTCGTAACGGGCTGTTTTGCCGTGGGAAAGATGGATGCCGTCCTCGGCATACCATGCGGTGACGCTGCCGATCCCGTTGCCGCCGTGATACAGATTTTTCAGAATGTCTGCGAATTCGGCGGTGGTTTTCTGCTTTTCAAAGGCTGCAACCACACGCTCCCTCTGGCGGTCCGTGTTGCCGCCCAGCCGCAGCACATGGTCGATGTCAGCCTGTGCAAAAGAAAAAGCAGAGGATGCTTTCACATTCTCTGCTTCGTCTATGATTCGGATTTGTTCGTTTTCGGAGAGGAAGAAACTCAGCTGTGAATAAGCTCCGCCATCAGGATTTCCTCGGCCTGGGCCTTGCAGGTGTTCATCAGACCCACCCACTTCATGGGGTCGCTGGCTTTCAGCTGCTCCGTCGCGCCCGCTGCCGCCGCCAGCTGGGGCATCAGCTGCTCCAGACGGCTCTGTGCGGTCTCGTCGATTTCCAGCAGGTGTGGGTACAGCTTCTCGCTCATCAGCAGCTGGTTGTAGAGGATGGGACGGTGTTCCTTCAGGTATGATTTCCGCGTCCTGCCGTACTTGCCCAGGGGCTTCTCCGGCTGCTCGCTCAGCTTCAGGTCGGGAATCAGGTAATCTCCGTTCTGGATGTAGTTCATGGGATTCTTCATGATGCTTGCTCCTTTCCGCGAGTTGTTCGCGCTCATAATTTCGGATGGTAACGCCAATCTGCCGCAGCACCTGTTGATTGATCTGGCTGACCGCCGTTCCCAGTGCGCCAATGGTAGCCGGGGTGTTGAAGTCAAAAATCGCCATAAAGTCCTCATGGGTAAAATAGCGTTCCGGCTCCAATCCGCAGCGGGACATCAGGGCGTAGGAAATGCTGACAGTAGCGGCTGCCTTAAACTGTGCTTCGATGTTAAATTCATCATATTCCTCTAAAAAGGAATCGTCAACGATATAGAGCAAGTCCTGGCGATGCTCGTTCCAGTATTCGCCTGCCAGCTTGTGAGCCACCGCCTCCAGCTGCTGGGCAAGGTTATCGCCGCCAACCTCGTAAGTGTGCTCCAGCATGGCCGACACAGGCTCCTGATACGCTTCCTCCATCTTCCACAGCCAGGGAGTGCGGGAATGTTCGCGGGTCCCGGTGTCAGAAACGTCAAACACATAGCGCAGCCGGGGCCTGTCACCGGAATCGTCCACCAGGGCGATACCCTTGGAGCCACGGCGCACATAGCGGCCCAATTTTTCATTCCATAAATCATACTCCGCACAGGCGGTAGCGTCGGGGCGCTGGGCATAAATCAGCAGTTGCTCATGGAACGGATACTTGTAAAGACGGGCAGCGGTGGTTAGAAATCCCGCCCATTCCTGCCAGCTGCCGGTGAGCTGGGTCGCCACATGGTCGGCCATCTGACGGTAAAATTCTGTTTTGGATGGCATGGTTGTTGTCCTCCCTTCGTGTTAAATGGAAATGGGGCGGCATTTTGCGCCGCCCCGTTGGGTGTTTATGAAATGCTTATTCATCAAAATCCGGGTACAGTTCCAGCTGGGCAAACTCGGCATCGCTCATAGCCTGGAGCTTCATCAGGGCGCTGTCCGTCAATTCTCGCAGTTCCGTTTCCTCCGGCGAAAGTTCGCCGTGCATCTCGGTCAGAGCCTCCATCAGCCCGGTGCGGCTGCCGGTGTTGTAAATGCACATCAGGTTCATTTCTTCAAAAGTAAAGTTTCCCATATCAAAGCTCCCTTTCCGCGCTCTTTTTAGGCGCTTTCTTTTTGTGTTCCGTCCGGGGCTGGCTTTTCAGCTGCTCCATGACGGACTTTTTCTTGTCCCGTTCCTCCCGGTGGACAGCTTCCGCTAAATCCATGAGGGAAATAGGCTGGCCGCTGCGGGCCTGCTGTTCCAGCTGCGCCACGGTCGGCTCTTTTGGGCCGTTGTTGATGATGCCGTCGATCATACCGTAGTCATCCTCCAGCATCATTTCCGCATTTTTCAGCGGATTGTCCGGCAGGAATCCGGGAATCTCGGTGAAACCAACGCTGTCGCAGTAATGACAGGATACCTTACCGTCCTGCTTGATGGCAACAATGTCGCTGACGCTCAGGGACGGGCTGTGAAAATCCACCGGCTTTTGCAGGTTGAACTGTTTATACAGCGTTTCCAACTGCTCCATAGTGCTGCCGGAACCGTTCAGCGGGGCAGTGTAGATTAAGTCATAATTATTTCGGTCCACGTCCAGATTGTGCGATTGCAGCCAGTCCAGATTCATAAACCGCACATTCTGCGGATCATCCCGGCTCACCTGATAAATGGCAAAGCAGCTGCCCTCATGGGCAAGAAACGCCTGCTCCCGTTCCAGCTGCCGGTCCTGCCGTTCCAACACCTTTTCATGGAACGCCGGACTTTGCTCCCATTCCTCGTGTTCCACGCCGAAAAGTCCGCCATGCTCCATGATTTCCTCGGTGTCAAACACCATGCTTTCCGTGTTATCTTCATGGAGGATATAGACGGTCAACCCGGCAGCGTCCAGTTCCAGCGCCCGTTCTCTGGTGACAGGCAGCATCCCATCGTGAAAGTAGCCGTATCCCTGCATATCCGAAACAGATACTTCGCTGTCGGGCATGGGGTACTCATCCAAAGACTGTTCCTGAGCATCCGGCAGCTGGGTGTCGGCAGTTTCTGCGGTCTGCTGGCTGACCTGTTCCTGCATCTGCTGACAGGCTGCATCCTGCAAGGTCTCAATCATAGACAGCGGGGCATCCTGAACAGACGGATTTTCCAGTTCCAGCCCCTCACAAATCTGCCGGACAGCGGCGGAACGGGACAGTTCCGGGGTATCCAGCTGGCCGCCGTCCAGTTCTTTCATGGTTTCTTTGTCATAGAGGGTATAGTCCCAGCCGGTATCGCACGGCTGAATGTGCAGATAGGTGGCATCGTTCAGAAGAAACAGAGCCTCGGCGGGTTCTGACAGTTCCTGCGGGGAATGTTCCGCATTGGCGGAAATCTCCTGATACTCTGTGTGATAGAGAGACGCAAGCTGTGCGGAAAGATGTTCCGGGTCCACAAAATTGCTGTTATCGGCATCCGGGGCAGCGCCATTGTCCAGAGCCATCTCCATTTCTTCGTCCCGTTCCCATTTTGCCTGTTTCTGTTCCTCCAAAAAGAGGACCATATCCGCGATGTCATGGTGCAGGATTTTATCCGTGTATTGGGTAATTTGCGCCTGAATCTCTGTTTCTGAAAGGGTTTCGACACGAATTGCCTGTGCATACAAGACATATTCGCGGGCAAAGGACTCTGCCTGTTCTCTTGCTGGCGGCAGAACCACCGGAACAGTTTCTTTTTTCGGGGCGTTCAGTTCAATGCCGCGCTCCTTACAGATTTCCTTGTAGTTGCGCTCGATATCGTTAATTAGCTCACAGGAAGTCTTGTTGATGGTCTCCAGACTGGCTTTTAATTCTTTTAGGTCCTTGTCCTTGCTCCAGGTAGCGATATACCCGAAACTGTTCTCACCGGTCTGGATACCAAAATACTGGCAGACCGCATAGGAAATACTCTCGGCCTCCACTTCCTCGGTATTGCGGTTCCTGGCGGTCTGTTTCACCGCCGAATGATCTTCCTCCACTTCCAGCCGCCATTCAAACTGATTTTCGTCCACATAGCGCCAGCCATCCTCGGCAGCGGCCTGTTCTGCCTCCGCTTCGGTGGCAAAGTCCAGGCGATAATCGTGTTTGATGCCGCCCTCGCTCACCATCACAATCTTCCAGGTCGGCTCTGCCTCGTACTTTTTGGGGTCGTGGAGCTTGCTGTGTGCAACCTCATGGACAGCAGCAGAAACGGTCTGTACCTCGCTCATGCCTTCCCGGATGGCGATGCGCTGGCGGTCGGGTGAAAAATAGCCGTCCATGTTGGCGGCCATCGCCTCAAACTCGATGGGAACCGGGGCAGAGCGCCGCAGGGCTTCCAGAAACGCTTCATAGTGCGGAACCGTCCCGGACAGGGAGGAAGCCAGCTCCGGCAGGGGCTTACCGTCCGTCTGGCTCACATCAAACACCTTGACTGGGCGAAACATGGGGATTTCGATTTCCTTTTCCTCCATAACCGCCTTGCCGTCTGCATCCAGAATGGGGGCATGGGTGTCCGGGTCGCGCTTCATTTCCTCGATTTTCTTTTTATAGGGCGTGGGGGCGATGATGGTGATGCCATGTTCGCCCTTTTTCACATGGCGCGCAAACTGGTTTTTCCACTTGTTGAACCCGGCCACCAGGGTGGCGTCCGGGCGCTGCATATAGATGAGCATGGTGTTATTGACGGAGTAGCGATGGAACTTGGACATGACGGACAGGTAGCGCATATATTTTTCACTCTCGAACAGCTCCTTGATACCCTGTTCAATGCCCGCCGTGATTTCCTGCAACCGCTCCCGGTTGGTGGGCTTATCAGCCATGATTTTCACTCTCCTTTCCAAATTGGCGATTTCTGATTGATGTTCGGCAATCCACAGTCTTTGTTCATCAGGGGTATCCTCCAGAAAAAAATCCAGCAGATAGCCCACATAGTCTTTTTTCTGGATTGCCTCCATGAATCGGGGATGTGGATTTTCCTCCGGTGTTTTGGGTGTGTAGTCCGTTTCCCACTTGCGGAGCAAATGAAAGTAGTCGGCCAGGACACGAAAGGCATGGTCCCGGTCCTCCTTGAATTTCTGGGCCTCGGATTTCCGCCGGACATAGCGCCTCCGGGGAGGGGCCTGACTGTCATAAGCCAGGCCAAAATCTTGGGCCAGCTTCTCGGCGGCCTCTTTGGGGGACAGATTGTAGAGTCTCGCTGTGAAGTCGATTACATCACCGGTGGCTCCGCAGCCGAAGCAGTAGAAGTATTCCTCGTTCAGCTTCATGCTGGGATTTTTGTCATCGTGGAACGGGCAACAGGCCATGCCGCTCCGGTTGACCTCAATCCCATACATCTGCGCCGCTTCCCGGACGGAGACAGACTGTTTGACGGCCTCAAAGACGCTCTCGGCCATGCTCATTCATTGCCTTTCTTGGGGGTGGGTGGCCTGTACCCGGCAGCCTTGGCCCGTTCACTGGCTGCCTTACGGCGCTCGGCGCTGTACGGTTCCCGGACGGACACGCAGCGTTTGGGAACGAGAAAGGTTTGGCGGTCCTTTTTCACAATCTGATCCGGGTATTTCTCCGCCAGCCGCCGCAGCTTTTCCAGTAGCCGGGGGTCATGGGTATAGACCTCGGCGGTGGCTTCAGCCTGGTTGTAGAGGATGATGGTTTCCTGTTCATAAAGGCTCAGTTTCATTTGCCGCCTCCTTTCTGCCGGTCAAACTCCAGCTTGAAGTTGGCGTACTGCCCATCGTCCTCCAACACCACGGTGGCGTCGTAGGTCTTGCCAGTTTTCTCGGAGTACAGGCCGCTTACATGGGCGCGGCCATTTTTGAGCAGCGCCGTCACGATGGCCTTGGTGGGCTGCTTTCGCTTCAGCTCCCACCACTTGTTGTTTTTCCAAATGGCAAATTTACAGCCCTCGTTCTGGCAGAAGAAACCCTTTTGCAGCTCCACCACATCACCGCCGCAGCGGGGGCATTTGCCCACCATCTCGCGGGGCGGAGCGAACAGATACTCGGTGCCTTTAATCATCTGATAGGTTCCTACCAGCTCCTTGAGCATGGTGGAAATTCCATCCATGAAATCCTCCGGGGCCAGCTCGCCACGCTCGATCTCACCCAGTCGGTACTCCCATTCAGCGGTCAGCAGGGGCGATTGCAGCTGCTCCGGCAGCACGGTGATAAGGGATACCGCATCATGGGAGGGCATGAGCTGCACGGTTTTCTTGCTCTTTTTGCGTTCCAGAAAGCCGGTGGACACCAGCTTTTCCAAGATACCGGCGCGGGTGGCCGGGGTCCCCAGGCCCTTGCGTTCGGCGTCCTCCGGCATATCGTCCTTCCCGGCAGTCTCCATCGCGGAAAGCAGCGTATCTTCGGTGAAGTGCTTGGGCGGGGAGGTCTTGCCCTCATTGACGGCAGCACCAGAAAGGGGCAGCGTCTGACCTTCAGACAGCTCCGGCAGAGCCTTGTCCTCGGTTTCCGGTTCTGCATTTTTCAGCCCTGCGCGGTATGCAGCGTCCAGCGCCCGCCAGCCGGGTTGTTTCACCGTGCGGCCCTTGGCGGTAAACTCCGCACCGGCGCACTCTACAACAACGGCGGTTTCCGCAAAGGTATAGGGTTGGGCCACGGCGCACAGCAGCCGCAGAGCCACCAGCTCCAGCACCGCCTTTTCGCCCACCGGCAGGCCGGTCAGGTCCGCGCCCTGGAGGTTGCGGGTAGGGATCACCGCATGGTGGTCGGTCACTTTCTTGTCGTTGATGACCTGGGCCGCATTGCAGGCAAGCTCCATACCAGCGGCAAAGGGCAGCGCCCCAGCAGTGAGCCGGACCAGCTCCGGCAGACTTGCTGCCATATCCGAAGTCAGGTAACGGCTGTCCGTCCGGGGGTAGGTACAGAGCTTCTTTTCATAGAGGTTCTGCAAATAGTCCAGGGTTTGCTGGGCTGTGAACCCCAGCAGCCGGTTGGCGTCCCGCTGGAGGGTGGTCAGGTCATAGAGGGCGGGCGGCTTCTCGGATTTGTCCTTGCGCTCCACCTTTTTCACCGTAGCAGCCGCACCCTGACAAGCAGTTTTCAGCTGCTCGGAAGCAGCCTTATCCGCCATGCGTTCCCCGGAAACGGAAAACTCAGGTAGCTCCAGGACTATCGTGTAAAACGGAACTGGCTTGAAGGTGTCGATCTCGGCTTCCCGCTGAACGATGAGGGCCAGCGTCGGGGACATGACGCGCCCAATATTCAAAGTGCGGTGGTACAGCACCGAAAACAGCCGGGTGGCATTGATCCCCACCAGCCAGTCCACCTTGGCGCGGCAGAGAGCCGCATCCCGCAGGCCGTCATAGTCCGCGCCGGGGCGCAGGTTTTCAAATCCCTCCCGGATGGCGGAATCCTCCATCGAGGAAATCCAGAGCCGCTTCATGGGCTTCTGGCAGCCCGCCAGCTCGTAGACGGCGCGGAAGATCAGCTCCCCCTCGCGTCCGGCATCGCAGGCGTTTACCACCTCGGTCACGTCCGGGGCGTTCATCAGCTGTTTCAGGACAGCAAACTGTTTCTTTTTGTCTTTGCTCACCACCATCTGCCAATGCTCCGGTAGGATGGGTAGATCGTCATAGCGCCACTTGGCATAGTCCGGGTTATATACATCGGCATCGGCCAACCCAGCCAGATGCCCCACGCACCAGCTGACCCGCCAGCCGTTTCCTTCCAGATAGCCGTCCTTGCGGACAGTCGCGCCGATCACGGTGGCCAGACTTTGGGCAACAGACGGTTTTTCAGCGATTACCAGCTTCATGGTTTGTTTTCCTCCTTTTCTTGAGCCATCGTTCCATCTCACGATGGCAGACTCCCACGCAGGGCTGCCCATAATTCCCACAGCCATAACAGGGGTGGCTTTTGGGTAAATTGAGAGGACGGGAAGTGTCCTTCCCGCCCTCCGGCCTGCGTGTCATCATGCATTCATAGGGGCTGTCGGTAAACCGGGTCATGGGGTCTCATCCTCACTTTCTTCACCGCCGCCCCTGTCAGCGTCCAGCTCGTCCGATTCCTCGTCCTCCAGTTCGATGTCTTCCTCGTCCGGCAGTTCCTCGCCGTTCTCATAGTCATAATCGTCTGGATTGCTGCTGTTTTTGTGGTTGGCCTTACCCTTAATGAATTTGAAGTAGGCAAAGGCAGCGCCGCCCATCACAGCCAGCACCAGCAGCAGGACAGCCGGGTTTAGTCCTGCGGATTCTTTTTTCTCAGGCTCCGCAGGTTCCGCCGGTGTTTCCGGCTCCGGTTCCTTGCCGGTACAGCCGGTCATGTCTGTACTGCACACCTCGCATTTGGTGTTGACTTCACCGGCTTCGCATTTTTCCGTGCAGTTGCAGACAGCGGGTGGTTTCTCGGTGGACTGCCCATCCTCCATCAGCGCCATCAGGTCAGCTTCATCCACCTGATTTAAGAAATGGACAGCAGTTTCCTTGTCCTCGTTAGCTCGGTCAATGAGGATATAGAAGTAGTTGCCTGCCTTGGTGGTGACGGTAATCAGCTGCTTGTTGCCGCCGAAATCATCCACCAGGGCAGCGTTGCCCTCCGGGGTCAGGGCAGGACTGTCCTCGGCTTCCTCCACCACCACATTTTCATCGTTGGTGGCATCCTCTGCCGGGGGCTGCTCCGTTCCCTGGGCAAAAGCGGTGACAGAAAAACCGCCCATCAGTACCAATGCGGCGCAGAGGGCGGAAAGGGTCTTAAAAACTCTCTTATTCTTCATGGGCGGTGTCCTCCTGTTCGGCGTGGTTAGCAGAGACATCAGGAACCATGCCGCCTGACAGCATGGCGCTTAACTGCTCCGGGGTCATACGCAGGGCGCGCACCATCTGGACGATCTCCAGATTTTCCGCTTCGGTTTTCTGCGCTTCCAGCGTTTTCAGCTTTTCCTGATACTCTGCGATCTTCTCACGGGTTTTCGCAATTTCCCGGTCAATGCGTTCAATTTTCGTAGCCATAATCAATCACTCCTTATCAAAAGATTTGTCACCAGTTCATCAGGCCGTAGCCCTTGATGCACTCGTAGTTCACATCGTAACTTCTGATTTTGCAGGCGTCGCCGCTGTTTCCCTCTACGGTATAGACCCGGCTGCCGTCCGTGCCGATGACGATGCCCACATGGTCGGCGCTGCCGTCCAGGTCCCAATCGAAAAAGATAGCATCTCCGGGGGCGAGGTTGTCATAGCCCCGTGCGCCCCATTGTCCATGGGACTGGAACCACGGGATGCCCTGGGACTGACAGGCGGCAAAGCGCGGTTCAGACAGCCCCATCTGGCCGTAGCACCAGGACACGAAGCAGGCGCACCATTCCACACGGGAATTGAAGCCGTACCAGCTCCAGTAGGGCTGACCGCCCACATCGCCCACCTGACTTTTGGCAATATCCACCACAGCCTGATTGCCGGGGCGTGTGCCGTTTATAAACTCCACACCTTCCAAACTCTCAGAATCGCTGGTGTTTGTGGAGCCGCCGCCGAAGATCAGCGGCTTGTTGCCCAGGGTGGTCCGGTACACCTGATACATTTCCAGCTGGTCCGGGGTCAAAAGCTCCGTGGCAACGGAGGAAATGGGTTTGCTGGTAAGCGTTACATTCAAAATGTAGTAGTTATAGGGAACCTCAACGGTATAGCTGTTGCCCTCGCTGTCCGTCCGGGTTTCCGTCCGGTAGCGCACCTCGACTTCCTCGGTGAGCGTCAGCTGATACTGTGCGTTGAACACACGCTCCAGCTCCGCCTGTGCGCTCTGGCGAGTATAGCCCTGCAACACAGCAGACAGGTAGGCCGCAAGCTCATGGGGGTCATGCCCGATCATATCCAGGTCATAACGGTACTCGTCATATCCCGGATGGCTGCTTTCGATGTTGTCGATCTCGGCTTGCAGCGCCGCTTCCCTGGCGGCGTAATCGGCCTCCACCGCCACAAGTTCCGGGTCATCCGATGGATAGGTAGAGCCGGAAATGGCAGAACCAATGCTCTGCGCCATCATGGAGCAGGAGGACATGGTGTTGAGCAGCAGGCAGATGAGCAGAAAAATCGCGCCCACAAGCAAGAAGCCTTTTTTGTGGCGCATAACAAATGCTCCGGCCTGCTGTGCCTTTTCCTTGACCGTCTTGGCGGCTTTGCCAGTCTTTTTTGCGGTGTTGGCGGTGTTTCCGACAGCTTGACCGGCGCGCTTGGCGGCGGCGTATTCCTTTTTAATGGCCTGTTTCTGCTGCCAGCGTGAAAACGGATTGCTGGTAAGCTGGGGATTTTCCCGCAAAGACTTCTGATACAGGGCGTTTACATTAGCCTTTTCCAGCTTTTGTTCCGCCTGTGCCGCCTTGCGGTATGGCTTCAGCTTGTGACTGCGGTAGCCTTCCCGGAACAGCCGCACACCGGTTTCAACAGCTTCCTCGGACTTGTGGGCGCTCTCCACGCCCACATTGTCCTGTTCCGTTTCACGGATTTCCTTGTGGAGTTTCCCCAGCGCCGCATCTCCCGGAGCATCCCGGACCGCGTGGGACAACTTGGAGGGCGGCTTCTTTTTGTCCTCCAGCACCAGCTTGGTGGTCACTTTGCCAGTCTTAGGGTCCACCGTTTTTTGCCGCACCTGCTTTTTGGGGATTTTCGCCTGCGCCTTGTCTGCTTTGGCGGCGGCCCGGTCAGCCTTGCGGATGGGCTTCTCCAGCGCCGGGTCAGCGCGTTCCTCGTCTGTAAAGTGCAGGCGCGGTTCCTTACGCATACCAGCCACCCGCCATCAGGTCATCCAGCAGCACACAGGTTTCCGCATATACTGGAATCTGAATGGTTTCTGCCGGAAAAACCGTTGTGGACAGGAAAAGCGCCATCAGGGTTCCTCTTGCCATGTCCCGATCCTGAATTGGGCTGCCAATAAACAGCTTGGGAACATCCGGTATGCCCTCTGTCCAGATATGGTGAATCCGGGTAAATCCGGCATAGCCCTTGGGCGTGAGATTTTTTGCTGTCTTTTCCTGCTCATAGCAGTAATGGACGGCGACGCGAAGCAGTTCCACCATCTGCTCACAGCCGCTGACAGCGGCCAGAAGCAGACCTGCGCCTTTTTCAATTTCTTTCTTTGTCATGCTGTTCATTCTCCTTTTTTAAGTCCAACGGTTTGGTGGTCATGATACGGTACAGTTCCGTATTCTTTGGGAAGTGGTCCACAAACGGCAGGATGGTGGAACCGTAGAACAAAAGCCCTTCGCCCTCGCCGGAGTGGGTCACATAGGATAGCTGGTGCGTAGAAATACCCAGCTGCTTGGCAAGAATCTGCCGGTCTCCGCCCGCCTGGTTGAGCATATACACGAAGTCGGAGTTTTCAAAGATGTTCTCCACCTCGCGGCTGCTCAAAAGGTCTTTGACATTCTGCGTGATACCAGTCGGGATGCCGCCCCACTTGCGGAACCGCTTCCAGATTTCAACGGTGTAGGCGGCAGTCTGTTCCTCTTTCAGCAGCAGGTGCATCTCGTCAATGTAGTAACGGGTGGACTTGTGGGCAGCACGGTTGATGGTGACGCGGTTCCACACCTGGTCCTGCACCACCAGCATCCCGATTTTCTTCAGCTGCTTGCCCAATTCCTTAATGTCATAACAGACAATGCGGTTGTTGATGTCCACATTGGTTCGGTGATTGAACACATTGAGGGAGCCGGTCACATAGATTTCCAGCGCCGTTGCAATGTACTGGGCTTCCTTTTCCTCCTGACTCCGCAAGAGGTTATACAGGTCCTCCAGAATGGGCATATTCTCCGGGCGTGGGTCGTTGAGATAGTCCTGATACACCAGCCGCACACAGCGGTCGATGATGGTTTTCTGCACCGGCTGCAAGCCCTCCTTGCCACCCACGATCAGCTCGCACAAGCTGAGAATGAAGTCAGACTTGAGGGACAGCGGGATTTCATCGTCCGAGTAGTCCAGGTTCAAGTCCATTGGGTTAAGATAGTTGGTGGAGGTGGGCGAAATTTTGATAACCTGCCCATGCAGACGCTCCACCAGTGGGGCATATTCCGCTTCCGGGTCGCAGATGATGACATCATCCGAAGTGAGCAGGAAGCTGTTGGCGATCTCTCGCTTGGCGCTGAAGGACTTGCCGGAACCCGGCGTGCCGAGAATCAGGCCGTTGGGGTTTTTCAGCAGCTTGCGGTCCACCATGATAAGGTTGTTGGACAGGGCGTTAATGCCGTAGTACAGAGCTTCTTTGCCGTTCTGGAATAATTCCTGTGTGGTAAACGGCACAAAGATCGCCGTGGAACTGGTGGTCAGCCCCCGCTGAATCTCAATCTGGTTGATACCCAGGGGCAGGCAGCTCATCAGCCCTTCTTCCTGCTGAAAGTCCAGCCTTGTCAGCTGGCAGTTGTATTTCTGTGCGATGGAGCTGGCCTGGAACACATTGTTGTCCAGTTGGCGGGGATTGTCCGCTGTGTTCAGCACCAGAAATGTCACAAGGAACATACGCTCGTTACGGCTCTGCAAATCCTGCAAGAGCTTTTTGGCCTCGACACCATAAGTGGCAAGGTCGGAAGGGATGATGTCCATGTCATATCCGGCACGGACAGCCTTTTTCTGTTCCTCGATTTTGGATTTATCCAGATCGGTGATTTTTCGCTTGACCGTCTTGATGGCCTTGATCTGATCCACCGACTGGATGTGCAGGCTGACAATCAGGTTGGATTCCATATCCAGAAAATCAGCCAGCATCCGGTCATTCAGTTCTGGGGCCAAAATTTGTACGAAGCTGACGGCTCCGTACTTCTTGCCCATGCGGAACTGCTTGCCGGTGCGGAACTCAAAGGAGCTGGGGGCGATAAAGTCCTTGGTGGACAGGCCGCTGGTAGGGAGCCAGTCCCACTCAAACCGGAACAGCAGCTGCTCGTCCATGTGGAAGATACCATGCAGCTGGGCAAGCCGCGCTTTTCCGTCCAGCGTTTCCGCCACCACGCCCAGCCGCTTGAAGTTGTTGAGAATGTCGGTCTCAATGCGCTCCAGACGGGGCTTGGCCGCCTTGATGCTGTCTGCGTCAATGCCGAAGGTGAGGTACTTGGTTTTGATAAGGCCGTTGTTGCCCTTTGCCAGCTGGTTTTGCAGCATGGTCATGTACTCGATACGGATGCTGTCAAAATCGTCCCCCTGGAGAGGGATGTTGATGGCGCGGGCAAAGGTTTCCTCCGATGCTGCAAGGTTCAAAAAAGACAGCTCAAACTGAATCGAGCTGTCGAAGTAGTTGAGGAAATCGCACCAGCCCTCGAAAATCGCGGTTTTATCCTCGTTCTGTGAAAGCTGATAGTTGATGTCCTGAAATTGAATGGTTTTTGTGTAGTGACCGTCTGATACCCGGCAGATACCGTCCGGCCACATTCGTTCATAAGGGATACTGTCCTGCGCCGATTTTTCCTTTTTGTCCGTGCGGTTGGCACGGGCAATCGCAGCTTCAATCTGCTTTCTGTCGGCGCGGGACAGCTTTTTCTTTGTTTTGACCGGCTGCACAGCTTTTTCCTCGTTTTTTCCGAACAGCCGGTGCAGCCAGTTTTTGATTGCCGTAAACAATGTGTGACACCTCCTCGTCGAGATTTGCCTGCCGCTGCAACACGGCATAGAAGTTATTGGTGCGGTAGGGGCGCTGCCTGGGGCGGATCACCGTGACGCGGATGATATTGCCCACAATCTTTTCCAACGGCTGACCATGCTTTTCATACATCGCCAGCAGGAAGAAGGGCAGCATCACGAACATCATGCACAGGGCTGCCGTACTGTTTCCGGCAGAGCCACGGAGCAGAAAGAACAACGGTACGCCCAAAAGCGCCCCTCCGCCGAAGCAGACTAACTGCCGCTTGGTTAAGTTGAAAGCAACCTTGGTTTTGACTTTCGTCAGATCTTTGGGTACAGGTACATAGGCCATAGAAACTCCCTCCTTTATGGAAATGAAACAGAACTGTCCACCTCGTTGCCCCATACATCCCAACCGGGTGTGGCTTGTCTGGCAAACAGCTCAATACGCGGGACATCTCCTGCAAGTGCAACAATTTTATCTCGGACAATATCCGGTTTCTTGCTGTGGGCTTCCACTGGTGTCATCACAATCTGATGCACTCTTGCAGACTGACGTTTTGGGGAGCCTTTGGTTGCTAACAGACACAGCTCGGCGTTTGCTCTGGTCCAATGCCCCAGCCCCCAAAACAGGGAGGGGGATTTTCGATTCTGCTTGACCCAGCAGAACGCCACTGTTTTATAGGTGAATCCCCATGCGTCAATCACAGTAAAGGCTTCTCGAATAACCGGGAAAGTTACCCACAAAAACAAAATACAGTTTTTGTCCGCCAACTGTCCAACTGGCAGTGTTCGGATGTCCTCTATGGTCATAGTGGAATAGTGGCTCTCTGCGGTTCTGCCGTGTTCTTTTTTTCTCCAAACACGGTAACTCCACGGGGGATCAGCATAAATGACTTGATATTTCTTCATGCGTCCTCCTCAATGAGCCTGGAATACAGCTTTTGCAAGGCTTCCGGTCTTAAAGAGGGTAAAACACAGTAAAACCGTATAGCCCACACAACTCCAAATCGCCATAATCACATCTTCCTCCGTAGCGATGTCCTGTACCAGTACAGCATAAATCGCCACACAGACAATAATGAGAAATGCCTGGAATCCCAGCGCCAGCAGGGAGCGCAGATAGTTCTGGCCCATGCCGCCCCATTCCTTGCCCATCATGGCAGCCATAGGGATGGGCGCAACGGATGTCACAAGGTAAATTTCAATCATACGGCCATAAATCACGATGAAGATGCAGATATACAGCGCCCACATGGTAACGCCGATAAACATACTCTGGAACCAAAGCCCGAACAACGGACCCAAATCCATTTCCATCAGCCGAGGTTCCATGTCCGTAAGGACAGAGGAAATATCAATGGCTGCATCCGAAGAAATAATCCCGGATGCCTGTGCCACCACACTCTGCGCCATATCGAACACGCCCATGACGATATTCCATGTATTCGTGACAAGGAGTATGGCTGCGGCTGACTTGAACACCCATTTGAAAATCATCCAGGTGTCCACATCATGTAGGTTGTTTTTGTCGGTAATCATCTGGATCAGTTCCAGCGTCATTACAATCGCCAGAATCACACCGGCGATGGGAACCATGATGGAGTTGGAGAGGCTCTGGATCATGCTGAAAATGCCGCCGTTCCAGCCCTGCGGCGTTTGCCCAACCTGCACGGATATATCTCCGACCTGCTGGTTTACAGAATCGAACATCCCGGACAGGTTGCCCATAATGCCGCCTACCAGCATTTCCTTGAGCCACTCAGTAAGCGCGTCCAGCAGAAAATCCATACAGTGTGACCTCCTTTCAGCCCCTCCCGATTATTACGGGAGGGGCAAGGATTTTTCAGGGACAGTTTAGACGGCAAACAGGCCGGAAAGCAGAGGTACGAGGATCAGGCCGACCACAGCCACACCAGCGCCCGCCATGAGCTGCTTCATACCCTGGCTCTTTGCACCAGGGTTGTCGTTTCCGTAACCTTCCAGCAGGTTGATAACGCCCCATACGCCAAGACCGGCACCAAGGGCAATCACGAGGGTCTGCAACACATTGATCGCTTCATTGAAAAATTCCATAAATAATTGTTAGCCGGAATCGTTTTGATAAAGTTTCAGTCGTTCATAGGCATACAAAAGCCGGACAATCCGCCGCCCGGTTTCCGGGGGCTGATTCCGGCTGTCCTCCTTTTTTCATTATTTTTTGGTGACTGTCCGCCTTGTACGCCAATGGCCCCATACAGGGCAGTTGCGGCGAATAGATAAGACCACTCCTTTCATAGCGGAACAGATTTAAGCGCCCTGAGTATCTACTTCGTACACGTCGCAGACCTCACTGGGCTTGAGCTTCAGCCGGGTGGACAGGAACGCTTCAATGTCAAAAGCGTTCTTGTCGCTTGCGTCGGCTGTGTATTTGAAATTGGGGTGCTTGGTGATGTCGTACTTATCCGAAAGGAAAGGACGCACACCGCGCAGCTGGAGGATGCACTTGCCGCCGTCCATAACGGCAAGTTCGTCCTGGCTCATCAGCTCTTTCCCCAATTTTTGATAGTTGAGCGAGTGGGAAGTTTCCCGCCCACGGCTCTCTCCGGTGTTGTAGGTGTCAATGGTTTCCTTGCCCAGCACGGCGGCCAGTTCCTTGAGGGTAGTCGGCTCCTTGCCGCCCAGGAAAATGGAGGTATCCATATTGCCGATGATGGTATCGGCGTTGTCCTTGTAGATGGCTTTCAGCTGGCTTTGCGCCTGCAAGACCAGACAGGCGGAGATCTCACGGCTTCGGATGGTGGCCACCAGCTTTTCCAGTTTGGGAATCTGGCCGATGTTGGCGCACTCGTCGATCAGGCAGCGCACATGGACCGGCAGCCGCCCGCCGTACACATCGTCGGCTTTTTCGCAGAGCAGATTGAACAGCTGGGTGTAGCACATAGAAATCAGAAAGTTAAAGGAATCGTCCGTATCGCTCATAATGAGGAACAGGGCAGTTTTCCGATCTCCCAGAGTGTCCAGCTCCAGCTCATCGTAGGAAGTGACCTCCCGAAGCTCGGCAATATCGAACACGGCAAGGCGCGCACCGCAGGAAATCAGGATTGATTTTGCAGTTTTGCCAGCCGCCAGCTTGTATTTTTTATATTGGCGGACGGCAAAATGATTGGGCTTTTCCGCTTCCAGTGCGTCAAACATCAGGTCCACCGGATTCTTGAACTCCTCGTCGTCCTCCCGGACTTCCATCGCGTTGATGAACTCGATGAGAGTGGCAAAGTTTTGTTCTTCCACCGGGGCTTCATAGTGGATATACCCGATGAGGGCGCAGTACAGAAGCGTTTCCGCCTTGACCCAGAAATCGTCCCCGGCTTTGCCCTCTCCCTTAGTATTCGCTATTAAAGTCGTAACCAGCTTCAAAATGTCCTTTTCGCTGTGCAGATAGGCAAAAGGATTGTAGTGCATGGACTTCTTGAAGTTGATGGTATTGAGGACTTTAATGCGATACGGCTCATAGACCACTTTGCCGTTTTTGTCCTTTACGGTCTCATAGACCGGATTGCCGTGCCGGTCCTTTATTGGCTGATGGTCCTTGCCCAGCTTGGGACGCATTTTCGGTGTACCGCGCTGGAGCATTTTACCGCACTCCACCAGGATAGTGCCTTTGGGGTCTGTCACCACATAGGAGCTGTGCATCTGCATCAGGTTGGGTTTCAGCCAGAAGCGGGTCTTACCGGAACCGGAGCCGCCGATGACCAGCACATTTTTGTTTCTGGCGGTCTTGGGGTCTTTGGGGCGGCTGTTCATGGTCAGGCTCTCGGTTTTCGTCAGAATCACATTGTTCTGGAAAACCGGGTCCACATAAGGGGCGATGTCCTCGTGTGTTCCCCAGCGGGCGGAACCATACTCCATGCCGTGGCGGTATTTCTTCGCATTTTTGCTTTTCAGATATACCGCCAGCCGCAGACCACCACCGCAGCAGATTCCCACCAACAGGTCCAACGGGTGTAGGCTGGGCCACCAGCTTGCCAGCGCCACCGGCAAGACAGAAATTAGGGAGAGCGCCTTTTGAGAAGCGTCCGCGCCCTGTGCCATGCGCCATGCCTCCCCGAAGTTGGTGGCAAACAAGCCCATCAGGATATAGGGCAGGTTCAAAATCAGGAGCTTTTTGATGTCAAGCTGCTTTTTCATCGTTCCAGCTCCTTTCGCCTGGTGCGGTCCACCACGGCATTTTTGACCAGCTCTTTGAACTGGTTCAGCTTTGCCAGCACAGACGGACGCTCTGTTTTCTCTGCTTTTTTCACCTTTTTGCCGGTGTATTCGGTGAAAGCGGCGGTCAGGGCATCCGCATCCCGACCTTTGAAAAAGATCAGGTACTTGGGCGGGGAGGTGCTGCGGTCTTTTTTCACCGCATAATCCACACCATATTTCCGGGCGATCTTTTCAAACTCCTTGATGGAGGGATCGGTGATTTCGATATTGGAAACGCCCTGGTTCTGACCAATGAGCTGCTTGACCGTCTGCTTACCCTGGGGCTTCACAGGCGCGTCCCGACTTCTCTGCTTATTCAGCTTCTTTTCCTTGCAGTGGGCAAGGTATTTACAAATGGCGGCCTTAAACAGCCGCCCGGTGAACTTTGTGCCGTTGACTACCAGCGTCAAAGTCCTGTTTTCCACTTCTTCCTGCATGGGGTAACGCCTCCTTCCTGTGAAAATTTGCAGGGGTGGTGCATTTTACTAAGGCGGGACCACCAGCCGCCGCAAAAGATACCGGGTAATCATATCATCAGCAGGATGCTGTCCCGCAGCTGGGCAAAATACAGCTTGCCCTGGGGCGTTACCAGCGTATAGGAGCCGGTATGCCCGTGGTTGCAGTAGTCCTTGACGGTGAACAGGCCATCATTGGCGGGCTTTGCATAAGGCAGTACATTCCCGGACGGGGCGCGGTACACAAACCGCTGTTCCAGCAGGAAGCGGACAAACCGGCGCTCCGGCACAACCAGTTCCTTGGCGGTGGTACGGAGATTGGTGCTGTGCTTGAGGTCAATGAACAGGTCATAAAAGGCTGCCTTGCCCTCCAGCATGGCGTTTTCCTCCCGCAGCGCCGCATTTTCCTCCCGTTCTGCCAGCAGGTCGGAACAGAGTTTCATCATGACTTCCGGGGAAGTGGCAACCTCCCACAGCTTTTCTCTGGTGATGTAGGCCCCGTGCTTGCGGATAGAGGGCAGCACCTCATCAAACACCCAGCGTTCAAATCGTTCCGCAGAGGGCAGTTTGCTGTGAACGATCAAGCGGTATAGATTTCCTTCCGAAATAAACCGGGTTTGCTGGGTTCTGCCCACGTTGTCGATGAGTGGGTAAAACGCCCACCCATCGGAAGTACAGTGCGCTTTCAGTGCTTTAGCCGAATCTTTGTAACCGAGTGCGGCAGTAACATCCAAACCGCAGAACAGGTATTTGCCATTTTCTTCGATGACCCGAACAGAACCAAACTCCGGGTTTTTGAAAATTTCCATCTGGTTCATAGCGTAACCTCCTGTAAAAGTCGTTGTTGTGGGATGAAAAAAGACGGCCTTACCAGCCGCCTGCGTTCATATCATGATTAACCTGTGAAGTGTAGTGGTTGCTGATGGTGGTGGGTGCGTTAAACAGCACCGTCAGCAGGTACTGCTTCATGTTGCGGACCTCGGTGGTGTTTTTCTGCAAGCTGTCCATGACAAACCGGATATGTTCGCTGTCCAGCTTCAAAAAACGGGAGCGCACCACCTCATGGGGGAAGTCGCTGCCTGCAATCCGGGTGGTTTTGCGTCTGGCACAGACGGTTTCCACCATCAGCTCCACGATCTCGTCCAAATCCTCCCGATAGGTGGCAAACTCCCTGCACAGGTAGTCATACTCGATGTTCTCTAAAATCAAATCCCGATAACTTTCTATCTCGGAGACAGACATCGCATCCCTTCCTTTCCGTTCCGGCGGTCTTGCCGCCGTTTTCTCCCGGAAGGGAATGGAATCGGTACTTGATCCATGAGTAATTGATTTTTGAGTATTTGATTTCTCTATATTTAATTCTGCGGGCTTTTCCGTATCCGGTTTGTCCATATCCGGTTTTCCCGTATCTGGTGAAGCCGTATCCGGCTGTGGCGTATCCGGGTTCTTCGGCTGTGGCTGTTCGTAGATGACATACTCGGTATCACTGATCCGACCCTGCCTATCTCGTAGCTGATGACGGACAATGTACCCGGCAGTTTCCAGCTCCCGCAGCGCGCCGCCGATAGCGTCCACGCCCTCTTTGCAGATGGCGGCAAGCCCTCTGGTGGTATAGTTCCAGTCCTCCGGTAAGGACAGCATCATGGAAAGCAGCCCCTTGGCTTTCAGGGACAGTTTCCCGTTGCGTAAATGGTGATTGCTCATTACGGTATAATCTCTGGTTCGTTCAATGCGAAATACGGCCATTGACCTCACTCCTTCCAAATTTCTCAGGATATGAAAAAAGCCACAATCCTGTAAAAAGAATTGTGGCAGTCAGCTGTTTTGTTCACTTTTTCTGCGCCGGTAGGGGCGTTTGGGAATGGGCGGTTTATCCAACAGGTCATTTCCCTGAGAGAATGGCAGAGTTTGCAGAACACGGTCAATCTCCATAGATTCCATATCATGCTGGGAATGACAATCCTCCCGGATTGCTTCCCGGATTTCCTTTACAGTACACATTTCAATCCTTTCCTTTCGCAGTAATGATTTGTTTATGAGTGGCGGCGGCGCTTGTCCGGCTTAAAATCGAGGATATGTCCCTCGATGATACGGGCGTAACGCTTGATTTTGATTTCCCGGCGCTGCTGGCTCAGGAGGGCGGCCTGATAGCCGTCCTCCGTAAGAAACAGCCGCATTTCATCACCGGGACTGCCGTAGGCACAGGAACGCAGGACGGAAAACTCGATCATCCGGCGGGTGTTATCCTGAAAACGCTCCACGGCAAGAATGTTGTGTCCTTTCAGCTCACGGGCTGAAATATCCCTCATAGGCAGCTCCTTTCATCGTTCCTGATCTCTCTGGCGTTTTTTCTGCCACTGTTCCAGCAGTTTGATGATGGTTTCCTGCATCCGCTGGGGCGTGTAGCTCTTGGGAAAATACTTCCGCAAAGTGTCCGAGGTGAATGTCACCTTGTCCAGATCGCTTTTCTTTTCCTCGCCCATAATAGCTCGCATCACATCAATGGATAAATGCCCCTCTTGGCTGAATTTCTTGAGCCGCTGAGCCTGGGAGAGAGAAGGTGTGGCCTGTTCGCTGTCCATCGCGTCCAAAAGCTGGGTCTGTTCCTCTTTTTTAAGAAAGGACAGCTCATAGGCCGGATTGAGAGCGATTTTTCGCTCATCCAGCATATCCAGCAGTTCGGGAATCAGCTCCGTCAGGCGAATAAAGCGTTGAATCTGATTTTTACTCTGCCCGACCTGTTCAGCCAAAATGTCTCTGGATTTCTTTCCGTCTGACTTGTGCCCAACTTGGGCACAAGTTAAATCTCTGCGTTCGCCTTGATGCTTCATGGCATCCAGCTTCATTTTATAGGCAAAGGCTCTTTCGCTGGGGAGCAGGCTTTCACGCTGCAAATTGCTGTCCACCATGATGATGGTAGCGGCATCATCGTCCAAATCCCGGACAATGACCGGCATGGTTTCTTTATCCGCCAGTTCACTGGCCCTGTGCCGCCTGTGTCCGGCTACTAATTCATAGCCGCCATCCGGGTCAGGTCTTGCAATCGCCGGAACCAGCACACCATACTGCCGGATACTGTCCGCAGTTTCCATCATGGATTCATCATCCTTGACTTTGAACGGATGGTTCTTAAAAGGGTGCAGCTCAGACAGCGGGATTTCCAACACCCGTTCCCGCTGTGCGTCGGCACGGCTTTCCTCGGTAGAAAACAGGTCATCTACCGACGCCAGCTCTACTTTTTTCGCGCTGCTTTTCAAGTTTCGTCACCTCCTGCGTCAGATTTTTGTAGCTCTCAGCCACCTTGCCGCCGGGGTCATGGGCAAAAATGCTCTTGCCCTCGGCGCTGATTTCCTTTGCCCTAACAGAATGGGGAATCTCGGTGGCGAACACCTTGATTTTGCTGCCGTAGGTCTCCCGCAGCAGGGCGGCGATCTCCTTGGCAAAGTTGGTGCGGTTGTCCACCATCGTCAGCAGGATGCCGTCAATCTGGAGTTTTGGGTTGATCTGCCGGTTCACCTTATTTACTGTTTGGAGCAGTTGTTCCAAACCCTTGGCGGGCAGATACTCTGCCTGGACGGGAATTATGACCCTATTGGCGGCTGCCAGGGCATTGACCGTGAGCATCCCCAGAGAGGGCTGGCAATCAATGAGGATATGGGAATACTGTCCCTTTACGGTGTCCAGATACTGCCGCAAGATGGTCTCGCGGCTCATGGCGTTCACCAGAGAAACCTCCATACCAGACAACTGGATGTCCGCAGGCATCAGGTCAACACCCTCCGGGTGGTGCAGGATACCCTCGCTGGGTCGCAGCGGCTCATCCATCAGAATACGGCCCATCGCGTCGGACAGGGTAAAGGGCAGCTTGTCTGGTTGGGGATGGCCCAGGCTGATGGTCAGGCTGCCTTGCGGGTCTCCGTCGATCAGCAGCACCTTTCGTCCGGCCTGCGCCAGCCCGATCCCCAGGTTGGTACAGGTCGTTGTCTTGCCAACGCCGCCTTTCTGGTTGGCGATGGCGATAATTTGTGTGTTCACTTTGCAATCACCTCGTTTCTGGAATAAAAAAAGGGAGAATGTGACGTAAATCAACATTCTCCCTGAGAAACGATATGCGATTGTATTGCTGCTTGTCTTATTGGTGTTCAGCTTTTGGGGAGCCATCCCGCCACAAACCCGCATGAATACTGGATTTCTGCTTGTTTGTCTTTCCCTTTCCCGAATAACCTCTGTTCAACCTTTGTATCCGTATATAGTGATATCTCCCGACTCATTTGATGTTATTACCACCAAATGGTCTCCCTCAATAATTTCACGGCTATTTTTATCGTATTCGATTGCATTTTTATAATCTTCTGCCGACAAATTGAAAATAATATTTATAATTTCATTTTTTTCCTCATCAGTTGCCACTTGATCCATAAATCCAGTCTGTTCAACCACACTCACTTTATCTGCCGGTAAAATATTTTCCGGATTACGTTCAGTTGGCTTACTTACTTCATCTGTAGTTGTAGTTTCATCCTGATTATCCGCTGTGATGTTACTCTCCTTTTCATCAGACTCTTGGACATTCTCTGTCATTTGCACATTTGCAAAATTATCCTGACTATTTTCCTCACTTTCACAAGAACAACAAATAAATAGACACATCACCAATAAAATACAAATTTTTACTTTTTTCATAAACATTCATTCTTACCCTTTCCACAAATTTCCTATTTCTTTCGCTTCCTTTTTAACTAAATTTCTCTTTACCTAATATAAATCCGCGTATTCTTAATAAAAACCCTCTACTTCCACATCACTATTTAATATATATCATTTACTTATAGTGGCTCAGTTGTCAAAACAAAAATCTAAGATTTTTATAATGAACTGATATGGTTGATAAGTTACGAGGAACATAGGGAGAATAGTGGAACACTCCCCAGAACCATTTATGCTAAGCTACATATGGCAACAGCATCGCTGGATAGTAGCATTCAGCCGGTGTCTGATAATCAAGTGCAGAATGACGCCGTTCAAAGTTATAGGTGTGGATATATTGACCAATGGCAGCTCTGGCTTCTCTGATGTTGTTGTACTGTGTCAGATAAGCTTCTTCATATTTGAAGCTACGGAACCAACGCTCAATCATGATGTTGTCTGCCCATCGGCTTTTTCCATCCATGCTTTGGCGGATACCGTTTTCCTTTACAAAGTCAATGTACAGCTGACTTGTAAACTGACAGCCCTGATCAGAATTCAGAATCTGTGGTTTTGCCACTTTGAAAGCTTTTTTCAGGGCATTGATAACCATTCTGGTATCAAGGGTGTCGTCTACTTCCCAGCCAACAATACAGCGGCTGTGCCAGTCGATCACGGCGGTCAGATACAGAAAACCACGCTTGATCGGAATATATGTAATGTCAATAGACCATGCCTGATTTGGCTTATCTATGACTGCATTACGAAGAAGATAGGGACATACCTTTGCCTGCTGCATCCGCTTGGAAAGATTCATCTTTGGATAGATTGGATAAATATCCATTTCACTCATGTAGCGTCTGGCTTTGCGGCGGCCAACGTGATATCCACGGGCTTTCAGCTGTGCAGACATTTGTCTTGCACCCCAGGTAGGATGATCCGTATGGAGATGATCAATGATCTCTTTGCAGGCCAGTTCTTCTTCTGATACAGGCGTACCCTTGTAATAAATGCTTGTACGATTGATGTCAAGCAGTTTGGCACCAACAGAAGCCGGAATTTCCTTAGTCGTCAAAAGGTTTTGGACTAAACTTACTCTCGTAGTCAGGTCCGCAAATTTCTTCAGATTTTTTTTTGAGCCAGTCAACCTGCATGGTTAACTGACCAACCTTTTTGGCATACTCCGCTTTTTCTTTGCGCTCTTCGGCAAGTTTTTCTTTGAGATTTTCCTCACGCTTGTCGTCGAACACAACAGAAGCATTGTTCAGGAACTCTTTCTTCCAATTACGGAGCAAATTTGGTTGGATATTATTTTCAGTTGCTAGGGTGCTGATATCTTTTTCTCCCTTAATCAACTCAATTACAAGGTCTGATTTAAATTTGGCACTAAAATTTCTTCTTTGTCTGGACATGTTAATGAATCCTCTCTTTCATACTGATTTTAGTATATCAGATTTATTAAAATCTGTCCGAAAAAGTGTCTTAATTTATGAGACCATTATAGAGTAACCATGAACGATATCGGAAGTGTCGCTGAAATTGAAAAATGGGCCAATA
>ERZ1032130.40-NODE-40-length-39556-cov-15.130123_pt1 | contig 39556 bp, 22 predicted proteins | sample MGYA00517879_ERZ1032130 | MGnify/ENA primary metagenome ERZ1032130 (study PRJEB33719, sample SAMN04262597) | wastewater metagenome | biome: rural village; feature: animal feces; material: feces | host: Bos taurus | place: El Salvador | collected 2012-01-31 ...
GAAGCCACCTCCCTCAGAGAGGGAGGCGAGATCTTGGCCCCCTCTGTGAGGGGGCTGTCATGCGAACAGCATGACTGGGGGAGTGGCGTTCCTAGGATAGGACACTCCCTCCGTCTTCGCTGCGCGAAGCCACCTCCCTCAGAGAGGGAGGCGAGATCTTGGCCCCCTCTGTGAGGGGGCAGTCATGCGAACAGCATGACTGGGGGAGTGGCGTTCCTGGGATAGGACACTCCCTCCGTCACGGCTGCGCCGTGCCACCTCCCTCAGAGAGGGAGGCGAGGGCGAAAAGTGTGATATTATTGCTGAATCCATGGGGTAAAAATTGTCATTTCTGCCAATTGCGCTACCAAAACGATTATGGTAATATAATGCCATAATATGCGCATCAGGGTACTACCCAGTTCCCAGGCGTAAAAAATTTTATAATGAAAGGTACGATTTATTATGTTCAAGTCTAATGGCGGCTTCACTCTGGTTGAGCTGATCGTTGTTATCGCAATTCTGGCTATCCTGGCTGGTATCGCTGTTCCTGCTTACTCCGGCTACATTGAGAAGGCTGGTGAGGCAGAAAATCAGGTTAAGTCTCACTACTCTGATGTTCTGGATGCTGCTAACGACGCACTGGCCGAAGCAACTATGGAAACAATCGCTGCAGAAGCCGATATGTACATCGAAGAGGATGCCCGTACAAACTAATTAAAGGTAAAGTTATTTTTGTCCCCCATTCGAGTTACATCGAATGGGGGACAATTAAAATAATTGATTGAAAGGATTTTTGCCTGTGAATACGTTAAAATCTAATGGTGGTTTCACTCTGGTTGAACTGATAGTTGTTATTGCAATTTTAGCTATCCTTGCAGCTGTTGCCGTTCCTGCTTACTCTGGCTATATTGACAAGGCCAGTGATACTGCTGCCAATGTGGAACTGCGTGCTGTCCATGTGGCGGCCATAGCTGCGGCTGCCTATGAGGGGATCAACGTGACCAGTATTATGGTTGGTGTTGATGGCGATGTAACTATTGCCCCTCTGGGTACAAATACAATGACGCTGTTTGAGGAGCTCTATGGTGGCGATGCTACCACGTTGAAGAATGCAATTGCAAAGCATAGTGAATATCAGACTAAAGGCGCAAAGTGGACCCCTGAGAACAGCTGGCAGGCTGGTAACTAATTGCCATTCCCTAATTTAACTTCCCCTTTTACCGAAAACTCCCCCGTCCGGTTCGCCGGACGGGGATTTTTTGCGTATTGGGGCGGGGGCGCGTCAAATGCCTTCCCCTTTGGGGAAGGTGGCAGCCCGAAGGGCTGACGGAAGAGGGCAGTACCAGTTCGCCTAAATGCAATGGGGATCGGCGCATAGGTACTGCACCTCTCCCACCGCTTACGCGGTCCCCCCTCCCCAAAGGGGAGGGCGTAGGCCGCTTCCTATATTTTGTGGAAAAAACTTCCTTAGCCACAGGATATTGAGAAAAGGTATTGCTATTTTTGGCGGAATGTGGTAGTATGGTACGGTATATAAGTATCACTATGCTATTTCTGAAAATAGGCTTATGGATAGAGCTGCGGCGCAGCCGCCTTGGCCCCCGCGCTTGCGAGGGGGCTGTCACCGGCGAAGCGCGGTGACTGGGGGAGTGTGAATCCGGCTCCCCCCGGCCCTGCGGGCCACCCCCCTCATAAATGCGGGGGGCGAGGCATTCCCTGCCTCATTCGCATCCGGCGAAAGGAGACCTTACTTTGAACGAGAAATTACTGCAATATTTGCTGGAACAGGGCCTGCTGACTCAGGCTGAGGCGGAGAAAGTCCGCGCAGAATATCAGAAGACCGGAAAATCCGTCCGGGAACTGCTGGCAGAAGGCGGTCAGGTTACCGAAGAACAGCTGACCGATGCCCTGTCTGCCGTTTACCGGATGCCTGTTGTCCGGCTGTATGAGCAGGCGATCCCCATGGAGGTCCGCCAGATCGTTCGGGCCGATATCCTGCGGGAACAGGTGATGCTGCCTTTCGCTTTCGACGAAAATGACCCCGGCACGCTGCTGGTGGCTATGAACGACCCCATGAACATCCGGGGCCGGGATCTGATCGCGATTTCTACCAAATGCCGGGTGAAGGCTTACCTTGCCACTGTCACCGACATCATGCTGACCATCGACCGCTACTACGGCACCGAGGAAATGCAGGAAGCCGTGGATATGTACACCCGGGACAATGAAGAAGAGACTTCTCTGGAGGAGGAGATCCTTCGCGAGGACGTCAATTCTTCCCCTGTGGTTATGCTGGTCAACTCCATGGTGGAGCAGGCGGTCCGTCAGAGAGCCTCCGATATTCATGTGGAAGCCGAGCCGGACCGGGTCCGGGTGCGCTGCCGTGTGGACGGCGTGCTGTACACCACCGCCAACTATAACCTGAGACTGCTCAGCGCCATCGTGGCCCGTATTAAGATCGTCAGCGGTCTGGATATCTCCGAAAAGAGAAAGCCCCAGGACGGCCGCTTTACCTATACCGTGGACCGGAAGGATTACGATATCCGTGTGTCCACTCTGCCCACCGTTTACGGTGAAAAATGCGTTCTCCGACTGAACCAGAAGAAGGCTCTGTCCCGCAGCAAGAAGGCGCTGGGCCTGTCCGATGAGGATCTTAAAAAATTCGATAAAATTCTCTCCCGCCCCAACGGCATCGTGCTGGTCACCGGCCCCACCGGTTCCGGTAAGTCCACCACCCTGTACACCGCTCTGAGCGAACTGAACAATGACGAAGTGAACATCGTCACCGTTGAGGACCCCGTGGAAGCCAACATCGAGGGCATCAATCAGGTCCAGGTCAATGTCAAAGCCGAACTGACCTTCGCCAATGCCCTGCGCTCCATTCTGCGTCAGGACCCGGATATCATCATGATCGGTGAGATTCGTGACGGCGAGACTGCGTCCATCGCCGTCCAGGCTTCCATCACCGGCCACCTGGTGGTCAGCACTCTGCATACCAACGACACCGCAAGCTCCGTCACCCGTCTGCTGGACATGGGTGTTGAGAGCTACCTGATCGCGGACTCCACTGTGGGCATCATCGCCCAGCGTCTGGTCCGCCGTCTGTGCCCCCACTGCCGCAAGGAGCGGGAAATGCTGCCCCACGAGGCGGATTACCTGAAGATTCCTGCCAAGGACCGGGCAAGACAGACCATTTTCGAACCCGTAGGATGCCAGCGCTGCAACGGCACCGGCTACTATGGACGAATCGGTGTTTATGAAATTATGGAAATCACCCCCCGGCTCCGCGGCATGATCGCAGGCCGGGCCCCCACGGATACCATCCGGGACACTGCCATCGACGAAGGCATGCTGACCCTGAAGCAGAGTGTCCGTCGTCTGGTGCTGGACGGCACCACTGCTCTGACCGAGATGTACGCCATCTCCGTGGAAGATTATGAGCAGATCAATAAAACCCCTTCCGAGGAGTAAAGATGGAAATTTTAAGTGAAATCATTCATAACGCGGTAAAGCAGGATGCTTCCGACCTTCATATGACGGTGGGTCTGCCTCCTATTTACCGCATCGACGGCGACCTGGTGGATGCCACCGACACCCCTCTGACTGAGGAAGATATTGCTTCCGCTGTCCGGGTGCTGGCAAATGATAACCAGATGAAGGCCCTGAAAGAGACCGGCGAAGCCGACTTTGCAGTCACCTTTGAAGGCACTATCCGTATGCGCTGCAACGCGTTCTACCAGCAGGGCCATACCGCCCTGGCGCTGCGTATGCTGCCCCTGAAGATCCCCTCCATCAAGGGTCTGGACATGGGAGACATCTTCATTGAAATGGCGGAAAAGCCCCGTGGACTGGTGCTGCTGACGGGTCCCACCGGCTCTGGTAAGAGCTCCACTCTGGCAGCCATGCTGGACCACATCAACCATACCCGCCGCCGTCACATCATTACTCTGGAAAACCCCATCGAATTTGTCTACAAGGCAGATAAGTGCATCATCAACCAGCGTGAAGTGGGCGACGATACCGGCAGCTTTGCCGCCGGTCTTCGTGCAGCGCTGCGTCAGGACCCTGACGTGATCCTGGTGGGTGAGATGCGTGACCTGGAGACCATTTCCACCGCCATTACCGCGGCGGAAACCGGCCACCTGGTTTTCGGCACCCTCCACACCAAGGGCGCTGCCAACACCATTGACCGTATCATCGACGTATTCCCTCCCGAACAGCAGGAGCAGATCCGTATCCAGCTGGCGGATGTGCTGGAATATGCCGTTGCCAAAACCCTGCTTCCCAGAGTGGGCGGCGGCCGTGTGGCAGCCTATGAGATTCTGGTTGCAACCCCTGCGGTCCGCAGCCTGATCCGTCAGAACAAGAGCTTCCAGATTGCCAGCGCCATGCAGACCGGCAAGCGGCAGGGCATGCAGCTGCTGGATGATGCTCTGGCAGAACTGGTCCGCTCCGGCCAGGTGGCTATGGACAATGCACTGGCTGTTGCCAACGACCCTGTGAATCTGCGTAACCTTTGCGGGAGGTTTTGATTTATGGCTTCTTTCAGCTACATTGCGGTAAACCGCATGGGTAAGCGGGTGAAGGATAATATAGAGGCCGCCTCCATTGAGACTGCCAAAAACTCCCTCCGCTCCGCAGGCTATACCATTCTGGAAATCAAAGAGCTGAACGCTCTGAATAAAGATATTGAGCTGCCCTTCCTGGGCAATCCCAAGCCCAAGGATATGGCTATTTTCTGCCGCCAGTTCCGGTCCATTCTCCGGGCCGGCGTGCCGGTATCCAATGTTCTGAACATGCTGGGCCAGCAGACGGAAAACGCCAAGCTGGCGGCTGCCGTCCGCGAAATGCAGGCAGGTATCGAAAAGGGCGAAACCCTGGCGGGCTCTATGAAGAAGCACCCCAAGATCTTCTCCAGCATGCTGTGCAACATGATCGCCGCCGGTGAGGAATCTGGTAATCTGGAAGAATCCTTCGGCCAGATGGAAGACTGGTTCGACAAGGCCAAGCGTACCAAGGCGGCTGTGAAAAAGGCCATGGCCTATCCCTGCATCGTGCTCATTGTCATGGTGATCGTTCTGATCATCATGATGGTCAAGGTCTTCCCCGGCTTCATTTCCAGCTTTGCGGAGATGAATATGGAACTGCCTCTGCCCACCAAAATCGTCATGGGCGTGAGCAACTGGTTTGTGGAATGGTGGTGGCTGGTGGCCCTTGTGCTGATTGCACTGGTGGCTGGCGCTGTGATGTTCAACAAGACCAACAAAGGCAAGCATTTCTTCGGCTGGCTCACCCGGAAGATCCCGGTGGTCAGCAATATGACCATCAAATCCGAGTGCGCAACCTTCTGCCGCACCCTGTCTCTGCTGCTGGGCTCCGGCCTGACCCTGACGGACAGTCTGGAAATGGTGGCCATGAATATGAGCAACATCTATTATCAGGAGGCCGTTCAGACCTGCCGGTCCATGGTGTCCGAGGGCTGGACCCTCAGCGCCTCTCTGCGGGATACGGGGCTGTTCCCTCCCATGGTCTACAATCTGGTCGGAATCGGTGAAGAAACCGGTGACCTGCAGGGCATGCTGCTGAAGACTGCCGACTACTACGATGACGAAGTGGAAGAGGCAACCCAGGCCCTGCTGGGCATGATGGAACCCATGATCACCGTGTTCCTGGGCATCATGGTTGCCCTGCTGGTTGTCGCCATCTACCTGCCCATGATGAACATGACCAAGGCTTACGACCAGTATCTGTAAAAATTTTGTACGATTGTATTTTTCCACGGCACAATGGCCGCGCTAAAGGAAACGCTGAATAAATCGTCTGCGGCGGACAGCGGATCTTTTGCCCCAACTTTTCAGTTCTGAAATCTTGAAATACATCCAGTATTCCTGCGATTTCCGAACTTCAATTTGTGACAAAATCTCTCACTGACCGCTCTTACCGATTTAATCAGTGCTTCCTAAAGGAGTGAAACGATGGAATTTCCAATTTATATAATGACTTTACTGCTGGGCCTGTGCGTGGGCAGCTTCCTGAATGTGCTGATTTACCGCATTCCTCTGGAACAGGAGTTCGTGAAGACTCCTTCCCACTGCATGAGCTGCGGTCATCCTTTAAAATGGTATGAGCTGATTCCGGTGTTCAGCTGGGTAGCCCAGGGCGGCAAGTGCCGCAGCTGCGGCGTCAGGCTCTCCGCCCAGTACCCCATTGTGGAGGCCCTCAACGGCAGCATGTGGCTGCTGACGGCGGTACTCTTTAAAGGGGACTGGCTGACTGTGGCCCTGTATTGCGGCCTCTTCTCCATGCTGCTGGTTCTGTCGGTCATTGACTGGCGTACCTATATTATTCCAAACGGCATCAACCTGACGATTTTTGTACTGGGTCTGGTGCGGCTCGCCACGGACTTCGCCAACTGGCCTACTTATATAATAGGTATGGCCTCTGTCAGTCTGGTCTTCCTGCTGCTGCATATTCTTACCGGCGGCAACGGACTGGGCATGGGTGATGTAAAGCTGGTAGCCGCCGCGGGACTGCTGCTGGGCTGGCCAAAAATGATTTTGGCAGTTCTGGTGGGCAGTGTCTCCGGTGCCGTGATCCATTCCATCCGTATGAAGGGCGGCGCAGGCCACAAGCTTGCCTTTGGTCCTTACCTGGCTGCGGGAATCTGGTTCTCCGCGCTGGTGGGCCAGCCGCTGATTTCCGCATACCTGAGCCTCTTCGGGCTGTAACCACTGAAGCTGGACCTTGTGATACGGTCCAGAGGAGGAAAGAAGATTTATGAGCAAATGTAAAGTTACCGGAAAAAAACTGGTAATCCAGCTGGGCAGGACGGACACCCAGATTGTTGCCATGAACGGCAGCACCATCCTGTACGGCAAGACCTACGAGACCCCTGTGGGTGCGGTGGAAGACGGCATGATCCGCAACCAGGAGGCAGTCCGGGAACTGCTGAAGGGGGCCATGAAGGAGCCGGAGTTTAAGGGCATCCGTCAGGTGGTCTTTACCCTGTGCACCTCTCAGGTCATTTCGGAAGTGGTAGCCACTCCCGACCTGCCGGCTTCCCGTCTGGAAAAGCTGCTGCAGGCCAATGTGGATATGTATTTCCCCGTGGACATGCATGACTACAAGCTGGTCTGGCAGGTCATCGGCCCCAAGCGCAGCGAAAGCGGCGCCAAGGAGGTCAATGTCCAGCTGTGGGCGATGCCCGTGAACATGGTGACCCGGTATTACCAGGTGGCCAATGCCTGCGGCCTGTCTGTAGCAGCCATCGATTACATCGGCAACAGCATTGCCGGTGCCATTGGTGCCTCCTTCGCTGAAAATGCCAAGGGCGGCAAGACCAGGAAAAAGCTGGATCTGAACGCAGAGATCAGCTTCGGCAAGAAGAAGGCCGAGCCTGGTCCCGCTGCGGAGGAGAATCTGGTCCGGGAAAATCCTGCTACCCAGCTGCATCTGCTGCTGGAGAAGGATATCCTGGGTATGACCTTCGTTCAGAATGGCCAGGTCATGGTTCAGCGTTTTGTCCGCTGCGGCAGCGATCCTACATACCAGTTCGGCGAACTGGCCATGATGCTGGAATACTTCCGGGCCATGGATATTGGCCGCGGCAGCAGTATCGAGGGCATCGTCTCCGGCGCGCTGGCAGAGGAAAGCGGCATCGTTCAGGAACTGGAAGACATTATGGGCATTTCTCTGTTCCGGTTCAATGCCAGCTATGATCTGGGCTGGTTCCTGTGCGTGGGCGCTGCCTGCACCGCACTGGATTTCGGCATTCCCGCCCTGAACAAGCCCGGCACAGTCCGCCGGGAATTCCAGAGCCAGCTGTGGCAGTACGGCCTGCTGCTGGCAGGCGGTCTGGCAGTGCTGTTCGTGGTGCTGACCCTGCTGACCTCCCGCTTAGGCTGGAACGCCGATATTAGCTCTCTGAAAAATACCCAGCAGATGCTGACCATCCAGAACAGCAAGGTGGCCGGCTACGCTGACAATTATTACGACTACGAATCCAAGTACAATGCCTACAGCAATGACTGGGAGACCGTCTTCGCATCCCTGCAGACCTACAATGACAATCTGGTCCTGGTGATGGAGGAACTGGAAGCGGTCATGCCTGAAAAGGTCAATGTGGTGAACATGCAGATCGGTGCCACCGGCCTGAATGTGGCCTTCGCCTGCGATACCAAGGAAGAGGCCGCCTACCTGATCACTGCGCTGGACAAGCTGGAATACGCGGAACTGATCCGTCCTGTTTCCGACCTGCTGGGCGGCGGCGGCGGTGCCGCCAAGACCTACGGCAGCGGCACCAAGAAGGAAGCGGCTCCTACCGAAGGCGCTGCTAAGAATTACGGTCCCACTGCCAAGCAGGAAGCCTTCCTGCGGCAGGCATTCTCCTGGAACAGCGGTCAGCTGGACGCTTTAAAGTCTGCCTACGGCAAGACTCCTGCCACCAACAGCGCTTCCATGGCTACCTCTGATATGCAGAAGCGGTCCGATGCCATCGGCGAACTGCTGACTACCGATCCCTATGCAGTCCTGGCATTCAAGGAATTGATGCTGGCAGACTTCAACGAAGATACTCAGATTCTGGTGTATCACATTCTGGGCGACCTCATGAGCCTGGGCTTCAATATCCCCAGCGACTATGACGGTGCAATGGAATATATGGCAAAGCTGCTGCCGGTTCTGACCAGAGATGACATTCTGCCCAAGACCGAGGCCCTGCTGCTGGAGAATCAGGTTCTGTGTGATGCTGACAGTAAGTGCGATGGCGGTGCAAACTGCAAGCACGACTATATCGGCAAGGCCTACCTGCATCTGCTGGAAGTCCAGGCAGGGGAGCGCACTGAGGAGAATTTCCCCTACCTGAATGTGACTGCCATTGAGAAGGATATTCAGAATGGCGGTGCAAAGGCTGGCGATGATACCGTCAATGCGGTCCTGAATGATCAGTTCTATAAGGAACCCGAGCCTACTGTACCTGAGGAAACCACTCCCGACGAAACGAAGCCTGATGAGACCATTCCAGATGTGACTGAGCCTCAGGTAACCTACGATGAGACCAAGGATGCACTGAAAAAGCTGCTGTCCATGGAAAATGTGGGCGATCCGATACTGGCTGGCCGGGTGAAGGAATACATCAGAACCGGCGAAATCGTCAATGCGCCTGAGGAAGCCGATGCACTGGATGCCTACGTTCAGTCCGGTGCCTTGGATACCCAGTTGAAAAAGTTGCTCGAAGAGTGGCTTAATCCGGGCGAAGAGGGGTTTGACGGTCTTTCTCATGTTGTAGACATGTTGACAAATTATGATAAGAAGATCGGAAATACTGTTCTGAATGCCCGGCTGAAAACCATCGAGGAACAGATGGAAACGAATTCTACGGAGCCTACCGAAGAAACCACCGAACCCACTGAGGAAACTACCGAACCTACCGAAGAAACCACTGCTCCTACTGAGGAAACTACTGAGCCTACGGAAACGAAGCCAAGTGAATCTATCCCAGACGAATCCAAACCTGATGAGGAAGATAAGTCTATCGAAGATCAAATTAAGGACATGCTGGCTACTGAGTTCATGGAATACTGGACGAATGGTCCTAAAGATGGTGACAAACTCGATAAAGTCTTTGATGACTATCTTAAGAGTGAAGAGGGGAAATTTGAGCTTAGTGGCTTAACTGTTGGAGATGTATTGCCTGAGGATAAGATCCCCGAAGGAATTTCTCCCGATATGGTCATTCCGGAGAGCATGCTTCCTGAAGGATTGGATAAGACTGTTGACGAAAAGGCAGGACAGGCTGTTAGCTTATCCTTGTATATGTATCTGACCTACGGTTTGGAAAAGGACAAGCACTATAGCAGAGTAGTAGATACTTATTTTGCCAATGGTGGCGATTCGAACTATAAATATGTTGACGAAAAACTTGACAATTTAATTGAGGCGGGCACTGTAGATACACAGTTGGCTAATATTGTGGTGGCTTATCGTAAGGCAGGAAAAACAGGACTTGACAATCTAGACAAACTAATCAAGAGTTACGAGGATAAGAAAATCAATTCTACTGGTATCTGGCCCTTGGATAAGGCTTTGAAGCGAATCTATTTTGAACTTCTCACAGCAACCACTAAACAGGCAGCCCAGCAGGCATCTGCCGGCATCGCCAAGGATACCCACCTGTATTTCAGCGTATACCTTAATTATAAGGAAGACCTGCGCAATGCAGAGCTGAACCGCAAGGGTCTGGACTACGAAAAGAAGATCGAGAAACTGGAGGTGGGTGAATAATGAAATCTCTGGCAAAATACTGGAAGGTCATCATCGCCCTCATTCTGGTTGCGGCCGCCGCCTGGATCTGGTTCAATAAGTACGAGACCGAGAAGGCCGCCTACGAATCCGAAGCAAAGCAGCTGCAGAACATCATCGACGTGCTGGAAGTTCAGATCGCGGAAAACCTGAAGTACAAGGATGTTCAGGATCAGCTGGATGCCGCCAAGCTCCAGCTGGAAGAAAGCCGGGAAGAACTCTACGGCCACTTCCCCAAGGAAATGAAGGAAGAAGACCAGATCATGTACGGTCTGTATCTGGAAAAGATCTTCGGCACGGAAATCAAGCTGTGGGAAGTCATGGGCATCGACGGCAAGCTGTCCTCCATGGGCGTGTTGTCCAAGAACGCTTGGAATATCGATTCCAACCGACTTCAAGATGCCAGTGGAAATCAACTGGGTGTGAAGCCTGGCTCAGAGTACAGTTTGGGTACCAACTTCCACTTCGGCAGCGCACAGGTGCTGGCACCGCTGATGGATGCCGAGGGCGCAAACCTCATGGGCCTGATTCTGGTGGTCAACTACAAGACTACCTACGAAGGCTTCAAGGATATGATCAACTACCTGGCCCAGGACGGCTTCGTTACCTCCATCTATGAGGCAACGGTATCCTACAATGCCAAGAAGGATCTGGCAGAGGGTACCCTCTATCTGATCCTGTACACCGTGGACTCCGCAAGAGAATACGAGGCACCGGACATCAAGCAGTACGAAACCGGCAAGGACAACATTTATAAGTAAGACCCGCAACCCCGTACCCCACCGGAAAGGAGGAACCAGCTATGAAGCACAAACACAACGCAGGCTATAGTCTGGTGGAGACCGTGGTGGCCATCGCAATTCTGGCCATCATCGTGACCCCCATCAGTACCGGCATGGTCCTGGCCTTCAAAATGAACGCCAAAACCGAACAGCTCATGCAGGCAGAACTGGCCGTCTCCTCCGCGGTGGAAACATTGATGGCAAAAGGCATTGACGGTACAGCAATTGCTGCAACAGACTACCCTGACGTAACGATTGCAACAGAGCCTGTAAAAAATGGTGAAGATACTATTTTTTATAAGGTAACCGTTACAAGTGAAGAGGCAGAGGGACTAAAAGTCGAAACCTATATCCGGGCTGTAGAACCTACGGAGCCAGAGAAAGGGGACGGCAAATGAGAAAGAACAATGAAGGTTATGTCCTTCCTTTTGTCCTTGTGGTCATGATTGTCCTGACCATTATCGCTACCAGCCTCATGACCGCCGCTCTCCGGAACCTGCAAAGTCAGCAGAAATTCACGGAGCGGATGGAGACAAAATACGCGGCTGAAGGTGAGATTGAAAAGATTGTGGCGCAGTTGAGCAATGAGGAGAATTTTGTAAAATTCTCCTATGAGCCCACATCCAATTCTCCAGCAGAAAAGGAAGAAACACTACCTCTGCCTAGTGAAACTGATGTGAAAGCTGCTATAGAAAGCAAAATTGAAGGTCTCGACCTAGAAGAACTCATAGAGATGGGGGACATCGAGATAAAAGAAGATGATGCGACCGTGACATATGTGTTAAATCTGAAATCTTCTAAGGACGATCCACTGGTTTCAACAACTATTAAAATTGTTGGAAAAATCAAAACAAAAGAGCGTGATATAGAGAGTCAGGAAGAAAAGCCAACATTCTCAATAGAGGATATTGCATTCACCTACACCTCCTATGAAATCTCCACAGGAGGTGGCACCTGATGAAGAAACGAAATCACGGCTTTACCCTTGTGGAACTGGTAGTGACTATGGCAGTGGCTTCCGTAGTCATGCTGGCAGCCACCACCACCTTGCTGAGCTATATCCGCATCAATAAGCAGGGTACCGATATCACTATCAAGCAGAATGAGGTTCGCATTGTGTTGGAAGTGATGGAAAAGCTGGCTTCAGAAAAGCTGATTGATGTGGTAGAGGATTCAAATGGCTGGGTAGTACAGGAAATTAAAGCGGATAGTTCGAAAGAACCATTATTTTCATACTCAGCGGAACAGGACGCTATATATTCCGGTACTGCAACAGTACTTATGGAAGCTGTTGAAGATTCCAGCGCAAAGTTGTCCGGCGATCTGCTGATGCTGACAGTCAAGACCGAAAAGGGCGAATATGCCACCTCGGTCTACTGCCGCCGCTTGGAAGAAATCCCGACACCAACAACAGAGAAAAAGGATGAGGAAGCGCAACCTCAGGTTGCACCAGAATCTGCTTCTGCAGCTTTCTCTCTCCGCAGAACCTCCTCCGAACCCCAATCCACCGACTGGACCCGCATCCCTCATGCCGAGGCTCGGAAGAATTTCCTCTCCGTTCTGGAAGCGGAGAAGGGAAGCACCGGAGCAAGCCTTACCACTGGGGAATACTTCTCCGAATGGTACATCGGCGGCTATGACAGTAACCCCGGCTGGAACCAGGAAACTCCCTGGTGCGCCTGCTTTGTTTCCTGGGCGCTGGAGCAGTGCAGTGAAAATCTGCTGACTGTCCCAAAGTACGCTCATGTGGAGGAATTTGTGAATTCCTTCCCCATTGACCGCTGGAAAACCTCGAATCCTCAGCCCGGCGATATTATTTTCTTCGACTGGGTGGAAAATAATGCCAAATTTCCCCAGCATGTGGGCGTAGTCACCGCAGTTGAAAATGGTACCGTCCGTACCATCGAGGGCAACGCTGACGGCGAAGTGGCCAGCAGGGTCTATGCCCTGGATGATGGACGCATCCTTGGCTATGGTGTACTGAACTGGGTATAATTACCATATCTGGTGTATTCTGTGAAAAATTCGCAGAGCAACCTCGTTTCAGGGGTGCTCTGCGGTTTTTTACGTCAAATAGTTTTGATACACCACAAGTCGAAAACGGTAAACAGATGTCGGCTTATGTGAAATATCAACAAGAAAGACTATGGAAAATTTATGGATTTGTGAAAGAAAAATGGTTGCATTACCAAAAGAAATGTGGTAAACTGACCATGAAACTCTATGGCCGTAGTATGACTATGCCGTTTTTACGGGGTAGCCATGTATCTGGTGCGACCCATGCATGTACCCCGAAAGGGACCGGCTACAGTCTACGGCGGCGAGCGAACATTAAGTGTGCGGGATGCACACGTACAATGGGAGGTCAAAAAATGACAAAAAGAACTACGTTCCTGACGCGGTTCCTGGCCATGGCTCTGGCATTGGTGCTTTGCGCATCTAACGTCATGCCCGGCTTGGCACTGAATGCATCCGCAGCTACGGATGCTGGCGTCCAGCTGGGCGCTCTGCTGGCAGACAAGTTTGAAATGTCTGATGCAGAAGCTGCACTGCTGAAATCCGGCTACCTGTATGGTGATAAGGTTATCGCCTACAGTATCCCCGACAGCAGCGATGAGCTGGTCGCTGTTGACACCGCAAGCAAGACCATTACCGCAAAGCCTTTCCAGCAGTCTTGGGTACCCTCCGTCGCAAGAGTTGTTGGCGAGACTGTGGAAGAGGTTGCGCTGACCTACAACGCAGAAAAGGGCTGCTTTGAGGGTAATTACTCTTACGCAGGCAACACCTTCTCTGTTGAGGTTGACTATCAGCTGCCTCTCGGCCTGTCCCAGATGGCTAGCGTCATGTTCAATGCTGCCAACAACATGGTTGCCAGCCTGAACAACATGAGCGCTGCCTACGAAGGCACCAAGGGTAAGCTGGGCAACATCGCAGGCGCTATCGGCGTTCTGAAGCAGCTGGCTGAGGGCCTGACCATCGAGATTTTCGGCACCGAGGAAACCTATAAGCTGGGTGACGAGGCTGCAGCAGCAGTTTACGCACTGGATGCCGAGATCAATGCCAACGGCGGCAAGATGGATCTGGATGTCATGTCTTCTGATTACAACAATGCAGAATACAAGACCCAGTACCTGTACACCAACGGTGCAGCTTTCTGCGATGAGGTTGCTGAGACCTACAAGAACCTGAAGGCTATCAGCACCGACAAGTACCTGAACCACGCAACTGTTGACTCCTACCTGAAGGCCAACGATGAAGCTGGTTACACCCAGTGGATGGCCATGAAGGACATCATCGGTGGTGTTGTCTCCGCTCTGGAGCCCATCTCCGGCAACAATTGGGCTACTACCAATCTGGTCAACGAAGGCACTGACTTCGCTAAGCTGGAAGGTCTGGTTACCAAGGTTGATGTCAATGTTACCGATCCTGTGACCGTTGCTACCACCACCATTCAGGCTAACCTGAACATGGCTAACGTCAATGTTGAGGTTCGCGGTTTCGTTATTGCTAACGAAGTTGACAGCTACGAGCTGACTCTGGTTTGCGACGGCAGCAACTCCTATGCTAAGGCTATCGGCACCAACATGGCTGAGATCCAGGCCGGTGCTGATGCTACCGCTGCTGAGATCTTCGCTACCTGGGCTGAGCTCATGCCCGCTGAGTACTATGAGCTGAAGTCCGTTGAGTGCGATCACGAAGAGGACGCACTGGCTAAGGACGCTACCTTCAAGTACGTCTATGGCCCCAAGGACTTCGTGGTTGTTACCAACTACTCTGATCCCGCTGGCTATCCCTACGGCTATGTTATGACTCTGCCCGTCCATGAGAATCCTGCCAACTCCTATGACTACACCGTCAATGGCGAGGCATATGCTCAGGGTGAAAACATCACCATTACCGGCGAGACCGAAATCTCCCGTAAGGCTGGCAAGGCTTATAACGTTACTGACCTGTACACTGTTGTCTCCGACAACTATGGCAGCAAGAGCACCAGCGCTATTCTGAAGTCCGGCGCTCTGAAGGGCAATGAGACCATCAGCTACCGTAAGCCCGATCCCACCGACTCCGACGCTATGCTGGCTCTGGAGAACAATGTTCTGACCGCTGAAGGCAGCTATCCTGCTGACTACAAGGGCCTGAGCTGGGCTCCCTACACCTACGGCGGCAATGGCACCGAGAACAAGTTCTCCGGCAACACCGCTGACTGGAACCAGAAGGCTGTTAAGGTCCAGTACATCCTGAATCTGACCAACTTCTCCGCTGAGTGCGTTGAAGAGCTGCTGAATGCTGCTAATCAGATCAAGGCTGATGCAGTTGGCCATGTGGAAGTTCTGAACAGCTTGGCTAACAACTATGAGACCATGGGTCAGCTGAACCTGGTCAAGCTGGCAGGTCTGGATGCCGTTATTGGTGTTACCGATTTCACTCCCGGCGATGACACCAAGACTGACGAGCGTAACGTTTATCTGCAGGGCTACTTCCAGGATACCGTTGGTGCCATCATCGACGGCCATCTGGCTAAGAACGAGTACCTGAAGATCTACAACTACATGACCGCATATCTGGATGCTTACACCGGCGGTCTGAAGTTCTACTACACCGGCACCAACGCAGCTGATCTGATCGCTGAAGTCAACGCTCTGGCTGGCTATCTGGATGCCATGGTCGAGGAAGAGGAAGCTCTGAAGATCCTGTGCAACGTCGCAGGCTTCCCCCAGGTTGCTGAGCAGATCAATGACCTGCAGGGTACTCTGGACTATGTCCGGACCAACCTGACTGCACCCAACGCCCTGATCAACACCAACAGCAACGAGATCCCCGCTCTGATCGAGGCTCTGGAAGCTGAGTACGAGGAAGGCGACAGCAACAAGCTGGCTGCTTCTCCCTATGTTGTTTCCGATAGCCTGATGGCTACCGATGCTTCCCTGGTTTACGTTCAGGTTATCGCCACTGTCGGAGACAAGTCCGCTACCTTCACCACCAACGTTCAGGAGAAGGGCATCCTGCCCGCTGTTGAGGTTGAGACTCTGAAGGCAGAGCTCGATGCTTTCATCGCTGAGGCTGTCGGCGCTGAGAATGTTGGCTTCTACAAGCTGAGCACCTCCGCTGATCTGGATGCATTGGTTGGTGAGCACCTGTCCACCAGACCCACCATTACTTATGACTGGACCGTCAAGACCTACACCATTAAGATTGCAGGTGCTAAGGACCAGTACATTACCTACAAGAACCGTACTATCGAGCTGCCCAAGCACGACGATCCTGACTACGCTTACGAGTACACCATCGACGGCGTGGACGAGATCACCGCTGATAAGTACACCTTCACTGTTGAGCAGCTGAACAAGCTGTTCACCAACGGCACCTACGTTATCAGCCGCATCGCTGTTAACGAGTCCGATAAGTTCCTGGAAGAGCTGTTCAAGCCCACTACTCCCACCACCAAGCCCACTGAGCCCAAGCCCACTCAGCCCGGTGAAACCACCGAGCCCACTGAGCCCGAAGCTCCCACTCAGCCCGCACCTGTTGATCCCTGCGTCATCGAGCCCGTCAGAAATGAAAAGGGTGAGCTGGAGCTGGTTGCTAACATGAGCGGCGATCAGGCTGGTGTCATGGGTCTGGTTACCGACCTGATGATGGAGTACGGTGCAAGCTACATTGCCTTCAATGGTCATACCTTCATGACCTCCGGCAACATGGAAGCCCGTGCAATTTCCGAGGGTGAAACCGATGGCCTGGAAGTTTCTATCCAGGCTCTGATCGATGCAATGCTGGAAGACAAGACCTTCTCTCATCAGACTCTGATCGACCTGGGCAACAATGGTAACGGCAAGCTGCTGAAGACCACCCTGTCCATGAAGGTTTCCGGCTTCGAAAAGGTTCTGGAGTACCCCTTCACTCTGAATCTGACTTCCACTCCTGCTCAGATGGCTACTCTGGCCAACGGCCTGAACTCTGCCAAGAGCTACATCCGCTTCAACTCCAATAATGGCGTTATGGAAATCGACCTGGATCTGCCCGAGGCCGTTTACGAGGCTTACCTGACTGCTATGCTGGGTACCAAGGAACTGTCCAAGATCGACATCAACGCCATGAGCAACAAGGTTGCTTACCAGTTCGTCTATGACTACCTGCATCTGATTCTGGACAACGAGGCTGTCACTGCACAGTCCTTCGAGAACACCCTGAAGATGCTGGGTGCTGACATCGAGCTGGCTGACAAGCCCTACTACGATCTGCTGAAGGCTACTCTGGCAAGCGAGTACCTGCTGATCAACGGCAACGAAGAGAACACCACCATCGAGATCACTGCACTGGACAAGCACATCAACAAGGTTGTCAGCATGGTCGGTATCGACCTGTCCAACACCGAGCTGATGGGCGGCCTGACTGCTGATGCTCTGATCAAGGAGCTGAAGGAAGGCGGCAACCTGAATGTCAACATGAAGGTTACCCTGCTGGATGCTAACGAGGATTACGAGGCTGCTGTCATCAATGTTGCAAACCATGGTTCCGCTATGAACTGGGCTAACAACATCGTTGACTTCGTCGAGGATCTGAACTCCGCTGACCTGTCTGGCGCTGCCTACATCATCCTGCTGGATGAGGTTGACTCCATCAACCTGGGCTGCAAGACTGCTATCATCGACCTGAACGGTCAGACCGTTAAGGGCGACATCAACTACACCGGCTCCAAGCTGGTTATCATGGATTCTTCCCGCAACACTGTTTCCGGCGCTAAGGTTATGGGCAACGTCAAGGGCGATGTCTCTATCCTGGCTGGCTACTATGCTAAGGATGTCTCCAATAAGCTGCCTGACGGCTACTACCAGAAGAACGGTAACGTTCTGAACGCTCTGTACACTGTTGAAGATGGCGCAATGTACACCATCGAAACCGACAAGCTGTTCGACGAGAACTATGTGGAAGGCTATCTGCCCGCTGTCCATTACCTGGCAGCTGAGATCGGCCTGGATATGATCCTGAACCACTACACCACCGCTGCTCTGTCTGTCGCTGCTGATGGCCAGAACTACGACATCTTCGCTGTTGCCTTCGACGATCTGGTCGGTATGGTCGGCAGCCCCTCCAACAAGGACAAGGTTGCTAACCTGGTCAACGACGTCCTGGCTCTGTACCGCTTCGGTAACTTCGACAACGATAAGGTTGGCGGCATCGACGGCTTCCTGAGCAAGGTTGTTATGGATCTGACTGACTTCCGTGCAGTTCGCGACGCTGTCAAGAACGGCACTGAGCTGGTCTCCTACAAGTTCACCACCGCTCCCTGGCATCTGGGTCTGAAGCATGTTGCTGACGGCGACTACCTGACTGCTGGTATCGTTTCCGACGCTTCCAAGGCTGAGAGCTACACTGTCGGCATCAAGTTCTCCGGCAACAACAAGAACAAGGTCCTGCCTGTTCTGAATTACCTGGCTGCTACTGTTTGGGTCAACGACTTTAAGTTCGACCTGCATCAGCCCAAGGTCGTTAATGATCTGCTGAACATTGGCGGCGGCGCTGTCACCGATGTCACTCTGGACTTCTCCCGCGATTGCAACTACAACCGTATGCTGGCTGCTCTGCTGGCCTTCTCCAGCGAAGAGCTGACCATGAAGATGGTTAAGGACGGCTGCATCATGGATCTGAACGATGCTATGGCAGTTGTTACCGTTGGCGACTTCTTCGGCGCTATCAAGAAGGCTGTTGAGGCTAAGGAGTGGGACTTCGCTGCTCTGGCTGCCAAGGCAAACGTCAAGCTGTCCAAGTCTGAGGTCGAAACTCTGAACGAGTACTATGACCTGTTCCAGAAGGGCGCAGGCAAGGTCCTGGCTAAGATCGAGGTCAAGACCGACCGCTTCGCTCCTCTGTCCGAGCTGGCTAACCCCCATGCTGAAATCGGCGCTGCTACCTTCACCATCGACGGCGACATCGCATACCACGATGCAGCTGTTGACTACCGTGGCTACGGCGTCAAGGTCACTCTGGACGGCATTAAGGTAAGCCTGACCGTCAAGCTGGCTCCCAAGTGCAACGGCCTGTGGGGCGATGTCAACTGGGATGGCCGCGTCAATGCAATGGATGCTACCCGTATCCTGCGCTACGCTACCAAGCTGGTTGATGCTGATCAGGTCCACCGCTGTGTCGCTGATGTCAATGGCGACGGCAAGATCAATGCTATGGATGCTACTCAGATCCTGCGCAAGTGCGTCAAGCTGATTGACAAGTTCCCCGTAGAGAAGTAATCTCTAAAACAATATTATTAAATTTACAAGGAGAAAAATCGTGAAGAAAATTATTAGTCTGATGATCGCTGTCATGCTGCTGATCTCTTGCCTGCCCGCTGCTATGGCTATCAGCGGCGGCCTGGGTGCTTCCAACGCAACCGTCGCTCCCGGCGAAACTGTTACCATCGCTGTTTCTGTCAACGCTTCCGACGTCAATACTCTGGAAGCTTACTACTCCTATGACGAAGCTCTGACTTTTGTCAGCTGCGCTCAGGGCAATGTTTCCGGCCTGACCTTCAATGCTGAAACCGGCGTTGCATTCTCCTCCGCTGAGGCTGTTGAGCTGAATGGCACCCTGTACACCCTGACCTTCGTTGCTCCTCAGGAGGCTGGCACCTACGCTGTCTCCATCGACGGCTACATTGCTGACGCAGACGAGAACGTTGTTTACGCCGCTTCCGGCTCCGTGACCGTTGTTGCTCCCGAGACTGAGCCTACCGAGACTGAGCCCACCGAGACTGAGCCCACCGAGACTGAGCCCACCGAGACTGAGCCCACTGAGACCGAGCCCACCGAGACTGAGCCCACTGAGACCGAGCCCACCGAGACCAAGCCCGAGCCCAGCACTGAGCCCGAGGGTTCCGACGATGAGCCCAAGACCGGCGACATCACTCCTCAGATCGTGATGGCTGTTGCTTCTGTCATCGCTGTTGCTGCCGCTGCTATGTTTGTCTTCAAGCGTAAGGCTGCATAAGTAAAATTCTAAAATCTTCGCGTAAGCGGTGGGTGGAGACATCCACCGCTTACTTCCCTCTAGGAGAATGCAAAATGAACAAGGAAAATAATACCCCCAAGCGCCGCCGTTCCAAGGTGGTACCGGTGCTGTCCTTCATTGCACTGGCCCTGGTCGGCCTCATCGTCTTCATGCTGATGAATCTCCCGGAGGAGAAGCCTGCACCCGTTGAGACTGCCGCTCCCACCACCGCTGCTACCCAGATGACCACTGAGACTACCTCCGAGCCCACCACCGAGGCTACTGTGCCTCCCACGGTGGATATGGAGAAGGTCCCTGAAATGCTGGAGCATATGGCTGAGCTGTATATGGAAAACCCTGATACCATCGGCTATATCAAGATTGCAGATACAAAGCTGGATTACCCCGTTATGTTCACCCCCGGTGACGAGGAAAAATATATCCGTAAGGATTTTAAGGGGAAGTTCAGTATCGCAGGTCTGCCCTTCATAAATGAAGATTGTTCTCTGGATCCCAGATCCGACAACATCATCATTTATGGTCATAATATGTATGATGGCACGGCATTCCGTACCCTGCTGAAGTATGACCAGAAACCCTTCTGGGAAAAGCATCCTACCTTCACGTTCTCCACACTGTATGAGGAGAAGGAGTACGAGATCATTTCCTGCTTCTATGACCGCGTGTACCTGAAGACTGAGAATGTCTTTAAGTTCTACCAGTTCATCGATGCCGAGAATGAAGAAGACTTTGATTATGCTATCGAGCAGTTCAAGAAGAAGTCTCTGTATGACACCGGTGTGACAGCAGAATACGGCGATAATCTGGTGACCCTGGTCACCTGTGCCTACCATGTGAATAACGGCAGATTCGTCGTTGTGGGTCGTGAGATCACTGACGACGCTGTGCAGGAATAAATAGCAAATTTTAAGGCGGAATCCTTTCGGATTCCGCCTTTTTGCGTAGTAAACACCGGTAGATCCTAAGAATCTACCGGTGTTTTTTGTTATTTTTTTAGGTCTGTGATCAGTTTTGCTGCATACCGCAGGATACGAGTCGCGTCCATGGCATTGACACGTCCGTCGCTGTTTACATCAGCAGCAATGAGATCGATTTTGTCCTCGTTGATTAGTTTTGCCGCGTATCGCAGGATGCGGGTAGCATCCATAGCATTGACCTTACCATCGCCGGATGCATCGCCCCAAAGGATTTCTTCTTCAGGAGCAGTCTGGGTAATGGTGAAATCGGAGAAACTGGTGAGGACGAAGGTGACGGTATGATTCCGTTTATCCACATTCAGTTTGGAGATGATTTCAGAAGTACCGTCGTTGTGATAATGGATGATGGCCAGCTTGCTGGGATCAATTCCGTTGGGAATCGGCATTGTGATCAGCACGGGGACTCCCAGCTTTTCCGTATTATCCACATTGCTCAGGTCCATGGAGAACTTAAGGGCCACGGCACTGTCATAACCCTTGGGAACTTCGTGTTCCTTCTCAGGCTTGCTGATGACCAGAGAGATGCCTTCGTCGCTGTTGGCAGGGGTGTTGAGGCCTGCACCGATGACATTTACCTGACCTGCGGGGATGGAAACATCCTTGACCTTGACCTTATCGAAGTTACCGGCCTTTCGCTCTAGTTCGTCGATGGTCTCAGCAACACCGGAGTCAGCCAACATGGCATCCTTCAGTTCCTGGGTATCCATATCCTGCACAGCCTGCCGGATCTCGCCGTTGGTCATCTGATCCATGTTGTCGGAGATTTCCTGGAGGTCCTTGTCTACCTTGATGACGGTGTCTGTCAGATTGTAGAGGGGGCTGGTGACCCATTCGCTGTTGCAGGTGGTGGTGATATCGGTGCTGAGAGCCCGGACGGTGTAATAGTAGTAGCCGGAACCACACTGATAAATGTCGGAATCGATAATGCCGGGGGTGAAGATATCTCCTTCGTTAACCCACATAGACCAAGTGGAGCCAAGGCTCTGGGGTTCTGCATTTTCGGTTTCCTTAAACCAGAACTCTACATGGTAGCCACCGGCGCCTCTGGGACCTGTGTATTCGACGGAGGGCCAGCTCCAGCTCAGGTTAGTACAAACATCCAGACGCTTACTGGGCCGCTCATAGGTCCACAGAGGGGATGTGACGGTATCGCTGTCCTCGTACCTGTTGGGTTCACCGTTGGATTTAACTGTAAAATAATAGATGCCGCTGTCCAGATCGTCCAGAATAAAGGAGTCGATACTGCGCCATTCGGGAATCTCTTCATCACCAAAGAACCAGTTATGGTGGCTGACAGGTTCTTCTTCTCCCTGCCGGAAGATCTCAATTCTGGCACTGCTTCGTGTGGGCTCAACGGGTTTCCAGCTAATGGAACCGGGGAGCGGTTTTGTGATAGTTATAATGCTATCAGTATCCGGATCCCAGACTCTGTCAGCATCATGGTCATAACCCCATTCCAGATCGGTGGGGGCGGGGAGTTTAGGGCAACCGAGAAGGATCGTTTCACCATTATCGGTAACGGTGAATCCGGAAAGATCCAGACCGGACAGGGATCTGGTATAATCTCTGTCTGCATATTCTGAACCTTCAGATACAAATTTTCCGGCAAAGTAAGATTCTTAGAAATGACCAAATCCTCGTTACCGCAGTAACTTGCGATAGTGTATGCGGTATAGGTCCTGTCTGCCAGCTTCTTCAGATCATCGAAATCAAAGAAATGCCAGTTGCCGTCAGCATCCTGATAAAGTTCATCGGAGGAAGCCTTCTTTTCCAGCACCCAGTAGTGGTTGGCAGGATCAGAAGCGGTGATGGTAAACTGATTCAGGTCGAGATTTGTGAACATCTCGGAAGATTCGTTTGTATTGTTGTCGTGAATGACGATTTTGCCGTTACCACGGTAAGCACCGCCCTGGGCGATGGTCACCCGGGGAGCGTTCCAGTAGCACTCGTGGAGGAGGATACCGCCGTTGTTCACAAGGGTACCTTCCACCGTAGTGTTGCAAATGATGGTGGTGTAAGTATCCAGCGCCAGGGTAACGCCGGGGGCGATCTTCAGGAAGGCAACACCGATCTCGAAATCACAGCCGGCAGGAACGGTCACATCCGCATCGATGGTCACATCGCCCAGCAGACGCAGGTTGAAGCGCTTGTGAGGCGTGGTCTGGGACTTCACCAGCTCAATGGCGGCTTTCAGAGAGGCGGTGTCATCTGCCCGTTTTTCGATGTAAAGCAGAGAATCCTCTGTGCTGTGGATGATGTTTTCTTCGCCGGAAATGGAAGCGCCGTCAGCAAATTCGATGGTGCCATGATTGTAAACCTTGCCGGTGACATTCAGGGAATCGTAAACCATCATTTCCTTAACGGACAGGTTTTCTTCCACGTTCAGAGCGTGGAATGCAAGACCGGTGACATGTAACATAGCTGAAAGATCCATCAGTTCATCGGCACCGCACATACATTCCTCGTCATTAAATGTATGGGTCTCAGAAATCAGACTGACGCCGGCGGGGATGGTGACAGTACCGGGCGTCTGGTTCATCCAGCTGAAATCCACAGTCAGATTGGCGGGAATGGCCAGATTGGCGGAAAGAATGAAATCTTCAGGACCTTCGTAATAGGCCGTTGCGGGAGTGTCGAAGGTCATAGAACAAAGCTCCTTCAACTGGGCAAAGGTGCGGAAATACCAGTTGCCAACCTCATCCTGCTCAAGTTCGCCATCGGTCGCGGGAACATCGTCAATCTCCGGAGGGATCGGCAGGGTGGCGGGGGGGTGTCATCGGTTTCAGGGGCAAGTCCGCCGCTTGGCACAGTGGGAAGGGGAATCGCAGGAATAAGTTCCCCGGGAACCGTGGGTTCCAGAGTACCCATAGAGCCGGAAATGGTGGGCTCCAGATTGGGGAGGGTGGGGGAGTTGGCGATCATGTCGCCATAGATGGAGTCCAGGGAGCCTGTATTTTCGCCGCTGGACGGGTACAGAACCTCCACAGTGGTCCCGGCAGCCCGTGTGCCCATAGGCAGACAGGACAGCAGCAAAGACAGCGCCAGCAGAGAACTGATGAGTCGTTTCATAGGTGCCTCCTCGTAATGAAATGACATTTAATTTTATCATATTTTTTGGGGGAAGTCTACCAGAATCCTGTGTTATATAGCGTGATTGTTCACAGAGCTCTGCATTGAAAAACTGTGTAAAATTGAAAAGCGGTGGAGCTTTTTAGATCCACCGCTTTTGGTTATTGGGTTACTTCTGGACTTTCAGTTCGGTAATCAGCTTTGCTGCATAGCGCAGGATGCGGGTGGCATCCATGGCATTGACACGACCATCGCTGTTGACATCGGCAGCGATCAGGTCAATCTTGTCTTCCGTAATCAGCTTTGCTGCGTAACGGAGGATACGGGTTGCATCCATAGCGTTGACCTTACCATCGCCGGAGGCATCACCCCAAATGATTTCCTCGCCGGTTGCGGGGATAACTTCGGTCTTGGTCTCACCGCAATTCGCACAGGTATAGGTCTTCGCACCATCCTCAGTAGCAGTGGGTTCCTTGGTGACCTTGCCATTGTCCCACTTATGATTGGTAGCGGGAATTTCTTCCTGAGCTACCAGAACCTCGTTACAGACAGAGCAGTGCTTGCCTGCGGTCTTGCCCTTTTCGGTGCAGGTGGGTTCCACCTTGGGATCGATGACTTCGGTGTGGCCCTTGGCGGGAACGGCTTCCTGCTTCACCAGAACAGTGTTACAGACAGAGCAGTGCTTGCCTTCGGTCAGACCGGATTCGGTGCAGGTGGGTTCCACCTTGGCATCCACAACCTCGGTGTGGCCCAGTGCGTCGGTGTAGTCATCCACATAGCTGTCACCGCAGGTGCAGGTATAGGTGGTGTAGCCCTTCTCGGTGCATGTGGGGGCAGTGACTGCCTTGGTATACTCGTGGGTATGGGGCTTATCGACTTCCTTGGTGTCAAAGAAGTTTACCTCGTACAGCAGCCGGGCATCCTTGCCGTCCCGGGTCTTCAGACCGGTGATTTCCACGGTGAAAATGCCGTCGCAGGAGGTCAGGCTGTTGGCACCGGGGGTAAAGATGATGCAGTTGGACACGCCGTAGCCCTGGGTATTCACGCCCAGGCAGGCCTGGGTGTTGTTGACAGGGGCACCGGTGGAAGAATCCAGGGTCCAGACCTTGCCGTCAGACTGACGGGTGATGGTCACGGTGAGCTGGTTGACATTGGGGGCCTCAAACCGCTGGGGATTCAGGGTGACGGACCAGGGAACGGTGTTCTTGAACAGGTTCTTCGGGAAGTTGCCGGAAGCGGGGAAGGAAATGAAGTCATAGTCCACAGCCCGGCCGCTGCGGTCAAAGACCTGAGTGGTGGAATAGTTGCTGCCATTTACTGCCTGGGCATAGCCGAAGCCCACATTCAGCAAGGTAGGATTCAGCAGCCACCGGCGGTGGCCCAGGGTGCTGATGTTGGTGGTGCCGGAATCGTGGAGGCAGCCCATCAGGCTGACGTAGAGGGAATCCGCTGCGGAATAGCCCATATTCCAGGAGATGTTACTGGAGGAAGTGGAAGCTGCGCCAATCTTATAGAAGGCATCCTCCATATCCGCAGGCTTGCTGGGATAATGGGTCAGCTCATCAATGGCAGCCAGCAGGACGGCACCGTGCTGGGCATTGCTGGTCAGCGTCTCGTCCAGCTGTACGGAAGGCAGCTTGGTAACATAGCGGAAGTAATTCAGCAGGGTCAGACCGCTGTTCAGCAGAGACTGGCTCAGCTTACCGGTGGCGTAGGGAGCCGTTACGGAGGGCTGCTGGTCGAAAATCTTGGTAGGTGTGGTGACGGTGGCGTATTTCTGAGAGATGTCATCCTGAGAAAGGGCAGCCACAGACAGGTCACCGCTGACAGAGAAGGTCTTTACAGTCTGGGCGACTTCTCTTACATAACCGCAGTCATCACAGGTGGTATCCAGATTGTTCTGGTAGGTATGGGTAACATTATAGGGCACCCAAGTGTCGATATTGGCACCGAAGTGGCCATTGATCTTGTCATTCCAGCTGCTGTCCCCGGAGGGGTAGTAGATGGTGACCTTGATATTATTTAAGGTATGGCGGTCAAAGGTGGGGGCGCTGCCCTTGAAATAGATGGTGCTCAGATGATCGCACAGGAAGAAGATAGAGCCGCTCAATGCCTCCACCTGAGGGAAGGTGAAGCTGGTGAGGTCGATGCAGCCCTTGAAGGCATGCTCGCCTACGGTGCCGATCTCCCGGGTGAAGGTGACATTGGTCAAAGCGGTGCAGTTTGCGAAAGCGCCGCCGCCGATGTCCGCTCCGGCGGGAATGTTGACGGTCTTCAGGGCGGTGCAGCCGTCAAACATGTGGCCGCCCAGTGCTGCCATGCCCTCCTTCAGGGTCACATCGGTCAGGGAAGTACAGCCGCTGAACAGGTAGTAGCCGCCGGTAAAATTGCCCACGGTGACCTTCTGGATGCCGGTGCAGCCGGAGAACACGCCCATGTTATCATAGCCTTCCAGCACGATGCCGTCGGGGATGGTGACCTCCGTCAGGCCGGTGCAGCCGTGGAAAGCCGCAGCTTCCACACGCTCCACATAGCTTAAGTCGATGGCGTTCAGCTTTTCGGACATTTCAAAGGCGCCTGCCTTGATGATCCGCAGGGTCTTGGGCAGCTGGACCTCGGTGAGGTTGGGCATCAGGGCAAACATGTTTTCGCCGATGGAGGTGACACCTTCCTCGATCACCACCTTGGTGATCTGCTCCTGATATTCGTACCAGGGCTTGTCAATGGCGCTGTCCTTGTTGTCCATGAAGCCGGTGCCGGAGATGGTCAGCACGCCGCTTTCCATATCCAGCGTCCAAGTGAGATTTTCTCCCAGGGTGCCGTTGTCGATGTAGCCCTCCTGCTCGCCGGTGGCGGGGAGGACCACGGTGTGGGTATGGGTATATTCCTTGCCATCAGGACTTGTGAAAGTCACGGTATAAACGATGGAGCCATCCTTGGTGGCGGTAGCATCGGTGCGGTTTTCGCTGGTGATCACACCGGGCACGGTTTCCTTGCTGCCGCACTTGGAACAGATGAAATCGGCATAGAAGATGTCATTCTCAAACCGGAAAGCAGGCGCACCGAAGCTATGGACGCAGTAGTCCTTCTCGGACAGCTTGGGGCCGTTGGTGAAGGCAACGCCGCCGTCGGTGACCACATTGGCCACGGGATGGGACTGGGAGAAGGCCATGCCGCCTACTACAGTGTTGGCACCTGCCAGCAGATAGTCTTCACACTCATAGCCGGAAACGGCGCTGCTGCCGGAGCCGGGATCGTTCCAGGTTACGTCCACGCCGTACCAGGAACCCAGAATGTTGACGTAATTCCACATATGAGGCTCGGTGCCGCTGCCGTTGTTGGCATCGCCGTTGACCAGAACGCAGGGGATGTTCACAGCATCGCACAGCACCTTAAAGGCCCGGGCGTAGCCCTCGCAGACGGGACCGTTGGTACCCACAGTGCCGGTCAGGGCGCTGAGACATTCCCGGCAGTCGTATCCGATGGCATAAAGGTCGTCGCTGGTATTGTAGCCGTTGTGCTTGGTGAGCCAGTCGTTGAAGAAAGCCACCTTACCCTCGGCATTGGTGTTGGCAGGGATCTGGGCCAGAATGGCATTCACGGCATTGTCCCGCTTGGTGATGCCGCTGCGGATGGCGGAAGGGGACGGATAAGCCTCGGACCGGATGTCTACGGATTCGCCATAGACATGATCCTGAATGTTCAGATCCAGCAGGAAATCCTGCTCGTAGTCAAAGACCCAGGAAGTGCCGTTGTATTCGGGATAGTAATAGCTGAAGGAGGTGCGGACAGACCGGCCCTCCAGCCAGAAGACCTCCGGATGGTCCCGGTCAAAGGCATCGAATACGGCGCAGACATCAATGGAGACCCGCTTCAGATTTTCGTCCATAACGCTGTAAACCGCATCGTAGAAGGCATCGGAGAAGGTTTCGTCATCTACATCATAGGGAAGATCCAGCCGGATCTCGCCGCCGATCATGGTGAGGTAATGGACATAGCCCTCAGCCAACACTGCGTTTGTGCCGCTGTCGGTGTACAGGTACTCGTCGCCCTGGGTCACATCGATGAGGGCATCGTCGCTGCCATCATTGTCGGAGTTTTCCTCCAGCCAATTGTAGAGGCTGGTGGTGTAGGCCTCCATGTCTACCCGGTCGATCCACTTTTCGTGGTTTCCGGGGGTCAGACTGGGGTTGCCGTTGGCATCCCGGCCAAAGGTGGCGAAGCTGTAGCCGTTGGTCGTGGCGGAGGGCAGCTCCATAGCCTTATCCGGGATCACCGGAAGCTCCCATTGGGGCGCGGTGAAAGCGGGAACCGTTTCCACGGAAGTTTCCGGGATCACTTCCTCCGTGGTTTCCACGGGTTCCGTCTGCGCAGGCACAGTCGTTTCGATGATTTCTGCCCCGGTCTCCACGGGCACAGGCTCCTCTGCTCCTGCCGTCACCGGCAGATAAGAGGCCACCATGGCAAGGACCAGAAGCAAACTCAGCAGTCGTTTCATAGAAAGAACTCCTTTCTTGGGTTGGGTATAAATTCCTATCATAATCGTACCACAAATGCAAGGAAAAGTCCAGAGAAACCAACAGGATTGTAGGGAGGATCAACCGCAATACCCTCCCCTTTGGGGAGGGGGGACCGCGTAAGCGGTGGGTGAGGTGCAGTACCGATGCGCCGATACTCATTGCATTTGGGCGAATCTGTACTGCCCTCATCCGTCTCGCCTGCGGCGAGCCACCTTCCCCAGAGGGGAAGGCTTACGCGGTCGAGTAAAATTCTGTTCAAATTTTATTCACAAAGCGGTTGCTTTTTATGGGTAACTATGGTAAAATTTTCATTATACTCAAAAACGCAAAATTTCTGGGAGTATATGCAAAACAAAGGAGGACCCTTTATGAAACGTACGTTAAGTATGCTGCTGGTTCTTGCCATGCTGCTGAGCTGCCTGCCCATGGGCGTGCTGGCAACAGAAGTGGAAACCGAACCCGCAGAAACCGTGGCCGAAACTGTCCCGGAGACTGCGGAAGTAATTGCAGAAACCACAGAAGCCACCGAAGCTGCGGTGGAAGAAACCGAAGCTGCCGTAGTGGAAACTGCGGAAGTCATCACCGATGCCGAGGTCATCGAAGAGCCCGTTGCTCTGGCTGCTTCCGACTCCCTCTGGCAGGACGACTGGGGCAACTGGTACTTCTCTGACTTTGAAGGTCTGAAGATCCTTTGCTCCCAGACCTATGAAATGGATACTTACGCTTACTGCAATGTTTCCGAGGCTCTGATGATTTTGGAAAATCTCACCATTCCCAGCATGCTCCATGTGGAAATTTATGATGCCCCCGTCACTGTCCCCGCAGGCGTGAGCCTGACTATGGAGGACGGCAGCTCCATGATGGTGCGGAGTATGGAAGTGGGCGGTACTGCAGATGTGTTTAATCTCAGCGTCTACGAATCTCTGGACATCACCGGCAGCGTCAATTGCTGTGAGAGTGTCTGGCTTGCTGACGGTGCCACCCTCTCCGGACGGGACAAGATTACCTTCTCCCGGGAGTATGCGCAGATCACCTATATGAAGGCTGTCACAGACACGGCCTCCTTGAAAGCAGTCCTTACGGCGATTGAAAACAACACCGATCCCCGTGTCCGCTACAATCTGACCTTCCAGGGGGATGTGGTTATCAACGAGTCCGTAACCCTGCCCACTGACTGTAATATCATCATGGCCAGCGAATCCGTCACAGTCGCTTCCGGTGCTGTATTGACTGTGGAAGGTTATTTGGATATTTCCTGTCCTGTAACCATAAACGGCGAGCTGGTAAATAATCAGCGTATTTCCCTTAATGTCTACGACTGGAGCAGCGCCCATCTGACCATTGCCGATGCCGGTAAGTATTCCGGTAACGGCGTTCTGGTGGTCCAAAGCGATACCCTCACCGAACCCAAGGAAGCTGTCACCGGCCTTAACTGGGCAGATTTTGAAATTACCGAACACAATGACTGGAACCACTTCTGGCAGATCCGCAATGCCGCAGGCCTGATCAAACTGGCCACCCCTACCAATCTGGAATGGGGTACCCGCCATAATATTTGGTCCGGTTGGGATGAGGAAAAGCAGGAACCCATCTATACCACCGAAGCCTTCCCCGGTGCCATGAGCTGGAAGCCTGCAGAGCCCACCCAGGGTCATGCCATCATCAAGGTCTACCGTGCAGACGACAATACGCAGGTCGATTTCCACAGCTGGAGGTTCAGTTCAACAGAGTTGCCCGAGTGGCGGTCCGTCGAAAGCTTCGCCATGTCCAATCCTGAAAGCGGCACCTACTACTTCACCGTTACCGCCGAGGGCGACTACACCCAGTACCGCGACAGTGATCCCGCCACTTCTCCCACCTGGACTTACGTTAAGCCCGATGCAAAGTTGGGCACCTGCACCAATCTGCGCTGGGACTGGCCCCATGCAAACTTTACTTACAACGGTGATAAGACTTATTATGGTGGTCAGGAGTTCCAGATTCTCTTCTCTGCAACTGAAAACGGAGAACCTACTACCTACAGCTGGAGCTGGGGCTATGATCCCAGCGAAATCCTCACTGTATGGGATGATGTCATGATGGAATGCGGCGTTGGCTACTACTACTTCAAGGTCCGCGCCCTCAGCTCCGACATCACCAAGGTCTGCAACGGCGAATGGTCCGAGCTGAGCCCCGCTTACAACCTGACTGAGGTTGTGGAAAATATGTCCGGCCAGCTGAACAACATCCTGCAGGATTCTGAGAACCTCACCGACGAGGAAGTTCGTGAAGCCGTTCAGGAACTGGATACCCAGAAGCTGAAGGATTCCCTGCTGGCAGAAGATTCCGTCCAGCAGCAGATCGCCACTCTGGAAGAGCAGGTTGGCGGCCCCGCTGAGGTCAGCGTCAGCAACGAAGTTGCCATGGACGCAAACGAGATCAGCGTCGTGGGTGCAAACCTGAACAACGCTGCCTCCGCCGACGAGGACATCAAGCTGGTCATCGACAAGCCTGAGGAAGAGCATGTTCTGGCTGCTGCCTTCGACAACTCCGTGGCCTTCAAGTTCTCCATGACCCTGGATAACGTAGAGGACGCCAAGAACCTGGATGTCCCCGTCCGAATTACAATGCCTGTCCCCGCTGGCGTCAATCCCGAATTCCTGGTGATCCTGCACTACCATGCAGACGGCACCCGTGAAGAAATCGGTCCCGCTCAGTATAACATCTCCGGAAACGGTGATAAGCTGTTTGTCTCCTTCGTGGTCACCAGCTTCTCCGACTTTGTCATCACCCAGTATAAGCAGGAATGCAACCATGTGGAGGTCATCGATGCTAAGGTGGAACCCACCTGCACCGAGCCCGGCAAAACCGAAGGCAAGCACTGCTCTGTCTGTAACGAGGTTCTGGTAGCTCAGGAAGAAATTCCCGCAATCGGCCACAAGTGGGATAACGGCAAGGTCACCAAGGAACCCACCGCTACTGAGGATGGTGTGAAGACCTTTACCTGCACTGCCTGCGGTGAAACCAAGACCGAAGCTATCCCCGAAACCGGCGAGGAAATCCTTTGGGGCGATGCCTCTGGCGACGGTAAGGTCAACGCCATGGATGCAACCCGTATCCTCCGCTACGCAGCAAAGCTGATTAAGGAAGATAAGATCGACCTGATCGCAGCCGATGTCAACAGTGACGGACGTGTCAATGCCATGGACGCAACCCGTATCCTGCGTTACGCAGCAAAGCTGATTACTGAACTGAAGGTTCAGAAATAATCCCTTAACTGAAAGCGGTGGATCGAAAGATCCACCGCTTCAGTCTGTCGAAAAAGTCCAGCGAAAGCTGGGCTTTTTCTATTTTGTATGCTATAATAGTTCTGGGTGATATAAGATGCTGGAACGTGGAAAAATGGAACGAGGAATATTTGAGATTGTGGATACCGAAAGCCTGGTACCCGAGGGACATCTGCTGCGTAAAATCGACGAAGCAGTAGATTTCAATAAGATCTACGATATGGTAGAGCCATTGTACTGTGCAGACAATGGCCGTCCCAGTGTGGATCCAGTTGTCCTGTTCAAGATGGTTCTCATTCAGCATCTGTATGGACTTGGTTCTTTGCGCCGGACGGCGGAAGAAGTATCCTTCAATGTTGCATATCGTTGGTTCCTTGGCTATCGGCTGCAGGAAGACACACCCCATTTCTCCACTATCAGCTATAACTTCCGTCACCGGTTTACTTCTGAGACTGTTGACCAGATTTTCGGTTGGATTCTCATGGAGATGGTGGAAGCCGGTTATGTGGCTCCGGGAGTAGTGTTTGTAGACGGTACTCATATCAAGGCAAATGCCAACACGAAAAAGGTAGTAAAGAAAGAAGTACCTGTTGCAGCCAAACGGTATGCGGAAGAACTTATGGAAGAAGTCAACGCAGACCGGGAAGCCCACGGAAAGAAGCCCTTTGAGGATGATTCCGACGAAGGTGATAACAGCAACGAACCTCCCACTCCTCCCAAGAAGAAGCGGGATAGTACTTCCAAAAAGAAGCTGAAAAAGCGAAAGAAGGAAGGAAAGAAGAAAACTGTTACTGTCAGCACCACTGATCCCGACTGCGGTCTGTTCGTAAAAGGCGACCACAAGAAGCAACTGGCCTATGAAGCCCATACTGCCTGCGATGTCCGCGGAGTTGTTCTGGCAGTAGAAGTTACCCCTGGCAATGTACATGACAGTGTTGTATTTGACGATGTTTATGACAACGTAGTAGAACAATTCCCAGATGTCCATGCTTTCGTAGCCGACAGTGCATACAAGACCCCTCACATTTGTAAGAAGGTGTTCTCTGATGGCAGAGTTTTATCCACAGCCTACAAGAGACCTCAGACCATGAAGGGCGGACATGAATGGTGGAAGTATGTATATGATGAGCACTTCGACTGCATCATCTGCCCGGAGTTCCAAATACTGAATTACTGTACCACCAACCGGGATGGCTACCGGGAGTATAAAAGTAATCCACAGGTCTGCTGCAACTGTCCTACCAGACATCTTTGCACAAAGAACAAGGATTGCATTAAGACTGTTACCCGGCACATCTGGAAAGAATACGAGGAAATGGCTGACGATGCCCGGTATACTCCGATTTACCAGAGGATGTACAAGGCAAGAAAAGAAACCATTGAACGAGTCTTTGCAGATGCTAAAGAGAAGTATGGCTTACGTTACACCAGATACACAGGCTTGGCTCAGGTTACCAACTGGGTGAAGCTTACTTTTGCTGCCATGAATCTGAAAAAGTTTGCAAATTGGAAGTGGAAGGATACCCATTCCTCCCTGATTTCCTATATTATTTCAATTATTATCCATCAATATGCAGTGAACCCCTGTCTTGCTTGACGCAAAACAGGGGTTTTTCTACGGTCTGAAGGGTGCGTTGCAAAATGCGCTAAGTAAAAAAACACATCGGTCAGCTCCGAAAGGAGTTGGCCGATGTGTTTTTTGCGGTAGAATTAAACTGCTCATGAATAACTCAAACCGACAAGAAAAGTATAATGTATCCTGTGAAAATAATCAACTGGTACTTATACTGAACAGTGAAATTTTATTGCCGGAGGACGCACCCGTCCGTGTGACCAGCGCACAGCTTGAGGAACTGGATTACAGGAAACTGTATGAAGCGTATTCTTCCAAAGGAAGAAAATCGGTCAACGACCCACGGGTGTTGTTCAAGGTAATGGTATATGGATACCAGTGCGGTATCTATTCAAGCCGGAAACTGGAAGAGGCTTGTAAATATCGTGTGGATTTTATGTGGCTTCTTGAGAACGGGAAGGCACCGGATCACTCTACCCTTTCCAGATTCCGGACAGGCAGATGTGCCAAAGCGGTAGAGGATCTGTTTTACCAGTATGTTCAGCTCCTGGAGAAACAGGGAGAAGTGGATCACAAGAGTGTATTCATAGATGGCACAAAAATTGAGAGCAGAGCCGGAAGATATACTTTCAGCTGGCGGGGTACAGCAGAAAAGAATCTGGTCAAAACGAAGCAGAAGGTTCTGGAACAGACAGGTTGTAAGACTTTAGAAGCATTGGAGAGTTTGCTTTCTAATAAAGCAGCAGGAATCACCTTCGTCAGCGGTAAAGGTAGGCATAAGACTGAGGAACAGAGGGAATGGGAAACGATAAATCATCTGTGCGAGCAGTGGCGAAAGTATGAAGAACAACTGGTAATTATGGGAAATGACCGCAATAGCTACTCCAAAACCGACCATGACGCAACCTTTATGCGGATGAAAGAAGACCATATGAGAAACGGCCAGTTGAAACCTGCCTATAATGTCCAGATTGCTGTAAACAGTGAATATATTACCGGAATTGATGTATTTTCCAACAGAACAGATGTAGGAACCTTTGTTCCCTTTATGCACAAGCTGGAGATGGCACATCAGCAGAGATATGAGGAAATAACTGCGGATGCGGGTTATGAAAGTCTGGATAACTATCTATATCTGGAAGCCAACGGGCAAATGAGCTTCATTAAACCTTCCAACTATGAAGCACAGAAAACGAAGAAATACCGCTCTCAAATTGGCCGAATCGAGAATATGAAGTATGACAAAGAAGAGGATTGTTTTATCTGTGCAGAGGGAAGAAAACTGTATTGCAGAAAAGTATCCACAGAGGTAAAAAACGGCACACCGGTAGTCAGAGCATGGTATCGCTGCGAGAACTGTCAAAACTGTCCACAGAGAGAAAAGTGCTGTCGTAAGCAGGATATGAATGCACCGAAAGAAGTCATTATGAAAGAGACCTTCTGGGAGAAACGGCAGCAATCCCTGGAGAACATCACCAGTGAACGAGGAATCCAGCTAAGGAAGAACCGTTCCATCCAGGTGGAGGGTGCCTTTGGACTGATAAAGAACGACTTTGGATTCCGAAGATTTCTAACCACAGGCAAAAAGAACGTCCGGATAGAATTTCTCTTCCTTGCACTGGGTTTTAACCTAAAGAAACGGTGGATGAAGCAGCAAAAAAGAAGACTGGAAACCCATTATTCTGAGAAAAAAGCTGCATAGCATATTAAACTCCCAAAATATTCCACAGCCAGACCGTGAGAAGACTCCCGGTCAGCTTTGCTATGCCTGAAATAGTCCAAGAGCTATGCTTACATCTGCAAAACGCAATTCATGACTGCCTTGAAACGCAAAAAGAGGACTGCTGCAAAACTTACGTTTTGCAACAGTCCCTTTTGCTTGCAGTTTGTGTTCTGTTGACTATCCCATAAGAAAATAGTATAATATTTTTGATAATATTCTGAAATGATTGGAAAGTAGGTATTTGGCATGAAGAAAACCGTATCTTTTCTATTGATTCTGGTACTGCTGTTATCCTGTCTTCCTTTGGATACGCTGGCAACAGAAACAGCTTCCACCGACACGGAGACTGCATCTGTGGAGGAATCCATTGCAGCCATCCGGGAGGAAACTGCGCCTGCAGAAACCTCAGAAGCTACAATAGTGGTGGAAGAGACTGTTACAGAAACAATTCCAGTAGAAACGACGGCCAATAATGAATTCTTGGGGACGACTTCCAATCCTGTTATATTGGAGATGGATACGGAAACTCTGGAGCAGCCTCAGAGCGGTGTCGACAGCAGCTTTCTTGCTCCCATCGACCAGATTACGGACGAGGATGCGATCCCGGAAGGCTATACACCTATTTACAACGAAGTAGATCTGAATAATATCAAAAATAATCTCTCCGGAAAGTACATCTTGATGAGAGATATCGAATTGAAATATACAACCAGTCTAAACTACAAAAGCAGTCCCTTTACAGGTGTGCTGGATGGAAACGGTCATACCATCAGTGGCTTGACAGAAACGGAATGGTATGGTCCAACTATGTATTGGGGCTTATTCGGGTCCATTAGTGGTGCTGAGATTTCCAATCTGAAAATAACTGGTACCTTTGATGTTAAGATCGGCTCTATGGGATATACCGAGTGTGAATTTTATCTTGGTGGTTTGACTGGTGAAGCCATAGGTGCCATCAGGATTACCAACTGTGTGAATGACATTACTTTCAATTGTAAGGCAGAGTACAATGATTACCTTCAGGTATATCTTGGCGGACTGATTGGCAAATATCGTGGTTCTTCCGGTGTCATCAAAGATTGCCGCAACATAGCTGAAATTGCCTGTGTGGAAAATACTGGTGGTTTGGTTGGATATGCTGACTGCAGTGGAGAATTCGGAATCGTTAACTGCCGCAATGATGCCAATATTACCTGCACCAAGGAGGTCAGTCCGGATGATATCAGTGGGCTTGGCGGACCCTTTGGCGGTATTGTTGGATATGTCGGAGGGAAGCGCGCTTCAATATACATTAGTTCCTGCATGAATACAGGCAATGTTGTTCACTATGACGGTAATTTCCCGCCTGCAGGAAGCTGTGGCGGTATTGTGGGCAATGGAGGCGCTGCTACGATTTCATCCTGTGCCAACACCGGAAAAATAAGCGGCTTGCTCTATGTTGGCGGAATTGCCGGTGATTTAAGTGACAGCGCTATGGTGCAGGACTGTCTGAATACCGGTGCGGTCCGTATAAATAATGCACAGTATTATGGTGGCGGTATTGCAGGTGGTGGAGGCAGATTCTATCGCTGTCTTAATACCGGTATGGTTACGACACCGGTTGTTCAGGGAAAGGCTTATAACAGTGGCATTGTTGCCAAGCCTGGTTCCAGTACACTGGAAGAAGCGGAAGCAGCCGTTGTTGATTGCTACTGGCTGGATGATGGTCAGACGAATACGCTTTACAGCCGCTATTCCTATGATTTTGGAGAAACAAAAGCCATCAGAACAAGAGGCGCGCTTTCCATGCGGCAAATGACGGAAATGGAATCCTTCCAGAATTTCGGTTTTCCGGATATTTGGGTCATGGATGAGAAATTAGGTCACCCACGTCCGACAGGCATGGTCATTGTAACTTTGGAAAATGCCTATCAGGCAGCCTATATTGAGAAAATGAAAATCTCTCTGGAAAACTATGAGAAGATCATCAGTGCCAGCGGCTATGGCAGCCTGGCGGCTACGCTGGGAAATGCCTATGAGAAGGCAAATCTGGACAAAGTCAACGGAGCCTGGGATGTGATGCAAATTGCCGAAGGGTTGGCGAATTACTCCAGTACCGAGCTCAGTGATTATGACCTTCTTTTAGCAGACCTTCTTGTTGGCGTAATTGGCCGGGACACCCGTGATAAGCACATTACCTCCAATGTGCTGAATAATATATCTGAGCTGATTACCGAAGCGGGTGCAGGCTTGAGTGCAACAGAGATCTTGGCTACAGAACAATATTTGAAAGATATGGCGGCAGTGCCGACGGTTTTCGGCAGTGCTGCATCGAAACTGGTGTCTGGCGTGAGAAGTACTGCGCTGAAAAACGTTCCCTATAAAAAGCTGGGCGACTGCATGAACATTCTTGGCGGTCTTGTAAGCATTTCCGATGCGGCTGCAGCCGGTTGCGAAACGGTACAGGATGCGTTCGACTTTTATGTCCTGTGCAATGCTTATGCAGATATGGTAACAACCTACGGTGATGTGATCCACAGCGCAGCAAGTCGGGTACTGACAATAGACAGCGTTGAGGAAGATGAGGCAGGGGAACTGTTCCAGCGTACGGATGAATTTGTGGCATTGATGCATCAGAACTTGAATAAAGATGTGGAGTCTCTCTGTAAAGCAACCGAAAATTCTGTTGCCAATCTGATGGTCGCAGGAGGATGCACCATTGTAGAAGGTGTACTGAACATTACAGAATTAAATCCGGTGCTCAGTGTGTTGAACTATATTTTCAGCGGTGTCAAGCTCGGTGTTACAATCGGAATGCCTATTGCAGATTCTCTGACCCAAATGGACGATCTTGCCTATTACGGAAGAATGATACAGATGTGCGGCACTTTCTCCAAGGGCCTCTTTGTGGAAGTGCAGGACAGAATGGCTGCCTTTCAAGAAGATCCTACTTATGAAAAGGCGCAGGCAATGGAACTGGCCAGCGATCTTTATGCACGTTTACAGATCCTCGCCTGTGATTACGGTATCGGTTACTATACTGCACTGATCTCCAGCAATCTGTCTGAATGGCTCAATCTGAACCAGGGAAAAGATGTCGAAGCAATGGCAATGCTGCAGAGCTATCAGAATGCACTCCAGGAAGCGATTGACAGCGGAAAGCCTGTCTACATCGGTCAAGACGGTTCTGTTTACGGATTTATTGCCAACTGTCCCGTCACCATTGTGATCACAGACGCTGAGGGGAAAGAAATCGCACGATTGAAGACCGGCGAGATTACAACCGACGAAGATTACGCCGGAAACTATCTGCTGCTGGGCGAAAATGGTGAGCACAAGGCTGGCATGTATGATCCTTCCAAGCATACCGTAACCCTGATTGGCGAAACGGAAGGGGCAATGGATTTGATAGCCTACTGTGTAAAGGATGGTACTTTGAGCTGCTTAGACAGCTATCTGGACGTTTCCATCGATAATGGATACACAGCAAAACTGGAAGTGGACGAAAACGGCCAGTTTCATCTGATACAGGAATCGGAAGAAGCGATCCTGTGGGGCGATGCCTCCGGCGACGGTCGCGTCAACGCTATGTATGCAACCCGTATCCTCCGCTACGCAGCAAAGCTGATTAAGGAAGATAAGATCGACCTGATCGCTGCTGATGTCAACAGTGACGGACGTGTCAATGCCATGGATGCAACCCGTATTCTGCGTTACGCAGCAAAGCTGATTCCCGAACTGAAAGTTCAGAAGTAACCCAATAACACCGAACGCGGTGGACGGAGAGGTCCACCGCGTTTTGTTGGTTGTCAAAGCAATCTGAATATGATAAAATATGAAAGAATATAACTTCCTGAGGAGGAAATATTATGAAACGTACGTTAAGCATGCTGCTGGTTCTTGCCATGCTGCTGTCCTGCCTGCCTATGGGGGCGCTGGCGACAGAAGCGGAGACTGGGCTGGCAGAGACTGTTGCAGAGGTTACGGTGGAGGAAACCGAGCCTGCAGCAGAGACTACAGAAGTTATGGAAACCATTGCCGAGGTAGTGGAGATTGAGGAACCTGTGGCGCTGGCTGCAGAGCCCCGGTCGACTGGGGATTCCGGTGAGGCCGGCGAGGGTGTCACCTGGACTCTGGACAACGAAGGCACTCTGACCATCTCCGGTGAGGGAGAAATGACCGGAAGTCCCTGGAGAACGGATTATAAGACGGTCATCAAGAAGGTCATCATCGAAGAAGGTGTGACCAACATTGCATCAGAGGCATTCTACGGTTGTAGCAGTTTGGCAGAAATTGTAATTCCCCGAAGTGTTACTAAAATTGGGTACAGTGCATTGCGGAATTGCGGCTTAAAGGATTTTACATTCTATTCTGCTGTCAGCAGCA
>ERZ1032130.41-NODE-41-length-39338-cov-6.158924_pt1 | contig 39338 bp, 44 predicted proteins | sample MGYA00517879_ERZ1032130 | MGnify/ENA primary metagenome ERZ1032130 (study PRJEB33719, sample SAMN04262597) | wastewater metagenome | biome: rural village; feature: animal feces; material: feces | host: Bos taurus | place: El Salvador | collected 2012-01-31 ...
CAACTGGATATAATGAAGGTAGAAGAAGGAATTTATTATATCGAGGGTGCTTATTTTCCGATACAGCTGTTGTTGACATCGGAACTTTCGAAGGAGTCGAATTTCTGGCTAAGGAATTTGACGAATCGTTTGAAAGAGCGTGGAGAAGTAAATGAGTTAGTGACGGAATATGAAAAGAATAGGCAGAATGAGTTGTATCGGGCGATGATGAATATAATCATTCGAGCAAATGAGAAGATGTTTGAGGTTAAAGGCGAAGATATGTGTGAAGCATTAAGAGAACTTTTTAGAGATGAAATAGAAGAGGCCACTGAGAAAGTAAGGGCTGAAGTAACAAAAGAAGTAACAAGAGCAACACTTCTAGGATTGCTCCGTGATGGACTTCTTTCTGTAACAGACGTAGCAGTACGTTTAAAAATAACTGAAGCTGAAGTAGAAGAACTTCTTGCAAACTAATTTTCAAAAAGAGGCTTAGAAAATTTTAGCACTAGGCACCAATTGACATAATATGAAAAATTATCTTGAAAGCTTACAACTAAAAATAATTTATAGTGCCCGCAAATCCATATGCATCGAACTGCGACCTGATACCATGATTGTTCGTGCTCCAAAGGGTATGAACCGTCGCGAAATCAATGCTTTTCTTTCCGAAAAACGACCTTGGATTGAGAAACATCTGACGAAAATGGAGGAGCGACAAGAGGCTTTAGCGCAACTGCCACCATTTACCATAGAGGAAATCAGAGCGTTGGCTGACCAGGCATTGATTATAATTCCGGAGAAGGTGAAAAAGTATGCGTCTATCGTAGGCGTTACTTATGGCAGGATCACCATTCGTAATCAACGGTCTAGATGGGGGAGTTGTTCCATCAAAGGAAACTTAAATTTTAATTGTCTATTGATGTTGTTTCCGGAGGATGTGATTGATTATGTGGTTGTACATGAAATTTGCCATAGGAAACATATGAATCATTCTTCAGAATTTTACGCAGAAGTAGAACGTGTATTTCCGGAATATCGCAGATGCAGGAAGTGGCTAAAGGAAAATGGAGGATTCTATCTAAGCCGTCTTCCGTAGAAGAAAGGTAAAACACTTTCAGACCATGCAAAACAAGAAGGCATTAGTATGAATCAATATTGTATGTATTTACTTTCCAGAAATGATGCACTGTACCATTGTGGAACAGCAAATATGGTAATGGAATCTGGCTTATATAGTAAAAAAGAAGGAAAAAAAATGAAAATTAATTTCGACATCGGAGACATCACAAAGCTAGACGTTGACTGTATCGTTAACGCAGCCAACCATACCCTCCTTGGGGGCGGTGGCGTAGACGGTGCCATCCATCGCGCCGCAGGACCGGAACTTCTTGAAGAATGCAGAACTCTCCATGGCTGCAATACTGGTGAGGCCAAAATCACCAAAGGCTATCACCTGAAAGCAAGATATGTCATCCATACGGTAGGGCCTGTTTATTCCGGCAGACCATCTGATGCGGCAGATTTAAGAAACTGCTACTATCATTCTCTGGAACTGGCAAAGGCTCATGAGATTCACAGCATTGCTTTTCCTGCAATCTCTACAGGTGTTTATGGCTATCCAATGAAGGAAGCAGCGGAGATTGCCCTGACAACTATCCGGGAGTGGTTACAGGAAAATGAAGATTATGAGATACAGGTGATCATGTCCTGCTTTAGTCAGCAGACCTATGACTGCTACCAGAAAGTATTATAAATGGAAAACAAAAGAGGGTGCCGTACACCCTCTGAAATCATGTCTTTTTGATGAATATGTATTCCTTTTCACTGGATAATTCTTCTGAGAATTCGTACCCAAGTCCACGAAATGCTTTCACACCTTCCAGCGTATTCACTTGCGTTTCAGCCAGAAAACGTACCATTTCCCCTCTTGCCATTTTCGCAAGTGTTCCCTTTTGTACAACTTTTCCGTCAACTATTTCTCCAAAAACACAAGTGACAAATAAATCATCTTCCTCAATATATTTTTCAATGCATTTGGAATATTCTTTAGAGGCCAGATTTAAAATCACATGGTCCCCATCCATAGTCAGTTCCTGGTACAGAGAATCTCCCCAGTATTCATACAAATCTTTAAAGTCGCTAACAGAAGCCTTTGCCTGCATTTCCAGACGATAAGGTGTGACTCCGTCGAATGGCTTTAAAATGCCATAAAACCCGGACAAAATGCGAAGATGTTTTTGTACATAGTCAAGCCCGTCTTTGGAGAGCACCATCGGGGACATATACTGATACTGGATTCCTTCGTAGGAGATAATCGCAGGAGTCAGACAGCGCTCCAAATCCATTTCCGCATAGCGTTTAAAATTCTGCTCTGCGATTTTGTCATTACAGCCCCAAAGCTTTTTCGCTTCCGTAAAAGACAAGCCTTTCATATGATCCATCAGCTCTCTGGTGCGGGATAAAAATACCGGAAGATCCGTATGACGAAAAGTATCGGTATCTATATTCATTTTTTTTGCAGGTGAAATAATAATTTTCATAAATTAGTTCTCCAGTAAAATATTCAGCATCTGCTGTGGGTTATCAGCAGCTTTTACTTTATCAGATGCCTGAATGATGATTCCGTTTTCATCGATTAGGTAAGTGGTGCGCACGATTCCCATGTAAGTGCGACCAGCCATTTTCTTTTCATGCCATACATCATAAGCCTGAATTACTTCTAATTCAGGGTCAGAAAGCAACGGAAAAGCCAGGCCATACTTTTCTTCGAATTTTTTGTGGGAAGCTACACTGTCTTTATTCACGCCGATCACAACTGCCCCCTGTTCCATGATCTGTGGATAGCGTTCTGAAAAGCCACAAGCCTGTTTTGTACATCCGGCTGTGTTGTCCTTTGGATAGAAGTAAAGAATCACTTTCTTTCCCTTATATTGTTCTAAAGTATGGATGTTACCGTTCTGATCCGGTAATGAAAATGCCGGTGCTGATTCGCCAACTGCTAACATAAAAATCCTCCGAAAATATAGTTTTGTCTGCTGGAATTATACCTTAAATATATTTAAATCACAAGATATGTCCATGAGAAGTTGAACCAAATCCCAACCAGTGATAGAATAAGAAAAAGTGATTTAAAGAAGGAAACATTTATGATCGTAAATATAGAATTCTTAAGTGATGAGCCAATTGAAAATGTGAATACCAGCCTTCATTTCAAAATTGATAAAACAATCTTTTTTGGTTTTGCCGATGTGATTGAAAAGAAGAGGGAAATTACCAAAAATTTTCTGAAAAAGCATTGTGGCGTAAGGGAAGTTTCTTTTATCTGCCTGCCGGAATATCAGTTGGATTCCATCCTCGCCACTATGAGAAAGGTTATAGAGCAGGAACTGATTCGGAAAAATGACGTATTTTTTGAGGTGACAGGGGGAGAGAGCCTGATTCTCATTGCCTTTGGAATGCTGGCGGAAAGCTTCAAAGCACCAATGCACAGTTTTGACATCGAAACCCAGAAGCTTATCGAACTGAATCGTGAGAATGTAACCCCAATCAGTGAAGTGGCACCAGGACAGCACATAAAGCTGAATCTGGATGCGTTTATTGAAATGCATGGTGGGTGTGCATCCGGACTGGGATGGGGTGATTTATAATCATTCTGGAAAAGACACCTTAAATGAGATTGATGTATTGTCACTTCACGGCGTGATACCGACGTTTATTTCCTGTAAAAACGGAAGCGTTAACCAGATGGCACTCTATGAATTACAGACGGTAGCAGACAAGTTTGGTGGAAAATACGCGAAAAAAGCCATTGCGGCACCCCAGGGATTAAATGACACCCATACTTTGCGAGCCAAAGAGATGGGGATTGAAATTAGATAGTGCAGAAGAAACGAAAACGCCTTTTCAAAGGAAAGCCGAGGTTAAGGGTCGCCTCGAGGCGTCCTTTGAGAAGGCGTTAATGTTTTTTTGTGCTATCTAAAAGTGCATCCTCCTGCGGATCTCTGCCCGCAATCCTTCCAGCAGATAAATGGTCATCAGTACAATATCAATCACGAAAGCGCAGGAAGCCACGATCGCTGACCAGCGCAGATAAAAATATCCACTGATATGCAAATCTATTACCAATTCGATGGCCATGCAGAAGACTCCGATGGCAGCAATGGAAATGATCGTCTTCATCAGCATGGAACTCTTTAATCTGATGGCAAAGACACAGATGATTTCTAAAAGTATCGTTCCCAGTCCCACAATCGGCAATGCAATGTGTTCATACCAGTGATGATTCGGATGGAGGCAGGACACCAGGCCTAAAAACAGTGCAATACTGACTCCATTTAAAATCAGCTGCAGATAAATATTAATTTTCTGCGGGAAAAACAGCGGAATCATAAAAATCCAGAGCATTGCACAGATTCCCACAACATAATAGGACCAGCGACCGATCTGAATGGTAAACAAATTTAAAAACAGGCAGACCAGAGAAGTCACAATTAAAACAATGCTCATCAAAATTGTAAATTCATGGGTTTTTACAGATTCTGCATGACCTTTCACCGTTGCATAAGGCGTCGGTATATCTGTGGCTGGCGGCTGATTTGGGTTATATACTTTTGTATTACATAAAGGGCAGGCGACAGCAGTTACATCCAGCTCCACGCCGCAGTTTACACAATATGACATTTTAATCCTCCATCTTTCGGTTGGTTTCGATTTTTACAGGAACTCCATCCTGAACCAGCTTTCTAAAGAAATACCGCTCGATATCTGTTTCTTTGATGCTGCTGGTAAAGTTTACAGTAAGAATGTTCCGGTAGCTGATAATGGCACAGTTGGTACGGGCGGAAAATGGCTGTCCCATCAGAACGTCAAAGCGCTCTACATAAGGCTGCATCTCCATAGGAAGCCTGGTGAGCCCTACATTGGTGAGCCCTGCACTGGACTGTCCATCCTGTACATTGGTGTAAAATTTACGCACGGTGAAATCCTTGATAAACAGCGGTACAATACGAATCAGCGGATTCTGCTGTACGGAAGCATTGGTTACAATGTCTGCATTTAAAAATTTCGGGTTAATGTAGTAGCGCATATAATTGTGCACATGGACTAAAATTTCTTCGAATGTATAATCTCCCATGCGAGGGTCAATGCTTGGATAGACCATGGAAATGAAATTTCGTAAAGTCTTGGATGGAAAGAAGCTGCGTAAATTTACCGGCATGGCAAGTGTTACCGGACGTTCACGAAATGGCTTTTCACACTTTTGCTTTTGTAGCAGTGCGTAAAGCAGCACTGCATTTAAATATTCTGTAACGGTTACGCCATAGCCTTTGGAAACCGCCCGCAGTTTGTCTACCGGAATCACACCGCAGATAATATTTAATGTATAAAAAGGTTCTTTTGTACCTCTCACGCGATATGCATTTCCCTGGCTTCGAGGCCGTCCTACCTTTGAGGAAGCGTAGCGCAGATAGGCATCTTCAAATTCTTCAGGATCAGGTTTTTCTGTGATATCCAAAACTCCTTCTCCGTTTGGAATCTCATGCCCCAGAAGTCTTAGATAGACGGCGGTTAGAGTTTTTAAAAAGTACAATGTGCCTGCACCATCGGAAAGAGAGTGAAAAACTTCCAGAGAGATTCTCTTTTCGTAATAATAAATGCGGATCAAATAGCGATTGTTTGCCTTAAAGTGCATAGGCATACAGGGATTTTCAATATCTTCCCGCACGAATGGCCCCGGTCTGTGATTGGCTTCCAGGTAACGCCAAAAAAGCCCTTTTCGAAGTGCTACCTGAAAGGTAGGAAATCGAGGGAGGGTCAGATCAAGCGCTTTCTGTAAAATGTCCGGCTGAACATTCTCTTTTAAGGACAAAGAAATGCGGTACACATTGGAAAAATTCTTCCGCTGCAGTGTCGGGTAGACGTTTGCTGACAAGTCCAGCTTATACCAGGTTTTGTGACGTTTATGATTTATCTTTTTCATAAACCTATTATAACCGTAAGAGGGGTTTTCTGGCAACTGCGGAAAAAGAATACGACGGAAAATCCTGTGGATATAAAAAACACTTGACAAAAGTTGAAAAAGTAAATAGTATACACGATGAACTATTTATGAAGTGAACTATCAAATGCATGTAGAGGTAAAAATGCAAAATATTAATGAAAAGGTCTTAAACGCATGGTTAAAGCTTTCTACGGCCATCTGCAATGAACGCATCGTTTCGGAGCTTCCCTATAACGAATCGCTCATCTGCGGCATTCTTCACAAAAGTGCCATAGAGCATCCGGAAGAAAGAATCACCGCCACGGACTTGTGTGAAAAAACAAATATTCAAAAATCACAGATGAATCGCATTTTAAATGCGCTGGAAGAAAAGGGATTGATTTTTAGAAAACGCTCTGAAAAGGATAAACGTCAGGTGTTTGTTTCCCTGAATATGGAAAATGCGGAAGTGTATGAACGTCAGCATAAAAATATTTTAAAAGTGGTTGATGATATTATTGAAAAAGTAGGTAAAGAAAAGGCTGACGAAATTGTGCAGCTGTTTACATTGATTTCTAACAAAGCGAAAGAGGTAATTAAACATGATTAGAATTTTAGTAGATACATCTTCAGATTATACAGTAGAAGAGATTAAAGCAAAAGGATTGGAACTTGTACCAATGCACATTACATTTGGTGAAGAGGATTACAGAGATGTATACGATTTAACGAAAGATGCATTTTATGAATTGTTAACATCCAATGAAGAATTTCCAAAAACATCTCAGCCAACACCACAGGATTTTGTGGATATTTTTGAAGATGTACAGGAAAATGGGGACGAACTGATCTGTATTTTGCTTTCTTCTAAATTAAGCGGAACATTCCAGAGTGCAGCACTGGCAAAAAATATCGTAGAATATGACAAGATTCATTTAGTAGATTCTTTAGGCGCAACTCATATGATCCGCATCATGGCTGATCATGCACAGGAGCTTGCAGCTGCCGGCAAGAGTGCGGCAGAAATCGTTGTAGTTTTAGAAGAAATGAAAGCAAAAATTAAGGTTCTTGCAGTGGTAGATACATTAGAATATCTTTGCAAAGGCGGACGTGTCAGCAAAACAACAGCTGCCATCGGTGAAATGGCAAGGGTAAAGCCAATGATTACAGTATCAGAAGGAGAAGTTGCAGTCATCGGAAAGAGCCTTGGTAAAAATAAAGCAATTGGTAATCTGTTAAAGGCTCTCGGAGAATGCGAGTTGGATGAGAGATTCCCAATCTATTCATTATCTACTTTGGGAGAAGATAACTGTGAAGCTTTTGAAACCCGTTTGAAGGCAGAAGGATATAGCTTTAAAGAACGTCTTCAGATTGGTGCAACTATCGGTACTCATGTAGGACCAGGTGTTTTTGGTATGATTTTTGTGGAAAAATAATCCGTAAGGTATATAATAATAACAGAATAATTTTTTTGAGGTGTGCGTATGAGCATAGAAGTATTAAGTGGATTATTATTACCTTTTTTAGGAACAACGCTTGGAGCAGCATGTGTGTTTTTTATGAAACAGGGGATGCATCCAATGGTTCAGAGAATTTTGACCGGATTTGCAGCAGGTGTCATGGTAGCAGCGTCTATCTGGAGCCTGATCATTCCGGCCATGGATCAGGCAGCGGACATGGGAAAATGGGCCTTTCTTCCGGCAGTAGTAGGTTTCTGGGCAGGAATCTTATTACTTCTAGTGCTTGATCGTCTGATTCCCCATATGCATATGAACAGGCAATGTGAAGGCCCCCATTGTTCATTGCAAAAATCTACCATGCTGGTATTTGCAGTGGCACTGCACAATCTGCCGGAAGGTATGGCAGTGGGCGTGGTGTTTGCAGGCTGGATGTCCGGAAATGCAGAAATGACTTTGGCTGGAGCAATGATTCTTGCAATTGGAATTGCCATTCAGAACTTTCCGGAAGGTGCCATTATTTCCATGCCTTTAAGAGCTGAAGGTGTAGGGAAAGGAAAAGCCTTCCTCTATGGTGTGTTATCAGGAATTATTGAGCCGATCGGTGCCATGATCACCATTCTGGCGGCAGAATTTTTTACACCAATTCTGCCATATTGCTTAAGCCTGGCAGCAGGTGCCATGTTCTATGTAGTGGTGGAAGAACTGATTCCGGAAATGTCAGAAGGAGAACACTCCAATATCGGAACCATTGCATTTTCCGTAGGATTTACTCTCATGATGATCTTAGACGTAGCGTTGGGATAAAGCTCTATAAAACATTTTAACTGATAAGTTGACGAAAAAACTAAAAATCAACATATGATATTAAGAAGGCGCCAAAGAATTCTGTAAAATAAGACGAGGTTAAGAGAAGCCTCGAGTCGTTTTTATAGAATTCTGCGGCGCTTTTATAGTTTCTGATGGTGGTCGTATGATTTATGGATTATTCATATCTTGTTAAAATAATATCCGCTCCTTTGCGTGTCGGTGCTTCCGGTGCTTCATCCGGATATCCCGCAGCGATGACGGCTCCCACAATCTGATCTTCCGGGAGATTCAACACTTCTGCAATCTTTTCGTCATCAAAAATTCCCATGATACAGGTTCCCACACCTTTTTCATGAGCAGCCAGACAGAAGGTCTGAGTTGCAATTCCGGCATTGAACATTTCCCAGCGGTCTTCCTTATTTGTGGTAAAGGAACCGTCTCTTTCATAGCCGCAGCGTTTTGTAACATATGATAGGATCACGATGGCTGGTGCCTGAAGTAAGGTTTTTGTGTTAAAGGTAAAACCGCAGACACATTCATTGGCAATTTTATCTTTTAAAGCAGGGTTTGTTACTACGTGATAACGTGCAATCTGGGTGTTTTTCCAGCTCGGTGCATATTTTGCGGTTTCTACGATTTCATATAATAAATCTGCCGGAATTGGTTCAGATTTATATTTTCGGATACTTCTTCTTGTTTCAAGACATTCTTTTGTATTCATACCTGGTCTCCTTAATCAGTGATGTAATCAGTATAGCATATCGAATATTGCGTGAAAAGTCGAAATATGCTTTAATAAAATCAGCGAAAATGTATCAGAGGATACGAGAATGGGGGATAAACAGATGACATTTTTTGAAGATTTAGGAAAGACATTGACAAAGGTTGGGGAAGTGGCTGCCGAAAAGACAAAGGGAGTTGCTGAATTTACAAAGATAAATGCAAAAATTCTGGAAATTCAGAACAAACTGGATAAAGCATACATGGAGGCAGGAAAAAAATATTTAGAGCTTCATCCGGCAAATGATGAAGAAGAAATGAAAGATGTTGTAAATGCTGTTTATGAACTGGAGGATCAGTTGAAAAATTTAAGAAAACAGCTTCAGGAATTAAAAGGAACAGTAAAATGCGAAGTATGCGGTGCTGAATGCGACGGTGATGATGTATTTTGCAGAAAATGCGGTGCGGAACTGAAAAAAGAAGAAATCATCATTGATGCAGAGGAAGTAACAGAAGCAGATTTCGAAGAAGCAGAAGATGTTGAAGCAGCAGCGGAATAAAACTGACTGATAAGTGGTCAATGAACAAGGCAGGTAATATAAAGAAAAGCCGAGGTTAAGCAAAGCCTCGAGGCGTTCTTTATGTTACCTGCCGTATTTTTTGTGACTAATCAGCCAGTTTCAAATCCCCTTCTTTGATCCAGCCGATTTTTTTTAGAATCAATGTAAAGATCGGACAAAGAATTGCCGGAAGTATAAAACAGATCAAAATGAGTCCAATCCAGTCAAAGGCAGTAATACCGGTTTTTAATCCTGCATTGATGTCATTGATCCAGCCTGTGTAAACACCGATCTGACCTACCAGACCACAGGTTCCCATGCCGGAAGAGACGGCCGCACCGTTCATTTCCATTTTGAAAATACAGGTTGCAACCGGCCCTGTGATTGCAGAGGTTAAAATTGCAGGAATCCAGATTCGTGGATTTTTCACAATATTTCCCATCTGTAACATAGAAGTTCCAAGTCCCTGAGAAATGAGACCGCCCACTTTGTTTTCAGGATAACTCATAACAGCAAAGCCGATCATCTGTGCACAGCATCCTGCAACTGCAGCACCGCCGGCAAGACCTGTTAAGGAAAGGGCAGCACAGATGGCTGCGCTGGAAATTGGAAGTGTGAGAGCGATTCCTACGATGACTGAAACGAGAATTCCCATAATAAATGGCTGCTGTTCTGTTGCCCACATGATGATCTGTCCAACGGCACTTGCCGCCTGACCGATGGCCGGTGCCCATAAAGCAGAGAGACTGACCCCGATAAAAATGGTGACCAGCGGAGTTACTAAAATATCAATCTTTGTTTCCTTAGAAACTGCTTTTCCTAATTCAGCGGCAATAATGGCAATGATGAGAACAGCCAATGGTCCTCCTGCTCCGCCAAGACCGTTTGCAGCATTACCAACTGCGATGAGGGAGAAAAGCACCAGCGGCGGACAGTGAAGTGCATATCCGATGGCAACGGCCATGGCCGGGCCGGACATCGCAGTGGCATAACCGCCCACTGTATTAAAATAAGGAATATTTAACCGTGTTCCAAGGGTATTGATGATGGTACCGATTAACAGTGAGCAGAAAAGCCCCTGTGCCATGGCTCCCAAAGCATCAATGCCGTAACGTTTAGCAGAGATTTCGATATCTTTCCGCTTCATAAATGCTTCCAATTTTTTCATAGGTACACCTCTTAAATCTTAGTGAGTTTACAGCTGTCTTGTCACTGTAATTTTAAACAGTTTAATAGGTTGAAAAGTGATTGTCAAGTATGTTAAACTGTTATGAGCAAAAAACTGTATTGGAGATATTACATTATGAAAAAGAGACTATTAGCATTATTTTTGGTGGGAATGTTATGTCTGACAGGATGTCAGAATAAAGAGGATGCGAAAAAGGAAGCAATTCAGGAAACTTTTGAAAATATCGGCATGGAACACAGTGCTGTGATCATGAATGTGTTATCAAAGGAGTGGGTACAGGTTGAAGGCGAAGACACCTATGTATTTACAAAAGAAGGTACAGGTGATATTTCCGGTGCTCCGTTTACTTATTCCTGCGGATTTGACGAAGAAAACAATATCGCGCTGAAGATTGTGATGGATGAAACAGAAGAAGAAAAATATTTCTACATTTCTACAGATGATACCGGTTATGGACTGCATCTGGATCTGGTGGGAGAAGATGAGGATGTTTACCTGTTCCAGAATAATGTGGAATTAATCGAACTTTCCGATCAGCGCGCAGTAAATATCATTGGAGAATGGGCGGATAAGAGTGATAACCGTTATATTTTCAATGAGGATGGCACCATGTTGATCAAAGGCTCTCAGAGTGAGACAGAAGGAACCTTTAGTGTGGTAGAAGTAAAAGAAGATGGAAGTCTGCTTTTAACATTGGTGTTTGGCAGCGATACTATGGAATTTAATTATGAATTTTTAAGTGATGGTATGACTGTGGAGCTTTGCAGACCTGGTACAGAGGATGTTCATACCTGGATTAAAAAGTAATGAAGATCATTGGACATATTCATACGGATTTTCCAAGTAAATTTGGGATTCCAAGGCAGAGCGGACTTGTTCCGGAATTAAAAGGACGGATTACCTTTGAGCCGGAGTACCGTAATCCTGAGGCTTTTCGCGGTTTGGAGGAGTTTTCCCATATCTGGCTTTTGTGGAAATTTTCAGAATCACAAAAAGAACACTGGTCAGCAACTGTAAAGCCTCCAAGGCTTGGGGGAAAGAAACGGATGGGTGTTTTTGCCACACGTTCGCCCTATCGGCCAAACGATATCGGACTTTCCTCTGTAAGGCTGGAAAAGATTACCTGTACTTCTGAAACCGGTCCGGTACTGCATGTGGCAGGAGCAGATCTGATGGATGGGACGCCGATCTATGATATCAAACCCTATATCACATATGCGGACAGCCATCCGGAAGCAACGGAAGGATTTGCAGGAAGGGTAAAGGAGAAGGCGTTGGATGTGAATTTTCCGAAACAGCTCTTGGAGCAATACCCGGAAAATAAAAGGGAAGCAATTATTGGAGTGTTAAGGCAGGATCCCCGCCCGGCATATGACACCGATGTGACAAGAGTTTACGGTGTGGAATTTGCAGGCTATGACGTGCGTTTTACGGTAGCAGGGGAACAGCTGGATGTGAAAGAACTGATAAAATTAGATGAAAAGACGTAAAGGAGAAGTGGCTTATGGCAATGAACCCGATGGCACTTTTGAAAGTGAAAAAATCATGGGATACATTTTGCAGAAATCATCCGAGATTTCCGGCATTTATGCAGGCAGTGCAAAGTTCAGGAATTAAAGAAGGAACGATCATCGAAGTGACGTTGACAACACCGGAAGGGAAGTCCCTGACAACCAATGTAAGAATTACAGCCAGCGATATGCAGGCATTTGAAGACTTAAAAGGTCTGCAGGGGTAGGATAAGATGATGAAACTGATGATTGCTTCGGACATTCATGGTTCGGCATATTATTGTGAAAAATTACTGGAGGCATGGAAAAGGGAGCAGCCGGAAAAACTGCTGTTACTGGGAGATATTTTATATCATGGTCCGAGAAACGATCTGCCAAAGGATTATGCACCAAAGCAGGTCATTGCCATGTTAAATGAGATCAAAGATGAAATTTTATGTGTTCGCGGAAATTGCGAGGCGGAAGTAGATCAGATGGTTCTGGAATTTCCGGTGCTGGCTGATTATTGTGTTTTATATGAAATGGGACATATGATTTTTGCCACTCATGGACATGTGCACAATGAAAAAAATGTACCACCGTTAAAAAAAGGTGATGTTTTACTTCATGGACATACCCATGTGCCAAAATGTACAGAACATGAAACTTATACCTATATCAATCCAGGCTCCGTATCAATTCCAAAAGAAGAAAGTCCTCACAGCTATATAATGCTGGAAAATGGTGCATTTTTATGGAAAAATCTGGATGGAGAGGCTTATCAGAGCTGGAAATTTGTATAGAGGTGTATAAAACTTCCAAAGAAAGGGAATGATGTGAGAGAAACACATGACTTTTTAAGGAGGTTTTTGCATGAATCGTATGCTTGATTATGCAGCACTGGCGATTACCATTGTAGGAGCAGTAAACTGGGGACTGATTGGTTTCCTGGAGTTTGACCTGGTGGCATGGCTGTTTGGAAACCTTACATGGATATCCAGAATTGTATATGCCCTGGTGGGAATCTGTGGACTCTACTGCTTAACATTTTTTGGACGTATTCGCGACGGTGAATAAAAAATTAATAAGCTGTGCTAATGAGAGACTGCAAAAGTCTCTCATTTTTTTTACAATTTTTTTGAAAAAAATTCTTTACTACTTTAAAGCGATATTGTATAATTGTATACAAACTTGTTGTAAAGCCCTTAAGGGCAGAAAGTAGGAGGAAAAACTATGTCTTATACATCAGAAATTTATGATCGCGTTGTTGCACAGAATCCGGGTGAACCGGAGTTTCATCAGGCAGTGAAAGAGGTTCTTGACTCTTTAAAAGTAGTTATCGACGCAAATGAAGAATTATACAGAAAAGAAAGCATTCTGGAAAGATTGGTAGAACCTGAAAGAATTATTTCCTTTAAGGTACCTTGGGTAGACGATGCAGGAAAAGTTCAGGTAGACAAAGGCTACCGTGTACAGTTTAACAGTGCTATCGGACCATACAAGGGAGGACTTCGTTTCCATCCATCTGTAAACCAGAGCATTTTAAAATTCCTTGGATTTGAACAGATTTTCAAAAACTCCTTAACAGGACTTCCAATCGGAGGCGGTAAAGGTGGTTCCAACTTCGATCCAAAAGGTAAATCCGACAGAGAAGTTATGGCATTCTGCCAGAGCTTTATGACAGAGCTTCATAAATACATTGGAGCTGATCAGGACGTTCCGGCAGGAGACATCGGTGTTGGTGCCCGTGAAGTTGGTTATCTGTACGGACAGTATAAGAGATTAACAGGTCTGTATGAAGGCGTATTAACAGGAAAAGGTCTTACATGGGGCGGTTCTTTGGTTCGTAAACAGGCTACAGGCTATGGTCTTGTATACATTTTGGAAGAAATGGTAGCAGCAAAAGGCGAATCTTTAGAAGGAAAAACAGTAATCGTTACAGGTTCCGGTAACGTGGCAATCTACGCAGCAGAAAAAGCAATGCAGTTAGGTGCAAAGGTTGTTGCTATGAACGACTCTAACGGTTACATTTACGATCCAAACGGAATCAACTTAGATGTCGTAAAAGATATCAAAGAAGTTCGTCGTGCACGTATCAAAGAATATGCAGCAGAAGTTGAAGGCTCTGTATACACAGAAGGAAAAGGTATCTGGAACATTGCATGTGATATCTACCTTCCATGTGCAACACAGAACGAATTAGACTTAGATGGTGTGAAAGCACTGGCAGCAAATGGCTGTAAAGTGATTGCAGAAGGTGCAAACATGCCTACAACAAGAGAAGCAACAGATTACATTCTTGAAAGCGGAATTTTATTCATGCCGGGTAAAGCTGCAAACGCAGGCGGTGTAGCAACATCTGCACTTGAAATGACACAGAACAGCATGAGACTTAGCTGGAGCACTGAAGAAGTTGATGAAAAACTCAAAGGTATCATGAAAGATATCTACGCAAAAGTATCCAGTGCAGCAGCTCGCTATGGAATGGAAGGAAACTTTGTAGCAGGTGCAAACATTGCAGGTTTTGAAAAAGTTGTAGATGCAATGATGGCACAGGGTGTTGTGTAAGTGATGATTAGATAAAAAATGATAGGAGGCTGTCCATTGGGCAGCCTTTTTTTCGTCCCTGCAAGTTCAGACTTCCAAAAAGAATTTCGTTGTTGTATAATACTGTTGGGTCATTGTATATGCATGGATTTTCAGGAGGATTTATGTCGACAAAAACACTGAGTCGCAAGGATTTTGATGTGTTACTGGATGAGACCATTTCGTTGATGGATCGTGCCATCATTTTTGCAACCAGAGCACATTCTGACACTTATAGAAAAGGAACCAATATTCCGTACATTGTTCATCCTATTGAGGCGGCTGCCATTGTATCTACGATCACGGCTGATCAGGATATGATCGCTGCGGCGGTGCTGCATGATGTGGTGGAAGATACGGATGCTACTGTAGAGGAAATCAGATTTTTCTTCAATGACCATATTGCCCGTCTGGTAGAGGCAGAAAGCGAAGATAAGAGAAAAGGCCTTCCGCCTCAGGAAACCTGGATGGTGCGAAAAATGGAGACTTTGGAATTTTTGAAAACTCAGGCTGACAGAGAGGCAAAGATCCTTGCCCTTGCTGACAAGCTGTCTAATATACGTGCGATCCATAGAGATCAGAATACGGTAGGAGACAGGCTGTGGGAGCGGTTTAATGAAAAAGATAAGAGCAAACACGGCTGGATGTATCGTCAGGTGGCCAATGCCCTGTCTGAATTATCGGATACCTTTGCATGGCAGGAGTACGACGAGCTGGTTAGAAAAACATTTGAGGAGTAATTCTTAGATGCTGTAACATATATTTAAAGAAAAGAGTTGAAGGAGCTTATTATGTGGATTGAAATTTTGAAAACCATCCTGATTGGTATCGTGGAGGGAATTACAGAATGGCTTCCGGTCAGCAGTACCGGTCACATGATTCTTCTGGAAGAGTTTGTTCATTTGAACATGACAGAGGAATTTATGGAAATGTTTAATGTAGTCATTCAGCTGGGAGCGATTTTTGCAGTTATCGTGCTGTTTTTTCCAAAGCTTTGGCCGTTTACCACGAAGGAAAAAGGCTGGATTAAAAAAGATACCTGGATGATGTGGTTTAAGGTAATTGCCGGTGTTCTTCCGGCAGCAGTTCTGGGAATTTTGTTTGATGATACACTGGATGCAATGTTCTATAATTACCAGACAGTTGCAATCATGCTGATCGTCTATGGTGTTCTTTTCATTGTCGTGGAAAAATGGAATAAAAGAAGAAAGCCATGTGTCAGAAAGCTGGAAGATTTAACTTTTGGAACTGCATTTCTGATTGGTATGTTCCAGGTGCTTTCCCTGATTCCGGGAACTTCCCGTTCGGGGGCAACCATTTTGGGGGCATTGATTTTGGGCTGTTCCCGTTATATTGGAGCAGAATTCAGTTTCTTTATGGCAATTCCGGTGATGTTTGGAGCAAGCCTTTTGAAAATGGTAAAGTTTGGATTTGCATTGACCGGGCCGGAAATTACGATTTTGGCAGTCGGAATGATTTCAGCATTTGTGGTATCCATGCTGTCAATTAAGTTTCTGATGAACTATGTGAAAAAGCATGACTTTAAAGTGTTTGGGTACTATCGAATCCTGCTTGGTGTGATCGTACTGGCATACTTTTTGATCTTTGGGTAATATATATTTGAAATTTTGGATTAGGACGGAAGATAATCTATGAAGGCAAAATTACTGAAGAAGTTTGAAGAAATATACGGAAACAGCGAGGATGCAAAAGTATATTTCGCGCCAGGCAGAGTGAATCTGATCGGTGAACATACAGATTATAATGGGGGCCACGTCCTGCCCTGTGCCCTGACTCTTGGAACTTATGTCGTGGTGAAAAAACGCCAGGATAAAAAGCTTCGTTTTTATTCGCTGAATTATGAGGAACATGGTATTTCAGAAGGTACATTAGGAGATTTGAAATACCGCCGGAGCAATGGATGGACCAATTACCCGATTGGTATTTTATGGACTTATTTAAAGAAAGGATATCGTATTCCAAGCGGGTTTGATCTGCTGCTTTATGGAAATATTCCAAGCGGTGCAGGTCTTGGAACAAGTGCCTCTATTGGCGTTGCCCTGGGGCTGATGATTCGTGAGATGTTTGAATTTACAGACATCAGTAATATAGACATTGCACTGTTTGGTCAGTATGCAGAGAATGAATTCCATGGTATCAACTGCGGCATCATGGATCAGTTTGCCAGCGCCATGGGGAAAAAGGACTATGCGATTTTTCTGGACACCAGCGATCTGCGTTATGCCTATGCCCCGGTTGATTTGTCGGAATATGCGCTGGTGATTACAAACAGTCATAAAATCAGGGGAGCCTTCGATGCAAAATACAATGAGCGTCGTCTCGAATGTGAGCGTGCGCTGGCAGAGCTGCAAAGTGTTGTGGCAATCCAGTCTTTGGGAGAATTAACACCGGAGTGCTATGAGCAGGTGAAAGAAATGATCGTTGAGCCGGTACTGGTCAAACGTGCTGCTCACGCGGTGTATGAAAATCAGCGTACCATGGATGCGCTGCAGGCTTTGAAAGATTATGATGCAGTGAAACTTGGGCAGTTGATGACAGAATCCCACAGATCATTAAGAGATAATTATGAAGTTACCGGAAAAGAGCTGGATGTACTTGTGGAAGAGGCGCTGAAGGTTCCGGGAGTATTGGGTTCCCGTATGACCGGAGGCGGTTTTGGCGGCTGTACAGTCAGTCTGATGAAACGTGAAGCAGTAGAAATGTTTATTATCGAAGTAGGTAAGAATTATACGGAAAGAACCGGATATTATGCAGATTTCTATAATGTAGAAGTCGGTGACGGTGCAAGAGCACTTTAGCGTTGGAGGGTAAAATGACAGAAGAAAAGAAATTAAAAATCAGAAAAAGGATTACTGCCATTGAGGTTGCACTGGCGGCAGTGCTGGTTATCTATTTGTTTTATGAGATTGCCGCCAAAAACAATAACCAGATGCTTTTTAACGCACTGGCGGTTTTTGTGATTGTTGCATACCTGGTGCTGAATGATTTTGTAGAACCATATTTTACGAAAGCGTTTGTAAACATGAGTGATTTCCGTAAGGAAGCTTATAAAAAATATCTGCTTTGGGACGTGGCATCCATGGCAGGACTGTTAGGCTTTGTACTGACATTTTCAGAGGATGGAAGCCTGATCGTCTATCTTGGCCTGGTGCTTTATTTTATCGGAAGCAAACAGAAACGACCATATCATGCAGCATTTCTTGGAGATGTGACAGAAGCGGATGTGGAGGCTGCAAAACGGTCCTAGTTTCAGAAGCTGTAAAAGCAGCAGGGGCCAGTACGGAAATAGTAGAGGAATCACATGGATTTATTTGACTATATGAGAGAACAGAAGATGGAGGGGGAATCGCCGCTGGCATCCCGCCTTCGTCCCACTTCTCTGGAAGAAGTTGTAGGACAACGACATATTATCGGAAAAGATAAGCTGCTCTATCGTGCCATTAAAGCGGATAAATTGGGCAGCGTTATTTTTTATGGACCGCCAGGAACCGGAAAGACCACCCTTGCCAAGGTGATCGCCAACACCACAAGTGCAGAGTTTACACAGTTAAATGCCACAGTTGCGGGAAAAAAAGATATGGAAGAAATTGTTTCCGGGGCAAAGAATCGCCTTGGCATGTATGGCAAAAAAACAATTCTTTTTGTGGATGAGATTCACCGCTTCAATAAAGGACAGCAGGATTATTTACTGCCCTTTGTAGAGGACGGAACCCTGATTCTCATTGGAGCTACTACGGAAAATCCTTATTTTGAAGTGAATGGGGCGCTCATTTCCAGATCACTGATCTTTGAATTGAGACCTCTGGAAAAGGAAGATATTAAAACACTTTTAAAACGTGCAGTGTATGATGAACGAAAAGGCATGGGTTCTTTCGGCGCTGAAATAGATGAGGATGCGCTGGAATTTCTTGCGGATATTTCCGGGGGAGATGCCAGAAATGCGTTAAATGCCATTGAGCTTGGAATTTTAACCACCAAAAGAAGCGAAGATGGAAAGATTCATATTACTTTAGAGGTGGCATCGGAATGCATCCAAAAGCGGGTGGTGCGTTATGATAAGACAGGAGACAATCATTACGATACCATTTCCGCATTTATAAAAAGTATGCGTGGTTCTGATCCTGATGCAGCTGTTTATTATCTTGCCAAAATGCTTTATGCCGGGGAGGATGTGAAGTTTATTGCCAGAAGAATTATGATCTGTGCATCCGAGGATGTGGGAAATGCAGATCCCATGGCACTGACGGTAGCTGTGAGCGCTGCTCAGGCGGTGGAACGGATTGGGATGCCGGAGTCCCAGATTATATTGTCTCAGGCAGCATCCTATGTGGCGTGTGCTCCAAAGAGCAATTCTGCCTGCAACGCCATATTTGCGGCCATGGAAAGTGTAAAGCGTACCAAAACCACGGTTCCGGTGCATTTACAGGATGCACATTACAGAGGTCATGAAAGCCTGGGTCATGGCATTGGATATAAATATGCCCATGATTATCCAAATCATTATGTGGATCAGCAGTATCTGCCGGATGAGATTCGGGATGAGAAGTTCTATATTCCATCAGAGAACGGATACGAGAAAAATATCAGAGAATATTTTAAGAAAATCAAAGGATAAAAGCAGAAGAGCCTCCCATGCCGGGAGGCTTCATTTGTTTAGATCAGTATCGGCTCCTGGTAATCAGCCCCTAAAATCTGTTTTTTACTTGCCTGGAATTCCCAGAAATAGTCCTCGTTCACATCAATCCATTCATGGGCAGACTGGTCGTAGACCTGCAGATAGTTTGCCATTTCAGGATGTTGGCGAACAGTGTTGGTTAAATATTCCGTTCCGGTTAATGGGTTGATCTCACCCATGATAGTTTCTTTTTTGAACATGCTTGGAATCTGCATGGTGCTTCCGTCTGCTGTGGTAATTTTCTGAGCCGGAACCGTTTTTTGAGGTGGGATTGTCTGCACTGGAGAAATTGCCTCAGCAGATGCCGGGATCATCGGAATCGTTTCCTGAATTGGGGAAGCAAGGGGTGTCAGCTGAATAGAAACCTGAAAGCCCAAAAGTCCTGCAAGTACATGCATATCCTGCTCCTGGAAATTATCTCTTCTAAGACGCTGGCTTAAATTCTGCCTTGTCATTTTTACTCCGGTCTGTGCTTCGTAAAGCTCTGCAAGACCCTGTATTGTCATGTTTTTTCGTTTTAAAATAATCTTAATCTGTTCTCCAAATGACAGCTCCATAAAGTTTTCCTCTTTCGTAAGATATTTACTGGAACTATAATATATTTTTCAGAAAAAGTAAACTGAAAAGTTTCTTTTTTCTGTGTAAAAATTTGAACACTGGCTCCGGTTGGTGAATTTAAAGAAATATTAAGAATTTTCGGCGAATTATTTCAAAAATTTACTTTAGAATCGTGCTATGATAAAATAGTAAATAATCATATGATTTGTATAGCAAGATGGGGACAATATTATGAAAAAAAGATTACAGAGAATTATGGCATTGCTGCTTGCAGGAATGCTGATATTTGGAGGATGCGGCAAAGAGCCGGAGGAACCGGTGGCAGAGGTGGAGCCGGAGATCATTGTGGAAGAGTTAGAAGAACCGGAAGAAGTGATAGAAGAACCGGTGGAGGAAAAGGTTCCGTTTAGTGTCCATGTTGACAGGAAAAATAAGACCTACTATTTTGAAGATGGTGAAAATGCATACCTTCATCTTCGATATTGTGATGTCACCGTGGAGGGAGATGGATACGAAAAACTCAAAAGAAATATCGAAAACTGGTCCATGGAGAGAAGCGAAGGTCTGCGAAATCTGTATGCATCCTTTGAAGAATCAGCCGGTATGGAAGCACAGGAAAGTGAAACATTTGACGGATATACACTTTATCAGACAGTTTCCATTGCAAAGGCTGATGGAGTGGTTGTGAGCCTCCTTGAGGATACTTACCAGTACGAAGGCGGAGCTCACGGAACATTTTTCAGACAGGGGATTAATTTCGATTCTGAAAGTGGAAAGAGACTAAAGCTGGAGGATCTGTTTTATGACTATGCTGCATTTGTAGAAGATGCAAAGGAGCGAATTGCATATGAGCTTCGGGCAGAGTATGGAGAGGAACTGTTTGAAGATTACATTGCGACTGTAGAAGGACTGTGGCAGGAGGATGCTGAACCTGAATGGTATCTGGATGCATCAGGTATTGTGATCGTACTGCAGGAATATCTGGTAGGTCCGTATTCCATTGGCACACCGGAAATTCATTTGCCTTATACAGAATTTGAACCTTACATAAAAGAAAACTATTTGCAGGCGGATGCAGAGGGTGTGGCAGCTTTTAAAGCAAATCAGGAAATCTTCCTGAGTCTTCCGGGAATTGCAGAAGAAGTTTCCATGATGCTAGTCAGCGAGCAGCAGGAGGATGTGATGTCAAATTCCTTATGGCTTGACCAGCAGGAGCTTCCGTTGGATGAATATCTTGTACTTGAGGATGCTTATATTATAAAAAATGGTAAAGATACTTATTGTATGATCGAAGCAGATATGGCATCGGATGATTATGTGACCTATATCTTCTGCCTGACAGATGGTGTGATAGAAAAGGTTGCAGAGGTTCAGGCGGCAGTGGATTCAGGAAATATTGGCATCCATGAAATCAGAATGGAATCCTGGGTTTATCTTTTGGGAACCTATGGGGGCGTAAAGAACTATCACTTTGATGAGGAAGGAAATTTTATCACTGAGGATACAGAATATATTTTTGAAAGAAATGAATACGCATTAACAACGCTGGTAGATCTTCCGATTACATTGGAGGAAGGTGAAAGCGTACTCCCGGCAGGAAGTCACATTATCTTAAATGGGACAGACGATGAGACTTATGTGAAATTCACTATTCAGGAAACCGGACAGACGGGGGTTCTGAAAGTGCAGCGGGGAGAAGAAGATTATCGTAATATTTCTATCAACGGCATGAACGAAAATGAGTGTTTTGAAGATCTGCCGTATGCAGGGTAATGTTAAGGGCGGTTGTGCTGCTCCTATATGACGGCGTTCTTGTATGCCTTGCAAGAGATGATTACAGATCTCATAAAATTAAGGACAGTTATGTGAAGATGCTCCTGCTGCTGTCGGCAGCGGCTGTTTTTGCCATACCCGAGGTGGTATGCTCTGCAAGAGTTATGGGAATGTTTCTGGTGAGTGTTCCCATGCTTTTCATAGCCTACGGGATACCGGGCAGTTTTGGAGGTGGAGATATAAAGCTGACTTTTGCCTGTGGCGCATTTCTCGGCTGGGAACTTTTGCTGAAAGGTACAGTGATTGCCATTTTTCTGGCCGGCAGTTACTGCCTTTGGATGATTTGCATGAAAAAGGCTGAAAAAAATGTGCAGTTTGCACTAGGCCCCTTTTTGGGTGCGGGATATCTGATTGCATCTTTTCAGTTATTTTAAAATTTATACAGAAATGAAGGAATCTTTAGAAAATGTTTAGAATTTTCTGAAGATTCTTTTTTGTTTTTCCATTTATGGTATACTCATACATGAAACCTACAGGCAGGAGGAGAGACTTATGAAGGAAACATATCATGTATTGGTGGTGGAGGATGATGAAAAGATTCGTGACGGGATAGAGATTTATTTAAAAAGTCAGGGATATGAGGTGTCCAAAGCTGCCGATGGAATCGAAGGACTGGAAATCATAAAAGAAAGGGAAGTTCATCTGGCAATCATTGACGTCATGATGCCAAGAATGGACGGAATCCATATGGTGATGCGCCTTCGAAAGGAATATGATTTTCCGGTGATCATGCTTTCTGCAAAATCAGAGGAAGTGGATAAGATCATGGGGCTGAATATGGGAGCAGACGATTATGTGACCAAGCCATTTCAGCCGCTGGAACTGCTGGCAAGAGTCAATTCCCACCTTCGTCGTTACAAACGATTTCTGGAAATGACAGGGCAGGGAGCAGCTGAACCTGAAAATATCTACCGCATCGGAGGTATCGAGCTAAATGAGGATACCAAAGAGGTGCTGGTGGATGGAGAAGGGGTAAAAATGACTCCTATGGAGTTTAAGATCCTGGCACTTCTGATGAGAAACCCTGGCCGTGTGTTTTCCGCAGAGGAAATTTATGAAAGAGTCTGGAATGAGCGGGCAATCAACACGGACACTGTCATGGTTCATGTAAGAAAGATTCGGGAGAAGATTGAATATAACCCGAAGGAACCAAAATATTTAAAGGTGGTGTGGGGCGTTGGATACAAAATTGAAAAAAACTCATAAACTGAAAAATTTAATTATCGCACTCATTGTGCTGATCCCGGCACTGGTGCTGACATGTCTGTACCCACAGATGGAAAGAGCCATGCTGGATAAGAAGGAGCAGTGGCACCAGGAGTGGGAAAAGGGAAAAAAGGAGTACGAAAAGGAACGTAAAGAAAGAGCCGAAATGGCTACACAAGAGCTTACAATTGAAGAAGTCCAGGAAGAAGTGCCTGCAGTAGAAGCGCCGGCTCCAAAGGAATATTACGTTCTGGATGATTTTGTGAATTATGCTATTGAAGCCAGCTATTACCAGCATGCCATGCTTTTGCAGGATGCCACAGGAGAGCAGAGCTTTACGGAAGTACTGGATACTTATGGCTGGATCAACGATTACTATGACTTTACAGAGCGGGTACCATATTATGTGAGATACACCTACGAGGATGAAGTAGGAGAAAGCCATGAAGTGATCATGTCAAATCCACCGAGATTTTCTTCAGAGGAAGAATTGGGCAAACTTTTTTCAGAGGAATCGCTGGATACCGTTCGTGAAACACAGATGATAAGCGCTGGATATCTTGGATATCTTGAGCTTAGCTACGACAGCTATGGAAAGCTTTCCAATATCCGTATGAATGTAGATGAGCGTGTAGAATTTGATAAAGAGTTATATTCCAGAGCAAAAAACTCCATAGAACAGTATGAAAATAACGCCGAATATTATGATCAGGAAAGTTCTGATTCTACAATAGAGGCCCTGAAAATCTGTCCAAAGAATTTTGAGGCAATTTATCTGATTTATAAAGATAATGGAAGGTTTGTGAATGACTTTTATGGGTCAGATTATATGAACCAAATTTATTATGACAGTTATTATGACTATGAGCCATATTATGAACCGTATGAGCTTTACCTGGCAACCGGTGCCTACTGGATCGCAGCAGCTTTAGCGGTCTTTGTGTTCCTTGCAGCCATGATTCTGCCGTTCTTTAAGAAGCTGGAAACAGGGTGGGAAAAACTTTTCTCCATGCCGACAGAAATTGCCCTTTGTGTGGCTGCCGCTGGAATTGGACTTGCCTTAGGTATGTGTACACTTATGAGTTGGACTACCATGGATACCATCTCAAACGAAATTATCGTAGGGAAAAATAGTATAGAGCTTTTGGGATATGCTTTTTCCGTAGAGCAGTGTTATTACATCATGCTGGGAGTAAACTTCCTTGGGTGGGCATTGGCCTTCTTTATGGAGTATATCTGTGCAGCACAGCTTCGCCAGTTTTTTGCCAGACCAAAGTATTACATCAGACACCGCATTCTTTGTGTGATGCTAATCTGCTGGTTTCATAAGAAAGTCAAGGGTCTGGTAAATCTCGTACTGGATATTGATATTCACCAAAAGCTGCATAAGAGCATTGTGAAAATTGTCCTTGCAAACTTTGTAATTGTAGCTCTTCTTTGCTGTATCTGGTTTGCAGGAAGCCTGGGAGCAATTATTTATTCTGTTGTACTTTATATTTTACTGAAAAAATATGGCAGCAAGCTGCAAAGACAATATCAGAGCATTCTAGATGCCACAGGTCAGATGGCAGACGGAGATCTTCACATTACACTGGAAGAAGACCTTGGAGTCTTTGCACCTCTGGGACAGGAGCTGGAAGGAGTTCAGAAGGGCTTTGCAAAAGCCGTAGCAGAAGAAGCTAAGAGTCAGAATATGAAGAGTGAGCTGATCACCAATGTGTCTCATGACTTAAAAACTCCGCTGACAGCGATTATTACTTACGTAGATCTGCTGAAAAAAGAAGATATTACGGAAGAGGAGCGTCAGTCTTACATTGAAACACTGGATTTAAAATCCCAGAGATTAAAGGTGCTCATTGAAGACCTGTTTGAAGTCAGCAAAGCCAATTCCGGAAATGTGAAAATGAATTTTCTGGAAGTGGATATCGTGAAGCTGATGAAAGAGGTTCGTGTAGAACTGGCCGACAAGATTGAACAGAGCAATCTGGATTTTCGATGGAATCTTCCGGAGAAAAAGGTGTTCTTAAATCTGGACGGACAGAGGACCTATCGTATTTTTGAGAATCTGTTAAATAATGCCATTAAATATGCCATGCCGTTTACCCGAGTTTATGTGGACATTTTAAATAAGGAATCAGAAGTGGTCATTACCTTTAAAAACATGTCCGCTCAGGAGCTGAATTTTGATGCAGAGCACCTGACAGAACGTTTTGTCAGAGGGGACAGCTCCAGAAATTCTGAAGGCAGCGGTCTTGGTCTTGCCATTGCCAAGAGCTTTACGGAATTGCAAAATGGAAAATTTGATATCAATGTGGACGGAGATCTGTTTAAGGTAACAATCTGCTTCTGGAAAAAATAGAAAAAAAGTATTATACTGGTTACAAATCAGTTAATTTAGGAGGAATCAAAATGGCAATTCCAACACCGCACATTGGCGCAAAAAAAGGAGATTTTGCAAAAACAGTTTTAATGCCGGGGGATCCGCTCCGTGCAAAGTACATCGCTGAAACTTATCTTGAAAATCCAAGATTGGTAACTTCCGTAAGAAATATGTTAGGTTATACAGGTACCTATAAAGGGAAAGAAATCTCTGTTATGGGTGGCGGCATGGGAATGCCGTCCATGGGAATTTATTCTTATGAATTGTTTAATTTTTATGATGTGGATCAGATTATTCGTATCGGTTCTGCAGGAGCCATGCAGGATGACTTAAATGTCATGGATATTGTGATTGGTATGGGAGCATGTACAGACTCTGATTTTGTAAGACAGTATAATCTTCCGGGACATTATGCTCCGATTGCAGATTACGGTTTGATGAAACGTGCCATTGAAGCAGCAGAAGCACAGGGAACAAAATACGTAGTAGGTAATGTTCTTTCTTCGGATGTATTTTATAATGCAGATCCTACAGTGAGCAAAAGATGGAGAGACATGGGAGTTCTCTGTGTAGAAATGGAAGCAGCTGCATTATACATGAACGCAGTACATGCCGGTAAAAAAGCATTGGCTATTTTAACAATTTCTGACCATCTGTTTAAAGATGCAGCTTTGAGTGCAGAAGAACGACAGGTGGGATTCGGAAAAATGATGGAAATCGCTTTGGAGCTGGCATAGGAGAAAGGACATGAACACAAACAATGTATTAAAACATGTAGACCATACGTTATTGACCCAGACTGCAACCTGGGAGGAAATTAAGGCAATCTGTGATGATGCAGTCAAATATGGTACGGCATCTGCCTGTATTCCACCATCCTACGTTAGTCAGGCAAAAGAATATGTAGGTGAAAACCTTGCAATCTGCACAGTCATTGGTTTTCCGAATGGTTACATGACAACTGCCGCGAAAGAATTCGAGACCAAAGATGCCATTGCAAACGGTGCAGATGAAATCGATATGGTGATTAACATCGGATGGCTGAAGGATAAGAAATACGATGCACTGGAGAAGGAAATCCGTACCTTAAAAGCGGCATGTGGAGATAAAATCTTAAAGGTGATCATTGAAACCTGCCTTTTGACCGATGAAGAAAAAGTGAAAATGTGTGAAATCGTGACAGCAGCAGGTGCAGATTACATCAAAACCTCTACAGGTTTCTCAAAAGCAGGAGCAACCTTTGCAGATATTGAACTTTTTGCAAAAAATATCGGACCGGATGTAAAGATGAAAGCAGCCGGCGGTATTGCTTCTATGGACGATGCTGAAAAATTCCTGGAATTAGGTGCCGACCGTCTTGGAACCAGCAGAATCATTAAAATTGTGAAGAATGAAGAAGCTTCCGGATACTAGGAGGTTCCTATGCTCGATCAGAAATTAATTGAAAAATTGATTGAAACTGCCATTGGGATGACAAAATTGTCCTATGCACCTTATTCAAATTTTAAGGTGGGTGCAGCTTTGCTGGCAAAAAACGGACAGATCTTCAAGGGATGTAATATTGAAAATGCAGGATACACACCCTCCAACTGCGCGGAACGTACAGCCTTCTTTAAAGCGGTCAGTGAAGGTGTGAAAGACTTTGAAGCCATTGCTGTGGTGGGAGGTCAGAATGGAGTGCTCACAGAGCTGACCGCACCCTGCGGTGTCTGTCGTCAGGTGATGATGGAATTCTGTGATCCTAAGACCTTTCAGATCATTCTGGCAGTGGATAAAAAAAACTATAAGATTATGACTTTAGAAGAATTACTTCCGATGGGCTTTGGGCCTGCAAATTTAGCTTAGAACAATCTGGAAAGGATTCGGTTTCATGTTATGAAAAAAATTAATCGTGTGTTTGTGGTAGTTATGGATTCCCTGGGAGTTGGAGCCATGGATGATTCACCGGAGTTTGGAGATAAAGGGGTGAATACACTGGGACATATCTCAGAAGCAGTGGATCATTTGGAGATTCCTAATTTGCAGAAGCTCGGACTGGCAAATATCACACCGCTGAAACAGGTTTCGGCGGTGGATAGACCAATTGGTTATTATGGAAAATTGAATGAAAAGAGCCTTGCAAAAGATACCATGACCGGCCACTGGGAGATGATGGGACTGGAAGTTACTGTTCCCTTTAAAACTTTCGACCAGAATGGTTTTCCGGAAGAGCTGATCCGGGAACTGGAAAAAAGAACGGGACGTAAGGTGATCGGAAATAAGAGTGCCAGCGGTACGGAAATTCTGGAAGAACTGGCAGAAGAGGAAGTAAACAAAGGTCATATGATCGTGTATACTTCTGCAGATTCTGTCCTTCAGATTTGCGGCAATGAAGAGACCACCGGTCTGGAAGAACTATACCGATGGTGTGAGATTGCCAGAGAACTGACCATGAAGGATGAGTGGAAGGTTGGACGTGTCATCGCAAGACCATATGTGGGACTGAAAAAGGGAGAATTTAAACGTACCAGCAATCGTCACGACTATGCCTTAAAGCCATATGGAAAGACTGCCCTGGATGCCTTAAAAGAAGCTGGTTTGGATGTGATTTCCGTAGGAAAGATCAAAGATATTTTTGATGGTGAGGGAATTACAGAGGCCCATAAATCAAAATCCTCCCTTCACGGAATGGAGCAGACCATTGAGATTGCGAAAAAAGAGTTCAGAGGACTGTGCTTTACAAATCTGGTAGATTTTGATGCTCTTTGGGGACATCGAAGAAACCCACAGGGCTATCGGGATGAAATCGAAAAGTTTGATCAGAAGTTAGGTGTACTTTTAGGGCATTTAAGAGAAGATGATCTGCTCATTATCACCGCAGACCATGGAAACGATCCTACCTATACAGGAACTGACCATACAAGAGAAAAAGTTCCGTTTTTGGCATATTCCAAGTCCATGAATAGCTTTGGAGAGCTGCCTGAAACAGACACCTTTGCAGTGGTTGGAGCAACGATAGCAGATATTTTTGAAGTAAAGATGCCGGAAGATACCATTGGAGAATCAATTTTAGAAAAAATACAGTAGGAAAACTGCTGCAGTAAAAAACGGAATCAGAGGAAACGCAAATTGAATTATACAGAAATTAGAAATCATGAGGAAATCCGTGCCTTATTAAAAAAGGGAAATGATAATTTAGGAGTTTTGGGATTTACAGACCATTCCACAGCTCATTGTGCACTGGTGGCAGAACGTGCTGCCGAGATTTTAAAGGAGCTGGGGTATGATAAAGACACCATAGAGCTGGCGAAAATTGCAGGCTTTATGCATGATATCGGGAATGCGATTAACAGGAGTCACCATGCAGAGTATGGGGCAATTCTTGCCTATGAGCTTTTGAAAGAAACGGATATGCCCATTGATGACAGACTGACCATTGTATCTGCCATCGGTAATCATGACGAGAAGGATGGTGTAGCAGTAGATGCAGTGACGGCGGCACTGATCATTGCAGATAAGACAGATGTACGCAGAAGCAGAGTGGTAAGTCCAAAAGAAGAGTTTGATATCCACGACAGAGTCAACTACGCAGTCACTGATGCGGATGTCATTGTGGACAGAGAAAATATGACAATTACATTAAAACTGGAGATTGACGAAAGCATCTGTACCATGTACGAATATTTTGAAATCTTCCTTGGAAGAATGGAAATGTCCAGAAGAGCAGCGAACGTATTTGGCGCAAAATTTAAAGTTACGGTGAACGGAAGCAAAGTTTTATAAAAGAAAAGAGAAAAAATGAAAACAATTTTAAAAGACATTTTTTTTACATCAATGATTTTATGCATTGCTTTTACCATTAGTTTTGGAATTGTGAGGCTGTTTGACACGCATTCGCCAATTCCGGCGATTTTTTCTCTTGCAGTTTTTTTGATTTCCAGATATACGGAATTTTATATTTATGGGGTAGCAGCATCTCTGGTTGGTATGCTTGCAGTAAACTTTGCCTTTACCTTTCCTTATTTTAAATTTAATTTTATTATCCTGGAAAATCTGGTCTCGGCGATTATGATGCTGATTATTTCTGTTATGACCAGTGTGCTGACCACAGAATTAAAACGTCAGGAAAAGGTAAGAATGGAAACAGAAAAGGAAAAAATGCGAGCCAATCTGTTACGTGCCATTTCCCATGATTTGCGGACACCGCTGACAACCATTTATGGCTCCAGTTCTGCAATGGTGGAAAATGCAGATGAGCTTACCAAACAGCAGATGATGGAACTGGCAGATGACATCAAAGAGGATGCCCAGTGGCTCATTGGAATGGTGGAAAATCTTCTGTCTGTTACGAAAATTGACAGCGGAGATGTAAAGCTGATCAAAACACCGGTGGTTTTGGAGGAATTGATCGATTCAGTGCTTGTCAGATTTAAAAAGCGTTATCCGAAGCAGGAAGTTCAGATTGAAATTCCCGATGATTTTATCAATATACCCATGGATGCGGTGCTTATGACTCAGGTACTTGTAAATATGTTGGAGAATGCAGTGCAGCATGCAAAGGGGATGCAGAATTTAATTTTACGTGTGACTGCCAAAGGAGATGAGGCGGTTTTCGAGATTGTTGATGACGGCTGCGGAATTCCCAAAGAAAGAATGGAACGGATATTTACCGGTTATTTTGAAACCGGTGATTTGCCGGCAGACAACCAAAAGCGAAACATGGGAATTGGGCTGTCTGTTTGTGCATCTGTGATCAAGGCGCACGAAAGTGAGCTTACAGTAGAAAATTTGAAAGAAGGCGGCTGTTGCTTTCGATTTGCGCTGAAGATGGAGGTAGACGAGAATGAACAGCAATAAATATAAAGTACTGATTATCGAAGATGAGGGAAACATCAGACATTTTGTGCGCACCATTCTTACTACCAATGGATATCAGGTAGTGGAAGCGAAGACTGCTGCTGAAGGAAGGATGGCGTTTATGTCTCATTCACCGGATGTGGTGATTCTTGATCTGGGGCTTCCGGATGGTGATGGTATGGAGTTTCTTAAAATGGTAAGAAAGGAATTTTCCACACCGGTGATCGTTCTTTCTGCAAGAACAGATGAAAAAGATAAGGTAAACGCACTGGATGCAGGAGCAAATGATTATATTACAAAACCTTTTGGTACGGCAGAACTGCAGGCACGTGTTCGTGCAGCACTTCGAATTCATCAGCAAAATATGAACAGAAGTCTTGTGGGAACCAGAAACTTTGAGATGGGAGATCTGGTGATTGACTACGATACCAGACATGTACTGATTAGAGGAGAAGATATTAAACTTACACAGACGGAATATAATATTGTTGCGCTTCTTGCGGCCTATGCGGGCAAGGTGATGACCTACTCGGAGATTATCAAGGAAATCTGGAAGTGGTCTGATGCCGGAAGTGTAAAGAAACTTCAGGTAAATATGGCTAATATCCGAAAGAAAATGGGAATTAAGCCGGGAGACAACCAGTATATTATTAATGAACTGGGCGTTGGCTATCGTATGAACGTAGACTTTTTTTAACATATCTTAGCCATAGACCATGCTATAATCCATTCTGAAAAACCCAGAACTAAGAGAGGAAAAAAGAATGGATATTACAAATATTTTATCTTTATTAGGTGGATTGGCGCTGTTCCTTTATGGAATGCAGATGATGAGTGGTGGTCTTGAAGCTGCTGCCGGAAACAAAATGAAGCAGATTTTGGAGAGATTAACTGCAAACAGATTCTTAGGCGTTGTAGTAGGCGCTTTGATCACAGCAGTCATTCAGTCATCTTCAGCAACCACCGTTATGGTTGTAGGTTTCGTAAATTCAGGTATGATGACCTTACAGCAGGCTGTCTGGATCATTATGGGTGCCAACATCGGTACAACCATTACGGGTCAGCTGATCGCCCTTGATGTGGGAATGATGGCTCCATTATTTGCTTTCTTTGGCGTGTCCATGGTCGTTTTTTTGAAGAATCCGAAGGCGCATCATTATGGAGAAATTATTGCAGGTCTTGGCGTGCTGTTCATTGGTATGGGCATGATGAGCGATGCCATGAAACCTCTTCGTGAGGTACCGGAGTTTGTAAACCTGATGACAAGATTCTCTAATCCGGTGATTGGTATTGGAGTTGGCGCACTGTTTACAGCAGTGATTCAGTCCTCATCTGCATCAGTAGGTATTTTACAGTCGTTGGCAAGCAACGGTCTGATTGGCCTTGGAGATGCGGTATTCGTACTTTTTGGACAGAATATCGGTACCTGTATTACAGCTGTACTTGCAGCAATCGGTACAAGCAAAAATGCAAAGCGTACAACAATCATTCATTTAACATTTAATGTCATTGGTACAACGATTTTTACCATTGTATGTCTGTTGTTCCCGTTAACCACACTGGTGGAAAGTTTTACCCCGGGAAATGTTCCGGCACAGATTGCGAATATGCATACACTGTTTAATATTGTAACCACATTACTGTTATTACCAGTTGGACAGTATCTTGCCAAATTTGCAGAAAAGATCATGCCGGATTCCAAGCTGGAAGCACAGGAAGAAAGTATTCTTGCCTTTACCAATGATGAGTTTATGAGAAACAACTTACAGCTTGGTTTTTCAGCAGTTTATTTGAAAAAGCTTGGTGAAGAGATTGGCAGAATGCTCCATATCACAAAAAATAATGTGGATCTGTGTTTCCAGGCAATTATCGACAAAGACCTTGAAGCAGTGGAAAAAGCAGATGAAACAGAAGAAACCATTGATTTAATGAATAAAGAACTTGGACGTTATATTTCCAAGATTTTGATCCATGACAAAACCGGACAGGATATCGAAGCCATTGAAGAATATTTCCGTGTGATCGGTAACATTGAACGAATTGGAGATCACGCAGTAAATATCGGCGGATATGTGTTAGTAATGGAAAAGAACGGCGTTACCTTCTCGGAAGATGCACAGAAGGAACTTCATAAGATGAAGGAAATTTGCCAAAAGGCTATGAATCTTCTTGAAAATGTGGATGATGATGCAGCAAAGTGGTTATCCAGAATTGCTGCATTAGAACAGCAGATGGATGATATGACTGTAAATTACAGAAACAATCATATCGAACGTATGAAACAGGGACTTTGTTCTGAACAGGGATGTATTTTATTCTCTGAACTGTTAACAGACTTTGAACGTATGGGTGACCATATGTTAAACATTGCCCAGTCCTATGCGAAAATTGCAGTAGTATAGAATGTATTAGCATAAAGAATCTAATAAAAAGCAAAAAGCCATCGGTTGGTCAGGCCGATGGCTTTTTGTTATGATTAAAGTAAGGATAAGGGTTTGAAAAATTAGTCGTACAGAGATGCACCATATTTGATTTTATTTTTGATTTTCTGTGCGAGTACGATAAAAAGATAAGCAATGATCGCAACAGAAGAACCGCCGCCTAAAAGTGCAAAAACTGCAACAATCGGATACATTACAAATTCCATAATCATTCTTCCTTTAAGAATAAATTTCCTCTCACTGGATTCTAGCAAATGAGAGTCTTTGATTTAATAAATCAGAAAACCCCTTAACTGGGTCTTTACCAAAAACAAAATTTATTAACCGATTCTTAACCAACAGTATTTCAATGATATTTTATGTAAATCTAAAAATTTTATTAAATTAGCACTCGATATTGACGAGTGCTAACAACTGTGTTATGTTTACTTTGTGGAAAAACTTAAACAGGAGGGCAAGTTTATGAACATCAGTAAATTTACACAGAAATCAATTCAGGCAATTAATCAGCTTGAAAAGACAGCCTATGATTTCGGTAATCAGGAAATCGAACAGGAACATTTACTCTATAGTTTATTACATCAGGAAGACAGCCTGATCTTAAAGCTGGTGGAAAAGATGGAAATTAACAAGGAGCACTTCCTGAACAGATTAGAAGATTATATCGGAAAACGTACAAAAGTATCCGGCGGCCAGCCATATGTAGGGCAGTATCTGAATAAGGTGCTAATCAGTGCGGAGGATGAAGCAAAGGCAATGGGAGACGAATATGTTTCCGTAGAGCATTTGTTCTTAAGCATGCTGAAAAATGAAAGTCCGTCCATGAAGCAGTTCTTTAAAGAGTATGGAATCACCAGAGAACGTTTTCTACAGGCACTATCCACGGTACGGGGCAACCAGAGAGTTGTCAGTGACAATCCGGAGGCAACCTACGATACTTTAAATAAATACGGCTATGATCTTGTGGAGCGAGCCAGAGATCAAAAGCTTGACCCGGTCATTGGCAGGGATAGTGAAATTCGAAATGTGGTACGTATTTTGTCCAGAAAAACCAAAAATAATCCGGTACTCATCGGTGAACCGGGGGTTGGTAAGACTGCGGTGGTAGAAGGTCTTGCCCAGCGTATTGTACGAGGGGATGTGCCGGAAGGATTAAAGGATAAAAAACTGTTTGCTCTGGATATGGGGGCTTTGGTTGCGGGTGCAAAATACAGAGGCGAATTTGAGGAACGTTTGAAAGCAGTTTTAGAAGAGGTAAGAAAGAGTGACGGACAGATCATTCTGTTCATTGATGAGCTGCATCTGATCGTAGGTGCAGGAAAAAGTGACGGTGCCATGGATGCGGGCAACATGTTAAAACCAATGCTTGCACGAGGGGAATTACACTGCATCGGAGCCACAACCTTAGACGAATATCGGCAGTATATCGAAAAGGATGCTGCACTGGAACGTAGATTCCAGCCGGTACTGGTGGATGAGCCGACAGTAGAAGATACGATTTCCATCTTACGTGGTTTAAAAGAACGCTACGAAGTATTCCATGGAGTAAAGATTACAGATGGCGCCCTGGTAACAGCAGCCACATTATCCCATCGATATATTTCTGACAGATTCTTGCCGGATAAGGCCATTGACCTTGTGGATGAGGCCTGTGCGCTGATTAAGACGGAGCTTGATTCCATGCCGGCAGAGCTGGACGAATTACAGCGAAAGGTTATGCAGCTGGAGATTGAAGAAGCTGCACTGAAAAAGGAAACTGACAATTTGAGCAAAGATCGTCTGGAAAATCTGCAGAAGGAGCTTGCAGAGCTTCGGGATGAATTCAATGTAAAGAAGGCACAGTGGGATAACGAAAAATCAGGCGTAGAGAAACTTTCCAGATTGCGTGAAGACATTGAAGCTATGAATAAAGAAATTGCGCTGGCGCAGCGAAATTACGATCTGGAAAAAGCGGCGGAATTGCAGTACGGACGACTTCCACAGCTTCAAAAACAGCTGGAAATAGAAGAAGAGAAGATAAAGGCTCAGGAAATGACTCTGGTGCATGAGAGTGTGACTGATGAAGAAATTGCAAAGATCATCTCCCGCTGGACAGGAATTCCTGTGGCGAAGCTGACAGAAAGTGAACGAAATAAAACGCTCCACCTGGATGAGGAGCTTCATAAGCGTGTCATTGGTCAGGAAGAAGGGGTCACCAAGGTAACAGAAGCAATTATTCGTTCCAAAGCAGGCATCAAGGATCCTGAAAAGCCAATCGGTTCCTTCCTTTTCCTTGGACCTACCGGGGTTGGTAAGACTGAGCTTGCCAAAGCTCTGGCAGAAAGCCTTTTTGATGATGAAGCAAATATGGTGCGTATCGATATGAGTGAGTACATGGAGAAGCACTCTGTATCCAGACTTATCGGAGCACCTCCAGGATATGTTGGATACGAGGAAGGTGGTCAGCTGACAGAGGCAGTGCGCAGAAAACCGTATTCGGTAGTTCTTTTTGATGAAATCGAAAAGGCTCATCCGGATGTATTTAATGTGCTTTTACAGGTACTGGATGACGGGCGGATTACAGATTCTCAGGGACGTACGGTGGACTTTAAAAATACAATCCTGATCATGACTTCCAATATTGGTTCTTCCTATCTTTTAGAGGGGATTGATGCAAATGGTGAGATTACACCACAGGCGGAAAACGCGGTGATGAATGATCTGCGCGCACACTTCAGACCGGAATTTTTAAATCGTCTGGATGAAACAATTTTATTTAAACCATTGACAAAAGCTGATATTCGTAGCATTATCAATCTGTTGCTGGCAGATTTAAATAAACGTTTGTCAGACAAAGAGCTTCGTCTGGAAATGACAGATGAAGCAAAAGATTTTATCACAGACCATGGATACGATCCGGTTTATGGAGCCAGACCATTGAAGCGATATGTGCAGAAGCATGTAGAAACCCTTGCCGCAAAGATTATTTTGCAGGGAGAGGTGGCTTCCGGCAATACCATTATAATTTCAGTGGAAGGTGATTCCTTAATCGCGAACATCCGGTAGAAAGAGGAAGTATGCTGCCAAACCAGCCAATGATACTGCTGAGCTTTGTAAATACAAAATTGCGGGATGATTTTTCAAGTCTCGATGCATTTTGCGATGATTTTCATGTTGCAAAGGATGAAATTGAGGAGAAGCTTGCAAGCATCGATTATGAATACGATGAAACTTTGAACAAGTTTGTATAGGAAAACCGGCAGAAGATGTGCCACGGACATTTGTAAAGATAAGGAGAGGTTAAGTGAAGCCTCAAGCCGTTCTTTGCAAATATCTGTGGCACATTTTTGGTTAAGAGTTTTTTATGTTGTAGTCAGGAAGGTGGTATAGCCTCTGTTTTTTAGCCTTTGTTCCATATCTACTGCCTGATCAAGCATTGGATATTCTCCTACACGAACACGGTAAAGATTGTCAGCAAAATCCAGATAAGCAGGATAGCCCTGTCTCTTTAAACGAAGGAGCAGATTATCTGCATATATTTTATTTCGAAAAGCACCTACCTGTACTGTATAGGCTGAAGGCCTGGCTCCTCCCGGGTGCTCTAAAGAATCCTCAATACCGGAAGCGATGGCTTCCGCCATTTGCTGAAACTGTGAATCAAAGATCTGATTGTCTTTATCGCTGTCGATAAAACCTGCTTCTACAAGTACTGCAGGCATTCGAGTGCGGTTTAATACAACCAGATCCGGGCGGTTATCTACTCCCAGATTTTGAAATCCCACAGACTCCAGTTCGTTTACGATATTTTCAGCAACCTCTTCCCGCAGTCCTCCGGGACCATAGATCAGTGTCTGGACTCCGTTATAAAGGTTATCTCTGGCTGCTGCATTTCTGTGAATGGAAACAAAGAGGTCGGCACCGGATTCATTGGCGATCGCAGCTTTTTCTCCTACGGACTGGGTGGTATCATCGGTTCTTGTATAAGACACATCAAAGCCATCTTCTGCTAATATTTCACCTAATGCCAGGGCAAGACGAAGGGCATCATCACTTTCCCTGCGTCCTTCGTAGGAGGCTCCGGGGTTTGTTCCACCATGCCCTGCATCAATGATTATTTTTTCTGCCATAAATACTCCAAAAGTCTTTTTATTAAGATATGTCTGTGAACAGCAGATGTGAAAAAATCCCTGCGAAATTTGTCGAAAAGTTCTGGGCTTACGGGAATTTACAAAAAAGCAGGGAATGTTATATAATAAGGACATCTCAAAATTCTTGGAAAGTATCTTCCGAAATTTCCACATGATTAAAGGTAAAGGAAAATACCAATGTTTAAAAAAGTTGCGTTTTTATGTGTGAATCCATTAGAAAATTTTCTGCCGCCTGCATTTCAGGGATATGTTAGAGATTATTACCAGTGGACACGGAGAGAAGCATTGTTACGGGAAGAGAATTTATATTGTCAGGAAAAAGTTGAAATCTACGGACAGACAGAGATTCCCTATGGGAAAAGAGTGTTTGGTGAAAATGCGGAAACATTGCAGCTGCTTTATGTAAAAAGCAGGCAAAAGGAAGTGATTGAAGAAGCATGCAGGCTTGCAGAAATTATTTTTGTTGGAATGTCGGGAAGTAAAAAAGAATGTGACAGAATTTATCTGACCGTTTTACCCTGGCTTGAAAAGGTAATCTTTCTGTTTGACGGACGTGTTTGTGATGATCCATATTTAAGACAGATGCAAAGGGAATACAAACTGGAAGATTCCCAGATGATGGAAATCAAAAAGCTTCCGTCTTATTTGACAGAAGCTTTTATGAATCATTAAATTTAATCTTCCTCTTTAGGAATGTTTTCAACAGGTGTATAATCTGTTTCCGGAAGATAAATGTGAACCTTTTCGATACGGTTTTTATCGATCTTTTCTACGACGAGACGCGTACCGTTTTCAGTAGTAACCTCTTCTCCCTCGCCCGGAAGATGCTGCAAGGTTTCAATGACAATGCCGCCAATGGAATCATAATCTTCGGATTCGATGCCAAGACCGATCATGTCATTTAAGTCCTCCAGCTTGCAGGCACCTTCTACAAGATATTCTCTTTCGGCAAGTTGCTGAACCTCTTCGGCTTCCGCTTCGTCAAACTCATCACGAATATCACCGACAATTTCTTCCAGAAGGTCTTCTAATGTGACAAGACCGGCAGTTGCACCGTATTCGTCTAAAACGATCGCGATGCTGATAGAATTTTTACGCATTTCCATCATCAGCTCGGAAGTATTTTTAAATTCATAGGTATAATAGGCTTCACGTAAAAAATCTTTTACGTGGAATTCCTGCGATTTATCAAAAAGAATCAGGTCTTTTACATTTAAAATACCGATGACGTTATCTCTGGTTTCTTCATAAACCGGAATACGTGTGAACTTTTCTTCTCTATAAATGTTTACAAAGTCCTCATAGGAAGCATCGATGCTTAAAAAACACATGTCCACGCGGGGAACCATGATATCTTTGGCCTGATGATCACCAAAATCAAATACGTTATTGATCATTTTATGCTCTTCCGTTTCCAGAACTCCATCTTCATGACCTGCTTCTACGATGGTTCTTAAATCTTCCTCTGTTACGGAATCATCACGTTTGTCAGGATCAACTCCCATCAGCCGCAAAAGACTGCCGGAAAGAAAATCTAAAATGAAAATCAGCGGTGTTAAAAGAAACATCAGTGCGTAAACGGTTTTGGCATAACCAAGGGCTATTTTTTCAGCTTTTAAGGAAGCCATAGTTTTTGGTGTGACTTCTCCAAAGATTAAAACGAGAAGCGTCATGGCACCTGTGGCAATGCCGGCACCTGCGTTTCCGAAAAAACTGGTTGCCAGTAAAGTGGCAATGGAAGAAGCGGAAATGTTTACAATATTGTTTCCGATTAAAATAGCACTTAACAGCTTTCCTGGATCATCAATGACTTTGGAAAGTATGATGGCACGTGAATCTCCTTCATCAACAAGGGCACGGACACGAAGTCTGTTGACTGTGGTAAGCGCTGTTTCGGCAGAAGAAAAAAATGCTGATAACGCTAATAAAACTACTAAAACGATTAATTGTATGGCATCACTGGGACCCAAAATGAATTCACTCCTTTTGTATATAAATAAAATTGATTTTTGTGTAATCAGCATCTAATATACAATATTTTTCCTAATATTTCAAGTAAATGCATAGAATTAAATGATTAAGAAAGTATAAAGAATGGAGAAAACATGAGGATAGGCAAGATTTTACTGGTGATGTATGCAGTTACCGCCATGCTGCTGTTTTTGCTTGCTGTTCTGGTGCAGCAGTTTCAGTGGGAGAGCGGTATGATTTCCATAGCAATCAGCGTTGTATATGTGGTGTCATGCTTTGTGGGAGGATTCTTTGTGGGAAAAGTACAGCGGTCAAAGAAATTTATATGGGGAATTCTTCTGAGTCTTGCATACATAATCATCATGCTGGCCATCACCCTGGTGGTAAAACATGGATTTCACTCCGGCGTTTCAGCCTTTGTGATAAATTTATTATTATGTCTGGGCAGCGGCATGCTGGGCGGCATGATTTCCTAATGAAAAAAAGATTGCAATTATCTGTTGATGTGATATAATC
>ERZ1032130.42-NODE-42-length-38960-cov-5.482406_pt1 | contig 38960 bp, 49 predicted proteins | sample MGYA00517879_ERZ1032130 | MGnify/ENA primary metagenome ERZ1032130 (study PRJEB33719, sample SAMN04262597) | wastewater metagenome | biome: rural village; feature: animal feces; material: feces | host: Bos taurus | place: El Salvador | collected 2012-01-31 ...
CCCGCAGGTTCGAAGTTTTCTCGTCATACCGTATCTGACCTTCAATGTTCTTGATCGGGAATATTTTGATGACGTGATCTATCCTGAAGGATTTGAAAAGTATCACTTCAAAGCTGCAATTCCGGCTCGCAACAAATACATGATTGAAAACTCGGCCTACGCCGTCTGCTACGTTGATCACGGTTGGGGCGGAGCTGCTCAAACATACGCGAAGGCAATTAAGAAAGGGCTTGTCATTAAGAACTTTGGTTCTTATACTCCCTCTTAATGTTCTTTTTCAGCCTATATATTTCTTTCACTTTTAAATTTCAAGATGGCTCATATTGAGCGATACCATAGTCCACGATCAAGGCAGACTACTCCCTTGGTCGTGGACTTGTTTTTTGCATCGTTATTTGCAGATATATCGGTTGGAGGTCTTACTGCCATTTGACCTCCGCTGCTTTATCTTCTCGATATAGCCCGTCTGCACAAGCTCTTCTATCGCACGTTTTACGGTGGATACGCTACACTTGTTTTCACGAGCTATGGTTTTATGGGACTGGTAACAGCTTTCATTCTTGCCTTGCCGATAGCGCAGGTATCGGTAGATACTCTGCGCTCGGAAGGACACGTCATCTCGGAAGATCATTTCGAATTCTCTCATCGACAATATCTCCCTTCTCGTTGATTATGATCTCGGTTTCTTCACCTGCAGGAATGTTGGACTGTGACATAGGCATACTGTCGCCCTTTTCAGCATCATCGTCATCATCCGTTTCAGCCTTCGGTTTTCTTCCCGGCTTACGAGGTGAGAACGCCATGTCGGTTCTATTCCTTCGATCGGGACCGGGACGGTGCGTTGCACGTTCTTCCTCGGTCATCTTTTCGCCAACGCTCTGCGTGGAGTACAGCATTACAATTGTATCCTCGAGATTGGACTTGTTGGCATAGGACACCTTTCGGTTACCCTTATCCGCAACGGCATAGATCTCCTTCGGGAAGACAATACCCCATTTGAAGAAGAGCTTTAGCTTGACCTGCATGGGATGGAAGCCTGTCTTCATTACGACGAATGTGCCTTTGGGAAGTGATTTCAGCTCGTCCGGTGTGAGCAAGGCGCGTTCAATCATCTGTAAGCTTTGAGACGGATCGTTCTTGCCTCGGTTCACGGAGCCTGACTGTACTGTTCTACTACCGAGAGCCTTGGACAGTACTTGTGCAGATTCGCTGTTGGGAGCAAAGCCGCCGAACACCGTGAGCTGCGTATTGTCTGTGATGATCTCACAGCCCTCTTTGCCGTAGTTCTTTTGGAGCTGTGCGAAGGACTGAATAATGGCAACGATAGATACTCTACGGGAACGGGATGCGGAGAACATCATCTCTGCACCCTCGATCTTCGGGATCGTACCGAACTCGTCAAGGTACATCATAACTCTGTTTTTGAGTCGGCCGTCGTTTTCATCGGCAACGGCAAGGATCTCACGATACATCTGCTGAACGATCAGAGACACCATAAAGTGCTTGGAGGTATCTTCCTCGGGAAGCACGATAAAAATGGCAGATTTCGTGCTACAGAACTTCTCAGCATCGATGGCAGTATCGAAGCAGAGGATCTGTTCCAGCTCGGAGTCGAGGAAAGCGTTCAGTCGAGATAGTGCTGTGGACATAACCGAGGACATGGCCTGCTCGGAGGTGTTTAGTGCTGCACCTGCAAACCAACGAGCCTTATGCTCTTCGGGCAGTCTGCTGACAAGCAATTGGAACTGTGTTTTTCCTCTCGTTCCACTCGGTGCCAGCAAGTCCTGAATGATCTTAAACACCGATACGATGTGTCTTGTTTCGGGCGGACAGAACTCCGCTACCATGAGGATGGACGCAGTCAGCAAGCCTTCAGCTGCATCGTAGAAGAATGCGTTTTGTCCAAAGGATGCTCCGTCCATACCGGACATAATAATTGTCTTGGATATGATCTTAGCATACTTTTCAGCCTTCGCTTTGTAGGCGAGGTTGTCGGGTTCTTTCTTCCAGAGATCCATATACTTGTTTACAAGGTGGAGCAGATTATTGCCGTCTGACTTGGTGGGGTTACGCAAGTCAATGACAGCAACATTGTATCCGTAGTGTTCCTTTGCGATCTTGCCGTAGTGTCGGTACAGGTCGCCCTTGGTATCGGATGTTATAAAGCTCATTCCAGATGCACAGGCATATTCAAGATTGGGATACAGGAAATATGCTGTCTTACCGACACCCGCAGCACCGATCATAAGAGCATGAACGTCGCCAGTATCTACAAGTGCGGTCGTACCTGTCGCAGAAGAATTGCATCCCACCACGATGCCTTGATCATCGGGCTTTGGCAGGTTCTTTCCTTTACGCCACAGCTCCGGTGTAAACGGGATGTGTCGGTAGGTCTTTTCGATTTCGCCCTTGCGAGCCCATCTCGCCGTACCGTGCTGGCCGTCACCGACCGTCTTGGCTTTGATATTGTTGAGGTTATAGATGTGTGCAAGTACCGAGATGGCACCGAGCACCACAAACATCACGATGGACACGACGATTAATGTTTCGATTCCTTGCATGGCTTCTCCTTTCTTTCAAGGTAATTGATCAGACGAATGCAGTCCATCGCTGTCTTGAGAATGGGCTTTGTGAAGATCTCTATTTCATTGAACATACTTGGGATCTCATACACCTTTGCAAGCTCGTTCATGTCGGTTGCAATCTGCCGTATGCGGATCTCGGTGTTCCCGTTATCCGCGTGCGGGATATACTCCCGAATCAACATCTCGTAGATCTCGTCCCACGAGACCTCGTTCAGACTCTTTCTGCATTCGTCCTTTGATAGTAAAAGGAGCAGACCGATTAACTTCTCGATCTGCTCCTTGTTGACGTGGGGCATCCTGTTTTGAATGCTTGTAAACACGTCGCATATTCTGTTGTAGAGCTGCGGTGGCTTCCGCAGTTCTTTTGCTTCTGAGATAAACTCTCGGCATAGCTTTCGGATGGCTTCGGTTTCATCCGACTCCGCTTTGATTGGAGTGATTCCATTCATTGCTTTCACGTCCTCATCCCAATCCTTGTTGACTGAATGAAGCATCCGCACGTTGTTGTACCCGTTCTGCATGAGGATATCTCGTATCCGCATGCAAGCTGCAATACCTGCGTTGTCGTGATCGAGGCACAGCACGATCTTTCGTATGTGCTTGTTTATCTTCAGCCGATGAAGGATCGCTCGTTCGGATACCGAACAAAGTGCCACGTAGGAATGCTTTGTCCATTCCTTTGGACGAAGGGTGATAAACGCAAGCATATCGATGGGTGCTTCGAAGACAAATAACCATTCGCTTTCGCCGTCATGGTGGAAGCTGTATTCCGCTTTACTGCCTGACTCTGTCTGCTTGAAGGAGCCGTGCGTTCCTCGGCGGTGAATGTGCTTCGGGATACCGTTTTCATCCACTCCGACGAAGATGCAGTTGTGATACTGCTCATCTTCGTAGAGAGTTCTTTCGTGCGCAAATAAGGAGATCACCTCACGAGAGATAAACCTTTCGTTCATGAGGTACGCATACACACGGTTCATCGTTGTATTGGCTTTAGGAATGACAAGCTCTTTTGCTTTCTGCTCTTTGACGGTTGGTGTACTGCTCACAGCAATTCCACCGCCGAGCAATTCTGCAACGGCGTTTTGAAAATCCATCGCATAATACTTCATGACAAAGCTGATCGCATAACCACCTGCCGCATCGTAGTGCGTGTACCAACGGTTATCTCGGATCCATACTTGATGTTTCTCCCACAGATGCTGTGATCCAAACTTCTTGAGCTGCTCTCCGTGGGAATAAAGGAAAGCGACGAGACTTGTGCTGTTCGCCGCTTCGATTTGTTGTTCTGTATAGTGTGGCATGTTACCTCCTTTACATAGAAATGTTCTGACCTTTCTTCTTTGCTTCGATCTCTCGCTTGAGTCTGCTATCCACTCCCATGGGAGCATGTTTTGCTTGCTCGTCGAAGCGGTCACGGAAGATTCGGGAAAGGCTGTTACCGAATCTTGTAATCGATGTGGCGATATATCCGTTTCGAGCTGCAGTGTGATTTGAATGATTTTTCGGTTGCGCTGTGTTTGTGCTTTGCGTATTCGAGCCGGTATTGTTCGTTGTGTGAGACGAACTGCCGCCCTTGGATGAGTTGTCATCATCGTTGTCCTCGGGTGTGTTTTCGGATTGCTCTTCTTGGTTGTTATCCAAGGTGAGCAGGATCTTTCCGAGTTCATCCGCTTCCTTGAGCATCGCATTGCGAATCGGCTTGAATGCCTCTTCCTGAGATAGCGGTTTTCTTGGTGGTGGGTTATCCGTATAGGTTGCGTATACCGCACACTTCGCCTGATACCACAACTCATAGATGCGATTAATGTCTTCATCCTTTTCAAGCAGGTCTACAAGCTCGTTGACCATTGCTTTGACGCTCTTTGGAAGATAACCGTACACCTTCTTACCGGACACACTTTGCATTCGTTTTGCAAGTGCAACAAACTTCATAACGAACTCACCATTGTCTGCGAGACCGTTCTTGATCTTGTCTGCGAGTGCCGTGATCTCATCACGTGCATCTGCATTGAGCAGATCACGTTGTTTCGTCTGCTCATCGTAAACGTCTGCAAGCTCGTACTTGAACATTTCCGTACCGAACAGATGACGCAGACGATCAATACCTTTCTTGTCAATGAACCCGCGCTTCTCCTGGCTTGTGGAGTACAGCATAAGGTGCATATGCGGATGATGGGACTCATTGTGAAATGCTCCGTACCATTTCAGCGATCCGAGTGGGATGCCGTGTTCCTTTGCAACAAGATCGATCTTGCTTCTTGCAAGCTCACGCCAGCGTTCTGCGGTGTTGTAACCAAGGCGCTCTGCATCTTCACGTTTGAGAGAAACGATTACCGTAAACACGTTACCGTTAAACTCACGCAGTCTGTCAGACTCTTCATAAAGATCCAGCGCAACATCGTGATCGGAAAACAGTCCGTATGTTCCTTCGATCCGTTCCACACGAGGACGAGTTGCAATATAGTCAAGATAGGTTTTGTCAGATAGCAGCTCGGGATAATTTTCTATGATAGCAGAAATGAATTCCGATGCTGCTCCTTTGGTTCGTTTGGTATTGTAGTCGCCGTACTCTTCCAAGCGTCTGCATCCTTTGTGTGCTTCTGTGAAGCGAAGGATCAAATCCTCTTGCGCTTTGGATACCGGTTCCGTGAGCCAACCGTCACCGAGTTTTTCTACACCGGGACGTGTTGCAAAATATTTTAGTAATCCACTGGTATCTCGCATTGTTTTTTCGGTGTAATAAAACCTACATTTCACAATGACTCTCGGCACGTTTAATCACCGCCAAGCAAATTGCGTTCGTCCTCGATGGCTCCTTGCAAATAAATATATCCGTGATGCTTACGCACGAGATCAAGCGCGCGGTTATCAAGCTCACGAAGTTCTTCATCGGTCATACCAAGCAGATTGGCGCCGATCATCAGATTTGTTTTACACGCTTCCACCGCATTCTTAAACAGCAAGTGTGCTATGCGATTCATTGCGTTATTGATCTCTGCACGGTACAGCCTTGCGTTACGTTCATAGAGAACATCAAGACTTTTTTCACCGTCGATCTCTGCACTGTAGGTGCGGATCGCATCTGAGATGAAGTCGATCTCACAGCCGTCTGTTACGTGCTTGTGCGTTTCAATTAACTCTGCGACGCTCGGTAAAAAGGCATAGGTTTTCTTTACTCTCTTCGGTGCAGAGACTGTCTTTTTTTCGTTTTCGGTCATAATTACCTCCGTTTTTGGGCTGAATTTGGTGGATGGTGAAATGCTGGTATTTTTCAAAAAAAGCCAGTTATGCGTATTTTTTAGGTTTTGCTCAAAAAACCTTCAAACACCGTCCTTCAGCCCGCTGTTGCGGGCTGATGTGGGCGTGTGGCAGAGCAAAAAGCCAGCCGCACTTTAACCCGCTTAAAAATAAGTTCCGTCAAAATCCCTCGCAGATTCCCTCAAAACACCCCCGAACCGTCAGCACTTTGGCACTAACGGTTAAGGGGCGCAGATGAGCCCTCACGAGCCGTCAAAAACCGTTTACACGGGCTTTTCTTCGCTCGGTCGGGTTGTTGCTCCACCGTCCGTTTCTTCGCCTGAAACGGCGTTACGGTCGGCATTTGGTTTCTTGCGAGTGGATCGCTGCGGAGGAGAGGCTTTCGCATCCTCCGCTTCCTTCTTCTCAATGAATTCACGCACTGCCTGAGGGACGTGCTTCTTGTAGAGTGCGTCCATGAAGCGGTCGAGCTCTTCGCTCAGCGTTGCGTTCTTATCCTTGAGGAAGATATTGATTGCATCAAGCTTCGCATCATCGAAGCTGAATTCAATTGTCGTTGGTTTCATCTTCTACCTCCGTTACATTCTGATTGCTGTGTCGGCTTGCCCAACGTCAACGTAGGCAAGCGACTCGGTCTGCGTATAGATGAGATCACCGTTGTTGTAGTCCTCGATCATCTTCTCGGCTTCGGTCATGGTATGAGCTGAGTCGTACCACCGTGACTCCATCTCGGAGAGCGTGGCTTCTACCGTATCGTGAACGTGATTCGAGTAGTGCTTCGCTGCTTCGAGGAAGGCATCACGGCCGAGCCGTTTATACAGACCGTGAAGAGTTTTCATCTTGCCGTGTGCCATCGGTCACCTCACATCGAAAGGACAGGACCGGATGCTTTGAGAGTTGCTTCGGGAGCATCGGCTTTCTGCTTCACACTCTGACGCTTTGAGGACTTGGGATCAGAGGACTGATCCTCATCCATCGCATCTTCGGGATTTTGTGCTTTCACATATTCCTGAACGTCCTTCGGCACTTGGTCACGGTACATCTCTTCGAGCTTCTTCTGAAGCTCACCTTCGATGTTCTTGCCTTCCTTCTCGAGGTAGTAACAGAGCGCACGATAGCGAGGAGTAGAAAACTTTACGGACACCTGCTGTTGCTTCATTGCACACCTCCGTCATCATACTTGAGTTCAAACGTGTTCTCGTCTGTTGCGGGGTTGAGCCAACGCTCTGACTCTGCGATCGTACATTCACCCGCAAGCATTTTAGAGAATGCTTCGAGTCTTGCAGGATCACAGCCTGTCACTTCGATCTGCGTTCCGTAGTAGCCGTCGTAGATGCGAGTAACCTTTGCACCGAGAACGTCAGCCCAATCGCGCTTGCCTTGCTCGGTAAGCGTGTGATGATTAAGTTCCACGATGGTGGCAAGGTCGTGTTCCTCGTCGGCATCCAGGATGTGAACGTCTTCGAGGTTGCATCCCATGAGACCGAACAGAGTTGTCAGTCGTTCTCCGGCATCATCGGTGACGGGAGCATTCTCGAGATAGTAAGTCATCTCGAGGCAGTCTTCCGTTGCAATGATTTCCGACACCTCATCTCGCGCTTCCAGCTCTGCGATGAGCATCTGACCGATGCCGTTGTTCGGTTTGACGGTCGTATCGAAATGCTGACTGATCTCATCGAAGCCGATCACCCAGGAACCGTTTGCCGTCTGAGCCGTGCCTTGCTTGATAAGATCTTCTGCCATCGTTTGAATGTTCTTCTGCATATAGCCTCGAGCGTTGGGAAGCAAAGCCGAGTATCGGGCGTACAGGCTTCCTTCGCTTTCCACGAGGATGCCGTCCTCTTCACCTTCGCCGAGCACCAAGAGACAGTGACTGACTCCGTCTCGGTCTTGATACATCAAGTCACGGTGCTCCTTTATGAATTCCTGATTCTCAAATAAATGTGTTCGGAAATCATAGAAGCGATTGCGGTCCAGCTCAACCACTGCCTCGACCTTGCATCTGTCTACGCGCAGCTCGGGTTCCTTCCTCATAAGCTGTGCGGAGGTATACAGACCACGGGGGCTGTCATCCATTCCTTCGAGCTGCTCACCGAGTTCTCTCTGTCTTTCAATGGCTCGGTTGTACTTGTCATAGGTCGCTTCATCAAGACCGAGACCGTAATCGAGTGCAACCTCACAGGTATTGATGAAGCCTTGAAGCTCATCGACTTCAGCGATGAGCTTTTTCTTTTCGTTCGTCATTTGGTTCTCCTTTCTCATATCTGTTGGTCGTATGCGACGTCTTCAAATTCTTCCTTGTCCACGTAAGGACAGTAGTTGAGATAGAAGGTCAGATCGAATTCATCGCAGTACACACCGATCTCCGAGAGGATATCTGCTTTCTTATACAGTTCCTCTGTGATCATATCCACCATTTCTGTGTCTTCGGAGAGGTTCACACCGAAGCGTTCACCGATCTCTTCGAAGGTGAAGTGCCAGTTGCCGGTCGTGGTGTTGTCGGTGCCGACGAAGATCATGTGCTCGGCAATGGTCTGTGCGTATGCTTCGCGGTCAAAGTAAGGCACCAAGGATTTGAAGCCGCACTGACGGATCTCGTCATCGGTCATACCGATATATTCGGAGAGCGTGTTATACAGCTCGGCTCCCGACTGTTCTTCACCAATCCACGAGACAAGTCTTCCGACAAGGTGATTTTTTCTCTCTGCGATAACTTCGTTGCGGACACAGTCAAGACCGAGGATGTGATCGTCCACGTATTCACGGATAGCCTTCTCGACCGTTTCTTCACGGAGATCGGGGATCTCATAACCGACAGCGAAGGTCGTGTCACTGATTCGCTCGGTGAGACCATCATCTGCCTGATCGTAAAGCTCAACGTAGACACCGTCGCAGAAATCGGTTTTGTGTTCATTGTAATTGTGTCTTTGCAGGTCGATTGCATCGACCGTTCGGATGTTGTATCCTCTGTAAATCATATTGCTCCTTTCTCACGCAGAAGGTTCGAGAGAAGACGTTTCCGCTTCTCCCGTGGTTTCTTCTGTGACTCTCGTTGGCGTTACGCCGTAGAGCTGATCCATCTTCGTCTGATCCTCTTCGGACACCACAACAAGGAACGTCTCGGACACAAGGTCGTATACGTCCTTGTCGGCAGTTGTATTGAGGAAACAATTTGCAAGGTCATCGTAGAAGGTATCGCCGCTTTCCATTCCTACAAGGTAGGAGATATAGATTGCGGACGCCTTACGCTGATCGCCTGTGTCCAGCTCTTTTGTTTTGAATACCGATACGATGGTATCGCAGGTCGCATCCATCGTAGCAATCTGTTGCTGCTGTTCTTGCGGTAGATTGGAGAGCACCATATCTTTGTTGAGGATCGTCCCTCCGTCACCCGCCATCCAACCGAACATTCCGATTAAGGTGATCAGCGGGATGCAGACGATAAACAGGGCGATGCCAACAACGTAGAGTAAAAATTTTCTGCCTTTCTTATCGCCGAGAAGAATTGCAAGCACCTTCTTAGCGACAGCGGCAATCGTTGCGCCTACTGCGACGTCCACCTTCCTTCTTTATAAACTGATTTCCTGTATGCCGTCTTCGTCCGGTTCGTCACCGTACATGGATGCCATATAGCCGTCATAGGCATCGCTGTACTTCTGATACACGTCATTGTCGATTTCTCTCAGAGTGCCTTCATCAAACTGCCACAGTGGATACTTACAGAACCCACTTGCCTTATAGAATCCTGTGTCCGATGCCAAACCCTGACTTTGAAGTTGATCTGCAAAATCACAGTTGTTGGTATCGATATAGGCACAGTTCTTCATGCCGATAAACTCACCGAAGGACACGGTCAATACTGCGTATTGCTCCGGTTCGGACGGATCGGTAACGTCATCCAAAATGACAGCAAGTCCGGGAAGCTTAGTTCCCATGAAATCCTTGACGGCATAGAGAGCCAGTCTCGGTGAGACCGTTACTTGCCGTCCTGTGAAGTCTGTGATGTCATATTTCATGCCGTTCTCCTTTCACGCTTATCTACCACCAGCGTTGCCGAACAGCTTTGCCTTGTATTCGGGAGCGATGACCTGCAAGAGATAACGCTCGTTACCGCACTTGTACAGGCAGGTTCCTCGCTCGGGGAACTTGATGAGGTCGTACTCCGCTTGCTCGATCTGCAGCACGTCCATAAACTCACGGGGATTGATGTTGCCGGGATTGAACAGGAAGTGATGTGTGGGAATAGAAAACAGCGGCTTCGTGTACTCACGAATACCGCTGATGAGGAAGTCTTCGATGTTCTGCGAGGCGAGGATGATGGCAGAATCCTTTTTACGGACACGCTTGGAGGCGTTACGGATATACTCGATGGCAGTCATGTTCGTGAGGAACAGATACAGCTCGTCGATGGACGCTACCGTATTGCCGTGCGTCAAGAGATTGTGGTTCATATAGGACAGGATGTTGAAGAGCATAGCATCCTTCAACTTCTTGTTGCTGTCCATGAGTCCCTTGACACCGAAGCAGATAAACTTATCGTCGGTGATGTTGGTGTGACCGTTGAAGAACTTGCTTTCAGCACCCTTGCACATGGAGTTGATTCCGAGACAGATTTCACGGAGCAGCTCTTCTGTGAAGAGCGACTTGGATCCGGCTTCATACTTGTTGAACTCTTCCTCAGCCAGAGCATACAGGTCTTCCATAATCGGATAGTCGGTATTCTTGACCTTGGAGAAGTCGGTGTAGTCGTTGATTCCGAAGTTGTTGTACAGCTTGGTTACGAGGATCTCGAGAGCGTCGATGTGTGCGTCGGAGAAATCCTTGTAGGAACGGAAGAAGTCCTTGAGGTAGGAGATGTGCTGACTGAGCATCGTGGACTTGCGGAAGGTTTCGGGAGCATCCTCGTCGGGGATCTCGTTCTCATCGGACCAGCGTTTGGGCTGCAAGGGATTGATGATATACTTGCCACTCATAAGGTCGATATAGCATCCACCGAGGTTGTGGCAGAGGTCTTCATACTCTTGCTCTGCATCCAAGGTGATGAGAGATTTACCGGCTTGACGGAGAGACACGAGCAGGAGCTTCAGAAGGTAGGACTTACCTTGTCCAGAGTTGCCGAGGATAAGGATGTTTGAGTTAGTCTTGTCATCGCTACGGCGGTCAAAGTCCACAAGGATATTGGTTCCGTATCTGTCCTTGCCGATATAGAAGCCGTTGGGATCGGTCTTACCGGAGTAGTTAAACGGATAGAGGTTCGCCACGGCGGATGCAGGAAGCACTCTTTCAAAGAGAGATGCGAATGCGTTATATCCGCACGGCATACAGGCTTTGAAGCCTTCCTGTTGACGGAGAGTGAGACGGTCTACTGTGATTCGCTCTCTTGTCAGTTCCATATTGACCTCGGTCTGAAGCTCCTTCAGCTTATCGAGGTTAGGTGCGGACAGTTCGATAAACACCGCACAATGCAGAAGCGGTTCCTTGTTCTTGCGAAGCTCGGAGAGAAGCGTTACCACGTCCTCCATGTTGCCTTCGGCGGTTACCGCTTCCTGAACGTCATCGGAGGTGGAGAGCATACGATTCTTTCTCGTTGCGTTTTGGAAGATCTTGCGCTGCTCCACGTTATCCACGTAGCGGGAGTAGATGTGGAGGGTTACGTTTTCCTTGTCACCGAGGTGGCAGAGGATTGCCTGATCACTGGTCTGAGGAGGATATTCACGGACAGCCCACACGGAGCGATAGGTGTCACCGCAGATAAAATGATCGGCATTGAATTTCATAGTCGCCGGAGAGATCATGTCAAAGAAGTCCTTGACCTGTGCTTCCGCACGACTGACCTTTACAGGAATTTGCTTTTTCTTTTTTGCCATTACCATTTTCCTTTCTTACAGAGTTTGCTCGTACATATCGAGGTCGGGTTCCTCAGTCTTTAAGCGGACGATGCTGCTGTCAAACAGATCCACCTGTGAACCGATGACCTCCTGGTCGATCAGTTCATAAGCTGCATACTCGGCACCGTCGATCTTGACGGTATGCTGTAGCCCGTCAAGCAGTCGCTTGGTTTCATCGGGCGTGATGCGGACGTTTCCGTAAGGAGACATGATGTCAATGGTACACGACGGATGTTCAAGCAGCCATCCGCGCACCGTCTTCATCATCTTCTCCTGTTCCTCGAACCACATTTCTTGCCGTTTGATTCCGGCAGAGACGATGGGTGTAAAGGCTTTTTCGTCTTCGCAGATCGCCTTGAAGCGTTTGCCGTATTCTTCGAGGAGGGACAGATCGTCGCAGTCCATGAAGAAGCCGCCCGCTTCGCAGTCAAAGACAAAGCGTTTCAGATTGGGATCACCGTCGAAGGCTTGGCAGAAGGCAGCTTGCCATTCGTAACCGTCGCCGTGAGTACGGAGTCCGTGCTCGGTCAGCGGTTCATCTCCGATCTCTCTTGCATACGCATCGAAGGCGCCTTGGCAGTAGGGATAAAACTCGTCACCTAAAAGATCAAGCGGAAGGCACAAGCTGTACCTTCCGCTTTCCAGATCCACGATATAGAACGGTCTGTTTTCTTCGTTGAACTTTGTTATTCTTTGTTCGGTTGTCATTGCGCCCTCCTTTAATCGGGGATGATCCACTTTTCCATAACGGTGTCGCCGTCGTGGTCATCGAGTTGCTTTTCATCGGTGTTGATACCGAAGTATCTTGAGAGAATACGTTTCACGTCATCCTTTTCTGCTCGGGTGCAGTCGAAGCCCTGCTCGTTGATGCTTTTCTCAATACGGTTGAGGTTGGCAAAGGACTGCTCGTCAGATTCGTTGCGAAGTCTGACAGCAAACATAAACTCACGAGCCGTCGACATCTGCACCTGAATCTCATCGAGGAACTGTTTATCTCTTTCAAGCAGATCACGGATCTTGGCATTGGTTTCATCCTCGAGCCTTGCGTCGAGGTACAGCTTGTTGTCATCAAAGTTCTCCCTTGCATCAAGGCAGATGATCTCGATGTCGGGCTGTGCGGACAGAAGCTGCATCAGATGCTTGATCTTGATGCCTACTGCCACTCTCGACAGCACCGAAATGTTGGTCGGCTTTACGGTAAAATATACGATCTCACCGTGTCCGTTGGTCTGAATGCCGTTGCGGGAAAAGCTCTTGATTCCCAGCATATCCTGGGTTGAGAGATTACCTTTTTTCATTCGGTTTTGTCCTCCTTCCACTCATAGTACTGCTGGGTAAGCAGAAAGTATTTCACGCCTTGCTTGATAAAGTCAAGCACACTGGTATCGTCGAGCTGAATGGACAGGAACATATACACCAGTGTCAGAGCCAAGGGCAAAAAGAATTTGATTTGAGTTAAGGCGAGAATCGAAATAAGGAGAGCGACTCCGATGATTGCGACGTCTCGCAGGTTCCAAAACCACAGCTTGGCTTGGGATTTCAAATTGTGGGGATAGATATAGGTTTCGTTCATTGGGTTCTCCTTTCCTTATTTCTTCGCCAATGCGCGAGTGAGGTTGATTGCCGTCGTTGTGGTATGAACGGCGCTCATCATATTGACTCTTACGCTTGTGTCAAGACCGAACATCTGAGCAATTCGAGGTACTTCATTGGCCGATAGCATAACACCCAAGCCGAGAAGCATATTCGTCTGCCATGTGAGCAGTCCGAGGTAAAGCAGAGTCATCTGCATAAATGCAGTAAGGCATAACGCAATGACCTGTTTGCACCATTGCGTAAAGCCATCCGTATATCCTTTGGGTAATGAGAAGAGATACAAACTTCCAACGGCGATCTGTGTCAAGAGAATACCTCCGCGCTTGATGTTGGCGAAGAATATCTTAATAACGCAGTAGCCGAGAGCAATAATTGCAAGTAGATTGAAGATACTCACGGCACCTGCCATCGGGTTGAGTGCGCCCATAGCAACCTGCCCCAAGCCAGCACCTACGGCTGCATTATTGGCAAACAGTCCGGCAAGGTCATGCATCAAGGTGTTCTGAATGGTAAGGCAGAAGGTATACAGTCGTATCGGAAGGACGGTAAACAGGTTCACGGCAAGGAAGCCGTAGATCAACGGCATCACCTGACGCTTGATATTGAACTGCCGCATGGACTGATATTCGATGGCAATATCGAAGATCGCCACGACAAGACCTGCGACAAACAACGCCCATCCAAACATACTGAATAGCTTGACACAGGCTTGAACCCATGGCAGATCAAACAGATCTGTACCCATGTTTCCCATAAGCGTGAAGAAGTCGGCAATTGCGCCGAAGATTGCTTCATAAATCCATTTGAGGAAGATGCCCCAAATAGAGCTTGATATCATTTCCCAAAGAGAAGCGAAGGCACCGGCTATCGCATCACCGATACCATCAATAAGATCGGTAAGCCATTCCAAATAAATTCACCTCTACTTTCTTAGTTTGAATCGGAGGTAACCCGCAGGTTACCTCCGACTGTGCTTACATACCGATGATGCCCCAAATATAGAGAGGTGCGGTAAGGGCAAACACGAGAGTTGCAAACAGGATCGCAGGAGGAGTCCACTCGAGCTGACCATGCTTGCGGTAGTCCATATAGACGAGGGCTACCTTGGCAAAGAAGCAGACGGCAAGCACAAGGTCGATGACGGGAAAGACCACGTTGTTGACCACGCTCTTGATCTGTACCTTTGCGGCGTTCCACGTGGACTGCACAGCACCTGCAACGTCACCCGAAGCTGCAAATGCCGTCACGGACATTACAGATACGAGGAGTGCGAGCATGGCAACGACCACAAGGATCTTAGTGTAATTCTTGTTCCATTTCATTTCGAATACCTCCGTTTTCGATTTTGATTTTTTCTATCTCCGTATCAGACACGTATCTGACGGGGATTCCTTGTTCCTTGGCGGCAATGATCTCCCTGACCATGCCTTGGCTTACGCTGTCGCCGAAGTACCACAGCTCGTCGCAATCGGATAGGAGCATCAGCCCAGCCATTGTTCCGAAGGCTCTGTCTTCGGGCAGATTGTCATCGAGAAACTGCGTAAAGTAGATGTGCGGAGCGATCGGTATCGCCCCGCACTCCTTGACTACGAATCTCGCATAGTCCTTTGCCTTCTCGATGTTGTTCTCGATATCTCCCGCAAGTCGGGAGCACACATAGATTTTCTTCAAAGTATCACCCCTCGCCGACATACCAATCGTCGTAGGCAGAGTCAACGATCTTGATGGTGTTACTGTTTCTTACCGAGCTGATCATACCCGCCGGTGTCCACACATCGGTTGCCATGACGGAGACGATATAGTTTCCGTTGGGATACCACAAAGGCGTGAAGTGGAGTCTTTCGCTCAGATCCGCAGAAGTGTTTCTGACGAATACCCATACACCGCCGTATTTCTCAAGGCTTCGGAAGCTGCCGATGGTCTTGGCATACTTGAATTCGGGGAAAGTTGCTTCTACTCTCTGAACTGAGGTGTAGGCAGAGCTTGCGGGCATCGTATAGCCGCTGATGCTCGTAATGCTGGGAGCATAGCTCATATAGATGCCGTATCCCGATCTCATCTGCCACTGACCGGACGTGTATTTTGCGGAAGGACTGTCCTCATCGGGTGTGATGGTGGGAGCAGTACTGCTGATCGCCACACCGTAATTCTTCTTCACGAAGCTGCCGTTGGAGTACGTCCAAAGGCTCCAGGTTGCAGATCCCGCACTTGTGGAAGGTGCGGACGGAATGGAGAATCCGTTCGGTTTGGTTTCCTCATACTGGGTGTCGGGTGTCTGCGAGGTGTTGACCTTCGCCACAGTCCTTGTCAGCGTTGCTGTATTGTTTGAGGTGTTATACTCGTCAAATCCGTTTTCCGAGTTGACTACTGCTTTGCAGTACACCGTCTTGCCGGCAATGGTAGAAGGTACCGTCCACTTGAAATACACGAGGTTATTGTCGTATGAGGGAATGACCGCTTGCTTCCAAGTCTGCGAAGAGATCACGACCTTCGTGCTTCCATTGTAATAATAGGCTTCGAAGGAAACCGTATTATTATGGCTCGGGATGATGTTATGGCGGTTATTGTTGTAGATGCGGTAACTCGTCACCACAGTCATTCCGGCACGGTAGTCGCTGTTGGGTGTGATTGCTTGGATCGTCAAGTCGATCTTGGGCTTGACGGTAACCTGCACGGTTGAGGTTTCGTTGTTGTTGGGATTGATCTCAGAGGAATGGTTTGGCCAATTCACTCTCACCTTGATATTGTTGACTCCGACCGTACCGCCCACGTTGAGGTTCAGCGTGTGGTTTTTGCCGCCATATGCTGCGTAGTCCACGTACTCGGTGTAGATGACTTCACCGTTATACAGAAGCTGCACGGGAATGTCGTTGTATGCGTTGTAGCGATCCCACGAGTCGGTTCGGAAGGTTACCTTTACCGTATCATTCTCGTAACAGGTCGTAGGTGTGATCTGCAAACTCGACACCGAGAACTCATAGTATTTGTTGACCGTTGCTGTGGTCGATGTGCTGTTGTTATATGCGTTATCCTCACCGTATCGGTAAGACCAGTTGATTCGTGCTGTAATGGTCTGTGAACCAAGGGTACTCATCGGAATGGAATAGGTGTGGCTGTTTCTTCCATATGCGGAGAAGTCCACGTATTCGCTCTTGACAACGGTGTTACCCACGAGAAGTTCGACAAGGATATCGTTATAGGCAACGTCCATATTCCAGTTGTCTGAAATGAAGGATACCGTTACATAGTCGCCTTGATACACCGTGCTCGGCGTAACGCTGATGCTCGATACCGAGAAATCATAGGTGCTGTCAATGGTTTGGTTAGGCGTAATCGTCTCGGTTGCAGAGTTGTCATTGGGATCCGTCTCGTAGTCCTTGTAAGCCCAATTGATTCGAGCTTCAAGGGTTCGGGTATAGGTTCCCGAGTAGTAGACGCTCAGTGTCTGATCAATGCCTTCATAAGCGTCGAAATACTTTGTTGCGGAGTAGATGCGTGATCCGTTGAGATACACCTCACAAAGAGCAGAACCGCTGATATCGGTCCAGTTCTTCCACCACAGATCCACCGTTCCGTAGCTGTCCTGATCGGGCTGCTCGATACCGAAGATATACACGCCATAGTCCTGGTCGTATTTCACATCGGGAACCGTTGGCGTTACCGTTCGTGTTCTGAGGTTATCGTTGGGATCGGTTTCCTGGTTTCGGTTGGCGTAGTTGATCTTTGCGGTAAGAGTCTGTGTGCTTGTGCCAGGATAATACACGCTGAAGGTACTCTGTACTGCAGAACCACCTGCGATGGTCTTATTGCCCGACCAAATCCTTGTAGATCCACGGTACAGTTCACAGAGAACAGTTCCGCTTTCTGACTTATAGTTTCGCCAGTTGACGACGACAGTTCCGTAACCGTCTGCGGTAGGTGTAGACACCGTGCCGAAGTAGGTTCCGTAGTCAATCTCCTTGTATTCGGGTTCCTGGACGGCTACGGGAAGCCATCTCATGCCCCAACCGCCGCCCTTGACAACGTCGTTGTAGTCCCATTTCTTTGAGTCATCGGTGACGGCATACACGGGATATCCGAACCAAGACTCTTCAAGCTGCACAGAGGTCGGCATGTGTCTTTCGGGAAGAATGGCACAGTTCTGACCGCTTCCTCCGCTTTTGTTCCAGTCGTACCAGCCGTTCAGCTCACAGAGAGCGAACTCGGTGGCAGTGAACGCAAGCTTTGTTACCTTGTCCTTGAGGTTCAGAATAACCATAGGCTCATATACGATTACCCACGGTACTCGGTTGCTCGTTCCGTTGGGATCAAGGTAGGAGTAGTCCCAATTTGTCTGACTGCGTCCACCGATGGTAAAGCGGAGTGCTCTCAGCATACTTTCCTTGGTGGTTCCTTTGTCTTCCGCAATGGCATTGAGGATGGTGGTCACCGTACCGGTTGAACCGAAGTATGCCTTAACGGTACCGATATCACCACCACATACGATAGGAACCTTGGGACAGTTTGCATCGGATATGATCTTAGGTGACGTATCCATCGTCATCGCCGCACCGGAGTAATAGTCGACCTTGGTTCCGCTGCCGAACTTGACAGAGGAGGATACGTTCCACCCTGTCTTTTTCATGACAACGGTACCGATTCTGTGAAAGTCGTTTTGCAGGTTGGAGGACTTGGAGGCTTGATCGGACTTGCCGACAAACAGCGTCACCTTCCAGAGATACTGATAGGTGTTATACCAAGCGTAGCCCGAGGCAGCACCATGCGTGTCGCCCGAACCGCTTTGCGCGTTATCGTCGGCAAATGCAGTAATAGAAAAAGCTGACAGCAAGGTTGCCATCAGCAGAATAATGCTCAGTATTCTTTTCAAGCTTTTTCTCCTTTCTGAAAGTAATTGACGGCACCGCTTTGGGTGCCGTCCGTGATTGTCTTGTTCTTAGAAGTGGATGCCTTCGCCGGGACGATCCTCGCCTTCGCCTACATAGTCATCGACAGGTTTGTCGTCGATCTCGGTTTCGGTATCGTCATCGAAGGGGTTGTCACCACCGATGGAGGGCTTGTACTCGGGGCCGTTCTTGTTGCCGTCATCGACGTTTTCCTCTTCGTCTCTGACCTCGACGTCGCCCTTTTCACCGCCTTCGGTGCTTGTTTTCTCGTCTTCTACGATGACGGGCTTATCCTTTTCCTCTTCTTTTGCGGGAGCCTTTTCTTCCTTTTCCTTGATGATCTCGTCGTTTCTGTCCTCACCGCTTGCAGGTCCGGTTTCTACGGTATTCTTGTCCTTTTCACCGCTTACTACCTTATCCTTGTCTTTGCTCGTGTCGACCGTAGGCGTTTTGTCCTTCACGTCCTCTTCGGTTCCGGTTTCCACCTTGGGATCGCCTTCCTTGGGAGGCTTGGTTGTGTCGGTTTCATCGGTATCGGTTTCATCGTCGGTGGGATCGGTTACCACGGGAGGCGTGATGCTCGGATCATCGGTCGTTTCTGTCGGATCGGAGGTGTCGGTCGGGATTTGGATGCTGACGTTGGTTTCAGTGGTGCCACCGCCATCGACGGGCTTATCTCCACCGAAGCCGGGGATGAGGAATCCTGCGATAATTGCGACGATAAGACCTACCGCTACATAAATGATGATTTGTGTTCTTGTCATAGTTTCATGACCATCCTTTCTTGAGCTTATGCTCACTCTTTTAAGGTGAGGCTTCGGGTGACCGTGATCGGGATCTCGAGGTCGAAGATGTGTTCTCCCGCGAAGATCACAGGGATCATCACCGTGTAACTCGCCTTTAGTTTCAGGGCTTTGTCTACCTTGTAGGTAACATTCGGATTAGTCATGGAGTAGACGATTTCGCCGTCTGCACCATAATTATACAAACGGTTTTTTGAAGAGTCCAGAGACAATTCGGAAGAAGTTTGCGAAATATAAAAATTTTCATCAAAATCTTCTGTGAAATCATGCCCTTGCTTGATGGAGTTGTAAATGTCGATGGAATTCTTCATGATGAAGGACTCGAGGACACGTTCGGTATCGGCTCGGGTGGTCCGAATGATGGTCATGCACTGTGCGTAAAACAGCACCGCTGACAGGATCATAGCGATGACGATGGTGATCACGCACGGCGTGAAATATCCACCGCCTCGGGTGTCTTTCAGCAGTTTCTTCATTCATACCACCTCACTTCCAATACTTTTGGGACAGTCCCGAGAAGGTTGCCGTGAGCGTTACGGGAATCTTAAACACACCGAGTCCTCGGACGTAGGTCTGATAGGTCAGCGTTACGTGGATGGTTTCACCGAGCTGCACCTTTCCGGTGGAGGCATTGTAATAGGTCGTACCACTGTAGCTGACCGATGGGCTGATACCAAGCTCGTCACAAAGCTCGTTGTATCGGTCTGTCGCTTGTTCATTGGTTCTGCCGTAGGTGGTGGCTGTGTCGATGAGTTCCTTTGCGAAGTGATCCATGTCTTGCTTGAGCGTCAGAAAGCTGAACACGTTAAGAGCAAGAACGATGACCATCATCGCCGCCATCACACAGACCACCGTGTCGATATATCCTTCGGCTTTGTTTGTCTTAAATGGTTTGAGAAGTCTCTTCATACATCCACCTCCTTTAACCGAAGAGGACTCCGATAGAGTTCATGATCTCCATACCGATGACTACGATATAGATCAGCATAAAACAGAAGAGCAAGCACATGGATAGGCGCTTGACCTTGGAAGGTATCTTCTGCGCTTGCTGTTTTAAGAGCTGTCTTTGGTAGTCCGAGAACTTTACCGCAAGACCTGCCCAATACACGTCGGTTTCATCACCGCGAAGCACACCGATCAGACCTCTCGTCACGTCAGACAGCATGGAGGAGCCGACACGGGACTCGAATCTCGTGAGGGCTGCTTCGTAGTTGCCCGATCGCATATCCGCGATGGTGATCTCAATCTCTTGCTTCAACTCGTCGCCGGCGTTGTTCTTATACGAATCAAGGATATACAGAACATCTCGGTTGTGCCCCAGCGTCTTCTCAATGTGAGAGACAAAGCGAGGAAGCTCGTATTCGATGTGTCTACGTTTCTCCTTGATCTTATCGGCAACACCCTTGGATGCCTTGAAGTACATCATCACGGCAAGGGCTACGATAATGGGAGAAAGCAACGGGAAGATGAAAAGCATCGGAACGGCAAGGATGCCGATGAGCATGGACTTGACGATGCTGTTTGCGATGTGCATCTCGGGCGACATATTCACACCCGCAGAGCGAAGGTCGATTTCAAGCTGCATTCGCTTGAATTCATTGATTCGGAGTCGTTTGGATATCCACATAGCAAGGTCGCCGAGCCAGATATCCAGCGTACTCGTTTTCTTTTCCTGTCGCTTGGCGAGGTTGTTGATCGCCTTGGAGGTCTTGAAGAACGGCACACGGAAGTAGTCCGCGAGAATGAGAAAAAGTCCGACTCCAAAGATAGAGCCGATAAGTGCTTGTAACATAGACTACCTCCTTACTTCTTGTATTCGATGGGCTTGGTATATTTCATCATAAACATTGCCGTTATGAGAATGACCACGCCGCAGATGGTAAGGACGATCTTGCCGGGGATGGAAAACATCAGAGCTTCGAACCATGCCGTGTTGAGCATATACAGAAGCGGGATATTGCCTACCACAAGGCAGACCATCATCCAATACTCCTTTTTCACCTCTCCAAGCATGGTCTTCAGCTCGTTGTTGACGATTCGCACGTCGGTCAGCTTCGCTACGATGGGCAGAAGCGTATCCTTCAGCGTTCTGTCATCTTGACAGGCGATCAAGGTGTCACACCATTCCTCGTAGATGCTGTCGCTGATCTTTTCCTTCAGATTTCTCAGCGCGGTTTTGAGGTCGGAGGAGATCATCATGGCATCACCGACAAAGGATTGAAAGATCCCCTTCACGGGAGGCTTGAGGTACACGATATTCTCCTGAACGGCACCGAGGATGTCATCGGAACGGATATACGAGGTGGTAATAATGGACAGTGCTGTTTCCATCTCTTCTCGCACGTGACGGTCATAGGCCGCAATAGTGCTTTTGATATAGAAAAACGGCAGACAGGCAAAGGCTACCGCCAGCACGGGGATCATAAAGTAGTTATCAATAACTACCGCTACGATACATCCCACGATCAGCAAGAGGATGGAAGCCGCACACGCAATGGTGAACTGCTTTCCTTTGCCGGTGGCATCGAGGGCATCCTTGATGTGGAGGATCTCATTTGTCAGCCTACGGGATTTCTTCTTGCCCTTGGCGATGAGCACCTTATCTCTCAGCGTCTGTTTGGGAGAGACAAAGCGCATGAGGTCATCGGTAATGCTTTCGGGGGTAAGCCCGAGCAGAATGACGGTCGCTGCACATAAGAGCAGGAACCCGATCAGATAAAACACGATCATTCGCTGTCATCTCCTTTCAAAAAACGGTTGAGTTTATTCTGCGGTACACCGTACTGAATGAGTCTTCGGCGTAAGCTGTCGGACATCATATTGGGCTTGCAGAAGTGACCTTCGATGATGAACTGCTCATCCTCGATGGTGTTCTTGGTGATCTCGTAGTTGTACAGGCAGTTGTATTCACGTTCACCCGCTGCGTTGATGATGCATTCGGAAATATCCATGCATTTTCTGCTGTTGTTTTCCAGCTTGTGACTGTAGACCACGATGGGAAACGCTTGACCTGCTTGCATCAGCGAGGTTTGGAAATTGATCGGGAAACGCTTCTGACACAGAAGTGCAATTCGCATATGAGCTGCCGAGCCGGGGCCTGCGTGGACGGTCGATACCACCGTATGACCGGTCAGCGATGCTTCCACCGCCGAGTAACATTCCACGTCTCGCATCTCGCCAACACAAACGATGTCGGGGTTGAAACGAAGGGATGCTACCACAAGGTCTTCCTGTGTGATGTCATAGGCGGGATTATCCGAAGGTCGGGAGAGCGTATGCACCGCATTGTTGACGATGTGTCCGTCCTCACCTCTGCGGACGAGGGACAGCTCTCGGGAACCCGATTCAATGGTGAATACACGCTTGTTATCGGGAATGGAGGTCATGATGGCATTCAGCAAGGTGGTCTTACCGCTTGAGGTGGCACCTGCCACAACGAAGGGTACGCCGTAGCGGATGCACATACAGAGAAAGTCCACCATTTCCTGTGTGGCAAAGCCTGTTTCCACAAGATTTTCAAGGGTGACTCTCTGTGGATGAAGCAGTCGGATGGAGACTGCCACACCGCGTTCTTCATCTACGATCGGCTCTTTTAGTGCTGTGATTCGGGTGTTGCCGGGCAGGTGTCCCTGGCTCATCGGCGTTGCGTTGTCGATGATCATGCCCGAATGGTGGAGCAGACGCTTGATGATGTCCACGGCGTGCTGTGGCGAATGGAAGTGCTCCTTCAGCTTGACGATAGTACCGTCAAGGAGTGTCAAGGCAATATCGTCCCAGCCGTTGACGTTAATCTCTTCAAGGTCAGGAGAGCCGAGGAACGGAGTCAAGATGCTGTATTCTGCCATCTCGCAGTAGAGCTTATCGATCAGCTCCTTGGTGGTCATTCCTTCCACCTTGAAGTCGTTATCTCGCAGGTACTTATCCACGTAAGCCTTGAGCTGAGAGAGCTTTGCTTTGTCGGTCAGAACGGCGGCATAATGGGAGGACACGTACTCCTGAGTCATCCTCAGAAGAGTCCAGAAGTCGATCTGTCTTGCCATATATTACACCACCTTTTCCACAATTGCTTTGAACTTATCGTTGAATTTCTTGTCGTTGACCACCTCATAGAGATTGCCGTCCAGCATCTGCTGTTTGACGGCTCTGCTGTACGGGATGGTAAATCGAACGTCATGGAGCTGTGCCTTTGCTTCGTCGATGGGCATATACAGGTCTGCATCGGTCACGCAGATGCCTTGGATATGATCTTCAAGGCGGAACATAGGATCGATATACAACGGAAGCTGCGAAGCAAGGTAGCTGACCGATTTGAGATTCGGTGCGGACAGACGGATGACCTCATCTGCTTCTCGTACTGCCACCTTGGACAGCGGATTTTTCAGGGAGCTTGTGCAGTCGATGATGACGTAATCTGCAAGAGACGCCAGCACCGAATAGAGGGATCTGACCTTGGTGGCATCGAATGCGGGATAGGTGTATTTGTTTTCACCGTCCGTAAAGCCAAGGAAGCAAAAGTTTTGCTTATCCTTTACGGTTACCATCTGCTTGACCACCTCATGGCGGTCGATGTCGGTCTTGGACAGAGCCACGCCCACCGAGCAGAGATCCTCTTTCTTATAGTTCGGGAAGATGATGGGGAGTGTCGGGGTTTCGTTATCTGCATAGACCACAATCACCGTCGCCTGATACTCATCGTAGATGGATCGTGCAAGCTTTGTGGCAAAGGTCGTTTTACCCGAGTTAGGCGCTCCCCAAACTGCAATAACCTTCGACATTAATCCTCACCGCCTTCTTCGTTATAGGTCGGATTGTTACCTCCGTGATTGGTACCCCAGATGATGTCGTTGGCATCCTGAATGATGTTATTACCACCAGAGGGCTTGTTCTCGTCGGGTTCTGTGGTATCTTCATCCTCTTTCTCAGCGAGCAATTCAAAATACAGATCCTGTGCGTCGAGGAACTTCTGCGCCGTTTTGCTGTCGCCACGGTACACAAGGTCTGCATGGATCACACCACGGTTCTCATATTCCACAAGCATCTTCGCCTGAGTGGGATTAACGAGGAGCGTAAGTGTAGTGGGAAGCTCGTAGGTTCCATCCTCGTTGGGAGTCAGCTCGTCCTTATCAAAGCCTTCGGCCGTGGTGGTCGTGATGACCTTCACATAGGTCAGCCCGCCGGGGATGGTGGCTTCGTTGGTTTCGTTTTCAAAGACCACAAGGCTGACGATATCGCCGTTTTCCAGCTTGCCCGACAGACCTCCCGCGAAGGAGCTGATGGTGATACTGATGGCCTGCTTCTTACCGTCCAAGGTATGGAATACGTCATCCGCGCTGTCCGATTTGTCTGAGATCATAGACTGGAGCAGATCGGTATTAGCTTTCAGATCACAGGCTGCGAACTTGCCGACTACGGCTTCTTTCTTTGTGATGATATTGGTGGGCAGTCCTGTGCTGCCTACGGTTACAACTTCGATATCGCTCTCTTGGATCATATGTCCCTGAACGATATCGTTTTTGAGTCTTACGATGTCGGTACGGCTGTCAGAGAGCTTGTTGACCAAGGGTGCAACGGCAAAGGTTACGACAAGGGCAAGCACGATACAGACGATACCGATAATGGTTCTGTTTTTCAAAGTGTTTCTACCTCCTGATTAGATGATATAGGCAAGCATGGCTCCGACCGAAAGGAACGGGACGAGCGGAAATGCTTCTTTCTGATCCTTTGCGTTCACTTTGTTATAGATTGCCATGACGATGACCGCAAGAAGCATACCGACGATCAAGGCGAAGACGCCTTTTCCCGCACCGAGCATAAATGCGAGGGCTGTGGAGATCTTCAGATCCGCACCTCCGCATGCTCGGCTCGGTCTGATAATGGCGAGAGCAAACTGTGGAATGAATACGATCATCGCTCCGATCAGCATGGAGGGCAGATTTGCCGCTCCAAAGCCGACAAGAGACAGAATGAAGATCATAATCGATACACAGTCGGATACTCTTCGCGTTTTCAGATCGGAGAGGCTTGCATAGAGCAACAGCAAAGCGAGTATCATGCCTTTGACTGTCGTGATGGTTACTCCGAATACGAGCAGGAGGATAAGACCTACCGCCATGGACAGACAGAAAGGCAGATGTGGGGTGGGTTCGTTTTCCTTTACAGCTTTTTTGCAAAGGATCCATACGGCAAGAAGAAAGATGCCGAAAACAATAAAGTGAGCTGCAACTGTCGCCCACAGACTTGCCGTGCCAATATGCACAGGCATGATGGGAATAGGTCTTATCATACTCGCTTACCTCGCTTACTTCTTGAATTTGATGAAGCAGAAGATGCCGGCTACGATCACCACAAGACCGATCACAATGCCGATAACCACACCGGTGTTGTTGGATTCGCAGGTTGCGGCAAATTCCTGGCTTTCGGTTACGTCTGCAATGTCGAAGGTGATCTTGTTGCCTTCCACCTTGCCGCCCTTGGACTGAGTGATCTCTTCGGGCATCTCAACGGTAAGAGTTACCTTGAATGCATCGTTCATGTCATAGTCGAGACCGTCGTTGCTCTGAGGATTCATTACAGCGTTGAAGGTGTAAGAGGAATAGAAGATACCGCTGTTCTTCTCGATATTGACAGAGGAGAAGATGTGGTTATCCTTTTCGGGAGCTTCCGGTTCCTCGTAGTCGGGCAGAACAATGACATCATCGCCGTTGCCGTCAAAGTCCTCGTTGTCACCGTTCATTTCAGCGTCCTGTGCTTCCTGTGCATCTTCGATCAGTTCGGTATCATAGGTCATTTCGAGCAGAGCTTTTTCCATCTCTTCATAGGAGCTGTATTCCTTCACCTCGGTGTATGCCACGTAGGTGGAGTCATCGTAGGTGTACTCGGTGGTTGTCTTGCCTTCGAAGGGATCAGAGCCCATCTGCTTGAGGTTCTGATAGAAGTCCTTTTCAATGCCGATGGTTGCGGAAATGGAACCGGTGCCGTCCTTGTTCATCTTGACACCGATGTCATTCTGAATACAGCCGGTGAGCATCATGGCAAGCATCATAACCGCCATGACAAGTGCAAAAATTTTCTTTTTCATTGATTAACCTCCGGTTTTTATAGATTAGATGTGGTGAGGCGGCACCACTTGGATGCCGCCTCGGAGTTCCTTATCAGCCCTTGTAATTGAAGAGCTCCTGGATCTTCTGAGTCACAGTGGGCATGATGGTGGTGTTGAAGAGAGCGTACAAACCGCCGAGCAGGAGAGCACCGATGACAACGGCGATGAGGATCTTGACGCCGGAATCGACGTAGCCTTCGGCCTTCACGTTCTCGATTGCGGTCTTGGCGCGAACGGCCATTTCGGTTGCCTTGTTCTTGATATTAGCGAAAAACTTCTTCATAAATGATTACCTCGTTCTTTCTTGATTTTGATGGATTACGGATTAGCCCTTGAAGTTGAAGAGTTCCTGGATCTTCTGAGTCACGGTGGGCATGATGGTGGAGTTGAAGAGCGTATAGAGACCTGCGAGCAGGAGTGCGCCGATGACGACGGCGATAAGGATCTTGACGCCGGAGTCGACGTAGCCTTCAGCTCTTACGTTCTCGATTGCGGTCTTGGCACGAACTGCCATTTCGGTTGCCTTGGACTTAATGTTGGAGAAAAACTTTTTCATAGATGATTACCTCGTACTTTCTTTGATTTATGGTTGGATTACGGATTAGCCCTTGAAATTGAAGAGATCCTTGATCTTCTGAGTCACAGTGGGCATGATGGTGGTGTTGAAGAGAGCGTACAAACCGCCGAGCAGGAGAGCACCGATCACGACGGCGATCAGAATCTTGACGCCGGAATCGACGTAACCTTCGGCACGGACGTTGTCGATGGCACACTTAGCACGGATGGCGAGCATGTTGCACTTTTCGGAAACCTTGTTAAAAAACTTTTTCATAGTAAATACCTCGTACTTTCTTTTGATTTTGATTTGGATTTTGTTGTTTGGCTCGGCTTAGTTCATGCCGAAAGGAAGATCGTTGTTGCTGATGCCCTGAGTATGGGAATCGTAGGCAGCAGAAACAGCTTTGAAGAGCTGCGCACGGGTGTCGCTGTCAAGGGGATGCACGATATCGCTGTGCTTGACGTCGCCCTGCGTGTTCTTCCACTTGTCAGAGGGCATAGACACGAAGTCGCCGTTCTGACCTTTGATGAGCTTGACACCGTGAATGGCAAAAGCATCGTCAAGCGTTACGTCGCAGATGGCTTTCACATTGCCGGTGTCGAAGGTCTTTACAACCTTTGCATCGATTTTCATTGGCGGGTACCTCCTTTCCTCGGTGATATCTATTAAAAAAACAGAGCCTTACTTTTTTCGGTAAGACTCTGTTTGCGGCTCCGATTATTCATCAAAGCCCATTACTCTGAACCACAGGTCGCCTTGTACTTCCTCGGGCGTGATATCTTCGGGCGTTTTAAACATTTCGGTGTATTTGCCGATCTGTTCGTCGGTCAGATCTGTGGTTCCACCTTGTCCGTCATCGGCTACGATGAGGATGGTGCCGGCGTAGATGCTGTCGCCGATTCTTCGGTTGCCTTCGAGACCGATTAGCTTGGCTTCTTCGTTTCCTATAATGAAGGCGTTATCGTCAAAGGGATAGGTCGCTTCGATATATCCTTTCACTGCCTGTTGCAACGGATCCAAGCCATCGGGAATGGTCATTTCGTAGGGTGCTTTGTGAGGCTCGATGACGAGCATTCGGTGTCCTACGATCGGAGCGACCTTGGAGGTGTCGAAGTCCTTCAGTTCCTTGAATCCGAAGGAGTCACAGAAGTGACAGCTTCCATCCTCCAGTTCTACCACATCACCAACCGACATGGAATGACCGTTGTAACCTACGGGATGGTCGGTGTTGCAGAGCGTATAGATTGCTTCGAGGTTATCCGCATCCACGTTGCCGTCATAGACGGTCTTATAGATGCTGGGATCCACTCGTCCCGCAGTCTTCATCACGCTGTCATAGCTTCGAAAGCCGGTGTTATATCGGTCCAGCTTGTTATCGATCTGATGAACCTTTATTCTCATTGCATACCTCCCATTTCGAATCCGTTATCGCCTTGACCGATGACGATCAGCTCTTGGAGTTTCTTCTTTGCCCAATCGGGAAGACCGTAGGAGTCAGCTTCACCGAGAAAATCTCCACGTCGGAACTGTGTGGACTCTCCATCGGTGAGGAATCGTCCGAAGACCTTTCCACCAAGCTTATCGGGATTACATCCAAAGCCGGAGTCTGCAAGGAAGTATTGATACTCACTGCTTCGATACTGCTCATTCAAAGCAGAAGGACGCAGGATCATCAGCTTGCCTTCGTAGTCACCGCTTCGGGAGCCGTATACGCAAGCGGAGGAGTTGAGAACGTCCACCGTCTGCACGTACTGTCGATACTGATCGATCAACCCGTTGACGATTTCGGGATGAGATCCGACGCAGTAATCAGTGGTCATGTCTTCCGCTGCAGTCGGGATCGGGAATTTGTCAGCCCACTCCTGTGTGTGAGGGCGGAATCTGCCGTCCCAAGTATGATGCTGTACGGTGTTGGCAAGCACCCAACCGACACGATCCATACCGTACTTTTCGCAGAGCTCTTTTGCGCAGTCACCGTGCAAATGCATTCCGTCGAAATTGGTGCGGATCATCCATTCGATGCCGTTTTTGCACGCGATATTTTTATCACGGCTTTCGGTATAGGCATCCATCTCGTTTTCTTCACGAGCCACCCGCCTGGGGTAGGTGTATAAGGGCTTAGGCATTCTTATCACCGCCCTGGAGCTGAGCCCACTTTACCGACAGATGGATGAGTGCTGCTCGCTGTTCGGCAGCGGACAAACCGTCCAAGAAATCCAGGAGCGTGATCTCATCGGTGGGCTTTTCTACGGGATTCGGTGCGTCCTTCTTGCATCCGTCGCAGATCTTTTCACGGCGGATGATAACGGTGTTGTTGTCCTGTTCCTCAAAGGAGACCACGTCGTTGTACTTGAATCCCATCTTCAAGCGGATTTCGTAAGGGATGGTAATGCGTCCGCGCTTACCGAGAATTTTGTTGATCTTCATGCTGTTTTCCTCTCTTTCTTACTCTTCTTCGGATGCTTCGCAGGTGTCTTTGGAGGCGTTATAGAAACGGCAGTTTTCACAGTCGTAATCGCAGTCGATTCCACAGTCCTCGGGGTACGCATCGTTGAACTCGCGACCGTTTTCCGCGTCATCGTAGCCGACGCTGTAACCCTTGGTGTAGCCGTCGTAGTGACCTTCGTCGTATCCTTCCTCGTACCATGCGTCGTTCTCGGATTCGATATCGACGGTAACGTCATTGGATTCCTCGTTATCATCGAGGATAGGTTCGACGGTCAATTTACCGTCTTCAAAACTAACCACGAAAGGAGTGTCTTCCGTGATGCCGAGTGCCTCGATCAAGGCTTCGGGGATGTTGAATGAGAATTTGCTTCTGATGTCCATATAATTTTCCTTTCTTTCAAGATCTGCTGGCTCTCGTCGTATAGATCGAAGAGCGATAGTTGCCTGTGGCTTTTGATTTTTGCCGTCGTGTCATAGTTCGAGATGAGAAGCTCTGCATATTGCTTACCCGCTTCGTATCTCTGTGCGATGTTGGAGAGTCTTGTCGTGCCTTCGATAATGATGCCGGGACGGGAGTACAGCTCTCGGATCTCGGGACAGTCATTATAGGAGAGCAGAAACTTTCCTTGCATTCCGCACAGTGCGTTTGCTAATCGTTCGTGATCCTTTCGGGTGAAGCCTACGTCCTCGTAGTAATCCTCGGTGTTGTAATACGGTGGATCACAGTAGAAGAAGGACTGAGGTCGGTCGTACTGCTTGATGAGCTTTTCGAAGTCTTTGTTTTCGATAACCACCTTTTGCAGTCGCTGACAAGCGTTGTGGATCAGCGGGAAGTTGTTCCACATTGAATGCGGTTGCGCTCCGAAGGAGTCAAGACCGGATGCATAACTGTATCGGATGAGCTGATAGAAATATGCGGCTCGCTTGATGTCAGGGATATCTGTTTTGGAATGCATCATTTCTCTGACGTAGTCAAAATCCAAGCGGGAGTTGAGCATATACCTCAGTTCATCGCAGAGCTCATCGGGATGATCTCTGACACAGCGGTAGAGGTTTGCGAGATTGGGATTGAAGTCGTTGTATACCTCGAAGTCTCGTTCGGGAGCCTTATGGAAAAGAACCCAGCCACCGCCGCCGAATACTTCGATGTAACGGGTATAGTCGAGTGGAAAACGGGCAATGATCTCATCTCGCAGAGCTTTCTTGCCACCGATCCAGCTCATAAAGCTGTTCAAGGTACACCTGCCTTTCCGCAGAAAGCCGAGGGCGCAAACAGCACACAAAAGACCGTCTTGTGTGCTTGTTTACACGCAAAACGGTCTTACTGCTTTATTTCTTATTAATTTGGAAGAGGCACATGGTGACTACACCCACTACACCTCCAATTGTGAGTCCGAGGATGAATTTCAACATAGATCTACGTCCTCGGTTTCTTCGTAGATCTTGCATTCTTTGGCGTTGTCGCCGAGGTTGTCGAGGATGGCATTGAAATCCTCAACGCTTTCACAGATTCGGATACCAAATGCTTCGCAATCTCGCATCGCTTTTTCATAGTACTGCTCGTTATCGCCCATATGGTCGTTGGGAGCAAGCCATGCTTTACCTTCGGCGCGGTTCCACATGAGGCAGGTCGGCCAACCTCCTGTCTGATCGCATTGGAACTCAAAGGATGTTTCGGTGTCTGCGAAGGAGTTGAGTCTTCGGATTTCCTTTTCGAAGGCGCTCATTTCGAACCCGCCGAGACGGTTATCCACGTAGTCAGTAAGCCACGTTCCACCGAAGGTTTCATGAGAGGCAAGGCGCCAGATGGCGAGTTTTCCGATGTTCAGCTTTACATCCTCAGAGAAAGGGAACAACAGATTTGTCAGTCCTTCATGCTTGAAGGCGTGGACTTCATCGAACTTTGTTCCTTCCAGAAGGATGCCTTCCTTGGTGAGGATCTCGTTGATGCCGTCCACCCATTCGGTGAGGTCACCTCCACAGCCTTGGAGAATCAGTCCTTCCGAACCGCGCATCCCACGAAGCTCGTCTGTGGTGACGATGTTAATTTTGCTCAATGTCTACCGCCTCCTTCGTTTCAAAATCGCCCTCCATAAACTGTCCGAAGGTGATGTCCTCACCCATAAAGTTGAGGATATGCTCATCATCGAACGGGAGGAATCCGTTCTTGCCGAGATCCAAGGGTTCGCCTGTAACGATGGAGCCGCCATGGTTTACGCTGACTCTGTTTTCAATGGCACAGAACTGTTCGCCATCACTACCGCTTCGCAGGTGATAAACAAATAACCCACGAGGGATATCGTCCTTCGTCAGTTTCCCGTTTGAGAACAAGCCGGGCTGACCGCATACCGATACCAATTCGTAGGTTTCGTTTTCGATATTCACGTAGGAGTTTCTCGAGGCGTTTTCAACTAAGCCATAGTCTTCGAGGGAGCTATCCCAAATGGATGCGGCTGTTTCGAGATGATTCATATCATCATAGGGATCCTCATAATCGATCATCTCGCCGCCGCGGTAGGTCTTGCTTCCACAGCTTTGCCACAGATCCTCGTTGGCCCAGCTATGCTTGATGGTTACTTCGGGGTACATAGAGGAGAGCTTTTCGATGATGGGGTGCGGAGCAGACCACGCAGTTTGGAAGCAGATCTCGTTGCCGCCGTTGTAATCGTATGCGTTATACGAATTCCACTTGGTATTCCACGTATCTCCACGGGTACGCCAATCGTACCATGTGGTCGCGCCGTACTGCATGAGGTTTTCGACGGCTGTTTTCCCAAGTTGCAGAAGCTCACCTTCGCTGTGGTACAACGTGGCGTTCTGAATCTCTTCCGGTGTCAAGGCGGCATTATGGCGAAGGAAGGAACGGGAGCCATTAAGTCTTTCAACCAAAGAAGTGAACGCCACAGGATCCATCTTTTCCTTGCCGTAATATCTGACGCTTGGGTTTACCGATGTGAGATACAGGTTGATTCCTCGGTCGGTACTGCTTCCGCTTTCGATATCCAAGCTCGGAGGCATGGGCGTTATCTTATTGAAGTCGATCGTACCAATACCGGTTTGCTCTGCTTCAGAGCTGTCATCATAACAGATGGCAGAGAGGATTTCCTTCAGTCTCTCTTTAGGACAGTTAAATTCAAGTCGGTTTATTACGTGATTGGGCATATCTTCACCTCTTTCCGTCGTTAAATCTTTTTAAGGCAGCATCAACAAAGTCATCCGTTGTAAATTCGGGTTTGGTACCGGAATTGATCCTTAATGATTGCGTTACGATAAACCTCTTAATGAGACTCTTTTCATCGTCCTCGCAAAGCTCCATTCCGTATGTCAGCGCCTTGATTACTGCCTTCATCTGTCTTTTTTCTGCGATGGTTAGCATTCTTTCGCTCATAATTCTTCTCCTGTTTCTTTTGATTTTTGAAAGCCGGAGAATAAGCGTTTTGCTATCTCCGCTATGCGATGGAAGATGTTGTTCGCCTTTTTATCTTCATGTTCAAGCTTTTGGACTTCTTGCATCAGCTTCAGACCAATAGCCGTTACCACGTTGGTTGTAACCGAATTACCCGCCATTTTGTAAAGCTGCGCTTCGGGGATGCCGATCTCCACCAGCTTATCAAACTGCTCGTCGGTGTAGCCTTGCAAACGGAAGCATTCCTTTGGCATCAGCCTTCGGACTCTTCCGTTATATTCCACACCGTGTTTGTCCATTGCTGTCAGCGTGAACATCGGCTCGTCGGGTTCCTTCATTCGTCTTCCTTGCTGTCTTACGTTCTCTCTTTCGGGAGTCAGTACGGCTCTTGCGCCTGTGATTATGACGCCGGAATGCTCTCCTTTCCGATTGCTTATACCCGAATCCTGCCTTGCGGTGATACATCGGGCTTCGTGCGTAACCTTGGGATCGGCATTCATATCGACGAAATATAGACCTGTTTTCGCTCCCCATCCACCGCCTTGACTTGTCAGACATGTGCTTGCTCCTTCCGGTGAGTAGACTCTTTGTCCTTGTCCTCCGGGTATAACTTGCTTAAGAGTCGTTCCATTGCTCGTGGCGAGAGGAAATATTTTTCCGGACAGTCGGCTATCAAGATATCCGACAATATATACCCGCCTTCTTTGCTGCGGGACTCCGAAATTCGTGCTGTTAAGCACACACCATTCAAGAGAATACCCCAGCTCATGAATCGCGGCAAGGATAGTTCCGAAAGTTTTCCCCCCTTCGTGATTGAGAAGCCCTGGGACGTTTTCGAGCAGAAGATAAGGAGGTCGCCTGGCTTCAGCCACTCGGACGATCTCATGAAAGAGAGTACCTCTTGTATCAGCAAAGCCGAGTCTTCGGCCGCTGACTGAAAACGGCTGACAAGGGAATCCGGCTGTGATAAGATCAATTTCGGGGAGATCTTCGCATTTGATTCGGGTTGCATCGTCACAAAAATATTCACCTTCCGTTTCGTATAAAGCTCTGTAGGCTTTTTGAGCGAAGGGATCGATCTCACACCAGCCTACAGGCACAAAAAAATCGCCGGCATTAGTGAGTCCTGATCGGAACCCGCCAACACCGGCGAACATATCCAAATATCTGATTTTCTTCACTCGAGCTTCACCTCGTTGGTAGGGCTTTGCTCGGTAGCTGCGTCAATCATATCCGCAACCTTTTCGGGGCAGAAGAGCCAATCCACATGGTGATCCGTTTCCAGCTCGGTCGTGTACCAATACTTGTACGGGACGAGCTTATGGATCTCGTGGAGCACTTCTTTGTCCTCGCTCTGATCGGAGAGTACACCTCGGGGTGTGAAAAAGTTTGTCCCCCAATGCTCACCCGAAGAGCAAGCGTCGATATCAAGCAGTGCGGGATAGAGATTGCCGTCCGCTGCCTGAACGACGCCGGGGACGGTTACCATACCTGCGGAGCTGTCGATGTGATCGGTACCGTATACTTCGAGGTACTTTTCATGGAGCATTCGAAGCAGGTCGGTGGGAACGGTCATATCGCCGGTCTTATAGGCGTTTTTCATACCCACCCATTCGATACAGGGAATGACCTCCTTATTGACCTTATCGATATACGCCATTTGGAGCTTCTCGCTTTGCTCATCGAGGATCTCATCCTGGGTGAGCCTTCGGAAGCTGTCTTCCTCGGGAATGATACCGAGCCGTCTGCCGTTGTCAAAGGTACAATGGATCGTACCGAGATCATCGACGTGATCCACCGTTCCTCTTGTGCCGGGTTCGATGGGACGAGGATCACTTCCCATCATCTGTAGTTCAATTCGTGTTCCTTTCGGATATAAGGCTTTGTACTGCTTGGCAAGCTGTTCAAGCCTTCTGAAATCGTTCATGTCTTCACCTTCCTTGTAATCTAAGATTTTGAATCCTTGCGGTAGCGGATCGAAGTCCTGTACGAAGTCCAGCGGTATCGTCTGTCCGTCTTCACCACGAAAGACGTTGACTACCATCGGGACGCCGTAATAGTTTTCTTCCTTGACAGTTTTGAGGAAGTCCTCTTCGCTGTAGTAATAACAGCTTTCACCGGTCTGTCCCTTCGTGTCCAGAAAGTCGATCCGACCAACGGGGCGTAATTTTTCTTCGCTCATAGCCACTCCTTACAGGGTAATTGCACCGGTCTGTTCCATTGTTTCAGCTTCGGTAATATCCATCAGATACTTCGGATCCACGATGACCTCATGTTCGTTTCTGCGGTTGAAATATGCGTAGATGTGCTCTCGGTCGATTTGTGCCTCGTAAACGGTACCGTCCTCTCCGAATCGGTGTGCAAACCAATCTGCGGTATCATAGCTCAATGTCCATGACAGCGCCTTTACATTTTTCGCATTGTGCGAGGTCACACCTCGGTAGACTGTAACGGTATCCTCGAGGTTTTGAAACGCTTCGTATTCATCCTTGTCCATGAGGAACTGTGGTTGTGCTTTTTTGAAAAGAGACAGGAGTCTGTTCTTGCTCATATTCGGATCATTGTTGGGAGACTCGGTTCGTACCCATACGTCAGAGAGCATTTCCGAAAGGTCTTGATTTGAAAGGTGCGGGGCTGCATATTTCAGAAATGCAAGGCTGTAGGATTTGGTTATCATGAAGGATATCTCGTGTGGAGTCCGTGCTTCCTTGATCTGCCGAAACTTTTCCTGTTGCCACAGTTCAAGAGCTGCAGGATCCGATGTGATATCTGCTTGGGCAATACCTCCGTCCTCGGTTCTGTATGCGACCATCCCGCTATCGGTAAATGGGTGCTTTACGATCAGCGGAGAATACTCGGTATTCTGAATATCGAGCATCACAAACATCCTCGCAAGCTTTTTGATTTCTCTGAGGTCTGTTGCGGTTTTCATCACAGCGTCCTCATCTCGTATCCGATGTTTTCCTGAGCGAACATGGACATATAGTCGTGGACGGTATCGGATATCTGATCGTATTCTTCGCCGGTCATTTTGAAACCGTACCAACCATTGCAACTACCTTCGTCCCAATAATACGGGCTTGCTCCATTCTTCAGTCCAAGGATATCACCGAATTTGAGAACGGTCATATCGATCGTGCCTTCGGTGCGGTTCATGATCGTGATCTTGAATGCATCGTAGTGCTTGTGAACCTCTGTGCTGTAAAATTCGATCTTGGCTCGGACGTCTTTGTCGAGCTTTCCGATCATCATTTTCCCACAGAACATCGCATCGTAGAAGAGCTCGCTTTCACGAAACATTCTTCTGAGTTCGCGTTCCATTTTGATCACTGCACATCACCTCACATTGACTGCTCGAAGTTGTTTTCGGCAACGGTCTGATCGTCCACGACCTCGGTATATCGCATATCGAAGTTGCAAAGCGAATAGAACTCACGGCTTGCAAAGGGATGCAGTTCGAGATATTCCTCGTTGGAGGCGTTGATGCCAAGGTCGGGATTTCCGTAGGAGTCGGTGGTGTCGTAGACAAGCTCGAGGCTGCCATCCTCCATTCGGATGGTCATACCTGCCTTGATCTCGACGCCGTTTTTATCGAAATACTGCATGGTGTTCACCTCTTTCTTTACATCGTCTGTGTGAAAGACTGACCTTGTTCATTGAGGAAGCCCTCATATTTTTCTTGCCATCTACCCAAGGTGCGGTTGATGGATTTGTAGGTTTCAAGCCGATCCATCTCACCGAAGGTATCGTCTGCGATATCGAGTAGGGATACGAGCTCACTCAGACCTTCCTTCATCTTCTCGATACAGGCAAGGGATTTTTCGGCGTGTTCAATGTCTTTGTCCATTTCTGCTCCTTTCTTATAGCTGTACGAAACCTTGACCGAAGAGTTCATCGGGACACCAATTCACGTTGAAGTCCGACTCACCAATGCAGTCACAATGACCAGACAGGAAGTCGGGATCCCGCTGCTCGCGCATCATCATATATGCAACCTCTTCGGGTGTTGCTTTGACCGTTTCGCCTTCGCCGTAGAGGAAGGCTTGCGCTCTGACGTTTACAACGGTGTCTTCTGTGATCTCATCGAGGAACTCATGGTATGCGGTCCAGCCTTCAAGATCATCGGCCTCTTGAGGAAAGCCACCGACCAAGAATTCGGATTCATTGTAATCATCACGCATGGTGACCTTGGAGAACATGATTGCCATTACTCAAACCCTCCCATCTTCTGTTCACTGAGGTACTGATCGAACTCGTCTCCGTTCAGCATGAACCAATCGTCACCGCCGTGCCAGAAGCTGACGTACATATCGCCGTCCTCCACGCGAATGGATCGCTGTTCCAAGCCTTCGCCGTAGCCGTCCGAGCATTGACCTTCGAGCCAATCCTTGAACTCAGCTTCCTCTTCAGCAGTGAAGGGAGCAGTAAGCTCGGCGCGAATGCATCCGTAGAGAACACCGTCAACGTTCTGCGTACTGAAGTGTACCTCCTTGAGCTTTCCGACAGCACCGTTGCTACCGTCGAAGTAAGCAGCAAGATTATCTTCGTCCCGAGCATCTTCCAAGCGGATCAGCTCTCGGATTCGTTCCTCGTAAGGAGCAAGATAGCTGCCGTCATACTCGTCGGGATAGTCTTCCATGTTGCCGCATTCGTCACGGCTGTACACGTTAGCTACCAACGGACAGTAGAAGTATTCCGTTGTATCTTCCATACGCCTCTCGAGCATGAAATTATCAAACTCAGCGATGGAGGAGACCTTTCCGGACATCACTGCTTCCATAGCGTCCAGCCTGTTTTGGTAGGGCAGATTCTGATAGAACTCACACATGGTGTTCACGAGGGAAAGCGTATCTGTGGGGGAGATCAACAGGGCGAGTCTTTTTTCAAACTCGTTGTTTCCGACGATCTTCACCTTGATCGGTTCTTCCTCTTCATCCATGCACTTGATTTCATGTGCCGGCTTTCTGATGCCGATGGAGCCGAGGTGGTCGGCCATAAGGTAACGCTTGCACGGGAATTCCATGACTAGGGTGTTGCCTTCGTTTTCGATAATTGCTGTAAACATTGCCTTTTCCTTTCTTTCGTATTTCGCTCTCACATACTTGAAATTTTCGTTTTTTTATGGTATAATGAGGGTAATAAAAAAAGCCCTTTCGAAGATGTTTCCACCATCAAAAGGGCTATGTATTTGTGGTTTGACCACAATTTGACCAGTATTGAATAAACTATGAACTCGCACTCGGATGACCAGTTTTGACCACAATTTTGACCAGTTTGCCCGATGTAACACACGGAATTAACGGAAATATCGGAAAGAAATAGCCCCGAAAACCGTAAAAATCGGGTCAAAAAGAGCGTTTACCAAGCAAAATAAACTATAATTTTTGTTTGGGACCAGGATGCCGCGAGTTCGAGTCTCGCCACTCGGACCATATCGAGTGTTCATAACGGATTTGAGTTATGGACACTCGATTTTTTTGTAATTCCAAGTTTCTTCGTTATGTATGGAGCAGGTTTTAAAGCCTGCTCTTTTGTTTTATGCGGATTTTGTAATATACTCGACGGCTACACCCTTTCGTGTGTCTGCTTTGTAATTACTTCCGCATTCGGGTATCTCAATATACCCAATGAATTTGTAATGAATCATAATCCTTTGACTGCGATTTTTACCAACGCCTTCGGTTTCATAAACTGTTATCTCGTCTATGAGTTCCCGAAGAAGAGGGGCGGTCAGTTTTTGCATTTCCATAAATCTTCGGATAGCACCAATAAATCGGTCTTTGTTCTGTTGCATTGTGCCAAGATTATTTATTCTCTCATTCAGGGTTGCAATCTTGGTTTTCAGTTCCATACGCTCCACTTCGTATTTGTAGGATAACTGCATAAACCATTCATCCGTTACCTTACCCGAAACATTGTCCTCATAGAGCTTTTCGTAAAGCTCGGCAACCTTTTGGTTTCGTGCCGTACAGCGTTGTAATTCGCCTTGTAAGGCTTTTTGCTCGTTGATAATATCCTTTTGTGTCTTTTGGGCAAGTAGGTCTGCAAAGGCTTCCTCGTCACTCTGTAAGAACATTGCCATTCGCTTTAGTTCAAGCATTACCACTTGTTCTATGGCGTCGGCTCGAATATAGTGTCGTGTTTCGCAAGTTCCTCTCGTATCCACCTTGTAGTTAGAGCAACTGAAATACTGAATATCTTTGTTTATGGTGTTTACGTGCGACCATAATTTGCTACCGCAATCGGCACAATAGAGCAAATCGCAAAACATATTCTTTGGGGCATTATCCGCCTTTGGTGCTCGGCGTTTGGTTTTCTTGGTGAGCTTCTGTACCGCTTCAAAGGTTTCACGGTCAATAATTGGCTTGTGAACATCCTTAAACACCGCCCAATTTTCTTCGGGGTTAGGGATACGGGCTTTGTTCTTAAATGACT